>WPCJ01026408.1_pt1 | contig 52104 bp, 67 predicted proteins | sample 5399831 | NCBI WGS metagenome assembly WPCJ01 (sample SAMN12869470, study PRJNA574797) | sludge metagenome | isolation source: wastewater treatment of pH10 | place: China:Beijing | collected 2019-05-20
CCGCGCCGCTCAACGCCACCGGCCCGCTCGACCTGACCGCGCAGGGCAGGGTCGACGCAGCTCTCGCCAATACCATGCTGGGCGCGAGCGGCCAGCGCGTCACCGGCGCGGTCGCGCTCGACATGCGTGCCGGAGGAACCGCTTCCGCCCCGCGCCTCAGCGGTAACGCGACCCTGACGGGTGGGAGCTTCACCGATGCCGCGCAAGGCATCCGCTTCAACGGTATCGAGGCGCGGATCGCCGCAAATGGCGAAAATCTGACGATCGAGCGGGCCTCCGCCCGTGCGCCGAACGGCGGGACGATTTCCGCGAGCGGTGAGGTCAGAGTCGACCCGGGCGCGGGCTTCCCCGGCAATATCCGCATTCGCGGCGATCGCGCGCAGATCGTCTCCAGTGGGCTGGTCACGGCCGTCGCCGGGCTCGACCTCGAAATCGCAGGCCCGCTGGCGCAGCGTCCGCGCCTCGGCGGCCGGATCGATATCGCATCCCTCGAGGTTTCCGTGCCGGATCGCCTGCCCGCCACGCTGCGGCCGGTCGATGGCATCAAGCATGTGAATGCGAAGGGCGCGGCAGCCGCACGGCTCGCTGCCGCCCGTAAGGCGCAGAAGGCGAAGGGACGCGGCGGCCGCCCGGCACCGGCCTTCGATGCGACGCTCGCGTTGACGGTTTCCGCCCCCAGCAAGGTCTTCATCCGTGGCCGCGGCATCGATGCCGAACTCGGCGGCGAGATTCGCGTCGGCGGCACCTCGTCGGCGCCCGCGCTCGACGGCGGCTTCGAATTGCGCCGGGGCCGGCTCAGCGTCCTGACCCAGCGGCTCGATTTCAGCCGCGGCCGGCTCACTTTCGCGGGCGGGCTGATTCCTGATCTGGATTTCATCGCCCAGACCAGCGCCGGCGACGTCACCGCACGGATCATCATCAGCGGCCCGGCCGACCAGCCGGTCTTCGCCTTCACCTCGCAACCCGAATTGCCGCCGGATGAGGTGCTGTCGCGACTGCTCTTCGCCCGCGCCTCAGGCTCGCTCTCGCCATTCCAGGCCCTGCAACTCGCTCAGGCGGCGGCGCAGTTCGCCGGCAGCGGTGGAGACGACACCTTCGAACGGCTGCGCAAATCGCTGGGCGTCGACAATCTCGACATCCAGATGGGAGCGGGCGGGCCGACCGTCGGGGCCTCGCGCTATATCAGCGACAATATCTCGGTGGGCGTGAAGGTCGGCTCCAAGCCGGAGGATAGCGGCGTCTCGGTCGGCATCGACGTGACCAAGCGCCTGAAGCTCCAGGCGGAGACCGGCGCGGATGGCAGCGCCGCTGTCGGAATCGGGGCCGAGTGGGAGTACTGAATCGGCTTCGGCGTCCTGCGAGACGCAACGCGAGGAGATTCGCCCCGATTCCGGTTTCGACGGGACGATTCACGGCTGTCGTGAGCCGAAAAACTCTTGTGCGGTGCCGTTGTGGTTAATGCTTGGTGAATTTCGGCGGTCAAAGCGTGGCTCGCCTGCAACACCAGTTTCCAAAGCACCCCGTTCACAGGCTCGCGAGGCGGATCGAGGTTGATCGGCGAGGCGGCTTTCGTATGGTGGACATGCGTCGGGACGTTCCCGGTCGCTGTTTTTCGCCTTCGCCTCCGAAATAGGTCGGTGACGCAGGCGAAAGACCGGGAATAGGCAGGTTCTGCGATCAGGCTGAAAGCTTGGGGCGGGGGGCAGGCTGAAGCCCGAGGGTCTCGAAACTCTTTTGGAGGTTACCAAATGAAGCTCGTCAAGAGCCTCCTCCTCGGTTCCGCCGCCGGCATCGCCGCGGTCGCCGGGGCTCAGGCCGCCGACCTTCCCTCGCGGAAGGCCGCTCCGGTCGAATACGTTCGCGTTTGCTCCGCCTTCGGTGCGAACTTCTTCTATCTGCCCGGCACCGACACCTGCCTCCGCATCGGCGGTCGTGTCCGCGCTGAGTATTCGTTCGGTGAGCGTTGGAGCTCTGGCCAGGATGCGTTCGGCACCCGCGCTCGCGGCCGTGTCTTCTTGGACGCTCGCAACCAGACCGCCTACGGCACGCTGCGCACGTTCATCCGTTATGACGTCACGACCACCACGGGCGTGTATCGTTACAGCGGCTCCAACTCGGCTGCCAACCGGTTCTCGTCGATCAACGGCGTCAACCAGGACGACTCGATGGGCCTGACCGACGCGGTCGTCCAGCTCGGTCCGTTGACCGCTGGTCGTACGGCTTCGATGTTCCAGTTCTACGCCAACGACTATACCTTCCACGGCGCCCGCACCTCTGACCGTCAGGTCAACCTGCTGGCCTACACCGCGTCCTTCGGTGGTGGCTTCACCGCCACGGTCTCGCTGGAAGATCCGCGTACGACCGGCCGTCTCGGCACGGCTGCCAACTACACCGATGTCAATGGTGTTCGGCAGTTCACCGGCGGCTACGCTGGCATGACCTATCCTGACGTCGTCGCTCAGATCCGCGTTGATCAGGGCTGGGGTTCGGCCTCGCTGTCGGGTGCCTTCGGTGACCGCAGCACCTACAGCTCGCCGTTCGTCAACTACGCCACTCCCGCTACCGCCCTTCCGGGCAATCCCGTTCTTGTCCCGGCTCCTGTCTACGGCACCGGTGCCAAGAAGGACGAAATGGGCTGGGCCATCCAGGGTGGCGTGAAGATCAACCTGCCGATGCTCGCCGCTGGCGACGCCCTGTTCGTGCAGGCTGCTTACGCCGACGGCGCTCTCGAGTACATCGGTTGGGGCTCCAACGCCGGCCACGGCCGCGTTACGGCGTATTCGGTTGGCAACTTCGCCACCGACGGCCTTGGCCGCGTGAAGTCGAACACCGGCTACACCCTGCTCGCCGCCATGCGTCACTACTGGACCCCGTCGGTCCGTTCGGACTTCCTGGTCTCGTACTCGGCGCTCAAGACTGCCAACCTGACCCCGAACATCAACGGTGTGCAGTCGGTCACGACGTTCGACCCGAAGGAGCTGGTTGCCAGCGCCAACCTGGTGTGGTCGCCGGTCTCCGGTCTCGACATCGGCGTCGAGGTCCTGTACGCCCGCACCGAGTTCGGCGGTCGTGTCATCGATCCGAAGACCGTTCCTGGCATGACGCCTCGCTACATCAAGTCGGACGATTCCTGGAGCGGCCGTCTCCGCGTCCAGCGCGACTTCTGATCGGTTTCCGATCTTTGGTCTGGAAGCCCCGGGGAAACCCGGGGCTTCTTTTTTATGTGGGTTGCCCGGCTTCGCTGTTGACGGAGCCCACTCACCCGGCCTGATCTGGCATGGGCGCTCCGGCCGCCATCCCGAGGGGGGTACGGCTTCGAACGCTCGTTGAATCGATATCTGCGGATCGCTCGACAAGTCCTTGAGAAAACGAGAGCGATTGCGAAAGGGGTACCGGACCGATATCGGTGCGGGGCAGGGGGCGGTGCATGTCTCAACCGGCGCGTTGGCTCTGGGGGCTGATCCCACTGGGCTTGTTGTGGGGAGCCGGAAATCTCGCCCTCGATTCCGCGATCGAGCGCGATGTCGGCCTGCGCGCCGAGCAGGCCGTGGCGGCCGTGGCCGGTACGACGCCGGGTGCCCGCCCGGTCGTTGCCCAGGTCGATGGTCGCGATGTCACCATCGGCGGTGAGGTTCTGTCTTCCGATGGCGCAAGCAAGGCGATGGCCCGGCTGCATGGCGAATTCGGCGTGCGCCGGACGCTCGGCGGATTGTCGCAGGTCGTTGCACAGAAGCCCTATTCCTGGTTCGCTGCCCGTCAGGCGGACAGCGTAACCCTCGGTGGCTTCGTGCCGGATCTGGACACCGCAGCCGCCAATGTGGCTGTGGCATCGGCGGCCTTGCCCGGCTTACGGATCGACGACCGCCAGGCCGTCGCATTCGGCGCACCGGAGGGCTTCGCTGCGATGGCGGTCGCGATGCTTGCCGAACTGCCGAAACTCGCCTCGGGACGTGTCACCCTCGACGACGGCCGCTTCTGCATCGAGGGCAAGGCGTTCAGTTCGGATTCATTCCTAGCCCTCGAAGCGGCGATGGCGCAGGCCGAGCGACCGGGTTTCCGCGCTGTCAAATGTGATCTCGATCCGCCCGCGGTGACACCCTATCGCTGGAGCGCAGAGCATGAGGCCGGTGGCGGTATTGCGTTGCGCGGCTTCTATCCTGACCAGGAGATGTACCGGCAGATGCTTGCCGCGGCGCGGCAGGCGTTCGGCCCTGGCACTGATCTTCGCGACGAGCTGAAGCCGGCGCTCGGTGCTCCATCGGCCTTTCTTGCGAAGGTTGTGCGGGCGGTCGGGGATCTGGCGCGCCTGCGGCAAGGTAAGGTCGAGATCAACGGCGACGCCTACAGCCTGACCGGGAAGGGACCGGAGACCTACGAGGCCTGCCAGGCCTTGCGTCTACAGATTGCCCAGATGGATGGTCCGGATTCGGTGGCCCAGGCAGCGATCGAATGTCCGCCCGCTCCTCCGCCGGTGCCGGTCGTCGTGCCGCTTCCCGAGGTGCCGGGGTTGATACTGCACGATGTTCTGCCTGCTATTCCGAAGCCGGAAGGCAGCACAATGTCTCCGGAGCCTGCGCCGGTGCCCCAGCCGCCGCAAAACGCGGTCCCCGCACCGGCGGCAGACGCGCCGATGGCCGCGCCCCGCCGTGTGGTGTCTGTGCCGCTGGACTGGGGCGCCGTTCGCAGCGAAAGCGGCCTTCGCCTCAACGGAAAGCTGCCGGACGAGGCGGCTCGCGCGAGCGTTCTCGGCGCTGTCCGCGGCTTTTTCGATACGATGGCCGTCGATGATCAGACCGCGATCGAACCGGCACTCACATCTGAGCTCGACCTGAGCGCTTCGACCGCCTTCGCGCTGGAGGCGCTGTCCAAGCTGAAATCCGGCTCCGTGACGATCCGCGGCAAGGTTTTCGCGATTGCGGGCGAAGTTGCGGACGCTGCGAGCCTGGCCGCGTTGCGCGATCTCCTCGCGCGCAACGCTCCTGCCGGCCTGGCTGTGGCCACCCTTGCGGATGGCATCGTCGTGCGGCCCTACGGGCTGGCGCTTTCGGCGGACCGGACGGGCCTGCGGCTCACCGGTTACCTGCCCGATCAGGCGACCCAACTGGCGTTGCGGGCGCTGGCTGGCGATTCCCCGCTGAAGGACCGGTTCGAGGACGAGACGATCGTGGTGCCCGGCAGCCCCGCCGGCTTCGCCGAGGCAGCTCGTGCCGTGCTCGCCGATCTGCTGCGGCTCGATCTCGGTTCGGCGTCGGTGGTCGACGATCGGGTGACGCTGCGCGGGCTGACCTGCCGCGACCTGATCAAGAGCGAGATCGAGACCAGTGCCGCGACTGGTCTGCCTCCGGGCTTCAAGGCGGATGCGGCGATCAGCCTGCGGCAGACCGGCTGTGTGGTGGATCCGCCCGTGAGCTGCCAGAATGATCTCGATGGGTTGACCAAGCGCAATACCGTCCTGTTCGGCCAGGGAACTTCGGTCGTCGAACTCGATGCCACGACCGAGCGTGTCATCAGCGAGGCTGCCGCCATCCTGAAGAAATGCCCGGGCTCCCCGGTCGTGATCGAAGGCCATGCCAATCGCGATGGCGAGCGGCGTGGTTTCGACAACATGGACCTGTCGCTGCGCCGGGCCTTGCGCGTACGGGAGGAGTTGGCGCGGCGCGGCATCGAAGCGGGGCAGCTCGCGGTGAAAGGCTATGGCAGCACCCGTCCGCTCGTGCCGCACGAGGCCCCGGAAGCACGTGCGATGAACCGCCGCGTGCAGTTCACCGTGGCGAAGTAGGAGGCTGTCATGCTCTATCTCGCCAGCCAGTTCGTCTGGTTCCTGCTCGCCGCCTTCGGCCTTGGCTTTGCCATGGGCTGGATCAGCCATGACGGCGGCAAGGCCCGCTTCTGGAGCGGTGCCTGGAGCATTCTGGCCGTGCTGTGGATTGCCGGCGCCGCCGCGTCCTGGCTCCAGCTGCTGAACGGCATGCCGGCAACCTGGGTCGAGACTGCATTGCTGTTCACAGCCGCCTATTGGGTGGGGTGCGTCTGTGCCGGCCTGGTCCGGAAGCCGGCTGCGGCGCAGCCGCGTGTCGTACCCGCCACAGCTCCGCAACCGGTTGCTGCGGCTAGCCCTGTGCCGACAGCACCGATCGCGGGACAGCCGCCCCGATTGCAGCCCGTCGAAAATGAAGCGGAGCTGCCCGGCCAGCGTCCCGCCGGACTCGCCTCTGCCCGTGGCGGCACACCCGACGATCTCAAGCTGATCAAGGGGATCGGCCGCCAGAACGAGGGCCGCCTGCATGGTCTCGGCATCTGGCATTTCGAGCAGATCGCGAGCTGGATGCCGGAGAATGTCGAGTGGATCGGCGGCTATCTCGCCTTTCCCGGTCGCATCGAGCGCGAGGACTGGGTCGGCCAAGCCAGGCTGCTGGCGGCGGGAACCGAGACGGAGTTCGCCAAACGGGCCAAGGCGGGGGAGGTTGAAAGCTCGCGTGACGACGGCACGGCTGGACAGGGTAATGTCGCCGAGATCGCCGAGGCCAAGAACCCGAAGCTCTGAACCGGATCAGCCGGTGCGGCGCTCGGCCCGGGTGACCAGCTTGGCGATTCGCCGGATCATGTCCTTGCTGCCGAGCAGCGGGGCATGGCCCTGGCCCGGGGCGGTGTAAATTTCGCAGTCGGGATGGCGCTCGGCCATATCCTCCAGGGTCTTCTCCGCCAGAAGGTCGGAATTGGCCCCGCGGATCGCCAGCATCGGCACGGTTTTGAGCGCGTCGAAATAGGCCCAGAGCACCGGCAGTGGCGCTTCCAGGTCAAGCTCCTCCAGCACCTTCATCAGCCGGACGTCGTAGTCGGGCTTCAGGGTGCCGTCGCGATCCGTCCAGGTGCGGCGCGCCATCATCTCCCATTCTTCTTCGCGGAGAAGCGGGAATTGCTGGTCGGAAAGCCGCTTCAGGATTTCCGCTCCTTCCTGAAAGCTGCGCGGGGCCGGCAGCTTGCCGACATAGCCGCGAATGCGCAGCAGGCCGCGCGCATCGATCACCGGACCGACATCGTTGAAGATGACGCCCCGGATCGTGGCGGGCCGTGCCGCCGCCAGCGCCATCGTCAACAGCCCGCCACGCGAGGTGCCGACGAACACGGCCTGCTCGATGCCGCCGGCGATCAGCACCTGGACGAGGTCGTCGAGCTCGATGCGGATGTCGTAGTTCTTCCAGTTCTTGTCGTATTCGGAGAGTCCGCGCCCGCGATAGTCCAGTGCCAGCACGCGGCGCGGCCTGGCCTCGTCCTCGGCGAGGGCGAGTGCCAGTTCGTGGAAATCGGCGGCGGTGCGGGCGAAACCGGGCAGACAGATGACCGGCAGCGTGGTTGCGGCTGGTGGTCCGTAATCGCGAACGTGCAGCTTGAGTCCGTCGCTGGCGCTGATGAAGCGGGAAGTGAAACCGGTTTCGGACGTCATGGCGGACTCGGGAAAGGCGGAAACGGCGGGAGCGAACCTAACCATGGCGAGGGTGCGTGCGGAAGCCGGCGCTGTCGAACGGTGCCCAGCGGCGGCTTTTCAGTCCCGCTTGCCGCCGCGCTTCAGGTCGTAGTCGATCAGATAGGCGGTGCGCTGGTTCAGGCGCTCGCGATAGACCTGCAGGTTCTCCATCACACGCTGGACGTAGTTGCGCGTTTCGGAGAAGGGGATGCGCTCGACCCAGTCGACGGCGTCGACTTCGGGATCGCGCGGATCGCCATAGGCGACGATCCATTTTTTCACATTGGGCGAGCCGGCATTATAGGCGGCGAAGGTCAGGATATAGGAGCCGCGCCATTCCTTGAGCAGGTCGTTGAGATGGGCCGCGCCCATCCGCGCCGCATAGAGCGGGTCTTTTCCAAGCTTCTCCCAGTCGAAGGGCAGGCTCGCGCGCCTTGCCGTCTCGCGGGCCGTCGCCGGCATCATCTGCATCAGGCCACGCGCGCCGGCATGGGACATCGCGGTCGGGTCGAAGGCGCTCTCCTGCCGGGCGATGGCGTGGACGATGGCCCGCTCCATCGGGTCGCCGAGCACGTCGAATTCCGGAATGCCGTTGACCGGATAGGCCGCCATGTCGAGCGGGAAGCCGCGTTGCAGCGCCGCCTTGCCGATGCCGACCTGCGCGCGCGCATCGGTCTCGCGCCGGGCGATGGCCGCGATTGCCTCCAGCGCCTCAGTGGTGTGCAGGCGCTGCGCCAGGTCGTTCAGCATCAGTGTCGCGAGATCGCGCTGGCCGATGCGGTAGAGCAGGCGCACGGCCTGGTGACCCGGCAAGGTCTCGAGTCCCGCCGCCACCGTGCGCCGCAGCGGCAGATCGGGGAGGCCGAGTCTGGCCCGCGCCAGTTGCCCATAATAGGCGATCGGCTGTTCCGATGCCTTGCCGAAGGCGGCTTTGGCTTCTTCGGCCTTGCCGAGTTCCTCATAGGCACGGCCCTGCCAGTAGGCCGCGCGCGCCACCGAGATCGGCGTCTCGGCGATGCCGGCGGCCGCATCGAAATGCTTGAGCGCCACATCCGGCTTCTTGAGGAAGCGCAGCGCGAGGAAGCCGGCATGCCACTCTGCTTCGATCCGCTCGGCCGCATCCTCTGCGCCATGGCCGGACGAGACCTCATAGGCTTTCTGCGGCTGGCCGGCGTCGAGCAGCTTGCGCGCGATGATGCGCCGCTCCTCCCACCAGCCGTCGCCGTCGCCGAGCAGAGCCGGATCGCGCGGGATCGCCGTCAGCGCCTTCACGGCATCGTCGAGCTTGTCGCCGCGGCGCGCCTGCTGAGCCTGCAGGAAGGCGAAGGAGATATCGCCACGCAGAGAAGCCGGCACCGCGGCAATCAGCTTTTCGGAGATCGGCCGGCGCGCTTTGGCGCTTGCGAGCCGCGCCTTGGCCAGCGCGACGTAATCCGCAGAGACGCGGGCCGCGTTACGCAGGGCCGCCTCGCCATTCGCGCGGAACAGGAGGCGCTCGGTGCGCAGGCGATGATCATCCTTGGTGAGCGTTGTCTCGAACGTCTTGAGGGCGATCTTTTCCAGCGCCTGCCCGAAAGCGTCCTTGCGCCAGCTCCGGCGGATGAGGGCATCGGCCTCTTCGGCCTTGCCTTCATCCTTCAGCGCGATGGCCAGCGCGATCCGCCCGGCCGCCGAGAGCGGCTGCTGACCATGAAAGAAGGCGCGCACGATGGCCGGGTTCTTCTTTTCGGCGATCAGCATTTCCTCGGCACGGCGTCGAAAGCGGGTTGTGGCCGGATAGTTCGGATGCTCGCGCAGGAAGGCGTCGATCCGCAGGAACGGCACCGCGCCGGCATTGGCATGGATAGCCACCCATTCGAGCAGCGAGCGTGTCGAACGATCGTCGATCCGCGCCGCGAGATCGTCGCCTTCGGCGAGCGCGCCGCGACGATAGGCGGCGACGGCAGTCTTCACTGCCTCGACATTGACGGCGTCGTCGCCCCGCAACCCCTGGGCCGGATAGGGCAATGCGCCGGTGGCTTCGATATCGCCAAGCATCGCGAGCTTGCGTTGGGTCGCGAGCATGCCGTCATCGCCCGCTCGCGTCGAGGACGTCGAGAGCAGGGCGGGCAGCAGCAGGCAGATCAGTCTCCTCGCGGCGGCAGGCGAGGCCATGGCACGGCTCCGGGCTGGTGCGGATGTCTGTCGATGGTCGGGTAAGGCGGTTTATGAACGCTTAACCAAGCCATCCCTAAAACTCCTATTGTGGCAATCACTTGGCCGATTGGTTTTCAATATCGGCCGTTTTGCTTTTCAAACGCTCGTTCTCAGCGCGTTCTCTTTTCTCGATTGTCGCCTCGCCAAGCAGCTTCTGATCGATCTTTTTCGAGTACCTGCTGACCATGCCGATCGACATACCGATGTCGTTCGCGATCTCCTGGTGCGTCATTCCGTCCATGCGGCGATCACACACAGCCATGGCTCTCAGATCGTGGATCGTGCAGCCCGCCGCCGGCTTCCCTGCCTCGGTCGAAAGCCACGCCTTCCAGGCATTGAGCAGCGAATGGGCGGTGTGCCGCTTGCCGGTGGAACTGGTGATGTAGGGCACCATCATCTCGACGCCGAGTGCATCGATCGCCTCATGATCCGATGACTTCAGCGGCACCCAATGCTTCTTGCCGCCGAGCTTCTGAATGTCGGTGTGCATGCCGCCGTCTCGCTTATCGGCAGGGCGCATCTTGCAGAGATCGCCGGCCCGTTGTCCGGTCGCCCTCCCGATGATGGCCATGTGCTTGAAGGTTTTCGGGGCGTTCTCGACCACATAGGCGTAGACCGTCTCAGGCCACGGCTCGGCGCCGTTTTCATCATAGCGGATCATCGCCACTTCGCGCGCCGGGTTCGTCTTCGCGAACTCTCGGGGCACGCCCCATTTGAAGAGCAGGCGAGCGATCATCACGGTTTGGTTCGCGACCGAGGGCGATTCGGAAAGGTGGTCGCGCAACTGCAGGACCATTGCCGGCGTGACGTCAGCCGCCAGCTTCTTGCCCCATGCCAGAGACATCGTGTCGAGCCGGAACTGGTAGAGACGCTGTGAATTGGGCTTCAGGCCAATCCACTCCGCCGAGAGCTTGTACTTTGCGATCATGTCGTCGACGGTCTTCTCCTTCACCGTCACGACTGGGCCAGAGTTGAGCTCCTTCACCTTCGCCCAGAATTCCGGCTCGTCGTATTCCGGGAGGCGGATCAACGGGCCGTGATCCTTCTGCCCGCGGTTCCGCTGGTAGTAATAATAGGCCTGCCCTTTCCGGCCCTTGATCTTGAAGACGTGCTTAGGCAGCGGCACGGCGGCGAACTTTCGGCTTCGGGACATGAGCGAGGCTCTCCAGCGATCCGTCGGATAGTCGATCGATTGCCGGCTCCCCGGCAAGGTGCGACTCCAGGGATGGCCAGTGCCATCGAACAATCTGACCCCGATCAATATGAGCAGCAGGGATGAACCCGGCGCGCAGCCAGGTGTCGAACGTGTCGACGCTGATCATCAGCATCTCGGCTGCCGTCTTGCGATCAACGAAAACCGGCTGAACCTGAGCTCTGCTCATCGCCGTTTCTCCCAGTCCGAAGGCAGCATCTCGTGTTGGTCTGGACCGTAGATGCGCCGATCGAGCGCGCGCCAGATGAGCCAGCCGATCCCAACCAGGACGATGAGCGCCGCGGCGATGTGGTCGTAGTCGCTCATGACAGCCGCCCCAGCCATTGGTTGCCCAGCGCGCGCTCAATGCAATGCAGAGCCTCGCCCTTCCGGCCGCGGACGATCTCGCTCCAGGCATCGTCGACATAGTCGGGCTCGATCCCGATGACAGTTGGCTTGTCGAGATCACGCACGCCGCCGCGTGCCTTGATCGCTGCCGCTTCGCCCTCGCTGATGGCGCCGTCATCTATCAGCGCCTGGAGGAGTTGATCGGTATCGAAGTCCGCAAGGTCGACATCGACGCAGGCGGTCCGACTGGTGCGCTGACGCTTCCACGCTTTCGTGTCGCTCATCGTCTCACCCATTCGCCAGAGAGCTTCTGCTTCCAGCCGGAGGCGCGAGAGCCGGGCAGGGGATTGCGAGACGGAGCCTTGAGCCCGCGATGCTTCGCCTGGCGGGCCTTCGCCCGCGCGATATCGGTCGCGTCTCCCGCCGTCTTGAGCCGATGACATGGCCGGCAGAGCGGCCGCAGGTTCTCCTCGGTGTCATCGCCGCCGATCTCGAGCGGGATATGATGATCCAGGTCGACGCCCTTGATGTCGGTCGGCCGGAAGCACATCTGGCACGTCCGGTTGAACCTCTCCCAGATGCGCGTGCGCTCCTTTGTGCCGATATGACGCCGGATCATGAGGAAAGCCTCATTTCGGCGCGCTGCGTCGCGTTCGCGCTCTGCCACTCCATGAACTTCATGCGGATGTATTCGAGATGCACGCGCTTCAGCTCTGCCTGCTCGCGAGCGTCAACCATCGTCTTGATGTAGTCGGACCACTCGTCGGAGCCCTTGACCGCCATCTCGGCCCGGCTGACCGGCATGTCGCCGAGAGCGGACATCCGATTGGCGAGGACGGCAGATTTCGTCTCCTCCAGCATGTCGGCAGCAGCCTTCAACGCGACGTACTCCTTCGCGACGATTCGATACTGCTCGGACCACGGCAGGTTGGAGGCGGGCGCGTCCATCAAGCAGCCTCCCGCCGGCCATAGGCGCGGACGCGATCGACGATCATGTCCAGCTCGGCGTTGAACTGGTCGACGGCGCCGGACAGTTCGCGGATATAGGGCTCGTCCCGCACGGCACGCGTCACGAAGAGCGGCATCCCCGGCCAATAGACGGCAATGTCGACCCACTCCCGTTCGGAAACCCAGAGCTGCCCCTGGCACTGAGCTTTGTGCTCGGGCGGGAATTCGCCGCGCAGCAGGGCTTCAATGACCAGATGCGGGAGCTTGGTCTTGATCTCGACCAAGCCGGCGTCGCCTACGAGGCTATCCGGCGAGGCGCCCTTACGACCGCTGCGGATGAACCCGACGCGCTGGCAATCGGCGTCGACCATGAACTCGTAAGCCGAGCGGGCTTCGGCCTCCATGGCATGCCCGCGCTCGGTGTGGACGCTGGTGAAGCTTTCCATTGGCTGGCCGGTGATGATCTCGCCGGCGAGCTTGTAGAGATAGGTCTGGCGGGTCTTGCTGTCCCCGCCGCCCCGGCCCTTGGCCATGACGGTCGCGAACTCGGAAGCGGTTGGTATGCCCATGCGGGCCTTCAGCCACTCCTCGGAATTCTGCTCGCAGTCGATGATCTGCATCACTGCACCGCCTTCCCGGCCTGATGCTCTTTTGCGTCGAGCATGCGGTTGGCCTCGATCAGCCGTGACGCCGGCAGGTCGGCGATGCACTCGATGCCGAAATGCTGCAGGAAGCGATCAAGGTTGGCCTTGAGCCGCGTGACCCTCTGGCTCAGCGCGTCGCATTGTTCGTCGGTGATCGTGTCGCGCTGTTCGTCTCCAGCGGATACGCCATCGTCATCCGCTGCTGCCGACAAGCCGAGTGCAGCCTTCAGCGTGTAGCGCTGCAGGTACGTGATGGTGCTCCCCATCTGCTGGATGAAATTTTTCTTGCCGCTGTCGTCACGCGGACCGCTGAGCGTGTTCTTCTCGCTGTGCCCTTCGCGGTGCGAGACGATGCAGGTGACGACGATCGGTTGGTTGAGCTCCGACGTCGTGTGGAATCGATAAGTCAGGCCGTGCCTACCGAGGATCGGGTCGATCGTCCGCGCGATCTCGCCGAGATCCTCGTGGCGATAGGTGGTGCGGCTCTTCCCGTCGGTGCTGGCGTAATCGACCAGCTTATTCTTGGTGATGACCGGGAACTCGGCCTTCGCGGCGGCGAGCGCCGCGTCGAACGCCTTGCGCGCCTGGCTCTCCTCGATCTCCTTCTGGAGAGCCCGAATCTCTTTGATCGTCTCGATGCTGGCGCCGTTCATGAGCGCATGGCCCATCATCGCCATAGGCGTCAGCGGGGTTGAGCCATAAGTGACGGGCGGCAGCGGCTCGTCGTTACGCAGGACGGTGACGTTGGACTGGCTCATGATCGACCTCAGAATTTCAGGGTGACGGCCGGGATGGTGCCGGCGACGATTGCGAGGACGATCTTCTTGGCCGTGGCCTCGCCGATGCCGCCGTGCTCGATCAGCGCTTCCTTCGCCGCGCGCATGACATTGCCGCGGTGCTCGATATCGGCCTGACGGCGAGCGTCTTCGGCAGCCTGCGCAACCACGCGGGCTTCCTCGGCAGCCTTCGCCTCGCGCTGGCGGCGCTGCTCGTCCGAAAGCGCTTGTGCGGCTTCCTCAGCCTTCCGACGTTCGGCCGCGATTGCAGCGTCAGCCTCGGCCTTCACCTTGGCTTCTGCCGCCTCGACTGCACGGCGCTCAGCGGCGGCGATGCGCTGGCGCTCCTCCTCCTCGGCGAGACGCTTTTCCTCCGCAGCTTGAGCGGCTTTCTCCCGCTCCTGGCGTTCGGCGCGCAGCTTCTCCAGTTCCTCGCGTTCGGCCTCGGCCTGAACGATCGCGGCGCGGGCTTCCGCGAGCTTGGCGAGCGCGGTGGCTTTCGCGGTCGTCGCGCGGTCCTTCGATTCCCGAAATGCGCCGTCGATCACGACGGCTTCGACCTGGGCGATGATGTGGTCGACTTCCTCGACCGTCGCGCCGGCCGGCACAATCGGGGCCTTGTCGAAGACGATGAGCGCAGTTGCAACGCGCTCCTCGCGTGCCTTCTCCGCCTGCTCCCATTTGGTCAGCGGCGCCCGCGCCTTGTCGCGGAGCTTGTCAAATTCCTCCTCGACCTTGGACTTGAGCACGTTCACGGCGGCGGTCTGCTTCCGCCAGTCCTCAGTCAGCGCCTTGCCGGCGGCGACGATGGGCGTCTTGCGGGTCGAGATCGAATAGGCGAGCGAGGCAATCGCCTTGCGCCCGCTATCGGTGTCGAGGTTGACCGGCAGGGCATCGATCTCGCCCTCGATCTCTTTCAGCAGGGCGGGAAGCGCAGCTTCATCCCGGAAGATGATCGATGGCTCTTCCTTGACCATCTCGCCGATGGCTATTGAGTTGTGGCCGATCCCGGCCGCAGCGTGCACGTTCATCAGGCGATCCTTTCGGGGAGAGAGCGGCCCTGCTCCTTGGCGAGCTGGGCATTGACGAGTTTCCGAAGCTGGCCGCGCAGCGGCTCGACCTTCCGGTGGCGGCGGGCATGCTCGGCAATCTTCGCCTGCAGGCTCACGATCTCCGGATTGGCGGCGGCGATGCGCCGGGCGAGGGCGGTCGCGGCCTTCGCGGCGCGGCGGCGCTCGCGCCATGCGACGAACGTCGCGAGGATGTGGCGGGCGGTGGAGCGGGTCATCAGATGACGCTCCCGATGCCGACGACGTAGGCGCCGCCGATGACGATGATCAGCGCAGCGGCGAGGCTTCCGATGCCGTCGATGATGCGGGCGACGGGAATGCGCCCGTCGTCGTGCGTCTTCGTTTCGAGGACGACGCAGAACGCCTGATGGGGCTCGCGGTGAAGATCGGTCAGCGCCTGGGCGGAGCGCTTGGCGCGCTCCTCGTCCAAATACTGGCTAAGGCACGGAACGCGGCCGGCCTCGACCGCATAGGCGACCTTGAGAGCGATCTCGCAGGTGCGGGCAGGGATGTAGAGAACGCGCGTCATGCCGGCAGCCTCCGAAGGTCAGCAGCGATCCAGTTCATGACGCGAAGGCACACGGCCTTGCGGGCGGGGCAGCCGATCCTGTTGGCTGCCGTCAGCGCGTTGGTCAGGGTCTTCCGGGCGTGCTTGAGCGCAGAAGCACGGGAGCGGGGCGCTTCGTCTGCGGGCGGCAGGTCCGTCAAATCCTGGCGGGCCCAACCGATCCACTGGTTGAAGCTAGCGACGAGCACAGGGTTCATCGCCGTCACTCCGCAGCCTGCATGTGACGGGTGATGTCGTCCGACGCGGCGATGCCTGCGAGCGAACGGTCGAGAGAGGCGAGGCACTTCGCAAACGTGGCCTGACGGTCCTCGCGCTCGATGCGGAATATCTCGGACTGGCAGTGCTGGGCGCGCTCGAAAGAGCCGATGCCGGGGCCTTCGAGAGGGGTGATCTCGTAGCCCGCCGAGCGATCCGGCCCGAGCGCTTCGAGGATGCCCTCAGCGATGCGACGCGCGGCCATCTCTAACCGCTTGGTGATCGCGTCGACCGGGATTTCTGCGATGGAAGGCGACATGGCGTCTGTCTCTCCGTTGTTAAGGAGACAATACGTATCGTATCGCGCTGTGTCAATACGTTTTGTAACGCGCGAAAAAACAACCCGCCGCTGATTCGTGACTCGACTCTTAACGCCGGGTCTGGCTAATTAAGAACATATCAAGAACGAAGGCAGGGCTGGCTATGAGTATGGGTTGGTCTGATGGCGCGATGTTGGGTGAGCTGCCCGCATTGCAGGTCCGCTGCAATTGCTGTGGCCATCTGAAGCGAAAGCAGGGCGGAGAGTTGCGCAAGCTTGAAGCGCGCGGCATCGAGACGACGGCGCAGCTAAGGCGTCGGCTGGTCTGTTCCGAGTGCGGGCAGAAGGATTTCGCTGTGACGCCGATCCTGCGTGAGGCGGCGCCTAAGCCTCGCCTCGAAGCTCTTTCTCTGGAATGACGCGCCAGAGGTTTTTCACCTCGTGCCGGCCGAATTCCAGCAGGCCTTTCGGGTTGTACTGCTCGACGGTGATCTTCTCGGAATTTATGGCCACCAGGCGCTTGATGTAGGATTTGCTGGGCCGGCCGTCGCCCAGCGGATGCAACTCCACGACGACGAAATCGCGCACGGCTGGGTGGCGTTTCTCAACATAAACCCGCTCGCCGTCGTCGTATTTCGGCTCCATGCTCGTGTTTGAGACGCGCAGGGCGAACACGTTTTTGCGTCCGACGATGCCAGGCGGTCGGCGCACATAATCTATCGTCTCGCCGTTCTGTTCGAACGCGGATTCGTCATCTCCAAATCCGCCGACAGTGACGCCCTTCTCCTCAACGTCGTGCAGGCCCTGGCGGTACTTGGGAAACGCAACCGGTCCTTGTTCCCATATGACATTGGGCTGGTCGTGAGGTGTTGATGCCGGCGGTGCCGCGTCATCGACCTTCGGCTCCTCGCCGTCCCCGTACAGTATCCAGGTTGGCTCGACCTTCAGGGCCTTGGCATATCGAGCAGCCACGTCTGGCTTCAGCCCGCGCGTTCCGTTCTCGTGCGATCGGTAGGTGACAGCCGGCCAGCCGAAAGCCTCGGCGGCTTCGGTCGGGGTCGCATAGCCTCGAAGCTCGCGCGCCTGCTTTAATCGATCGGCTGGAGTCTGCATCTGATACGTATCGCAAATCTGGCGATACATTTCGTCTTGACCCGATGCGATACGATATGTATCGTCATCTGCCATGATGAACTCGTTCGACACCGTTTTCGCGCTGTTGGGTGGCCCGGCTGAGGTCGGTCGCATCATCGATGTGACGACTGAGCATGCCGTCCAGATGCGGCGTCGCGGCTCCATCCCGCCAGAGCATTGGCCCGCCATTGTTCGCGCCGCTGCGGATCGTGGCCTTAGCGGCATCACGCACGAGGCACTCATCGAGGCCCGTCGATCTCGCCGGCTGCCAGCGAGGGCAGCATGACCTCCTCACTCGACATGACGCTCTGTCGTCGCTGCGGGGAGCCTATGGCTGCGGTCGTCAGCGGCGGGGCGCTTCCGCGCTACCTCTGCCGGCTTTGCGGGGACCTGGACCTTGCGCCGCCGCTTCCTTCGGTTCGGCCGGCGGCGCTCGGCGAGCGAGCCGAGTTCCTCCTCTGCTCGGCTGAACAGATCGAGTTGAGCTTCGACGTTGTCATTCGCCGCGGCTCTTGGGCCGACACGGGCCGCCAGCCTCTCCATCAGCCGGCGACCCGCTACTCCGATCAACTCCCACTCCACCGAACCCAACTCCTGCAACGCCACTGTGCGTGAGCAGTCGCGCGTCCGCAGCCTTCCCGCGACGGGATGATTTTCGGCCCGATCCCCTGATTTCGAGGCTCCTATGGCAAGAGACGAATGGTTTTTCCGCATCAAGACGGCGACGCGAGCGCTGATGAAGATGATCGGCACGCATGAGGCGGCCGGGCTGATCGCGGGCGTGGCGAAATCACAGATGCACCGCTGGGCTGATCCGTCCCATGCGGATCTCATCACGCTGTCGGCGGCGATGAAGCTCGAAGCCGAGTGCGGCTTGCCCTGCATCACGGAGGTGATGGCGGCCCAGTGTGGCAATCATCTCGTGCGGTCGGACGGCTCGACGCCGCCGAAGTGCATGGTGACGGCTTTCGGCAAGCTCAGCGACGAGTTCGCGGATGTCGCGGCTCGCGTCGGCGAGGCGATCGAGGACGGCAACATCTCCCCGAACGATCACGCCGCCATCTGCGACGAGCTCAATCAGCTCATCCAGCGCGCCAACCAGATGCAGGGCACCAGCGCCCGCCTTCGGGCGGTCGGTGATCTGCGCCACGCAAGTTGATTTCCACCCCCGAAACCACAGGTGTGATTATGGAAGATCCAGTCAACGGCGGACAGCTTGTCAGCATCGTCGAGCGCATTGAGCGCCTTGAGGAAGAGAAGAAGACGATCTCGGACGATATTTCCGAGGTCTATGCCGAGGCCAAGGGCAACGGCTACGACGTCAAGGTGCTCCGCAAGGTCGTTGCCCTGCGCCGTCGTGATCTCGACGAGCGGAAGGAAGAGGAAGCGATCCTCGACCTGTATCTTCAGGCGGTCGGCGAGACGGCATGACTGCCCTCGTTCGGACCCGCCGGCAGAGCCGGTACTCGCTCTCTCAGCAGAGTGAACTCCTCGCCTATGTGATCAAGACCATTGATCTGGCAAGGGGCTACTCGGGGCGCGATACCAACCGAGCTTACTGGCTTGGCGCACGGATCCTTGGCTGCCGTTATGAGGATGCGTGCCGGCTTTACAAGCATGCTCGGCTCTTTGGGTCTGACGAGGCAGTTCGCCGTGACCCTAACTTAGTCGACTGGGGCGAAGAGCTCGCTTTCGTCTACTTCGCAGTTTCCCCGGACGGGTGGCTGAAGATCGGGCATTCCCGGTGCCCGCAATCCCGCATCGACATCGTTTCGAGAATGGCCCGCAAGCCGCTCCGCGAAATAGCGCGGCGCGAGGGATTCATGCTGCACGAGCACCTGTTCCAGCTGGCGGCGAAATCCGCTTGGCTGGGAGGGGAATGGTACGATCTCCGCCAGTTACTCGCTCTGCCGCGCTTTGAATTCCTCGCGCCCTCTCTCCCCGGCAACCATCCCTCATTCGGAGAGCAGGCATGAACTTCCATCCCGGCTCCATCACCTGGGGGCGTTCGTCCGACGGCAGGCTGGTGCCGGTCGCGGTCGCCCGCGCGCATCGCCCCGAAGGAACCCCAAGAATCACGCCTCACCAGCGTGACGCCGTGGTCGCGGCCTTCAACGCGGGCAAGACATACGGCCAGATCGCACACGACCTGGATATCTCTCGCAACGCAATCGCCGGCATCATCTTCCGCGCGCGTCAGGGAGGGAAGGTCAAGCGGGAGAAGAACCCGCGCCAAATGCGTGCGGTGTTCGTTCCTATCGAGACGATCCGCAAGGAGCCGCCGAAGGTGATCGAGCCGGGCGACACCTATGTCGCCTCTCGCATCTCCTTCTTCGAACTTCAGGCGCGGCATTGTCGGTGGCCGCTGTGGAAAGGCGATGTCGCCTTCTCCGAGAAGCTGTTCTGCGGGAACTCGGTCGAGGAGGGGAAGCCCTACTGTGCCCATTGCAACGGGCTAGCCGTCGCTCCGCGCCGAACTGATAGCTTCGACAAGAAGCACGGGTTCTTCAAACTGGCGAAGATGGGGAGGCGTCGATGAGCGCCTTCCGCAAACTCGGCCAGGCCAGCAACGCGCAGTTCTTGACCAATCCGCCCTTGGCCGCTGTCCTCGGCGAGATCGACCAGGCCCGCGCCCTTCGGATGTTCCGCACCGGCTTGGACACTCACGCCATAGCATCGAAGCTCGACTGCACCCCCGCCGCTGCCGCGAACGCCCTTGCTCGCGCTCGCGATGAAGAGCGGAGGGCTGCGGCGTGAGCTTGGCCAGCTATCACGACATCATCTCGGCCTCGCGCGGGGCGTTCGTTCCCGTGGGGTTCGATGGCGATTTCGATCTGCCGCCGTCGCTGTTCCCGCATCAGCGGGCCGCGGTCGAGTTTGCCCTGCGCGCCGGCTCGTCGGCGATGTTCCTCGATACCGGGCTCGGCAAGACCCGCGCTGCCCTCGCGTGGGGGCAGGAGGTTGTCGCTCGCACGAACCGCCCCGTCCTCATGCTCGCCCCGCTTGGCGTGACCCGCCAACACAAGGCCGAGGCGGATGATATCGGCGTCGACGCTGTCGTCTCGCGTGACGGGGGACCGCAGGCGCCCCGGATCGTCATCACGAATTATGAGCGCCTGCATCTGTTCGACGCATCCGAATTCGCAGGCATCATCTTGGACGAGAGCTCGATCCTCAAGAGCTTCTCGGGCCAGACAACGAAGCGGCTGATCGAGGTCTTCAAGCGCACGCCCTACCGTCTCGCCTGCACCGCGACCCCGGCGCCGAACGATCATGCTGAGCTCGGGACGCACGCCGATTTCCTCGGAGTCATGACCCGCGATCAAATGCTCATGCGCTGGTTCATCCATGACAGCATGGATACCGGCACATGGCGTCTGAAAGGCCATGCCGTTCGTCCGTTCTGGGACTGGGTCGCGTCATGGTCGCGCTGCGTCTCCCGGCCGTCCGATCTCGGCTTTTCCGATGACGGCTTCGAGATGCCGGACCTTCGCATGCATCGTCATCTGGTCGCCGCTGACCGTCTGGCGGGCCGCGGCGAGGAAAAGGACGGCCAGGCCCATCTGTTCCGAATGCCGGACCTATCGGCAACATCCGTCCACATGGAGAAGCGGCTGACCTGCCAGGCTCGCGCCGAAATGGTGGCTGGGATCGTCGCGGCAGAGCCGAATGAGCCTGTCACCGTCTGGGTCGAAACCGACTATGACGCCGAGGCGATCATGGCCGCGATACCCGAGGCCGTGGAGGTCCGTGGGTCGATGACGCCGGATCAGAAGGAAGATCGCCTCACGGCTTTCACGTCCGGCGATCTCCGCGTTCTCGTCACGAAGGCCAGCATCGCCGGGTTTGGCCTCAACTGGCAGCACTGCGCCCGCACCGTCTTCGCCGGCATGAGCTTCTCCTATGAGGCGTTCTATCAGGCTGTGCGCCGGCATTGGCGCTTCCGCCAGACACGACCCGTCGATTGCCATGTCGTGTTCGCCGATACCGAGGCCGCGATCTGGGACGTCGTTTCCCGCAAGGCCGGCGATCACGATGCCATGAAGCGGGAAATGACCGCGGCCATGGCTCGCGCACATCGCGCCGATATCCGCCTCCATTCCTATCAGCCGCAGAAGCTGGCGTCGTTGCCGGCATGGGTGACCGCATGACTGAGGTTCTCGACCAGACGATCGGCGATCGCTTCGCCGCCTATCACGCGGACACGGTGGAGTTCACTGCGACGATGCCGGCCGATAGCATCGGCCTGTCTGTCTATTCGCCCCCGTTCTCGCAGCTCTACGTCTACAGCGAGAGCGAGCGCGACATGGGCAACGTCGCGGACCACGAGGAGTTCGCGGAGCGCTATCGCTTCCTCGTTCGGGATTTGCTCCGGGCGACGAAGCCGGGTCGCATCAGCGCAGTGCATTGCTCCGACCTGCCGCTCAGCAAATCCCGCGACGGCGTCATAGGCCTGTTCGACCTTCCGGCCCTGATCCGACAGGTGCATGAGCAGGAGGGATGGACCTATCACTCCCGCGTCACGATCTGGAAGTGCCCGGTCGTTGAGATGACGCGGACCAAGGCTCACGGCCTGCTCTACAAGACGCTCCGCACCGATGGCAGCCGCGTCCGCGTCGGGATGCCTGACTATCTGCTCGTCTTCCGGAAGGAAAGCGACGGCAAGACGCCTGAACCCGTCCAGCACGACCCTGGCGTCTATCCGGTCTCGTGGTGGCAGGAGGCTGCCTCACCGGTCTGGATGACCGTCGACCAGACCAACGTGCTGAATGTCGCCGTCGCCCGCGACGACAAGGACGAGCGTCACCTGTGCCCGCTGCAGCTCGACGTAATCGAGCGCGCCGTGCACCTGTGGAGCAACCGCGACGACCTTGTCTACTCGCCCTTCATGGGCATCGGGAGTGAAGGCTTCGTCGCCATCAAGCACGGTCGTCGGTTCATCGGGACTGAGCTCAAGGAAGCCTATTTCCGGCAGGCTGTCCGCAACCTGACCTTGGCCGAGGACACCGGCACGGCTGGCGATCTCGTGTCGATGATGGTGGCGTGATGGTGGAGATAGACGGTCACATGCCCGGCTGGCTCGTCTCGATTCCGCCTGAGGATGTCGAGGTGCTGCCGTGATGTCAGGTCGCAAAACCTCAGCCCAGGGCGCTGTAGAGCTTCGCAACGACGTTCCCGGATTTGGTGACTTCGTCTTCAACGGACTGCACCAAGCGCTCGAACTCCGCCGTCAGGTTCTCCAATTCAGGCAACCGGTTTGCCAGCGCGTCATCCATGATCCGCAGTTCATCACGACTATGATTAGCGAACGGTCGGTGCTGATTTGTGATTGCGGCGAGGCGGTTGAACTTTACCGCAACAAGCTCGATCCCTCTAGGATCGATAGTCGGGATTGGAAAATAGCCTCGATCTTCCAGGCGCATCACCTCGGCAACGTGAGGCGTCACACCAACATGCGCCCTCCTGATTTCGTCGCGTACTGCTCTGCAGATCTCGAGACCCAGCTTCGCGGAAGCGAGCGCTGCGATGTCTTCGTCATATCGCCTCTGCCAGAACGTCAGCTGAGAAACTCGGTTACTTTCGGCTTGGTGACCGGACTGAACTTGGAGACTGTGCCAGGCAATCCCGGCGGCGATCAGCGCGCCTGCGGTGGCCAAGATGCCGCTCCATGCGCTCTGATACCGGTTGACCCAAAATTCGCTGCAAGATCCGCTACTCGCCGTAACCAGCGACTTCCAAGCCGATTGATCGCAGGCCTGTGCCATCCAAGGCAGCGTGTGGACAATTGCTGCCAAGAGCAACGCTATCGCGTAGGTGATCAGTTCGGATCTGGTCGGCGCCTGCATAGGGCGACGCTGCCGTGGCGTCGCCTCGCGCGCAAGTTGGTCACCCCGCGCCTCCACAGCTTTGCGAGGGCAGCATGAGCGCGCCCTGGATGAAGTTCTTCCCCTCCGATTGGCGAGCCGACCCGGCGCTTCGCATGTGCTCGATCGGCGCCCGCGGCCTCTGGATGGAAATGCTTTGCGTGATGCACGAGGCGACGCCGCGCGGCGCGCTCGTCATCAACGGCAAGGCGCTTGCCCCGCGTCAGATTGCTGCGCTGGCCGGCTGCGCGCTGGACGAGGCGGAGGCGATGATCGCCGAGCTCGAAGATGCTGGCGTTTTCAGCCGTGAATGCGACGGCACGATCATCAGCCGCCGCATGCAGCGGGACGCCGAGAAAGAGGCGAGGGATAAGGCCAACGGCAAGACAGGCGGCAATCCCAACCTCAAAAGGGAAAAGGCAGGGGTTAACCCCCCTTCCAACCCTGAGGATAAAGCCCAGAAGCCAGAAGCCAGAAGCCAGATACCAGACGAAGATACCGGCAAGCCGGCATCTTCTGGCGCCGGCCCGCTCGAAATCGATTTGGACGACGCCGAAAGGCGATGCAGCGAAGCGGCTGGGTCTGATCGGCTCGGCCCGTTCTCGCCGATCGCCGAGATACTGGTCGGCGGAAAGCTTGACCTTGACGAGGTGCTGATCGCCATCCGAGCCCGGCCAGCCCGAGCCGGCGCGGTCAGCTCGTGGAAGTTCTACGCCAAGATCCTGAACGACCGGATTGCCGAGCGCACCCCATCGGTCGCCAGCACTGGCCCGCCGAAGGTCCACGTCATGTCCGGCACCCCCGAATGGGATGCCTGGGCAGCGCACGAAGGCAAACCGCGCCCCCTCGACAGCAAGGGTGGATGGTCCTTCCCGACACGTTGGCCGCCTAAGATCGAGAAAGCCGCCTGATGGCCCGCAAGAAAAAACGCCCGCGTCCGATTCCCGAGATCGAGATCTTCGAAACGCTGCAGCCAGCGCCGACCGATCTGGACTTCGGCACCAAACAGGACCCGAAGCACTGGTATCTGGTTTGGACCAGGCCGCGCGGCGAGGCGAGGGCAGCCGACGGATTGGCCGAAGCAGGCTGTCAGGTCTTCTGGCCCCATTTCGAGCGCGTCATCCGCCGCAAGAACAAGCCTGAAATCCGCAACCTGATCTCGACCTTCCCGCGATACCTGTTCGCATCGGGCCTTCCGAGCCTCGCTCAGCGCCTGACGGTGGTCGGGCCCGACGGCAAAACCGGAATCACCATCGACGGGCGGCCGATCGAGGACATCCGAGAGATCGACGGTGTCGTGGCGGTCGTCCGCAATAGCGTCGGATGGTGCACGGTGCCCCGCGCCGTGATCGAGAAGATCGCAGCCTATCAGGGGACGGTGGCTCATCCCGTCCCAGCGCCAGAGCCGATCAAGAGGCTCAGCATCGACCCCGGCGATCGGGTCCGGATCATCGATGGCCCGTTCGCCAGCTTCCAAGCAACCGTCGTCGACATTCTGGGGCTGGAAACCGCCGGCGTCCTCATCGACATATTCGGGCGAGAGACAAAGGCAGAGTTCGATGTTCGGCAGATTGAGCTGGTGAAGAAAAGCCGGAAGGGTGTTGACGACCGCTTCGCCGCATGAGACATAGCGATTCATGGTTTGTTCGGTAGTGTGATCGCCACCTCGCGCGGCTCGATCTCACGGACCCCACGCCGCCACTCTGGCGGGACCATGCGAAGCTTTGCCCGGCGACTGCGGATGTACCAGCGCCAAGGGTAACAGGAGCCCGGCCGAGAGGTCGGGCTTTCTCGTATCCAGATCGAGTTCATGTCCAAGCAGACAGATTGGGAAGCGATCGAGCGCGAGTATCGCGCCGGTCAGCTATCGGTCGCGGAGATCGGACGCCAGCACGGCGTCAGCCACACTGCGATCAACAAGCGCGCCAAGAAAGAGGGATGGGAGCGTGACCTCTCCGGCAAAGTCCGGCAGGTGGTTTCAGCCCGTCTGGTTTCAGCTCAGGTTTCAGCGACCAACGCACGAGAGGCGATTGAAACCGCGGCGGCGCGCGGCGTCGAACTTGTCCGGCAGCATCAGTCGTCTCTCGGCCGCGCCAACCGCATCGCCGAGACGTTGATGGCGGAGTTGCAGCGTGGCTGCGACCGCCTCGACGAGATCGAAGACGCCATCGCAGAAGAGACCGGCGACGACCCCAACAGCAACCGTCGCAACGCCATGCTGAAAGCGGTCAGCCTGCCGAGCCGCGCCGCGACGCTCCGCGAGTTGTCCCAAACTTTGAAGAACCTGATCCCGCTTGAGCGGCAGGCGTTCAACCTCGACGAGCCCGGCGACGACGAGCCGGCCACGAAATCAGATGTCCGGACTGCGCTTGCAAAGCTCGACCAAGGACAGCGCGATCAGCTCCGGGGCATCGCTTCAGCACTTGCTGGCGGATCCGGCGAGCCTCCTTCAGGAACTTGACCGGCTCGACTGCGAGGAAAGCCTCGCTGGTTTCATCCGGCGCGCTTGGCATGTGATCGAACCCGGCCAGCCCTACACCCATGGCTGGCATATCGACGCGATCGCCGAGCATCTTGAGGCGGTGACGGCGGGGAAGATCAATCGTCTCCTGATCAACGTGCCGCCCGGTACGATGAAGAGCCTGGCGGTCGGCGTATTCTGGCCGTGCTGGGAGTGGGGGCCGAAGAATCGGCCGCACACCCGCATCGTCGCCACGTCGCATTCGATCCCACTGGCCATCAGGGACAACCTCAAGGCTAGGCGCCTCGTCCAAAGTGAGTGGTATCAAGCGCTGTGGGGCGACCGCGTTCGCCTCACCGGCGATCAGAACGCCAAGACGAAGTTCGAGAACATGGCGACCGGCTTCCGGGATGCCATGGCCTTTCGCAGCCTGACCGGCTCCCGCGGCGACCGCGTCGTTATAGACGACCCTCATTCGGTCGACGGGGCAAATTCAGAGGCGGAGCGCGAAAGCGTCATCACTTCGTTCCTCGAATCCGTGCCGACGCGTCTCAACAGCCCGAAGCATTCGGCGATCGTCGTCGTGATGCAGCGGCTTCATGAGCGCGACGTGTCCGGCGTCATCCTCTCGAAGGAGCTCGGATACGAGCACCTGATGCTGCCGATGGAGTTCGAGCCGGAGCGCCGGTGCCGAACCTCGATCGGCTTCGTCGACCCCCGGCAGGAGGACGGCGAGCTTCTGTTCCCTGAGCGCTTCCCGCGTGAGGTCGTCGAGCGCGACAAGATCCCGATGGGGTCCTATGCGGTCGCCGGCCAATTCCAGCAGCGCCCGGTGCCGCGCGAGGGCGGCATGTTCAAGCGCTCTTGGTTCGTCGATAAGACGATCGGGACGGCGCCGAACGGCACCCGTTGGGTCCGGCACTGGGACTTGGCGGCATCGACGCGCTCGACCAGCGCTCGAACCGCAGGCGTCAAAATCGGCCGCACGCCGGATGGCTCTTTCGTCGTCGGCCATGTCGTCACGACGCAGTCGGAAGGCAACGAGGTCCGCAAGCTCATCAAGCAGACGGCAGAGACCGACGGCTACGATGTGCAGATCAGCCTGCCGCAGGACCCCGGCCAAGCTGGCAAGGTCCAGAGCAAGGACATGATCGCGATGCTCGCCGGGTTTCGGGCTCACGCGGAGCCGGAGACAGGCGACAAGGTGACCCGAGCCGAGCCGTTCGCCGCCCAGTGCGAGGCGGGAAACGTCTCGATAGTCCGTGGCGAGTGGAACGATGCCTACCTCGACGAGCTCTGCATGTTCCCAGGCGGCTCATTCAAGGACCAGGTCGATGCCAGTTCCGGCGCGTTCGGGCGGCTGACCGGTTCCAGTGTGTACGGAATGCTCGGGGTGGTCTGATCGATGTGGATGGTTGACCGCCTTGTGAACCTCGTGACCGGCATGGGCACGAGCAAGGACAAGGGCACCGGCGGCGCTCACGTTGTCGTCGTCCGCTCGAAGGCCGAGCTTGATGCTGCCTATCGGGACAATTGGATCGCGCGCAAGGCGATCGACATCGTTCCGTTCGACATGCTCCGCGAGGGGCGTCAGTGGCAGGGTGAGAACGACCAGATCACCGCGATCGAGATGGCCGAGAAGGATCTTGGCTACTTCACGAAGGTGAAGGCTGCGCTGATCCGTGGCCGGCTGTATGGCGGCGGGTGCATCGTCATCGGCGACGGCTCGCTCGATCAGGCTGCAGAGCTTCGCATCGACGCCATCGGCCGAGGTGGGATCAAGTATCTCCACGTCTTCTCGATGCACGAGATCACTGCCGGCGAACTCGATCGCAATCCATTCTCGCCGTATTTTGGCGAGCCGACCTATTACGAGGTGCAGGTTCAAGACGGGGTGCCGCAGCGCATCCATCCTTCCAGGGTGTTCCGATTCTTCGGCGCCCCGCTGCCTGATGACGTGACCGTTCGCACGGAAACGGTGTGGTCGGACAGCATCCTTCAGGCGATCATGGATGCCGTCGACCAGGCGACGAGCGCCGCGAGTTACATCGCTGCCATGTTGCCCGAGGCGAAGCAGGACATCATCTCGGTGCCTGGGCTGTCGCAGCATCTCGCAACGCAGGCCACCACGAACCGGCTGACTGAGCGCTTCGCATACGCCAGCATGATGAAGAGCATGCACGGCATGCTGTTGCTGGAGGGCGACGGCAAAAGCCCCTCAGGCGAGGTCTGGCAGCAGAAGCAGCTTTCCTTCGCCGGCCTGCCGGATGTCGCGAACCTGTTCCTGCAGATCGTGTCCGGCGCGGCCGACGTGCCAGTCACGCGCATGCTCGGCCAGTCGCCGAAGGGCATGAACTCCACGGGTGAGAGCGACCTGAGGAACTACTATGACCACGTCGCCGCCAAGCAGAAGGTCGAATTGACGCCGAGCCTCGCTCGCCTTGATCGCGCGCTCATCCGGCACGCCCTCGGCGCCGAGCCTTCCGACGTCTGGTATGTCTGGCGCCCGCTCTATCAGCCCTCCGATAAGGAGAAGGCCGAAATCTTCGCCGCGAAGGCCAAGGCGGTGAAGGACCTGAGCGACGTTGGCTTGATGCCGGACGAGGCCCTCGCCAAGGGCGTCCAGAACATGCTGATCGAGGACGGCTCTCTGCCTGGCCTTGAGGCCGCGCTGGATGAATTCGGCGACGAGCCCGAGGACAAGGGCGAGGAGGCCGAGGCGGCCCGGCTGAACGCTCAGCAGCAGGCCGGCGCCGAATGAACGTCCAGGCATGGATGCGCGAGGCGAGGACGACGCAGCGAAAGCGGGTCGTGCTTCGCCCGATCTCCGCGACGGTCGCGTTTCAGGCAGCGCTGCTTGCGCCGACGAACCGGCTGCTGAAGCGGATGGCCGAACAGGTCGCGCAGGATGTCTTGCCGGCCGCGATCTCGGCCAAGGCCCAGATGATGCGCGACGACCTGAATTGGTTCGAGCGCGCCATACGGGCGCTGCGGGATTTCGCCGACGGCTTCGTCGATGGGCTGCGCTCGGAATGGCGCGACGCCTTCGACACCGAGGAAGAGCGCAATAAGCGCCGGTTCAACGAGGCGGTGCGCTCGGCGATCGGGATCGACCTTGGCGCCGTCATCCAGGCGGAAGGCATCGGCAACACGATCGACGCGGCGGTTCTCCGCAACGTCTCGCTGGTCCGAGGCCTCTCGCAGGATGTCGCGCGCCGGCTCTCGGGCAAGCTGCTCGATGCTCTGACCCGCGGCCTCAACAACCGCGAGATCGAGAAGATCATTACCACCGAGTTCGGCATGGCCCGGCGCCGCGCCAAGCTCATCGCTCGCGATCAGGCCGCCAGCTTCAACGGCGACCTGAACCGGATTCGGCAAACCGCCATGGGCGTCACCGAATACGTCTGGTCGACTTCGCTCGACGAGCGAGTCCGCGGCAACCCCGAGGGCAAGTATCCGAACGCTCGGCCGTCCCACTGGGATCGCGAGGGCAAGGTCTTCAAATGGTCGAGCCCGCCCAGCGATGGGCACCCCGGCCAGCCGATCAACTGCCGCTGCACTGCGCGCGCGGTCATCGAGTTCTGAGATGAGCAAAGACGCGAACGGCTACACCACGCTGAGCGATGCGCAGTGGTGCGTCCTCGATCTTCTGATGAGGGCGAGTGAGAAGGGTATTACGCGCCTCAGCCGTCAAGAATTGCTGAGCAATGCCCAACTGCCCGACGCCGCCAAGCTGCAGCTCACTTGGGCGGCGCTGACGATGCCCAGTGAATTTCTCGCGTGGCACGGTCAGCACGAGTTCTCAATCACCGATGCCGGGGCGAACCTGTATCGCCTTCGCTTCGGTCAGAAGGCCCAGCCGACCACCGTCGCCGATTCCGTGATCTGCCTCCCTGGGCCGGATCACTACGCCAACTGACGGGCAACCGGGTTCAGCCATGCTCTTCACCGACAAGATCACTCTGGACGGCTCGCGCCGCACCGGCGACGGCTACCTCGCGGCGAACGCCCGAGTCGCCCGCACCGGCATCCAGACCTATCTCGGCCGCGAAGTCGGCAAGCCCGACATGGCGACGGTGAAGGTATTCCGGCCCGAGTCCGAGGTCTTCCACACCGACGCGCTGCGGTCGTTCGCCCACCGCCCGGTCACGAACGACCATCCGCCCGAGGCAGTCAGCGCCCGGAACTGGAAGACCCACAGCGTCGGCATGACCGGCGACGAGATCGCCCGGGACGGCACCTTCGTCCGCGTCCCCATGGTCGTCATGGACCAGGCCGCGATCGACGACGTCGAAGCCGGCAAGGTCGAGCTCTCCATGGGCTACGCCTGCGATCTCGATTGGACCGCGGGCACCACGCCCGAAGGCGAGGCCTATGACGCTCGCCAGACCAACATCCGAGGCAACCACCTCGCGATCGTCGCCGCCGGCCGCGCCGGCCCCCAATGCCGCATCGGGGATTCCTGGGCGGCGATCCCTCCTGTGAAGGACCCTCACATGACCCTGAAGACGGTTACCGTCGATGGCATCCCGATCGAAGTGACCGATCAGGGCGCCACCGTGATCACCACGCTGCTCGGGCGCATCTCCGATGCAAAGACGGCGAACGACACGCTGGTCCGCGACCACGCCGCCGCGATCGCGGCCAAGGATGCCGACCTCGCCAAGCGCGACGCCGAGATCGATGCTCTGAAGGGCAAGATCGTCGATGGCGCTGCGCTCGACGCGCTGGTCCAGGCCCGCGGCGATCTGATCGCCAAGGCCAAGGCTATCGCGCCGGACGTCGTCACCGACGGCAAGACCGACGCGGACATCCGCCGCGCCGTCGTCGTCGCCAAGCGTGGCGAGGGTGCGATCAAGGACAAGTCCGCTGCCTATGTGGATGCGGCCTTCGACATCCTGATCGACGAGTTCAAGCCGGTCGACGGTCTGACCCGCAGCATCTCGGCCGGCCCGCGCACCGCCGTGGATCACCAGCCCGTCGCGACGGCTCACGCCGCCATGGTCACCGGTCTCCAGGATGCCTGGAAGACCCCGGTTAAGGGAGCCGCCTGATGCCCGCGATTCAGACCACTTACGCCGCCGTCCACGCCCGCTGGGTGGAGGGCATGGTCCTCAACATGGAGGACGCCACGATCGTCACCCGCATCGCGGAGGACGTGGAGGGCATCGGCTTCGGCAAGGTTGGCGTGCAGGGCACGGCTGACAACCAGGTCGTCGATTCCGAAGCGACCGTGAAGTTCGTCGGCATCACGGTGCTCGACAGCTTCCGGCCCACCGGCAAGTACGAGCAGTACGACAACGTCGCCCTGATGAAGAAGGGCGTGATCGTCGTGCAGGCTTCCGAGGCCGTCGCAGTCGGCGATCCCGTCTACTACACGCCGGCCACTGGCGTGCTGTCGAAGACCTCGACCTCGAACACCCTCATCGCCGGCGCACAGTGGGATACCAGCACCGCAGGTGCCGGTCTCGCCGCGCTGCGGCTCAACACGCCGTAAGGAGCGCCACCATGAACATGCCTCTCACGCATGATGCCCAGGGCGTCGCGCTCAGCTTCCTCGTTCGTCAGGCGACGCTCATCGAGCCGGTCGTCTATGCGATGCGCTACCAGGAAATCCAGTATCCCACGCTGGTTCCGGTCGACACCTCGGCGCCGGACTGGATTCAGTCCGTCACCTACTTCTCGATGGATGGCGTCGGCAAGGCCGACTGGTTCCACGGCAACGCCAACGACGTGCCGAAGGTCGAGCTGACCCGCGAGAAGTTCGAGACCGGCGTCTCCATGGCCGCGATCGGCTACGGGTACACGTTGGAAGAGCTCGGCACCGCTCAGCTCTACGGCATGAACCTCAGCGCCGATAAGGCCACGCTGGCCCGTCGCATTGCGGAGGAGAAGATCGATGCGGTCGCCTTCGTGGGCGACAGCACGAAGGGCTTCACCGGGCTGGTCAACGCCTCGACCCCGACCGCCACCACGGCGCCGGCTGACGGCACCGGCTCGGCCACGACATTCGCGAGCAAGACCCCGGATCAGGTGCTGCGCGATATCAACGGGCAGATCACCGGCACCTTCACCGGCACGCTCGGCGCGGAGATGGTCGACACTATCCTGCTGCCGTACTCGGTCCTGCTCGATCTCTCGACCCGACGGATCGACGCGGTCAACCAGACCACGATCCTGGAATGGGTCGAGCGGAACAACATCTACACCCGCCTGACCGGTCAGCCGCTGCTGATCCGTGGCCTGTTCGGCTACCTCGACACGGCCGGCGCCTCGTCCACAAAGCGCATGGTCGCGTATCGGCGTTCCCCGGAGGTGCTGAAGATGCATGTTCCCATGCCCTTCCGCTTCCTGCCCGCGTTCCAGACCGGGCCGATCAAGTTCGACGTGCCCGGCATCTTCCGCCTGGGTGGCGTCGACATTCGTCGCCCCAAGGCCGTCCGCTATCTTGACGGCATCTGAGGAGGATCGATCATGCTGATCACAAACAAGAGCGAAGGCCCGCGCGGCGTGAATACCACGTCGGGCCCGGTCCTCTTCGATCCCGGCCAGTCGGTCGACGTCGAGCTGTCGGAAGCTGAGCTGAAGATCGCCAAGGCCACCGGCTGGTTCAAGATCGGCGGGAAGGCCGAGGAGCCGTCCGAGCAGAAAAAGGGCTGAGCCATGCCCAAGGCCCCGCTCTACACCGTGGACAACCCGGCCAAGGAGGCTCGCTTCGCCCTGATCGGTATCCGCAAGGGGCCGGTCGAGGCGGGCGGCCGCAAGGAACTGGAGATCAGCGAGGAAACCGCGCTCGATCTCGCTGGCCAGGGCTTCAAGGTCACTGCGCCCGACGGCAAGGCCGTCTCGGGCAAGAAGGCCAAGGCTGACTGATGCCCTACACTAAGCCGACGGTCGACCAGTTCCGGGTGAAGTTCCCGACCTTCTCGGGCGTCGGCAATCCCACGATCCAGGCAGCGATCGACGAGGCCTCGGCTTCAGTCGACCAGTCTTGGATCGAGGCCGATTTCCAGCCGGCGATCCTCTATCTCGCCGCGCACATCATGGCGTCTGACGGCGTGCTGTTCGACGGGCTGGGCGCCGCGGGCGGCATGATCGCCGCCGGCCAGGTCTCAGAGGCGAAGGTCGGCGACGCGATGGTGAAACTCGGCGGTGCCAGCGGTGGCTCGGGAGGCGGCTCGGCATCGGGCTATGCCTCGACATCCTACGGCCAGCGCTACCTCCAGCTTCTCCGCCGCAATCAGCCCGCGATCGCTCTGGTGTGATCCATGGTCACCATCCGGACGAAGGTGACGCTGCGCCGGCGCGGCAACCTCGCCAACCACATCGCGAAGATCGAGAAGGGCGTTCAAGGCCCGAAGGTGGTCAAGGTCGGGTTCCCGAAAGGCAAGGCTGACGCTGACCTCGTCTCAATCGCGATCTGGAACCACTTCGGGACTTCGCGCGGCATTCCGGCTCGTCCCTTCATCACGATCGCCATGTTCAAGAACCGCCGGCAGATCCGGGCGGCCCTGCGCAAGATCGCCGAGGGCACCGTTCAGAAGGGGACGCCGCTCGCCACTCAGATGCCCAAGCTCGGCGTGCTCGGGACTGGAATGATCCAGGACCAGATCGCCAGCAACATGCGACCGGCGAATGCGCCCTCGACCATCCGGCAGAAGGGTTCATCCCGGACCCTTATCGACACCGGACGGATGCGACAGAGCGTGACGTGGGAGGTCGACAAGTGAGCCTGTTCGGACTGGCCGGGCTCGCGGTCGACATGGCGGCCACCCTGCACACGCTGCGGACATTCCCGGCCGGCGCTTGGGTCGAAGGCGAGTGGATCACCGGCGAGCCGGTCGAGACGCCAATCCGCGCCGTGATGCAGGCCCCCTCCGCCAACGATATGCGCGACGTCCCGGAAGGCCAGCGCACCGAGGCATGGGTTACCATCTGGTCCCGCTCCCCGCTCAACACCTCGGACGAGGACGACCAGCAAGGCGCAGACGAGGTCATCAACGCCCGCGGCGAGGCTTATCGCATCGTCCGCGTTCAGCAGCGCACCGAGGCGGGCTTCTACAGGGCTATCGCGAGGCTCATCCGTCATGATCGAGGACGAAGCGTACCGGTCCCTCCGGAGCTACCTTAAGCGCGTCGACGACAACGCCTCTCTTATCACTCCGAGCCGTGAGAAGCTCGCCGACGTCATCAGGGACAATCAAGGCGGAACTCGACCGGGCGGCCCCTATGTCATGATCCAGTTCCTGACGGATCGCGACACCGGCGAGATAGACGGTGAGTGCTACGAGGACCGGACGATAGGCGGTGAAGACCGCGTCGTCCTCTCCAAGCACCGCGGCGTCGAGCTTCTCTTCCGGGTGCATGTCTATGCCCCGCGCCCGCTGAACTACACGACGCTCCTGGCCGCCGGCCTGCGCAGCGGCGAGGCCTCGGTCTGGATGGCGCCGTTCGTCGTCCGTGACGTCAGCGAGGCCACCCGCGCCCCGGAAATGATCCAGCAGACGCCAGAGGGCAGGGCGCAGTTCGACGTCACCCTCGGCGCCATCGCCACCGAACAACTGCTCGTCGACGTGATCGAGACGGGCCAGGTCATCACCGAAGGGCAGGGCGGCCAGACCGTCGTCCGCTCGCTCACCTTCCAGAAACCGTAGGAGCTGCGCATGACGCGCCTGCCGTATTCCCGCGTCGTCGATGTCACACTGACGCGTCAGGATCGCTTCGCCGTCGCCACCGGCTTCTCGGTCGCGCTGATCGTGCAGCCGGCGACGGTGGCGGGCATCCTCGATGCGACCCATCGCACGAAGATCTATGCCGACATGACGGAGGTCGGCGCCGACTTCATCGCGAGCGATGCCGCCTACAAGGCCGCGCAGGCGATGTTCGCGCAGAACCCGCGGCCGCGTCAGATCAAGATCGGCTATCGCAACCCGGCGAACTCGATCACCTCCGAGCTCGACGCGATCTATGCGGCCGACCCGGATTTCTACTGGGTCGGGTTCACGGCCGAGATCCGCGACACCATCAACCAGCAGCTCGCCGCCGACTGGGCCGAGACGAAGCCGGTTCTTATGGGCCTGGATTCGAACGACACCTCGACCGAGGCTGCGGCGGCCGAGCCGGACAAGACTTCGACCGTCACCATCTCGATCGCCAGCCCTGGCGTCATCACCTGGACTGGCCACACGCTGCAGAACGGCAACCAGGTCATCCTGACGACCTCGGGCGCGCTCCCGACCGGCCTGACCGCCGGCACGCCCTATTACGTCGTCAACCAGGCAACCAACACCTTCCAGCTTGCCGCCACGCCCGGCGGCACGGCGATCGTCACGACCGGCACACAGAGCGGCACTCACACCGCCACGTCGCCGCAGTTCGGCGGCTCGGTCGCGGAATACATCAAGTCGAAGGGCTATGACCGCTCCTTCGTCTTCTACCACACCGACACAGCGCTCTACGGCGCGCTGGCGCTGCTCGCCTACTGCGCGACCCGCGACCTCGACCGCGGCAACCTGCAGGCCGCGCAGCGCGGCGACATCAACAGCGGCAACGCCTATACGGCCAAGTTCAAGAAGCTCGTCGGCATCTCGGTCCTGAACAAGGGTTCGGCGGTCGTCCAGGCGATCACCGGCTTCGTGCCCGGCATCGGGCTCGATCCCGCCCAGGGCCACTTCGCGAACACCTATGTCGACATTGGCGGCCTGCCGATGGTCGTCGAGGGCTCGGTCGCTTCCGGCGCATTCATCGACGAGATCCACGCTTCGGACTGGATCGTCGCCCGCATGCGGGAAGCGCTGCTGTCGACCCTGGCAAACAATGCTCGGGTGCCGTTCACCAACGTCGGCGTCGCCATGCTGACCAACACCGTCGACAGCGTCATGCGCCGCGCAGTCGCCGCCGGCGTCGTGGCAGCGGAGTTCGGCGAAGACGATACCGACGTGCTGCCGGAATACGAGATCAGCGTAGACCGGGTGGAGAACATCCCGCCTGCGCAGCGCCGTCAGCGCATCGCCCCCGATATCAAGGTCAATTTCCGCTACGCCGGCGCGATCCACTACGCCTCGGCCTCGATCACGCTTCGGTTCTGAAGGGAGCCTGACCCATGGCCGTGGATTGCAAGCCGCTGACCATCTACGCGAAGGACATGGTGTCCTTCACGGTCGACGACCGCGAGGTGATCGGCCTCTGGGAAGGCGACGACGTCATCACTGTCGAGCGCCAGACCGACCTCGGGACCCCGATGACCGGAGCCGACGGCTCGACGATTGTCTCCTTCACCTCTGACCAGAGCGCGCTGCTGACGGTGAAGCTCCAAGCCAACTCCGCGGCTAATTCCTATTTCGAGAAGTGGGTGAAGGCCCGGCGAATGGGCTCGACCCGGCTCCTGCGTGTCGCTGTGCGCGACACCGCGACCGGCGAGGGCGGCGGCTGCACGTCGGCGGTCATCATCAAGGAACCGTCGAAGAGTTGGGGCGGAACCGCCACCGAGCGCGAGTGGCAGATCTTCTGCAATTGCTGGCAGGAGAACGATATCACCTACAACCCGGCGGCCTAAGCCTTCGGCGAGAGGCGGGCCATCAGCTCGTCGGGCGCGGGAATCGGGATCGGGCTCATCGCCATCATCGATTGCGGCGCGATCCCTGCCTTCAGCGCCAGCGCCTGCAGGATGACGGTCTGGATTGTGACCATCTCGCGGAGCTGCGAGACCTCCTGCTGAAGGCGGTCGAGGCGTTCTGTCGTGTCCTTGTCCATGCCGCATCGAACCCGATGGGCGCGGTGACAGCAACGGGATTTTTGGAGCCCGCGTCCCATGCCAGCCGATTGCCCCAGATGCCACCGCGCTCGCGAGAAGACGGCTGAATCCGCGAAGGCTCTCGTCGCTGGCCGATTCGTCGCTGCCGCTCGCGCAGCTCGTTCGGCTGCCGAGGAGGTGGCCGCCAAGATTTCCGAAAGCGAGCGCATCCGCGCCATAACCCGCAGGAAGCCGCATGGCTGAGAAGAAGATCGGCGGACGAACAGTCCGCTATGACCGGCTGCCCGGCGACCAGGCGCTCGACCTGATGCTCCGCCTCCTGCAACTGCTCGGCGAAGGGGACACGCTCCTCGAGGCGGTTCTCACGGCTGACGATAGCGAAAGCGACAAGCTCGCAATCGTCGGTCTGCTGAAGTTCGCCAAGAACATGAACGTTCCCGAGGTGAAAGGCTTCATCCTGGAGATGGTCGGCCACTGCATGGTGGATGGCGTCGAGCCCACTCCCGGCATGATGGACCTGCAGGAAATCATCCAGACCGCGCAGTTCGCTATCAAGACGGAGTTCGGCGGTTTTTTCGCCGACGGCGCGGGCTCGGTCCTCCTGAAGGCCTCTCGGGTTCAGTAAGCCTTTCGGCTTCGCAGGTTCGCGCCGTAGCCCCCAACCTCGACAAGCGGACCTGGCTTCTCCGCCCCGTCATGGCCGACCCGCCGCTCTGTTCCCTCGGCGAGATCAAGACGATCCTGACGATCGACGACATCGCCGACTTGCATGAGGTGCTCGACCTGAAGGAGCATCTGGCGGCGAAGGCGGCAGAGCAGGCGTCTAGACCTCGATAATCGCTCGATGATCGCAAAGGCACATCTCCGCGCTGCAGCCTGGCAAGGGCAGATCAGGAGCAACGGCAGCCCAGGATTTCCCGACGAACGCCCGCGACTGGGGGCAGCAGGTCTCCTCGTCGCGGATGAACTCCACTGCCTGCTTAGGGCCGAGAGTTTGCACGAGACGGTTCAGATCCCGCCTGTTGCCAAGCGCCGCGACGATGTGGCGGACAATCTTTCGTTCAGCCTCAATCGGACCATTCTTAGCTTCTGGGGTGAGTAGCAGGAAGAACGCCGCTGAAAGTTTCAGGCGCTTGTTTAAACCGAACGATTCGAGGTCGTCCGGCGTCATAAAAGGTTCGCGTCGAGCCGGGCTCGCCACGCGTTCACTCGCGGCTGACGGCTGGAACATTTGTACCACATCGGGCAACCGCGCGGGCATGGTGACCCCTGCAACTTTGATCGCATAGGCCACTAGATGACGCTCATCGGCTTCGCCGAGCGGGTAGGGCCAAAGGGATAGATCAGGCTGCTTAGTTCGAGTGAGCAAGCGCCGCAAGAAGCCAAGCATAGCTGCCTCCTGGGACGCGCAGTGGAAACGTCCCCTTTCCGAATCTGCTGCAGGATATCATCCTGTCAGAATGGGAGGCATCGATGCGCGCGGTCTTGATCGTAGGGATGATGGCGGTGGCCGGACCGGCGCTGGCGCAGAGCAGCGTAGCGGTCGACGCCGTTGCGAACATCACCGCCGCCGCGCCGTATTGCAGTTTCGAGATCGAGCGGGACGCCGTTGAGCAGTTCCTGAAGGAGCGCGGGGTGTCTCGGGCCAAAGCCGCCGATGCCGCTGCTCTAGAGAAGGCGTTCGACGGGGCCAGCAAGAGTTGGCGAGTTGCCGGAGCGATGCGTGCGCAGGGTAGCAGTCAAGTCGACGTCGAGGCCCGCTGCTCGCAGTTGGTCGGCGCATTCGGCCCGGCCGGCACTATCCGATCCGGCCTCCTGAAGAAATAGCGCTCCCGCTCTTCGCGGCAGCATAGCCGCGAGAGCATCATGATCGTCGAAGAACTGGTCAGTCGCCTCGGTTTCGAGGTGACCGGGCTTCAGAAGCTCCGCGCCGCCTCGAAAGAGTGGAACAAGGCCAAGAAGTCGGCCGAGGGTTCGACCAAGGCGATCATCGCCACGAACAAAAGCACGGTGGCGGCTGCGGCGGGAGCTTCACGTCTTGGAACCGCCCTCCGTACGATCCTTGGCGTGTTCGCTCGCCTCATCGTAGTAAGCGCTGGCGTGGCAGCGGGTATCGCCGCCGTTGGCGCGGCGTTCGCCCTGGCGGGTGTCCGAGCCGCGAAAGCACGCCGCGAGATGGCACTGACCGCCAAGGAGTTCGGTACGACCTCGCAGAACAACGAGACGCTGGCCAACATCTACAAGGGCCTCGGGCTGGGCGACGAAGCGGGCGACCAGGCCAAGAAGTCGATCGAGGCGATGTCCGAGATCACCAAGGCCATCAAGAAGGGTGGCGAGGAAGCCGACGAGGCGCGCAAGAAGCTCAAGGGATTCGGCATAGACGCCAGTCTCGCCATCGGCGCAGACGGCACAATGCGGGATTCCTCGGCCCTCGCTCTGGATGTCATCGAGGCCTACAAGCGCGTCTCGGCCGGCGCCAAAACGCTACGCGACCAGCAGAAGAATGCGCCGAAGGGCAAGCAGAAGGCGCTGGGCGCCAAAGCGTTGAAGGAAGAGCGCCGCGCCGACCAGTTCGCCGAGGACGCCGGCATCACCGGCCGGCTACGCGTCCTGATCGATGAGAATTCGATGCCCGAGCTGCGCGCCATGTATGAGAAGATCGCTTCGCTGTTCCCGACGATGTCGGGCGGCCAAGAGCAATCTCGACTGAAGGTTGCCAAGGAAGCGCAGGAGGCTGGACTTAAGGTCGACGCAGCTCTGGAAGGCGTCAAGGGGCGCCTGACCGACCTCGGTGTGGCGATCGCAGAGAATGTCCTACCACCTCTGAACGATCTCCTCGACAAGATCATCACCTTCGGCAAGGCCACCGGCCTGATTAAGGAGACGACGAAGGAGAAGCGCGACCGGGAGAGCTATGAGGCGGCGAGCAAGCGCGCCGAGGGCATGCGGGCGGAGCGGCTGACGACTGAGGACCTTCAGTCGCAGGCTGATGCCTCGCAGAAGCGCTTCGAGGATAGCATCAAGAGCCGCGCCGAGCGGATGAAGCAGATCCGACAGCAGCTTTCGCCGGAGGCCTCGGCCGCCAAGATGCTCGGCACGGCCCAGGCCAGCACCGACAATCGGAAATACGAGAACATCGGCAACGACAACCGGAACATGCCCGTCAGCGTGAAGGTCGAGGCATCCGGCCTCGATGCCGTCGCTGCTGCCGTCAAGAACGCCGTCCTCGGCGCCATCTCGACCAAGGGCGCCAACACCTCCACCGGAGCGCTGACCGCGCCATGACCTGCATCCTCGTCAGCCGTTCGATCGGCGGCGTCTTCGTCGATGTCGTGATCTCGGAAGAGCACGAGTCGGAGATGGAGATCGCCGAACACCCGGTCGAGAAGGGCGCCAAGATCAGCGATCACGCCTGGCGCTTGCCGTACCGTGTGACGCTGGAATCGGCGATCGCGGGCGAGCGCGCCGTCGCGTCGTTCCAACAACTGCTCGACGTCCAGTCGACGGCCGAGCCCTTCAGCCTCGTTACCGGGTTGAAGGTCTATCAGAATATGCTGATCAAGCGGCTGACGGCGACCCGCGACCGGGAGAACGCCCGCATTCTGAAGTTCGAAGCCGAGCTTCAGGAGGTCGTTATCGTCAGCACCGAGAGCAGCGGCGGGTCGAGCTCCGACGACAAGGCGCAGGGCACGACCAAGCGCGGCCAGGTCGCAGCGCGGACCACGGACAGCATCCCGACCCGCACCGACAAGGTGCTAAGCGACGCCATCGCCGTCGATTGAGCCCATGGCATATCGTGAGATCACCATCATCGACGCGCCGTCGCAGGCGTTCACGACGACGCTCGCCGGCAAGCGCTGCGACTTCGTTGTGAACTATTCGACCTGGGCGGGCCGCTGGTCATTCGATCTCAACGTGGAAGGCATTCGCGTCCTGTCCGGCCGCAAGATCGTCCTCGGCGTCGACCTTCTCCAGCCCTTCGGCCTCGGGATCGGCAGTCTCATTGCGGCGCCATGGGGCGATGAAGAGGTCGAGCCGGGCCGGACTGAACTGCCATCCGGTCGCGTCCGCCTGTTCCACTATGATCCGGCCGAGGTTGCCGCGTGAGCGTTCGTCAGTGGAAGCGGGTGGTCGAGGTCACGGTGTCCGGCAAGGGAGGCTCCTTCACGGCGCGCGACCTGAAGATCGACTTCAGCGTCTCGAAGGGCATCGGTTCGAAGCAGAACACGGCGACAATCGCTGTCTGGAACCTGACGGCCAGTCATCGCAAGCAGCTCGGCGAAGAGCTCGACAAGATCGAGCTGAAGGTCGGCTATCAGGGCGGACCGCTCTCGACGATCTTCAAGGGCAACGTCCGCGACGTGACCCACACCAAGGAAACCGCGGACGTCAAATCCGAGATGGAATGCGGCGACGGCGACGAGGCATTCAGCAAGGGCGCCGTCTCGAAGACCTTCCCGGCCGGCACCAAGCCGAAGGAAATCGTCGACTATCTGGCCGGGGAGATGCCCGGGGCCACCAAGGGCGAGATGAAGGGGATCGATGATCTCCCGGCCTACAAGCGCCCCGTCACGCTGTTCGGCTGGTCGTGGTCCGAGATGGACAAGATCGGGCGCGAGCAGGGCATCTATTGGTCGATCCAGAACGGCCAGGTCGAGGCCATGAAGAGCGATCAGGCGCTCCAAGGAACGACGGTCGTTTCGAGCGAGACGGGCATGATCGGAATCCCTGAGATCACCGACAAGGGCGTGAAGATCAAAGCGCTCCTGAACCCGAACATCGCGCCCGGCAGGCAGATCGATGTGCGCTCGGACTTCCTCGACGAGGAGAGCGGGCGTGATAAGCGCAAGACCGATCAGGGCGGCGGCATCTTCCGGGTGTCGGACGTCACCTTCAGCGGCACGACACGCGGCGAGGAGTTCTATGTCGAGGCCGAGGGCAGCCGCATCGAAGGCGGGAAGGTCGTGAAGTAATGGCCGGCCACCAGGGCACATCCACGCGCCGCAGCGCGGTCGAGGGCTTGTTCTCGGCGACGGAGGCCGAGCGCCGCGAGATCAATACGACGCTGGACGGGACGATCGTCTCCTATGACCGCACCACCCAGCGCGCGACGATCCAGCCGAAGCTCGAGCGGAAGTTCGGCGACAAGACGCTGAAGGCACCGCCACTGCAGGAGATCAAGGTCGTTCAGCAGAATGGTGGCGGGTTCGGCGTTCATGTCGACCTGAAGCCGGGCGACCCGGTCACCGTTCACATTCGTCAGCGCAGCGTGGACAAGAGCCAGACCGACGGCTCCGATACGAACGGAGCGCCTGGCCGCATGCATGACCTCTCCGATGCCATCGCCTATCCGGGCGGCGGCGAGGATTCGAAGGTCATGACGAACATGCCGGCCGGCGGCGCGCACTTCGGTGCTGCGGATGGCAAGAAGGGCATGCAGACCCGTGCGGACGGGACGACCGCGCTGGTAGGGGGCAACGGCACCGACGCTGTCACGGTGGGGCCGACTGGTCTGATCGATATGAAAGGCCCCAACGGCGACAGCCTGTTTCAGATCATCCGCGACTTGGCGACCACGTTCCGCAACCACACGAATGCCGGCGACCCGCTCGACAGTCCCTATGTCGCGGCGGCCGATGCCATCATCGCGCGACTGGATGCCATCCATGGTTGATTTCGTCGGGCTCTCGATCCAGCCGCACAACGACCTGCGCCTCGACGCAACCGGCTCACCGATGCTGGTGTACGACGCCGAGGCGATAGGCGAGCATATCCGCCAGCGTCTCATGTTCTGGCGAGGGGAGTGGTTCCTGAACCAGGATGCTGGCGTCGAGTGGACGAAATACGTCCTAGGCCGGCCGCCGTCCGAGCTTCCACTGGCCGAGAGCATCATCAAGGCCGAGATCGCTGCGACGCCCGGCGTGACCGAGATCCTCGAATTCAGCGCGGTTTATGACCGTGCCTCGCGCGGCCTGCGTATCGAACGCTGCCAGGTTGCGACCGTCTTCGACGACATCATCGACATCCAGTTCTAGAGGTTCCGATGGCCTATGGCGTCGACCCGAGCGGCTTCGTTCTGAAGCGGCTGCCGGAGATCATTGCCGAGATTCAGGCGGCGAACGTCGCGACCTTCGGGCCGGGCGTCATCCAGACCGATCAGTCGCCGCTTGGGCAGTTGAACGGCCTGCATGCCGATATCGCCGCTTCTGCCTGGGAGATCGCGCTCGCGGTCTATCAGGCGCTCGACCCCGACCAGGCCGAGGGCGTCAATCTCGACCGCATTGCGAAGCTGCGTCTGCTGGAGCGCGCGCCGGGCGAGAGCGATATCGACTTCCGAAACGCGATCACGAACGCCGGCCGAGCTCGCATTGATATGAGCGACCTGTCGCAGGCGCTGTCGGCCATCGCGGGCGTCACCTGGGTCCAGACTTATGTGAACGACGGCGACGCGGCTGACGCCGACGGGATCAGCGCTCACAGCGTGGCCGTGGCCATCATCGGCGGCGATGACGATGAGATCGCCAAGACGGTGCGGGCATATGTGGTCCCGGGCATCGGCACCTACGGCAACACGACGCTGGAAACGACGATCGAGGGCTTCTGCCGCTCGATCCGCATCGTCCGGCCTGTGGTCGTGCCGATCACTCTTCAGATCGATGTGATAGCCCAGCCGGACCGCGCCGGCTGCCCGCCGCCGTCGGCGCTGGCCATCGCCGCCGGGCTGGCGGATTCGCTGACCGGCGCTACGCGGCCTCGCAACGGTCAGGACGTGACCGAACACCTGATCCGCCAAGCGGTCGAGAGCCGCTATCCCAACGTCGAGGTCGTCGAAATTCGTGCGGCCAAGACGCCTGCATCGCCGATCGCTATTCCGCCGTCGGTCGCGTTGACCTTCTTCGAGATCATGAGCATCTCCGCCGATCGTATCTCGGTGACCGCGCTGTGACGGAGCGCGCCTGTCCCGTTCCCGGCGAGCTCGTCGAGGTCGAGATCAACAAGGTCGCCACCGAATATCGAGAGGCGGCCAAGTTTCTCGGGATGATCCGCGCATACCTCGCGCAGACCGAAGATGCAGCGATCAAGCTTTGTGCTGTTCCGAGCTTCTTCGACATCGACACGGCCGTCGGCGATCAGCTGACGATCCTGGGCAAGCAGCTCGGCTTTCAGCGCTGCCACTGCATCTGCGAGGCCCCGAAGGTCTTCGGTTTCAAGTGCGGGCCCTTCGCCTCTTCGGACCGCATCGCTGGTTTCTGCGAGCTTGGGTCCACCTGGGCCGGCTGCCCGCCACTGGGTGCCAGCGAGATCTGCATCACGGATGACGAGGTCTTCCGAGGTTTCGTCAAGGCCCGGCGCTATCAGGTTCTCGGCCTTTACGACATCGCTTCGCTGCAAGCCGCAGCGCGCCACATCTGGGGGGACGCCGCTTCGGTGATCTCCAGCCGGGTAGGGCGTGTCACCTTGGCGCCCGGCCGGGTCCTCTCTGATTTCGAGATGGCGCTCGTGCCCGTCGCATTTCGGGTTCTTCCGATCGCGCCCGGAATCAAGGGCACGATCCACTACGGCACCGGGCCGATCTTCGGCTTCGGCGAGGGCTGGGGCGGCTTCTGCGAGAGCGCGGAATTCATCTGCCCGTCCGATCCCAACACCTACACCTGCGTCTGATCTGAGGAGCCTTCATGGCCACCATTTCCTTGCCCTTCGCGGCGAGTGCGACCCGTCGTGCGCCGGACGCGGATGAGCTTGCCAACGGCTATGGCTGCGGCGACGCCGACCTGCAGCTCTTCGACTGGATGGCTTGGTGGTCGACTGGCCAACTTGCTGCGGCGATCGATGCCGGAGGCCAGACGGTCGACGACACGGATCTCCTGCGCCTCGCGAAGGCGATCCAGTCGGGCAAATCCACCTATGCCGTTGCAACCGGCTCCGCGAATGCTTGGACGGTCGCACCGAACCTCGCGGTTCCTGCTTATGCCGCTGGACGCGTCCTGAACATCATCGCTCCCGCGACCAATACCTCGACGACCGTCAATATGAACGTGTCGGGATTGGGCAATCGCCGGATCAAGAAGGCTGACGGCACCGACCCTGCGATCGGCGACCTCGTCAATGGCCGGGTCTACGCGACGATCGACGACGGAACCAACATCCGGGTTCTGACGACGCTCCCGAGCGAGTTCAGCCTTACGCTCGCGGCCAGCCATGGCGCGACCGGTTATCAGCAGCTCGTCGGCGGGATCTACCTGCAGTGGGGTGTCGCCGACCCTGTCGCCGCGACGGCGCTGACGACGGTGACCTTCCCCATCGCCTTCCCCACGGCGCTCTATCAGGTCCTGATCACGGACCTCTCGGCCGGCGTCGGCAACAGCGACCAGATCTCGGTGAGGACGACGGGTCTTTCGACGACGGGCTTCACCATCGTCAATGACGAGAACACGACCACCGCATCCTGGCTGGCTATCGGAAAGTGACGCCATGACCTACTTCGCCGCATACGATCAATCAGGCCGTGTCACCGGCTATTACCCGGAGGATCGCGAGCCGGAGGGAGACTTCGTCGAGCTGACCGATGAACAATGGGCTGCAGCGATTCAGTTGACCGACCCGCATGTCGTTGATGGCGGCATCGTCTCGGTACCGCCCGCGATCGACCTTGCCGCCTATGCGGCGCAGGCGCGTTTTCGAAAGGAGACCGGCGGCATCGCTGTAGCCGGCCAGCCAGTCGCTACCGACCGGGAGAGCCAGGCGCTCATCTCCGGCGCCTTCGCTCTGGTCCAGCAGCAGCCGCAGACGGTGATCCGGTTCAAGACGCCGGGCGGGTTCGTCACGCTCGATGCCGCCCAGATGTCGGCCATCGCCATCGCGGTCGCCCAGCACGTCCAAGCCTGCTTCGCGATCGAGGCTGACGTGGCCGGGGATATCGCATCCGGCGAGATCATGACCACGGCCGAGATCGACACCGCCTTCGCCGCTGCCCCCAGCTCGTCGTAGTCCCGACCTTCACCGGCGACCGGATGATCGTCGGCGCGATCACGGCGGTATCCACCACGAGCGCCACCATCAGCGTGAAGCGGACGCTAGGAACGCTCCTGCTGACCTCGGGGCCCGCTTGAACCAGCACCGAGCACCGCCGTCTCGATCATTGCGATCGGCAATAAGTCGACGCAGCGTCCGTTGCAGAATAGGTCCCGGTCTAATTGCGCTGAAGCTCGATCTCGCTTCGACCAAAGGGGCCCGATCCGACGACGATACTAGGCTCACCTCCGGGCATGTCGAAGACCCTCGAAACAGGGACGCCGTCCATCGCAAATTGCATACGCGTTCCGACTGACCTGATCTCAAATGTCGTCGGCTTGTCGCCTGAATAGATGCGCTGAGAGGTGTCATCATTGGCCAGCAGATGGACCTTTTTGTATTCCGCCATCTGCTCGTCTGTAAGGAACGCGTCGCGCAGTTTCTCGAAGGCGTAGCCGTTCGTGTTGCCCACTCCCAATGCGAGGCTATCGTTCCAGGGCGCCATACTGTGGACACGCTGGCCAAGATAATATGGATACAGCCACCGAGCGCCCCTCTTGGCACGCTCGTCGCTCAGTTTGTTGATCTGAACCCTGATCTCACTGAGATAAGGGAACTTTTCCTTGGTGTCCGCGGGATGCTTAAAAAGACGGTTGTAGGTCCAGCCGTTGGTCTCCCCGGGCTGCCCGATCCAGATCTCACCGTAAGGGTACATGCCTACAACCATCTTGCCGCCGAAGAGGTAAAGCGTCTGAGCCTCGCGATAATTCTGATTGTTGGCGGTCGGCACCTTCCGATCGACTACAAACCGGAATTTGCCTTGCCAATCGTCAGAGCGTGTCGGCGGAGTGTGGGTGTCCGCTAGAGCTCCATCCCGAGTTAGTTTGAATGCGTAGCCGCTGGGAAAGTGCCCAAAATATAGGGCGTCATCGATTTCGACTGCGCCATAAAATTCCCCGAACGCCTTCGCGGAAATCACCTCCATTTCATAGCTGAAGCGGACAATTCCTGAATGGTCGCCAGCCAGATAAATCGACCCGTTCCAACCGGTTAAGGAGTAGACATCCGTCATGATTGGGATTGGCTCGTACTGGATCGGGCCGCATGCGTCGCCGCGGCTTTTCCATTCGCAGTAACCCAGCATGAGATTGTTAGCCCCGTCGCGCCCGGCCAAGTAGATTTTCCCATTGTAGAACAGGCTCCCAACATACGAGAGATTAAACTCCGCAATCGTTCTGCCCGCGAACACAGCCTTGCCGTTTCCACTCATCGTCAGAGTTCCGGACCCAGCAGATTCCACGTTCCAGATGCGTTTGCTCGGGTTGCGCTCATACGTTTGGCCGAGTTGCTCCCAGGTTTTATCGTCATCCAATCGAGCGCCGGAGCCCAGCTCGAGCAGTTCCCCGTTGGCATTGATGAGGTCAATGCGAGCTTGGTCGATCTGAACTGGATCAAGATCCTCGATCTTCGATTTCTGGGGGGCATTCGCACCAGAGCAATAGAACTGCACCGTGCGGGTGCCGAAGCCAGTCCGGCTTTGTGAAGCGTTGACCACACCAGCCGAGCATTCAGTTCCATCTGGCCAGGTAGCTTGAAAGATAGTGCCGACGTTCTCCCCTCGAATGGACGGATGGGCCGTTACCGCAACAAGCGCCTTGTTCGGCTGCAGAGCCTCCCCTGGCTCAGCCTCGATCGCCGTTTTGGGGGTGTAAATGTCGTACGCGGACGCGAGGTTTGAAAATTTTGCTGCCGCCAGAAAGGTGACGGAAATAGCCGCGAAGCCGCCTAATGCGATTGTGCCGCGTTTCATCTTGGCCCCCCGAGAGCCTATTTGTTTGGCAAGTCAAAACAAAAACGATCAGGCGTTCTAGAAACCTTCCAATTTTTTGCCATTCCCAAATGGGGGATGACGGATCGTCATGCGCGCAAAAATCCACAGGCGATCGCTTGGGTAGATACTAGCGTTGTGTATGCCGTGATTGCCGCTGCCGCCTTCGGGCGGCTTTTTCGTGCCTGAAAGGACGCGCTGATGACGCGCTATGGCGGCTGTGGGCTCACGCTCGCGGGCGAGATTCCGTTCGTCGCTGGCGATGAGATCGTTCAGCGCTTCGTCGTGCTGGCCGAGCGAACGATCGTGGACCTGACCGGGTGGACGGTCTCTGCCGCTGTGTGGGTCTGGAGCGCGCTGCGACCGGACATCGTGGCCAACCTGGAGATCGACGGTCTCGCCCCCGAGGCGGGTGAAGCGCATGGCCGCATCCGCATGGTCGAGGAAGAGACCGCCAAGCTCGCAAGGAGCGGTCAAGTCTTCCTGCGGCTGACGCTGCTCGATCCGGCTGGCCGGACGATGCACACGGCCGGCGCCGGGCTCCGAGAGATCGCCGGACCCAATTCCTCGGTCAGCGGCATCGCGATCCTGCGCTGCGTGCTGGTCGGCGTTCGCGCCAGCGACCTTACGCCCGCGCCACCTGTCGATGACTTCGACGACGATGATTATGCCGCCTTCGTTGCGGCCGCCTGAGGAGCGATAGATGGGCTTCAATATCAAGCAGTACCTTGCCGGCGGCGAGGCTTCGCTCAAGGTCAAGTCGACGACGGACGGCAGCAACGGCGAGGTGCCGCATCACCACGTCGACTCCTCGGCGCTGCCGACCGGGGCGGCCACGGCTGCGAAGCAGGATCTAGCGCTGGCGGAACTCGCCTCGATCGACGATCGCCTCGCCGCCGGCATCGTTGTCGGGGTCCAGTTCCCGGCGACGCAGCCCGTTTCCGGTCCGCTGACGAACACGGAGCTCCGTGCGGCGGCGGTCCCGGTTTCTGCCTCTGCGCTCCCACTTCCCTCTGGCGCGGCGACCTCGGCAAAGCAGGACACGCTGGCCGCCCTCGTCGGAGAGGTTCAGGCCAACCCGACCGCGAACACGGTCCTAGATCGCCTGAAAGCCATCGCAGCCGCGCTTGCCGGCGTGCTCGGCGTCTCGCCCCAGATGGCATCTGGCGGCAACATCTCGGCCCAGACGAACAACCCGGGCTCGACCTATGCCGCCTTCGCCTCGCAGGCTTGCAAGCAGGTCACCGTCGTCAACGATACCGGCACGACGATCCTCGTCCAGCAGGGCGCCTCAGGCGTCGGCGTCCCGATCTTCGACCAGAGCGCCTTCACCTTCTTCGGAATCGCCAACGCGAACGTCCTTGGCGTGAAGCGCAAGGACGAAAGCAACACGCCTGTGACGGTCGCCGCGCGCTGGGAGGCGTGACGTGAAAGGACAGCTCAACGCCCGCATGCCCGGCCTGAGGGCGACGCGCCGCCTTGGCACGGGTGGTGGGTCCGGCCCTGTGACTGATCCCATCGTGCAGTCGATTAACGCGGACGGCTGGAGCTTCACTGCCAGCGGCACGCCTCCGACCTTCGCGCCGGACAGCAGCCCGCAGTTCGCCTATGTGACGCGGGCCGGCTTCGATAGCTCGGGCGTGGCCAACACCCAGCCTGACACGGTGATCCTGACCCAGCGCATCCGCCAGCCTTACCCGAACCAGGCGACATTGACCGCCGATCAGGGCGCGCTCTCGGACTTCATCTACCAGGATGACGTCATCGTCGGGAAGACGAACAACTCGACGGAGCGCAGCCCCAAACCGGTCTGCAACTGGGCGCGTGTAGATAGGCGCGTCGTCGGAAACTCTTTCCCGAAGGAGTGGGCCGAGCTGACCGCCTTCCACCGCGACGCTCGGAACGGTAAGCAGGTTGCCTGCGCCAAATGGATTTTCAGCGACGGCGTGAACTCGGTGACTGTCACCAGCAGCACCATGGTGATCTTCGCAGACCTGCTCGATCGCAACCCCATCATCGGATACCGCCCGGCTTCGGATATTGACCTTTCGTCGCTGACCAACGGCCAGATCACGATGAACGCCGAGGTCTACCCGCATTTCGGCTATGCAGGCTCGGTCACCAAAAGCGCTGACATTGCCACCGGCAACCGGGGTTTCTGCACGCAGACCTTCACGAAGAACCCGACGCTCTACGCCGCACCGCCCTACGCCTATGTCGCGACGACAGGGAACGATGCGACCGGCGTTGTTTCGACAACCGCGGCGACCGCCAAGGCGACCCCGTTCCTGACCACTGAGGGGGCAATTGCCGGCCTCAAGGCCGCTACGGGCGTCACTGGTGGCGTGTGCGACGGGTGCATCATCCGGCTGGGCGCAGGAACCTTCGCCATGGCGGCTTCAGTAGCGGCGGGAACGTACCAGAACAATGCTGAGTGCATCATCGAGCGCGACCCGGCTGTTTCCAAAGCGTCGGCCATCTATCAGTTCGGAGCCGGTGGTAACCGGACGACCCGACTAAACTGGCTGCGCGTTCGCGACTGCTCGATCCTCCGCGCTGGCACCTTTGGCCTCACGGGTTTGACCGGATATGCAACGCTGGAGAATGTCGATTTCGACAACGGCTCATTCAACGCTACGTGGGTTGTTGGCTTTAGTGGAAACTTGATCGGCGTCACGATCACCAATCTGAGCGCGTCTCTGCTCAACGCCGGTACGCCAGAGAACCGCCTCATGCGCGGGGTGACTTACGGAGCTTTGGGTGGCGGCACGAGCGTCGAAGGTTGGAACGTCATCGGCTGCAACTTCAAAGGTGTATCGCTGGTCCGTGGGGCTCGGACCCAATCCAAGTCGATCATCGCCTTCAACAAGTTCATGGGCATCGGCGCCAGCGTGCTGCATAGCCCCGGAGGGTCGGAGGATATCGACGGCCACGCCTTCGTCCAGAATGTCGTCGAGCACTCTGTCGTCACCAACAATCCGGCAATGCGGCCCTCGGGTGACAGCGCGACAGGCAACATCACGCACCTGATCGACCAACACAACACCTTCGCCGGGTTCGGTGTCTACGGCCGCTCGAACTACCTCTACAATGAGACAAGCGGAGTTCTGCGGACACACAAGCTCTGCACCAGCGTCGGTACGATCGCGGTTCAGTTCAATATCAAGGCGGACGTGTTCTCCGGCTCGATTTCTGGATTTGCCGATGCAAGCTCTCGCATCGGGACATGGTCGGCCACCTTTGGCGTTGGCAACATGGGCCTCTTCTCCATGTTCCGCACCAACGCGCCAAGCTCAGAAGCTCACGACTTCCCCGGCTTGAATGCGAGCATCGGCACCAGCACGACCGTCCGCAATGATCCGCTGTTCACCAGCAATCAGGCGACGACCTCGAACCCGACCGCCGGCGCTGGCAATGGCGACTACACGCTACAGGCCGGCTCACCTTGCATCGGGAGGGTCAAGCGTCAGGTGCTCCCGTTCGATCTGGCAGGTGTGGCCCGCAGCTCCACCGCGACCGCCTCGGGCGCTTACGAGAGGTTGGCGGCATGACGCTCGCCATCATCTGGCTCGCCTGCCTCGCCGTGTTCCTCGAACTGGTCGAGCGAGCACCGGTCATCGACTGAACCCATCACCCTGATCCGCGCGAGTGGTTCTGACAGCCTTTTATCACTCCGCCCACATCAACGAAAACGCGAGACCCGCGACACGAGAGCGTCATGTTCCCACCTTCAGTCGAGGGAAGGATTGATGCGTCTAAATACGCAATCAACCTCTACTAGGGCGAGAGGGTCTTGCGTGGTATGATAGTTGACCGGATAGAATAAAGTTGGAACGAAACCGATACTTCGCATATATTCAAAGCTTTCGCCGATCGTCCAACTGCCTTCATATAGGTGGCTGATTGGTAATTCTAATTGAATTCCTTCGACGCGGTCCAAAAATGATCCGATCCCCCTTAACGCGGCTTCTTCGTGCCCTTGGGTATCTATCTTCAGAAATATGCTTTTCCCCTCGATTTTTGAGCTAATAGCGTCCAAGGTCTTAAGTGTAATCGTCTCAGTTCGCGTGTATGCTGATTTAGAATCAAAAGCGTCAGCGGCGGCCTTTCTCTGATGGAGCGAGCTAAATGCGGAGTATTCGCTGATATTTATCGTCGCGGTTCCGTTAGAATTCGAAATGCCGAGATTGAGCGCCTTCCATCGAGGGTCTTTATTTGCGATTTTCTCAAGATTATCATAAATAGACTTAATTGGCTCGAAGGATACTATATTTCCGCTGTAGCCAAGCCTCCTTATCTCTTTTCCGAATTGTCCATTGTTAGCTCCAACATCAACAACAGTGTCGATTTGTCGACTAAGGAAAAAATCATTCCGCGTAGGCTCCTTGGCTAATCGGTAGCCAAATTTGCGCAAAGATCCGCTCACAAGTTCCTTTAGGAAGTGCATAGACCACCTTAACCCCTATATTTCCCTTGAGAGGGATGGCATCGGATATGCCGTGTGTCAAACCTTGGCGCTATTTCGGTGAGGACCCGGCGGGCTCGTGCCGACCAGGCTATCCTTGATCCGCTCCGTAGCCATCCGCTTCCGAAAGCGATCGGGCTGGGTATCGCCTGCTGAACCCATCACCCTTACTCGCCGCAGCGGGCAGCCTCGACAACGGGGTCGGCGACCACCACGCCCTGGTTCGTGATTACCAGCGAGATTGCCTGGCGGTAGTCGGCCCACGTTGCAATGAATTCGCCGCATCGACCGCAACACACCCGGCTTTGTTCGGATAGTACGCTCGGAATTGACACATGTGGTGAGTCACATGTGTCGCAACGGAACTCTGATTGATCCAAGGCGCTGCTCCCTAACCGCTGATGTCATCGCGGTTGCAGTATTCGAGCCAGAGCCTCGACCCATTATTCGCTACAGTAAGCGGGCGATCACCGCAGGCGCCGCAGGAGACCCGGCCATCCCTTTAGATGGACCGGGCCAGCCCGTTTAGCGGCTTCGAGAAGGGCCGGGCCTCGGGCAAACAACGCCTGACCTGACATAACGTTGCGTCATTCGATCAAATGATCTGAACCCACCACCCATCTACAAGGCAGCTAAGTCCATGCTGAGCCTTGCCATCGTCTGGCTGCTCTGCGCGGCGGTGTTCCTCGAACTCGCCGACAGGTCGCCGACCATCGACTGACCCGCCCGATTCGGCCGGCCGTCTCGCTTTCGGAGATCCCGATGTTCACCGTCTTGCTGGTGCTCGCCCTGAGCGCCGCGCTCAATCGCGCGCGCGGCGATGCCCGCTGGATGCCCGCCTGGCTGCCCGGACGGGCGCTCTGGTA
>WPCJ01238474.1_pt1 | contig 51782 bp, 45 predicted proteins | sample 5399831 | NCBI WGS metagenome assembly WPCJ01 (sample SAMN12869470, study PRJNA574797) | sludge metagenome | isolation source: wastewater treatment of pH10 | place: China:Beijing | collected 2019-05-20
TGCTCGGCTTCGTCGCGCATTCTGGTTGAGCGGAGCATTTATGAAGATGTCGTGGCGCGCATGAGCGAACGCTACCGTGTGCTGAAAGTCGGCCCTGCCAGTGCCGATCCGTCGGTCGGTCCGGTGGTGTCGCAGCGCCAGAAGGCGATTGTCGAAACCTATCTCGAACTGGCGCAGGAAAGCGGTCTGGCCATTGCCGCGCAAGGCGTGCTGGCTGAAGACGCGCCGGAAGGCGGGGCCTATGTGTTGCCGACGCTGATCCGGGACGTGCCTGTCGATCATCGTCTGGCGCAGGAGGAAATCTTCGGCCCGGTGCAGGTCATCCTGCCGTTCGATACCGAAGAAGAAGCCATCGCGATTGCCAATGGCACATCCTATGGCCTCGTCTGCGGCATCTGGACCAATGACGGCGGACGTCAGTTCCGCCTCGCGCATGCCATCCATGCCGGTCAGGTGTTCATCAATAATTATGGCGCTGGCGGCGGCATCGAACTGCCTTTCGGCGGCGTCAAGAAATCCGGCCATGGCCGCGAAAAGGGCATGGAAGCCCTGCACGAATTCTCGGCCACGAAGACGGTGATCCTCAACCACGGTTGAGATCACCGGCGTTCAGGCGTTTTCGCCGAAGCGCTTTCCGAGCAGGAATTGCAGCATGGCGCGCGTTTGCGCCGGCAGGGCCGAGCCGCGCCGCACACAGATACGCATCTCGCGGCTGGCCCACGGGTCCGACAAAGGCACCGTGACGATCTGGCCGGAGCGCGCGGCGGTCGTCAGGCCGCGCGGCAGCACGGTCACGCCGAAACCGGCGGCGACCATTTCGCGGGCAATCTCGTTGCTCTGCATCTGATAGCGAAGATTGAGCGGCCGGTTCAGCGCGGCCGCCGCATGGCGCAGCTGATGCATGACCGAGCTGCTTTCGGCCACGCCGACCAGATCGGTGCCGAGCACCTCGGAAAAGGCGAGCGCCTTCCTTCCCGCAAGCGGATGATCCACCGGAAGCAGGACGACGAGTTCGTCCTGCCTGTAGACATGAGATTCGATATCGCCCGGGACGTCCGGCGGCGTCGCATAGACGCCGATGTCGGCCGTGCCCGTGGCGACGGCGTGCACCACTTCCGAGCTGAGCTGTTCGCGCACGTCGAGCGCGATGTTCGGATGGGTGGCGGCGAAATCCTTGAGCTCGACGGCGAGGAAGCCGGCAAGCGCCGAAGGAACGGCGCTGATGCGCACATGCCCCCTGGCGCCCTCCGCGAATTCGCTGAGATCGGTGCGGATGCCCTCGACAAGCTGGAACATGCGGCGCGCATGGTCGGCCAGCGCCTCGCCGACCGGCGTCGGGATGGTGCCCTTCGCATTGCGGTACAGCAGCTTCACGTCGAACAGGTATTCGAGGTCCTGGATGCGCTTGGTGACGGCGGACGGCGTGATGCTCTCGCGCTCGGCAGCCCGCCCTATGCTCTTTTCCTCGCAGACGGTCAGGAACAGCCGCAGGCTCAGCAGATCGAGCTTGGAGATCGTCTTCTTGAGGGGCGGCGCGACCATCGGCTTCTGCGGTTCAGGGCAGCTGCCGTAATATCGCGTCGGCACCCTTCTCGGCAATCATGTATGTCGCAGCCATGGTGTTGGCGGAAGGCATGGTGGGCATGATGGAGGAATCGATGACGCGTAGGCCCTCCACGCCGTGGACCCGCAGCCTGTCGTCCACCACCGAGCGACGTTCCTCCGCCGGACCCATGCGGCACGAGCCCATGAGGTGAAAGACGGTGGAGCCCTTGCGCCGCGCGAAGTCGAGTATCTCGTCGTCGCTGACGATCTCCGGCCCGGGAGACTCGCGGCCGACGAAATAGGGTTTCAGCGGCTCGGTCTCGAGCAGCCGGCGCGCCAGCCTGATTCCCGCGACGATGGTGCGCTGGTCGATCTCCGCGCTCAGATAGTTGGGCTGGATCGCGGGATGCTCGCGCGGATCGAGCGAGCGGGCGCGCACATGCCCGGTGCTTTCGGGCCTCTGCTGCCACACGCCGCAGGTCATGCCGTCGAAACCGTCGAGAAGCCCCGCCACGCCCTCCTTGTAGCTGGCCGGCGTGAAGGTCATCTGCAAATCCGGGTTGGACAACGCCGGATCGGACTTCCAGAAGACATGCGCAAGTGACGGGCTGACCGAAAGCACGTTGGGAATACCGGCTGCCCAGCGCAGAGCCTGTCCGACGAGGGGAAGCCCCGTCACCATGCGGTTGATGGTCCGGATGGCCCTGACGCGTGCCACGGTACGGATCGCCCAATGGTCACGCAGGTTTTCGCCGACGCCCTCGAGGACCGCGACAGGCGCGACGCCGAGCGACTGGAGCAGCGAAGTCGGGCCGACGCCCGACACCTGCAAAAGGCGCGGGCTGTTGATCGCGCCCGCCGCGACGACCACCTCGCGCCTCGCGGTCAGCCTTTGCGTGCTGCCGTCCGGCCGCATCATCGTCACGCCGCGGGCCTTCCGGCCGTCGAAGTCGACGGCCGAGACCTGAGCATTGGTGAACAAAGTGAGATTGGGCCGCCTGAGCGCGCCGCGCAGGAAGCTACGGGCCGAACTGCGGCGCTGCCCCTTGTGGATCACCCTCTGGTAGTAGCCGACGCCTGCCTGAACAGTCCCGTTATAATCGGGATTGAGTGGAATGCCCGATGCCACGGCACCTTTCACGAAGGCGTCGCATAGCGGGTGATGCCAGTCCAGGTCTGTGACGTAGAGGCTGCCCTCGCGGCCGCGAAGGCGGTCATCGCCCTCGCCCAGGCTGCGCTCCGTGCGCCGGAAGAAAGGCAGGATGTCCTCATAGCTCCAGCCGCGATTTCCCATCTGCGCCCAGGCGTCGTAGTCGGCAGCCTGCCCGCGATTGTAGACGAGACCGTTGATGGAACTGGACCCGCCGAGCGTGCGGCCCTGCGTGGTGGCGATGCGGCGTCCCGCGCTTCCCGGCGAAGGCTCCGTTTCGAAACGCCATGTGTAGGCCGGGTTGAACAGCGTCTTGATGTAGCCCGCCGGCAGATGGATGAACGGATGATTGTCTCGCGGGCCGGCCTCGATGACGCAGACCGAGTTGGCCGGATTCTCCGACAGCCTGTCGGCAAGCAGGCAGCCTGCGGTGCCCGCGCCGACAATGATGAAATCGAACTGGCCTGCATTCTGCAGCATCGGCTCGCCCTCCCCGGCGACCAGCCTGGACATGTTCGCGCCTTCAGCGCATCCGCCAAATCGGCGGGCTTTGCCAAGAGGGTTTGGCTATACCCTTATCGGAAGCCCTTGGCCGGATCGTCTTGCACCCTCAGCGAGGCTGGGGCACGGACGGCCTGACGACGATCACCTTCGGCTCGGTGTATTCCTCCACCGCGAAGCGCACGCCCTCGCGTCCGAAGCCGGACGTTCCGGTGCCGCCATAGGGCATGTGATCGACGCGCCATGTGCCGGGGCCGTTTATGATGACGCCGCCGGCCCTTATCTCGTCGGCCATGCGGAACGCCGTATCGATGTTGGCGGTGTAGACGCCGTGATGGATGGCGCCGGAGACGGCGTTCATCTCGGCGATCGCCTCGTCCGCCGAATCGACCGCGCAGACGGCGACGACAGGACCGAATATCTCGTTGCGCATGACGGTCATGGCGCTGGTCGCTCCCGTGATGACGGTCGGCCCGATATAGGCGCCGCTGCGCTCGCCGCCGCAGGCGACCGACGCGCCGCGCGTCACCGCATCAAGGATGACCGCCTCGACCCGCTTCGCGGCGGCATCGTCGACCATCGGCCCGATCGCGGCCGGCGTGTCGGGCCGCATCTCGCCGACGCGGGCGACGAAAGCCTCAAGGAACTCGGCATAGCGCGGTCGCTCGACATAGATGCGCTGCACCGAGATGCAGGACTGGCCTGAGCGGACGAAGCCGCCGGCCGCGCATTCCTGCGCCGCCAGCGCGACATTGGCGTCGGCGGCGACGAACACCGCCCCGACGCCGCCAAGCTCCAGATGCACGCGCTTCAGCGGCACCGCCTCCTTGATCTTCCAGCCGACCATGCCGCCCGTGAAGCTTATGACCGGCAGGCGCGGATCGCGCACGAGCTCCATGGTCGCGTCATTGTCGATATCGACGACCGAAATCCCCTCGGCGGGCCAGCCGGCTTCCACCACCGTGCGCGCAAGGCGGATGACGGCGAGAGGCACGCGCGGCGACGGCTTCAGCACGATCGGCGCGCCCGCGGCGATGGCCGGCGCGACCTTGTGGGCAGCGATCAGCAGCGGACCGTTGTAGGCGGTGATGCCAAGAATAGGACCGACAGGCTCGCGCCGGATATAGGCGACCGCGCCGCGCGCACGCTCGACGGCATCGACATTGAGCGATTCCGACATACCGGTGCGGGCATAGGCTGCAGTAAGCGTGAAAACCTCGATGGCGCGCTGCACCTCCAACGTCATGTCCTTGACGGTCAGGTAGCCGCTTTCATCGGCGAGCGCCTGCGCGATGCCGGGAGCGTCGGCGGCCAGTGCGAGCGCGACCTTGTCGAGAACAGCGGCGCGGTCGAAGCTGCTGGTGCGCCGGAGCCTGCCGCCGCAGGCCTCGGCCAGCGCGACGGCCTGCTCGACACGCCCGGCGTCCATCGCGCATTCCTCGCCCGCGACGAAACCGCGCCTGCCTTGATCTGCCATGTCTTCTCTCCCGAAATCGCCGCGACGCTAGTCGACGGCCCCATTGCCTGCAATTCGAATTTCGTAAGGTCTCACCTGCCCGACCCGCACTGCGCCCGATCGTTCAGCTCTCCTTTCGAACGAGGATTTCCGCCGGCGCGCTGCCCAGAGCGGGCGGCGCGGAGCCGGCGAACGGCCTTGCGCCGTCGAACCGGAGCGGTGTGGCAACCGCCTTGTGGTGCGGCGCCGAAGCGGTCGGCAGCGGCACGATCATGCCCGAGGCGGCAACCTGTTCATGCGCGAGCATGGAGGCGATATCGTTGAGTTCGCTGCAAGGCGCGCCGACCGCCCGCAGCGCCGCGACAAGGTCGGCGGTGGAGCGCGAGCCGGTCGCGGCCTCTATCTCGGCCTGTAGCTCGACGCGCCTCTCCACCCGGTCCCGGTTGGTCGCGAAACGGCGATCCCAGGCAAGCTCCGGCCTGCCGATCGCCTCGCAGACCCGGGCAAAGAGCCTGTCGTTGCCGGCGCCGATGAAGATGTTCCCGTCCGCCGTGCGGAAAAGCTGGTAGGGCGCGGCCATCGCCATCGCCGAACCCAGCTTCCTCGGCTGCCGGCCGGTCGCGAGAAAGCCGGCGACGAACACCGTCATCCACGACAGGCTGGTGTCGAGCAGGCTGGCCTCCACCTTCATGCCCGCGCCGCTCGATGCACGCTTCAGCAATGCGCCCAATATGCCGATGGCAGCCCACATGCCCGTGCCCATGTCGACCAGCGAGACGCTGACGCGAACCGGGTCGTCGCCTTCATTGCCTGTAACGCTCATGATGCCGGAAAATGCCTGTAGCAGCGGGTCGTAACCCGGCAGGTCACGCAGCGGCCCGGTGTCGCCGAACGCGCTGATCGCGCAATAGACGAGACGCGGATTGGCGGTCGAAAGCGCCTCGAAGCCAAGCCCCATCCGCACGGCACTGGCGGGCCGCAGCGAGTGGATCACCACGTCGACGCCAGCCGCTATGTCGACGACGGCTGTCCTGCCCTTTGCATCGGCGAGATCGATGGCGAGGCTGTGCTTGCCGCGATTGAGCGCGAGGAAGGTCGCCGATTCGCCGCCGATTTCCGGCGGTATCCAGGCCCGGGTATCGTCGCCGCCTTCGGGGCGCTCTACCTTGATGACGGTCGCTCCGAGATCGGCGAGAATCTGCGTGCAGAAGGGGCCTGCCACATTCTGCGTCAGGTCGAGAACGCGAATGCCAGCAAGTATGTCTGCGGTCATTCCGGAAGCTGCGCTTGGAGCATGCGAATGGGTCCATGGTGCAGACAGGCTGGAAGCCAGCCTCTGCCTGTAGGCATGGTAGTCTTCGGAGAAAGTGGAAAGGCAATAGCGATTTTCGATGTTTGTATCCGGACCGCTTATGGGTAAGCGGCCAAAGGCCCGGAACCGCGCCGTTTCGACGAAATTCGCGCCGGAAAAATGCGTTTCCACGTCCCGACAAGCTGCCTTGCATCCCGGATAAAAGCTGCTATTACCAATCAGTATATATTCCCACTTATAGGTTTTGGAAAGGAATCGGCGTTGGCAGGCGAGCAGGTATCCGCGCCGGAAATCGCTTCGCCGATGGCGCGTTCCCTGCCCGGAATGCTGCTGGAGCAGGTAGGGCTGCGGCCCGATGCCCTGGCCGCCATCGGCGAGACTTCGCAGATCAGCTATGCGGAACTCGCGGATCGTGCCGCCACGATCGCCTCGGCCCTGCGGCGCGACGGGATCGGGCGCGGCAGCCGGGTCGGCATGCTTCTCGCAAACGGCATCGAGTGGCTGGAAGTTTTCTTCGGCGCGTCGATGACCGGTGCCGTCGTCGTGCCGTTCAGCACGTGGTCGACACGCGCCGAGCTCGAATTCCTGATCGGCGATTCAGCCATCACCACGCTTTTCGTTCGCCCCCGCTTCCTCGACCGGGATTTCGAGGCCGATCTCGCGGACCTCGCCGCAGCAGGTTCCACGAAAGAGCTGAAGACGGTGATCGTCCTTGCCCCATCGGCGCGGCCCGGCTTCGTTTCGCTGGACAGATATCTTGACGGCGCCGGCGACGCGTTCCCCTCCGGACCGGACGGGCCGAACGACGCCGTCATCCTCTACACGTCCGGCTCGACGAGCACGCCGAAAGGCGTTCGCCTGCGGCATGGCAGCATGATCGAGAACGGCTTCAACATCGGCGAGCGGCAGGGATTGCGGCCGGGCGACCGGGTGTTCCTGCCGACGCCGCTTTTCTGGTCCTACGGCGCGGCCAACGCCCTGCCCGCCACGTTCAGCCATGGCGGCTGCCTCGTGCTTCCGGAGAGGTTCGAGCCGGGCGCGGCCATCTCGATGATCGAGCGAACCCGCTGCACGGCCATCTACACGCTTCCGGCCATTACCAACGCGATGCTCCGCCATGACAGCTTCGACCGGTCGAAGACAAAGAGCCTGCGAACGGGGCTTACGATCGGCAGCCCGAGGGATTTCTTGTCCGCCACCGAGAAACTGGCCGTGCCGCAGCTCTGCAACATCTACGGCGCGACGGAGACATATGGCAATTGCGCGGTGACCAGCCATGAATGGCCGCTGGAACGGCGCGCGCACTGCCAGGGAGAGCCGCTGCCCGGACAGTCGCTGCGCTTCCGTGATCCAGAAAGCGGTACGCTGCTACCACCCGGACAGACCGGCCTCGTGGAAGTCTCGGGCCATGTCTCGCCGGGTTATTCCGGCGCGAGCGCGGTATTGAACGCGGACATCTTCACCGAGGACGGTTACTACCGCACCGGCGACATGGGCTTCCTCGACGATCAGGGCGCGTTCGTCTTTGTCGGCCGCGACTCCGACATGATCAAGCGCGCCGGCATCAACATTTCGCCAGCCGAGATCGAGGACGTCATGAAGACGTTCGAGGGTGTCTCGCAGGCGGCGGTCGTCGGCGTGCCGGATGCCGAGCGCGGCGAACTCGTGGTCGCCTATGTCGTGCCGGGCACCGGCGCCACCGTCTCCACGGAAGGGCTGCTCGGCCACTGCCGCGCGCGACTTTCCAAATACAAGCTTCCAGACTGCATCGAGATCACCCCGGCGCTGCCGCTGACAGCGACCGGAAAGCTCCAGCGCAAGGAGTTGAGGAAGGCCGCGACGCAGCTTCTGGCGGCCGCAACAGGGGCGCTTTCGTCATGAAGGAGGCCTGGGGCAGATGGGGCGACGCCGACGAGCGCGGCGCGCTGAACCACATAAACGGACCGGCGGTGCGCGACGCCGCCGCGCTCGTCCGGTATGGCAAGACCATAAGCCTCGCGCAGCGGATCTCGCCGACGATGGCCGTGCCAAAAAGCCGGCCGGGCATTATGCACTTCATGAGCCGCGACGGCGGCGACTACGCGGCAGGACGGCGGCGGCCGGGCGGCTTCCAGGTCGCGGACGACACCGTGGTGATGCCGCTGCATTCCGGCACGCATCTCGATGGGCTTTGCCATTGCTGGTACGACGACACGCTCTACAACGGCTTCTCCGCGACGGAGGTGAAGAGCAACGGCGCGGCGAAGCTGGGTGTCGACAAGTTCGGCCCGATCGCAACGCGCGGCGTGCTGCTGGATTTCGTGGCGCTGAACGGCGCCCCCCTTGCCGATGGCGTCTCGATCGGAGCGGGCATGACGCGGGCCGCGATCAAGCGCGCGGGCGTTGCGCTGAAGCAGGGCGACGCCATCCTGCTGCGGACCGGATGGCAGGAACGCTCCGACACAGGCGGGGCGGTCGATTTCGACACGGAGCCGGGCATCGACGCCGAGGCCGGCCTGCTGCTTGCCGAAGCCGGCGTGTCGCTGGTCGGCGCGGACAATTTCGCCGTCGAGGTGCTGCCGTTTAGGGAAGGCACGGTTTTCCCCGTGCACCAGCGCCTGATCCGCGACTACGGCATTCCGCTGCTCGAAGGGCTGGTGCTTGCGCCGCTCGCGGACGAAGGAGTGTCCGAATTCCTGTTCGTCGCCGCCCCCCTGCCAATTCGCGGCGCGACCGGCAGCCCCGTCAACCCGGTGGCGATCCTGTGAGCGGCGCGGAGGAAAACAAGCCGACGGTGTCGGCCTTCTCGACCTTCCTGAGCGGCGTTCGCGTCCTCGACCTCTCGCAATACATCCCCGGCCCGCTGGCAACGCTGTTCCTTGCCGATATGGGCGCGCAGGTGATCAAGATCGAGCCGCCGCAGGGCGACCAGATGCGCGCTCTCGGACCGCGCGACGCCCATGGTCGCCCGGTTTTCTACAACAGCCTGAACGCCGGAAAGACCATCCGCTGCATGGACCTCAAGGATGAGGCGGAACGGGCCGAATTCCTGGAGCTCGCCCGCACGGCCGATGTTATCGTTGAAGGGTTCCGCCCCGGCGTCATCGACCGTCTCGGTATCGGCTACGATGTCCTGCGCAGCGTCAATCCGGGTATCATCCTGTGTTCGATCAGCGGATACGGCTCCGGCTCGACGCTGGCCGCCAAGGCTGGGCACGACGCCAATTATCTCGCGCTGTCAGGCATGCTGGAGCGCAACGGCACGGACGCGCCGATGTTCTTCGATCCGCCCGTCTCCGACGTTTCCGGATCGCTGTTCGCGGCAATCGCCATACTGGGCGCGCTGCACGGCCGCAACCGGACGGGCAAGGGCTGCGTGATCGATCTCGGGCTCGCCGACACGGTGATGCCGCTGCAACTGATGCAGATCGCCGCCTATGGCGCGAACGGCACCGTTCCCCACCGGGGCGAGACCTACCTGAACGGCGGTGCGGCCTACTATCAGGTCTATGGCACCCGCGACGGACGCCATGTCATGCTCGGGGCCATCGAGCCCAAATTCTGGGCCGCCTTCTGCGCGGCCGCCGGGCGCCCGCAATGGGCCGACAGGCAAGCCGACGCCTTGCCGCAACATGCGTTGCGCGAGGAAGTCGCGGCATTCTTCGCCGCCCTGAGCAGCGAGGAGATCGCGGCGCGTTTCGGTGCGATCGATTGCTGCGTATCGCTCGTCAACGATCTCGGCGAGGCGATCGAGGACACGCACACCACCGAGCGACAGATCGTCCGCCGCAGCGACGAAGGCCATCTCCAGGCGCTCTTTCCCGCCTGGATCGACGGCTCCCCACCCATGCCGCGCGCGAGCGCCGACCATGGCGGCGGCAACGCGCGGCATTTCACCCAAGCTTCAACTACCGCGACTGAAAAGGTGCGTATCGATGGCCCTGAATAGACGAACAGCGATCATAGGCAGCGCGATCATGGCGCCGTTTGGCGACGAGTCCAAATCGCTGGAGGAATTGCTCTACGACATTGCGCAGGCGGCCATGAAGGACGCCGGGCTGACGGCAGAGGGCATAGACGGCATCGTCGTCGCCTCCAATGACCAGTTCGACGGCCGCGCCATCTCCATCATGGCGGCGTCCGGCTCCGTCGGCGGCGTGGACAGGGACATATTGTCGACGCCTTCGGCCGGCGAGCATGCCTTCGTGATGGGCGTGCTGCGCGTCGCCTCCGGCCAGTACGAGACACAGCTAATCGTCTCCTGGAGCCCGGTGGAAGCGTCGTCGTTGTCGGAGGCCCAGAGGCTCGGGGCGGACCCCTATTTCCACCGCGCGCTGCCGCTCGACGAGCTCTCGGGAGCCGCGCTGCAGGCGAGCGCCGTGCTGGCGTCGAGCCCCCAAGCGGCCGACCTCGCAGCCCGGCTGTCGGCGCGCAACCGCGCCAACGGGCTGCATGCCTATCCAGAGGCGGCGAAGGCTTCCGCCGCCGGAGCAGCGGCGACCAAGCCGCGCTGGCCCATAGCAAGCGACATGGTCAGCCCGCCGGTCCTCGGCGCGGTCGCCATGGTGATCGCTTCCGAGGACTATGTGGAGAAGAACGGGATCGAAGACGTCGCCTGGGTGCGCGGCATGGGCTGGGCGACCGAGGCGGGATTTCTAGGCGACCGCGACCTGTCGACGGCCCCTGCCCTCGAGGAAGCGGCGCGCCGCGCCTATGAGGAAGCCGGCCTCTCCGATCCGCGCAAGGCTTTCGACGTGGCCGAACTGACCGACGCCAGCCCCTATCAGGAGCTTCTCGCCTATGAGGCGCTGGGTCTTTCCGGCAAGGCGAACTGGCAGGGTGACGTGGAATCCGGCGTCTTCGACCGCGATGGCGAACTGCCAGTCAACCCGTCGGGCGGCGTCGTCACCGTCAACCCGGTCTTCTGCACAGGCCTGATCCGCATCGCGGAGGCGGCGCGGCAGGTGCAGGGCAAGGCCGGAAAACACCAGATCGGCAACGCGCGCACGGCGCTCGGGCATGCGGCGAGCGGCTTCGCCATGATGTACCAGACTGTGCTCGTACTCGCCCACAGCAAGGATGGAGCATTGGCATGAGCGCGCCTAGAGTAGGAATTATCGCCATAGGCCAGTCGGCATTCCAGAGGCGGCGCGACGATGCGAGCTATCCAGACCTCGTCCGCGAGGCGGTCAACGAGGCGCTGACGAGCGCGCAGCTCGAACTCGACGACATCGAGGCCATCGTCTACTCGCTGTCGCCGGACGCCATGGTCGGCATCGGCAATGCCGAACGTCTCGGCGTGGATGCGGTCGGCGGGCGCGGCAAGCGCTTCCTGCGCATCAACACGGGCGGCGCGACCGGCATTTCCAGCGTCGCGGCGGCCTACTACCACATCGCGGCGGGAGCCTGCGACGTGGTGATGACGGCGGGCGCCGACAAGGTCGGCGAATGCGGCGACTCGCAGACAGTGCTGAACAAGATCTGGGACCCGACCTACGAGCGGCCACTGCCGCTGGGGACTATCACCATGCTGGCGATGTCCGGCATCCGCTACGCTGAGAAATACGGGATGACGCAGGAGGACATGGCGCGCGTGGTCGTCAAGAACCGCATGCATGCCTCGCTCAACCCCAAGGCCCATCTGCGTGAGGTCGTCAGCGTCGACGAGGTCATGGCGTCGCGCTGCATCTCGTGGCCGATCAAGCTGATGGACTGCTGCCCGCAATCGAGCGGTGGCGGCGCGATGGTTCTGGCCTCCGAAAAATACATCAAGCAGAACCGGCTGGACGCGGTCTGGATCACGGGTGTCGGCCACTGCTCGGAGACCTACTATATCGGCGACCGCATGGGCCGTGGCTTCACTGCCGACCACGCCGACGCCTACGCCCTGAGAGCGTCGTTCGCCCGCGCCTACAAGATGGCCGGCATCACCGACCCGCGCAGGCAGGTGGACGTTGCCGAACTCTACGCGCCGTTCAGCAACACCGAATACCACTCGATCGAGGCCGCCGGCCTCGCCGATCCCGGCGGCGCCGTCTCCGGCGTGAACGAGGGCCGCTTTTCGATCGGCGGGGAAATCCCGGTCAATCCGTCTGGCGGAACGCTCTGCACGAACGCCATCGCGGTCACCGCCATGATCCGCGTGGCAGAGATAGCGCTCCAGGTCTCCGGCCGGGCCGGAGGACACCAGGTCAAGGGAGCAAAAGTCGGCATAGCCAGCGGTAATGGCGGCGATCACCAATTCTTCGGAACCATGGTCGTGGAAGCCTGATCGGACTCTCGAAATTCTCGGACAAAGGACGCAAGACATGGAACTTCTTAAGCGCCGCGAGGCCTGGAACATCACCTACACGCACGCACTGGGCGAAACAGCGAGCTGGTTCTACGTGCAGATCCGCGACAACGCCAAGATCTACGGCCGCCGCTGCGGCAAGACCGGCCGCGTGCTGGTGCCGCCGCGCGCATTCTCAGACCAGACGCTGGAGCCGACAACCGAGTGGGTCGAGGTCGGTCCCGGCGGCCGCATCGAGACCTTCACCATCGTCTACGAGGAATTCCAGAACCTGCCGCCTCCTCCATACGCCTTCGGCTACGTCATGCTGGACGGCGCGGACACGGCGATCGGCGGCTTCTTCAAGGGCGTGGACCTGAGCGACGCGGCCAAGGCCGCGGAGAAGCTCAAGGTGGGCACGCGCGTCGTCACCAAATTCGCCGACGAGCGAAAGGGCGACATGCTCGACTTCTGGTTCGAACTCGCCTGACGACGGGTAACCACGACAGGCAACCGGCGGCAGCCGCGATCCGGTCCGGTATATGACGCCGGACGGGAATCGAATAAGAAAACGGCTCCGCCGCCGGGAAATCTTCAGTCAATGGCCCAGAAAAAGCTCGGAATACGCGACGAGATCGCCGCTCTAAAACGGACGCGGATACTCGCGGCTGCGGCCGATCTTTTCTACGAAAACGGCTACGAGCATACGACGCTCGACGCGGTAGCGGATCGGCTCGGCGTTTCCAAGCCGTTCATCTACGCCCATTTCAGCTCGAAATCCGAACTGCTGGCCGATATCTGCTCGCGCGGCATCGCCTCCTCGCTCGACGCGCTCGACGCGGCGCTGTCGATGGATGCCCCGCCCGGCAGGAAACTCGAAGCACTGAGCAAGGGTTTCGTCACCGCCGTTCTGGAATCGCAGGTGCATATCGCCATCTTCTCGCGCGAGGAAAAGAACCTGCGCACCGAGGATTTCGACCGGATCAACGACATGCGGCGCGAATTCGACCGCAAGCTGACCAACCTCCTGCGAGAGGGCGTCGAGCAGGGCGAATTCACGCTTTCCGACCCGCACATGGCGGCGCTGAGCATGGGCGGCATGGTGAGCTGGGCCTATGTCTGGTATCGCAAGGGTGGCCGCCTGACGCTTCCGGACGTCGCTGACGAAATGACCAAGATCATCCTGGCCATGGTACAGTACCGGCCGCAGGGAAACTTGAAGTCCCGCTGATCCATCCAGAAGAGTTATCGTCCATGAACGCTGGCGCCGCCGTCTCACAGCCCCTCTGGGTCCCGACGCCCGAACGGATCGCCGACGCGCCGCTGACGGCGTTCATGGTTGCCGCCGCCGGCTGCGCCGGGCGCGGCTTCACATCCTATGCAGAACTGCATCGCTGGTCGGTGGACGAGCGCGGCGCCTTCTGGAACCTCGTCTGGGACTTCTGCGGCGTTGTCGGCGAGAAGGGCGAAAGGCTGCTTGTCGACGGCGAGAGGATGCCGGGAGCCGCCTTCTTCCCGGATGCGCGGCTGAACTTCGCGCAGAACCTCCTGCGCAAGCGCGGACCATCCGACGCCATCGTCTTCAAGGGCGAGGACAAGGTGCTGCGCCGTCTTTCATGGGACGAGTTGCACGCGCTGGTGTCGCGGCTGCAACAGCTTTTCGTGTCGCTCGGCGTGAAGCAGGGCGATCGCGTCGCCGCCATGATGCCGAACATGCCCGAGGCCATCGCCGGCATGCTGGCCGCCGCCTCCATCGGCGCGGTCTGGTCGTCATGCTCGCCCGATTTCGGCGAGCAGGGCGTGCTCGACCGCTTCGGGCAGATCGAGCCGGTCGTCTTCATCGCCCCGGATGGCTATTGGTACAACGGCAAGCAGAACGACGTCTCGGCCAAGGTGAAGGCGGTCGTCGAGAAGCTGCCGAGCGTGCGGCGAACGGTCCTGGTCGACTATCTCGGCACCGCCAGGCAGGCGGCTACCGCCATTCCCCGCGCGGTCGCGCTGGATGATGCGCTGACGGCCTTCGAGGCACGGGACGTGGCTTTCGAGCCCCTGCCCTTCAACCAGCCGCTCTACATCCTGTTCTCCTCCGGCACGACCGGCATTCCCAAATGCATCGTGCATTCGGCCGGCGGAACACTGCTCCAGCACCTGAAGGAGCATCAACTGCATGGCGGCGTGAAGGACGGCGACCGGGTGTTCTATTTCACCACCTGCGGCTGGATGATGTGGAACTGGCTGGCCTCGGGCCTCGCCTCCGGCGCGACGCTGCTGCTCTATGACGGCTCGCCCTTCCATCCGGACGGCAACATCCTGTTCGACTATGCCGACGCGGAGAAGATGACCTTCTTCGGCACCTCGGCGAAATTCATCGACACGCTGCGCAAATCCGGCCTGCGGCCGATCGACAGCCACGATCTTTCGACCGTGCGCACCATCGCCTCGACCGGTTCGCCGCTGTCGCCGGAAGGTTTTGCTTTCGTCTATGACGGCATCGCGAAAGACGTTCATCTCGCTTCCATCTCGGGCGGCACCGACATCGTGTCCTGCTTCGTGCTCGGCGTTCCCATCGAGCCCGTATGGTCGGGGGAGATACAGGCGGCGGGACTCGGCATGGCTGTCGACGTCTGGGACGACGAGGCGCGGCCGATCCGCGAGCAGAAGGGCGAACTGGTCTGCGCGCGCGCCTTCCCCTGCATGCCGGTCGCCTTCTGGAACGATCCGGACGGCAAAAAATACCACGCCGCCTATTTCGAGCGCTTCGACAATGTTTGGTGCCATGGCGACTTCGCCGAATGGACGGCCCATGGCGGCCTGATCATCCATGGCCGCTCGGACGCCACGCTCAATCCGGGCGGCGTACGGATCGGAACGGCAGAGATCTACAACCAGGTCGAGCAGATGCCGGAGATAGCCGAGGCGCTGTGCATCGGGCAGGATTTCGACGACGACGTGCGGGTTGTTCTGTTCGTGCGGCTCGCGCCGAATGTTGCGCTGGACGACGATCTGGAGAAGCGCATCCGCCTGAAGATCAGGACCGGCTGCACCCCGCGCCACGTTCCGGCGCGGATCGTAGCGGTCGCCGACATTCCGCGCACCAAGTCCGGCAAGATCACCGAGCTTGCCGTGCGCGACGTCGTCCACGGCCGCGAGGTCAAGAACAAGGAAGCGCTGGCCAATCCGCAGGCGCTGGAGCTTTTCCGCGACCTCGAAGCGCTGAGGAACTGATCAGCCAGCAGTCTCCTGCGCGATCCCCCAGAAGGCGCGCACCAGCTTGCTGTTGGAGCGCTCGCGCAGGCAGATCAGCGCTTCGTCCATATGCATATCCGAACCGGTGACGGCGATGGTGTGAAAGCGGGCATCGTCGCCGAATTCGGCCTGCGACACGAAGCCGACACCGACGCCCGAAGCCACGATCTCGCGCACCGCCTCGCGGCCCTCGGCCTCGACGGCCGCCTTGAGCTGGATGCCGAGTGCCGCAGCCGCGCTGTCCAGCTTGTGCCTGGTCTTGGACCCGCCCTCGCGCAGCACCAGCGGATGAGTCGCGAGTTCCGCCAGCGTCATAGCGCGGCGCTTCGCAAGTGGATGGCCCGTCGCCACGAAGGCGATGATCGGGGAACTGCCGAGCGTGAAGACATCGAACTCGCGCCCCTCGGGAATCTCGCCGAGCACGCCGATGTCCGCGTCATACTGGAAGAGCTTGGTGACGACGGTCTTGCTGTTGCCCGCGTGCACGGTAACCTGAACGCCGGGAAACCGCTCGCGGAAGATGCCCAGTATCGGTACCAGATGATGCGCGGCGTCGGCGATGATCCGTAGCGTGCCGGCCCTCAACTCGCGCGTTTCCGACAGGAGGTCGAGCGCCTGCTGCTCGCTGTCGAAAAGGCGTCGGGTGATTTCGAGAAGCTGCTCGCCCTGCGCGGTCAGCACGACCTGCTTCTTGTGACGGCTGAACAGAAGTATCTCATACTCGTCCTCCAGCTTGCGCACCTGGTCGGAGATGGCCGGCTGGGTGAGGAACAGCGCCTCGGCGGCGCGCGAGAAGCCGCCGCATATGGCGACGTGGTGGAATGCCCGCAACTGGACGTAGCGCATCCGATCCTCGCACAAAGATATCGATAGAATCTATCATCCGATACAAAATAACGATTTTGCAGATACATACTGGTCACGATATTGTGCGCCTGTCAAAGCCTTTCGGAGCGCCCGGAATGTCCACTGCATCCACGTCGTCGTTGCCCGGGTTCGAGTCGCCAAGGCTGGGCGAACCCTATCTCCTCACCCCAGGCCCGCTGACGACCGCCTATCAGGTCAAGGAAGCGATGCTGCGCGACTGGGGCTCCTGGGACGGCGATTTCCGCGCCATGACCGCCGACCTGCGCCGCAGGCTGCTGGCCCTGACCGGCGACCGAAAGGGCGAGTTCGACTGCGTGCCCATGCAGGGTTCCGGCTCGTTCTGCGTGGAGGCGATGCTCGGCTCCTTCGTCCCGAAGGACGGCACTGTGCTGGTTCTGGCGAATGGTGCTTACGGCCTGCGCGCGGCGCAGACGATGACCTATCTCGGCCGCGCCCATATTCTGATCGACAAGGGCGACTACCTGCCCCCGCGCGGCGACGACGTCGCGGCCGCACTCGACGCGCATCCCGAAATCACCCATGTGCTGGCGATCCATTGCGAGACCAGTTCCGGCATCCTCAACCCGGTCGCGGAGATTTCCGAGGTCGTCTATGCGCGCGGCCGCAAGCTGCTCATCGATTCCATGAGCGCCTTCGGCGCGGTGTCGCTGGACGTCAACGAAATCCGTTACGAGGCGATGGTTTCCTCGGCCAACAAGTGCATCGAGGGCGTGCCTGGCTTCGGCTTCGTCATCGCAAAGAAAAGCGAACTTGAGCGCGCCAAGGGCAACAGCCATTCGCTCTCGCTAGACGTACATGCGCAGTGGGCGGCTATGGAAAAGACAGGCCAGTGGCGATTCACGCCGCCGACCCATGTCGTGGCCGCGTTTCTCGAGGCGCTGAGGATACACGAGGCCGAAGGCGGCGTCGCGGGACGCGGAAGCCGCTATGCGCGCAACCGCGACGTGCTCGTCTCTGGCATGCGCGAGCTTGGCTTCGAGACGCTGCTGTCGGATCGTTGGCTTTCGCCGATCATCGTCACCTTCTTCTGCCCGGCGCATGGGAACTTCAAGTTCGACGCATTCTACGAACTCATGAAGGCCAAGGGCTTCATCATCTATCCGGGCAAGCTGACGGTCGTGGATTCCTTCCGCGTCGGCGTCATCGGCCGCATGGACGAGCATGTGATGCGCCGCGTCGTGGACGCCGCGCGCGAATGCCTCGACGAGATGAAGGTGGACTCCGCAGCCCCTCCCCGTGCGGCGCTCGACGAGCGCGCGAAGCTTGCGGCGTAGCCGTCACCAAAACCGAAATGAACCTTTGCGAAGCTTTCAGGGCGACGCAATCGCGACACAGCAGGAAAGCCAAACGATGAACCAGATGTCCCCCGTAGCCGCGTCGGTCAACGGACGAAGCTACCCTTGGCCGCGCGTTCCTGCGATCGCCATCTGCCTGGACGGCTGCGAGCCGGCCTATCTGGACGAGGCTATTCATGCCGGGCTGATGCCGGCGCTTGAGAAGATCAAGGCAAAGGGAACCGTGCGCACCGCCTTCAGCGTCATCCCGAGCTTCACAAACCCCAACAACCTGTCGATCGCCACCGGCCGCCCGCCGGCTGTCCACGGCATATGCGGCAACTACCTCTACAACCCTGAAACGGGCGAAGAGGTGATGATGAACGATCCGAAGTTCCTGCGCGCGCCGACCATCTTCAAGGGGTTCTTCGACGCCGGGGCCAAGGTCGCCGTGGTGACGGCCAAGGACAAACTGCGCGCCCTGCTCGGCCACGGCCTGACCTATGACGACAACCGCGCCATCTGCTTCTCGTCGGAGAAGTCGGACACCACGACAAAAGCCGCGAACGGCATCGACAACGCCTCCGAATGGCTCGGCCGCCCGGTGCCGGAGGTCTATTCGGCCGAGCTTTCGGAATTCGTGTTCGCCGCCGGCGTCAAGCTCTTGAGGGAATTCAGGCCGGACGTGATGTACCTGACCACGACCGACTACGTTCAGCACAAATACGCGCCGGGCGTGAAGCAGGCGAACGACTTCTACGAAATGTTCGACAAATACCTCGCCGAACTCGACGCGCTGGGCGCGGCCATCGTCGTCACCGCCGACCACGGCATGAAGCCCAAGCACCACGCGGATGGCTCGCCGAACGTCGTCTACGTGCAGGACCTGCTCGATGAATGGCTCGGCAAGGACGCGGCGCGCGTGATCCTGCCGATCACCGACCCCTATGTCGTGCATCACGGCGCGCTCGGCTCCTTCGCGACGGCCTATCTGCCGAAGGGGGCGAACCGCGAGGAGCTGATCGAAAAGCTGCGCAAGATCGAGGACATGATCCTCGTCCTCGGGCGCGAGGAGGCTTGCGCTCAGTTCGAACTGCCGGAGGATCGCATCGGCGACATCGTGATGGTCTCGGGCGAGAACAAGACGATCGGCACGTCGGAGCATCGCCACGACCTCGCGGCGCTCGACGAGCCGCTGCGCTCGCATGGCGGCCTGACCGAGCAGGCAGTTCCCTTCATCACCAACCGCGTGCTGCCCGACCAGCCGGACGCGCCGAAGCTGCGCAACTTCGACGCGTTCTTCTATGCGACGACCGCCGCAGCCCTCCCCGACGCGTGAAAGCGACGCCATGAACAAGCCAGAGGCACCGATCAAAGTGCGCCATGAGCCGATGCGGATCGCCGGCCGGAAGGTGGACGCCGACGCCACGCTCGACGTTCACTATCCCTATACGAACGCGGTGGTCGGAACGGTGCCGGCGGGCCGGGCGGAGCATGCCCGCGAGGCGTTCAGGATTGCGGCGAATTACGAGCCGAAGCTGACCCGCTACGAGCGTCAGAAGATCCTGCTCAGGACGGCGGAGCTGCTGAACGCGCGCAGGGAAGAAATCTCCGACCTCGTGACCTCGGAGCTCGGAATCTCCAAGCAGGACTCGCTCTATGAGGTGGGCCGCGCCTTCGATGTCTTCACGCTGACCGGGCAGATGTGCATCCACGACGACGGGCAGATATTCTCCTGCGACCTCACTCCGCACGGCAAGCAGCGCAAGATCTTCACCACGCGCGAGCCGCTGCGGGCGATCTCGGCCATCACGCCGTTCAACCATCCGCTCAACATGGTGTCGCACAAGGTGGCGCCGGCCATCGCGACCAACAATTGCGTGGTCGTCAAGCCGACCGAGCTGACGCCGATGACCGCGCTGGTGCTTGCCGACATCCTCTACGAGGCCGGCCTGCCGCCTGAGATGCTGTCGGTCGTCACCGGCTGGCCGCAGGACATCGGCGACGAGATGATCACCAATCCCGACATCGACCTGATCACCTTCACCGGCGGCGTGCCCGTCGGCAAGCTGATTGCCTCGAAGGCCGGATACAAGCGGCAGGTTCTGGAACTCGGCGGCAACGATCCGCTGATCATTCTCAACGACCTTTCCGACGACGACCTGGCGAAGGCGGCCGATCTCGCGGTGGCGGGCGCGACGAAGAATTCCGGCCAGCGCTGCACTGCGGTCAAGCGCATCCTCGTGCAGGAAAGCATCGCCGACCGCTTCGTGCCGCTTGTGTTGGAGCGGGCGAAGAAGCTGAAATTCGGCGACCCGATGGATCGCTCGACGGACCTCGGGACCGTGGTCCACGAGAAGGCCGCCGCGATGTTCGAAAAGCGCGTCGAGATGGCCGCCGAACAGGGCGCGGACGTGCTCTACAATCCCGGCCGGCAGGGCGCGTTGCTGCCGCCCATCGTTGTCGACCGGGTCCCGCATACCTCGGAACTTGTCATGGAGGAGACGTTCGGGCCGATCGTGCCGATCGTGCGCGCGCCCGACGACGACGACCGGATGATCGCGCTTTCCAACTCGACGGCCTTCGGCCTGTCCTCGGGCGTCTGCACGAACGATTTCCGCCGCATGCAGAAATACATCGCCGGCCTGAAGGTGGGCACAGTCAACATCTGGGAAGTGCCGGGCTACCGCATCGAGATGAGTCCTTTCGGCGGCATCAAGGACAGCGGTAACGGCTACAAGGAAGGCGTGATCGAAGCCATGAAGAGCTTCACCAACGTCAAGACCTTCTCCCTTCCCTGGTAGGCGACAGGCAATGGCATTGACCGACGCGACGCGGAAAGCCGCGCCCGAGTTCCATACCGAGGGCGAGTCCAACAAGTCGACCGCCCGCAAGGCATGGGACGCCGCCCACGACCATGCGCCAACACGCGAATTGCTGAAGCGCGATGCCGACGCTTTCCTCCACCAGAGCCTTTCGAGCCCCTGCGTCTCGACCATAGCCAAGGCCGAAGGTATCTGGATCGAGGACCTTGCCGGGCGCCGCTACATGGATTTCCACGGCAACAGCGTCCACCACATCGGGTATGCGCATCCACGGCTGGTCGCCGCCATCAAGCAGCAGCTGGACGATCTGTCCTTTGCGCCGCGCCGCTTCGCCTGCGAACCCGCCGTGGAGCTGGCCGAGAAACTTGGCTCACTTGCGCCGGGCGACCTGTCTAAGGTGCTGTTCACCACGGGCGGCTCGGACGCCATCGAGGTGGCGCTGAAGGTCGCGCGGGCAGCAACTGGGCGCTTCAAGACCCTCTCCTTCTGGGATGCGTTCCACGGCGCGGGCTTCGGCCCGTCCGGCGTCGGCGGAGAGGCGACGTTCCGCTCCGGCATCGCCGGGCCGTTGCTGCCCGGCGCGGAACACGTCGCGCCTTGGGCCAGCCGCAACTGCGCCTACGGCCACGACAGCCTGGAAGCGTCCGCGCGCGCCTGCGCGAGGATGATCGCCTTCGTGCTTGAGCGCGAGGGCGACATCGCGGCCTTCGTCGCGGAACCGATGCGCGCCACCCCGCTGGTCCCTGCCCCCGGCTTCTGGCAGGCCGTGCGCGAAGCCTGCGACCGGCACGGTACGCTGCTGATCTTCGACGAAATCCCGACCGGGCTCGGCAAGACAGGAAAGTTCTTCTCGCATGAGCATGACGGCGTCACGCCGGACATACTCGTTCTCGGCAAGGCGCTTGGTGGCGGAATATTGCCGATTGCGTCGGTGATCGCACGGCGCGACCTTGACGTCTGCGGCGACTTCGCCATCGGCCACTACACGCACGAGAAGAACCCTGTCACGACGCGGGCCGCGTTGACGACGATCAACATCATCGAGGATGAAGGCCTCGTCGACAGGGCCGCCGAACTCGGCAATTGGGCGATGGAAAGGCTGTGCGAACTCATCGGCAAAAGCCCATATGTCGGCGAAGTGCGCGGGCGCGGCCTGATGATGGGCGTGGAACTGGTCGAGGATCGCGAGACGTGGAAGCCTAACCGGGCGCTCGCGGAGCGGGTCTACTATCGATGCCTCGAACAAGGGCTGAGCTTCAAGATCAGCGCGGGCAACGTGCTGACGCTCTCGCCTCCCCTCGTCATCACGCGCGAGGAACTGGACACGGCGCTGAGCACGGTCGAGCAGGCGATCCTTCAGGGATGAGCACAAGCGTGAAGGTCGTTCGAACCGACCGCGAGCTGGAATGCCCCGGCCTCGACGCGGCGCTGAGGGCACGCGGTGTCGATTTGGTCACGCTGCCGGAAACCGTGTCGCCGGTCGAACTGATGGAGCAGACGGCCGACGCCGACCTCATCCTGATGTGCTACACGCCGATCACTGCCGAAGTCATCAACAATGCCGTCAAGCTCAAAGGCATCGTCAAATACGGCGTCGGCATCGACGCCATAGACATCCCCGCCGCGATCCGCCGAGGCATTCCGGTCGTGAACGTGCCCGAATATGCCGAGGAAACCGTCGCCGAGGGCGCGTTCGCCATGATGATCGCGCTGGCGAAGCGGCTTCCCGGCGTCTCGCGCGCCATGGCGGAAAAGGGCTGGATCTGGCCCGAGATGAAATGGCTGGGCCGCGATGTTGCAGGCTCGACGGTCGGGCTGGTCGGCTTCGGGCGGATCGGGCGATCCTTGGCGCGGATGGCGGGCAGCGGCTTTCGCGCCCGCGTGCTCGCCTTCGACCCGCATGTGGACGCGCAGGCGATGGAGGCGGCAGGCGTCGAAAAGGTCGAGGACATCGGCGAACTGCTGGAACGCAGCGACTTCGTCAGCATCCACAGCGTGCTCAGCGAGCAGAGCCGCCACCTGATCGGACGGGCGGAACTGGCGCGCATGAAGCCCGACGCGATCCTCATCAACGCGGCGCGCGGGGCCATCATCGACGAGGCGGCGCTCGTCGAGGCGATCATCCAGGGACGCATCGGGGCCGTCGGGCTCGACGTCTATTCGCAGGAGCCACTGGCTCTGCAAGGCCATCCGCTCAGCCCGCTGTTCGGTCGCGACAATGTCATCCTGTTTCCGCATCTGACCTTCTTTACGAAGGAAGCTCATGAACGGCTCGAGGCCGACACGCTGGCGCGCTGCCTAGAAGTTCTCGAAGGCAGGCCGGTGACAGTGCGCTCGCATGATCCGAGGCTGCGCGCGCAGAAGGCGGGCGTGCATTTCATATAATCGTTCGGGAGAGTTCGGGATGCAGTTTGATCTTGCCGTGGTCGGCGCGGGAATTGTCGGGCTGGCCGGGGCGCTTGCCGCCGCCAAACGCGGCCTGAAGGTCGTGGTGATCGACCGGGACGCGAAGGCGAACGGCGCCTCCATCCGCAATTTCGGCCTGATGGTGGTGGCAGGGCAGCAACCGGGCCTGTCGCGGCGTCGGGCCGAGCGCACTCGCGGCATATGGCTGGAACTCGAGAAGCAGGCCGGCCTGTCGGTCATCCATCGCGGCAAGCTGGTGGTCGCGCAGCGCCCGGCGGCCATGGCGGTGCTCGAAGCCTATGCCGCTACCGAAGACGGCCGTGAATGCAAGATGATGACCGCCGATGAGATGCTCGCCGCCCAGCCGGGCTTGAACCCGGCGCGGGTCGCCGGCGGTCTGCACAGCCCTTCCGAGCTGCGCGTCGAATCACGAGAGGCGCTGCCGCTGATATCGGCATTCCTCGCGCGGGAATACGGTGTCGAATTCCGCTACGGAGTGGCGGTCACGCAGGCGACGACGCCCACGCTGAAGACCAGCCACGGCGACATCGCAGCCAGCAAGATACTCGTCTGCCCCGGCGACGATCTTTCGACGCTCTATCCCGAACGCATCGCGGCCCGTGGGGTGCGGCGCTGCAAGCTGCAGATGCTGCGGCTCGCCGATCCGGGCTTCAGGCTTTCCGGCGCGATCGTCTCCGACCTCAGCCTGCTGCGCTACGGCGGCTACGCGGCCATGCCGGAGGCTGCCGCCCTGCACAAGCGCCTGACGGAGGAATGCGCCGACGAGCTTGCCAACGGTGTGCATCTCATCGTCGTGCAGAGCGCGGACGGCTCGCTGGTCGTCGGCGATTCCCACCACTACGGGCAGACGCCAGATCCGTTCGGTTCGCAGGCGGTGGACGATCTCATCCTCGGTGAATTCGCCGCGCTGTTCGGGCGGACGCCGCAAGTGACAGCGCGCTGGGTCGGAACCTATTCGTCGGCCGCCGACGAAGCCTTCATCGACGCGCCGTCACAGGACGTTCACATAGCGATGGTAACCAGCGGCACTGGCGCCAGCACCGGCTTCGCCATCGGCGAGGAAGCGGTCGATGCGCTGTTCGGGGAAGGGCAGTGATCAGTACGGAAGATCATCGATCAGATTAATGGTCATATAGGATAAATAGATTTTACTGATCATCCATGCGCCCCCTAATCTCACGGATAAAACGATAACCGGCCGGGAACGTCGGCAAATTCATGAGTGTGCGGATCGAGCGATCCGCATGGTCGAATGCAAAACACAATGGGGAATCTTTTCATGAAAAATCTGGTTGGATCTGTTCTGGGCGGGCTTGGCCTCGTCCTTTGCGCCTCTGTCGCAAGCGCCGAAACCACGCTGACGGTCTACACCGCCGTCGAGGCCGTCGATCTGGACCGCTACAAGGAAACCTTCGAGAAGGCCAATCCCGACATCAAGATCAACTGGGTGCGCGATTCCACCGGCGTCGTGACAGCCAAGCTGCTGGCCGAGAAGGACAATCCGCAGGCCGACGTGATCTGGGGACTCGCGGCGACGTCGCTGCTTCTGTTCAAGAGCGAGGGCATGCTGGAGCCCTACGCGCCGGCAGGTGTCGACAAGCTCGACCCGCGCTTCGTCGACACCGACTCCCCGCCGACCTGGACGGGCATGGACGCCTATGTCGCGGCGATCTGCTTCAACACGGTCGAGGCCGAGAAGCATGGCCTGCCCAAGCCGACCTCGTGGAAGGACCTGACGAATCCGATATACAAGGGTCATATCGTCATGCCGAACCCGAGCTCCTCGGGCACCGGCTTCCTCGACGTTTCCGCATGGCTCCAGATCTTCGGCGAAAAGGACGCCTGGGATTTCATGGACGGCCTGCACCAGAACATCGCCGCCTACACCCATTCTGGCTCCAAGCCGTGCAAGATGGCCGGCGCGGGCGAAACCGTCATAGGCGTGTCCTTCGAGTTCCCGGGCGCGAAGGCGAAGGAGGCGGGCGCGCCCATCGACATCATCTTCCCGTCTGAAGGTTCGGGCTGGGAAGCCGAGGCGACCGCGATCGTCGCCGGCACGGCAAATCTCGAGGCGGCCAAGAAGCTTGTCGACTTCGCGGTCTCGAAGGAAGCCAACGAGATGTACAATGTCGGCTATTCCGTCCTGGCCTATCCGGGAATTGCAAAGCAGGTCGAGCACCTGCCGGCCAACGTCGCCGATCACATGATCAAGAACGACTTCGAATGGGCGGCGAACAACCGCAAGGCCATTCTCGAGGAATGGACCAAGCGCTACGACTCGAAGTCCGAGCCGAAGACCTGATCCAGGTTCAGCCGGGGAGCGCCGGCGCAACGGAGCTCCCCATCCTCTGCCGACAGGACGGGCAACCGGAATGACAGACACGAGCGTCGGCACGAGCGCCGGCAAGACCGTTGCCGCAGGCGGCCATGACCCGGCCGCTGCGGTCGAGAAGCGAACCTATCTGCAGATTGAGGATGTCTGGAAGGCCTTCGGCGATTTCCTCGCGCTGAGAGGCGTTTCGCTCTCCGTTCGCGAAGGCGAGTTCGTTTGCTTCCTCGGCCCGTCGGGATGCGGCAAGACGACCCTGCTTCGCGCCATCGCCGGGCTCGACCTCCAGACGCGCGGGACAATCCGCCAGTCCGGCAAGGACATCTCCACCCTGCCCCCCTCGCGGCGCGACTACGGCATCGTCTTCCAGTCCTACGCGCTCTTTCCCAATCTCACGATCGAGAAGAACATCGCCTTTGGCCTCGAGAATGCCGGGCGATCGAAGGCCGAGATCGCTAGCCGGGTTCAAGAACTGCTGGCGCTCGTCGGCCTGCCGAACCAGGGCAAGAAATACCCCGCGCAGCTTTCCGGCGGCCAGCAGCAGCGCATCGCGCTCGCCCGAGCCATGGCAATCGCGCCCGGCCTCCTGCTGCTCGACGAGCCGCTGTCGGCGCTCGACGCGAAGGTACGCGTCCATTTGCGGCACGAAATCAAGGAATTGCAGCGCAAGCTCGGCGTGACGACGATCATGGTGACGCACGATCAGGAAGAGGCCCTTTCTATGGCCGACCGCATCGTCGTCATGAACCATGGCGTGATCGAGCAGATCGGCACTCCGACGGAAGTGTATCGCCACCCAAGGACGCTGTTCGTCGCCGACTTCATAGGCGAGACCAACAAGCTTCCGGCAAAGATACTGGCGGGCGGCAGGATCGCCTGCGGAGCGACGGAACTCGTCTGCGAGGATCACAGCCTGCCGGCCGGCATGGACGTCACGGCGGTCGTCAGGCCGGTCGACATCATTCCACACAGCCTTCACGGCACCGAGAGCGTCGGCACGCAGGAAAACCTGGTGCATGTCACCGTGAACGAGATGGAGTTCCTCGGCACGTTCTGGCGGTGCCGTCTCGGCTCGGCGCGGTTCGGTGAGAGAATTCTGATCGGCGACTTCTCCATCAATGCCGTGCGCCGGCTGGACATCACCGAGGGCTGCCAGATGCGCATAGAGCTGCCGCGACAGCGCGTGCTCGTCTTCGAGGCATCGGCCTGAGATGACTGCTCCCGCCCTGCCAGTCCCGGCAATGCCAGCAGGAAGGGCCTTGCGCCAGCAGTTGTCGTCGGACGACGTCCTCAAGCGCGGCCTGATGATCGTCATCTCGCTCTATCTGCTGGTGGCTCTGGCGGCGCCCCTCTATGTGCTTCTGTCGAAATCCGTCTCGACCTATGGTTTCGACCTCAACGTCTTCGAGATCCAGCGCTCGGACGAGAACAGGCAGAATTTCAGCGAGCCGAAGACGGTCGCGGCGCTGAACGCCGAAACCGGGGCGATCACCGCCGATCAGCTTCAGTCCAATTCGGACGGACGGCTGCCGGTGACGGGCCTGTTCGCCGATTTCAGTTTCCGCAGTCCCGTGATGTACCGGATCCGCGGAACCACGAACGACGCCTCGTTCCTCGTCGGCTCGACGCTGCACCGGGGTCAGAAATGGGTCGAACTGGATTCCAACACGTTCCGCAGGGTGTCGCTGCGCCCGGTGTCCAGTTTCGGGCTCGACAATTTCAAGCATTACTTCGCAACGCCCATTTTGACCCAGGCAATCTGGAACTCGGCGCTGATGGGGGTCATCAGCACGATCCTGACCATCGGGATCGCCTTCGGCCTCGCCTATGCGCTGAACCGCAGTTGCATGCGGCTCAAGGGTTTCTTCCGCACTGTGGCGACAGTGCCGATCCTGGTGCCGTCGCTCCTTCCGGGCATCGCGCTCATCTATCTCTTCGGCAACCAGGGCCTGCTGAAGGACTGGATGATGGGCTATTCCATCTACGGCCCCATCGGCATCGTGCTCGGCTCTGTCTTCTTCACGCTGCCGCACGCGCTCCTCATCATCTCCACCGCGCTGGCGGTGGCCGACGCCCGCCACTACGAGGCGGCGGAATCGCTCAAGGCCAGCAAATGGCGCACTTTCTGGGTCGTGACCGTGCCCGGCGCGCGCTACGGCATCATCTCGGCCGCCTTCGTCGTCTTCACGCTGGTCGTCACCGATTTCGGCCTGCCCAAGGTCATTGGCGGCCAGTACAACATGCTGGCGGTCGACATCTACAAGCAGGTGATCGGCCAGCAGAATTTCGAGATGGGCGCCGTCGTCTCGGTCCTCCTGCTGGTGCCGGCCATCGCCGCCTTCTTCGTCGACCGCGTTATCCAGCGCAAGCAGGTGTCCCTGCTCACGGCGCGTTCCGTCCCTCTGCAACCCAAGCCGGCCAAGGGTTTCGACCGTTTGTGCCTGGCTTATTGCTCGCTCGTCGCGCTGTTCATCCTGACGATGATCGGCGTGTGCCAGCTCGCCGCCATCGTAAAGTTCTGGCCTTACGATCTAACGCTGACATTCAGGAACTACAATTTCGACATCATGGACGGCGGCGGCTGGGCTGCTTACTACAACTCGATCAAGCTGGCGCTGATGACGGCCGTTTTCGGCACGATCATCGTCTTCACCGGCGCCTACATGGTAGAAAAGAGCGAGGGCTTCCAGAGCGGCAGGGTCCTGTTCCAGTTTCTCGCCATGCTGCCCATGGCGGTGCCCGGAATGGTGCTCGGCCTTGCCTATATCTTCTTCTTCAACAATCCGCAGAACCCGCTCAATCCGATCTACGGGACGATGGCGATACTGGTCGTCTGCACCGTGACGCATTTCTATACCGTGTCGCACCTGACCGCTCTCACAGCGCTCAAGCAGATCGACCGCGAGTTCGAGCCGGTCGCGGCGTCGCTGCGCCAGCCCTTCCACAAGCTGTTCTTCCGCGTCACCGTGCCGGTCTGCCTGCCGGCGATCCTCGACATCGCGATCTATCTGTTCGTCAACGCGATGACGACCGTGTCGGCCGTGGTCTTCCTCTATTCGGCCAGCACACAGCTCGCCTCGGTGGCCGTGCTGAACATGGACGACGCCGGAGACATAGCCCCCGCCGCCGCGATGGGAATGATGATCTTCTACACGAACGTTGTGGCGCGGCTCGTCCACTCGGCGATCGCGAAATCCCTCCTGACCCGTACGCAGGCCTGGCGAACCCGGTAGGCGTCGCACAGAGTTTCTGCCGGCATGCTTCGCGGAAGGTAAAAGCCTGTTCCGCACGTCAATCTTTTGATTTTTGTTGATGGTGGGTGCGACAGGGATCGAACCTGTGACCCGCTGATTAAGAGTCAGCTGCTCTACCAACTGAGCTACGCACCCGTGCGCCCGGAAACCGGAGGTCGCGGCGGATATAACTACAGTGTTACGTGCTGTCCAGCCCTAAAGCGCGTCGACCAACCGATTTAATAGACGCGCTTCAAGCCCTTGATTCCACATGCGTCGAGTCAGGCGAAAAGCATGCCTTCGGCGACCTTCACCGCATGGCCACCTATGCGCGCGCGGCTCGCGCGTCCCGACTCGACGTCGACTTCGAGCCTGATGCGCGACGGCCGTCCCATCTCCATGCCCTGCTCGATCCAGTAACGCTGGAGCCCGTCCACCGGCTTGTCGAAATGAACCACCACGCCCGAGAAGGCAGCCGCCGCCGATCCCGTCGCAGGATCCTCATAGGATGGATTTCCAGGCACGAACATGCGCGCGTGAAACGCGCTGTCATGATGGATGGTGTCGCGGCAATAGACATAGGCGGAGGCGACGATTCCACCGTCCTTCCCGGGCGCAAGCTCCATCCATGCGTGATTGTCGAAACGTATGCGCGCGGCCGCGTCGAGACTTGCGACCGGAACGGTTACATAAGGCACGCCCGCGGACCACAGGCCGGGACGATGGTTCTCGAAGCCGATCTCGTGCGGCCCGAGTCCGAGAGCGGCGCCCAGCGCCACTGCGTCGGCGGAAAGCTCCATCGGTTCGGACAGCCTGGGCAGATCGAACTCGGCGAAGGTGACGCCCCGCCCTGAATCTCGGGTAACCGCGCAACGCACCGGCCCTATCTTCTCCTCCAGAACGAACATGCCCGCATCCATGCCTGACTGCTCGGCAAGCGCGACCGCCGAGCCGACCGTCGGATGGCCGGCGAACGGCAACTCGTAGGCCGGCGTGAAGATGCGCATCCTCGCCCGGTGCCTCGGATTGTCGGGCGGCAGGATGAAGACTGATTCCGACAGGTTGAGCTCGCGCGCAATCGCCTGCATGGCGGCGTCATCAAGCCCATCGCAATCCATGACGATTGCCAGCGGATTGCCCGCCAGCGCCCTGTCGGTAAAGACATCGTAAACTGAATATTTACGGGATTTCATGGACTTGCTACCCGCCTCAAATGAAACATGAGCGAAGTTTAACTTGTAATCGCAGCCCTTTGGAACGACCTGTGACCAAGGGATAGTCTCAAGCAGAGGGGTCCGCAATGGACCAGATCGTCGATCGGGAGGCGAACCGTCCCACCAGCAAGGCAAGTCAGGCACCTGCGGGGGAGCCCGCTTCCTCGGCGCATGCGGCGCTGGGGCTGGATAGCAAGTCGGCACCCCGCAGGCTCGGACGTGGATGGTTCTACGCACTAGCGGCCGCCGCACTCGCTGCCGGTATCGGCTGGTGGCAATATGGCGGTTCCTCCACGCAGGTCAGCTATGTGACGGTTCCGGCTACCATGCGCGACCTGACGATCGAGGTATCGGCGACGGGCACGCTGCAGCCGCTGATCCAGGTCGACATTTCGAGCGAGCTGTCCGGCGTCGTACGTTCGGTCGCGGTGGAGGAGAACCAGCGCGTGAAGCAAGGCGATGTGTTGGCCGAGCTCGACACGACGCGTCTTGCCGCCCAGATCGAGCGCGCAGAGGCTTCTGTTAAGTCCGCCGAAGCCAAGGTGCTGGAGGCGCGCGCGACCCTTACGGAAACCGACCAGGGCTTCACCCGCGCCGAGCAGCTCCTGAAACGCGGCATGACCTCCGAACAGGCGCTCGACACGGCGACAGCCGCGCGCGGACGCGCCGACGCCAATGTCGCTATGGCAGAGGCCAACCTCGCCATCGCCGAGGCCGAACTGAAGCAGCAGCAAGCCGATCTCGAAAAGAGCACGATCTACGCGCCCATCGACGGCATCGTGCTGACGCGCGCCGTCAATCCCGGCCAGACGGTCGCCTCCTCCATGCAGGCGCCGGTGCTCTTCGTGCTTGCTGCCAACCTCGAGAACATGGAGTTGAAGGCGGCCATCGACGAGGCCGACATCGGCAGCGTGAAGACAGGCCAGACCGCACGCTTCACGGTGGACGCCTTCCCCGAGCGCGCTTTCGACGCGGCTATCCGCGATATTTCATTCGCATCCGAGACGACGGAAGGCGTCGTGACCTACAATGCCCGGCTCGACGTGGACAACAGCGAGCTGCTGCTGAGGCCGGGCATGACGGCCACGGTGGCGATCGTCACGCGCGAGGCCAGCAATGTGCTGACGGCGCCGGCGGCGGCTTTCCGCTTCAGCCCGCCAGTCGCGGCCGAAAACAGCGGCTTCAGCCTCCGCGACATGTTCATGCCGCGCATGCGCATAGGCCGGTCTTCGGGCCAGCGCGAGGCGCGGACCGATGCCGGAACGCGCACCATCTATCTGTTGAAGGACGGCACGCCCGAGGCCGTGCAGGTCAAGACCGGCGCGACCGATGGCGAGTCCGTCGAGATTCTTTCGGGGCTGTCGGAAGGCGACCAGATCATTACCGCGTCGCGAACCGGTGCGGGTGCAGGCTCCAGCGCTGGCGCCCGCTCGCGCAGCGGAGCCGGCGCCACGCCGGGACCGCCCCCACCATGACGGCCGCCGCGCAGCGCAATACGCTCATCACCTTCGACAAGGTCCGGAAGACTTACGGCAAGGGCGAGGCGCAGGTGCACGCCCTCGCCGGCGTCGACCTGCGGATCGACCGGGGCGAATTCGTCGCCATCATGGGGCCTTCGGGGTCCGGCAAGTCGACGGCGATGAACATCATCGGCTGCCTCGATACGCCGACCGGCGGGCACTATCGATTTCTGGACGTGGACGCTGGCGGACTCGACCGCGCAAGCCGCGCGACGTTGCGCAATCTCTACATCGGCTTCGTCTTCCAGGGCTACAATCTGCTGCCGCGCACCACGGCGGTGGAGAATGTGGAACTGCCGCTGATCTATCGCGGCGTGGCGTCGGCGCAGCGGCGCGAACTGGCGATGAAAGCGCTGGCCGATGTCGGGCTGAAGGGACGCGAGACGCATACGCCGGCCGAGCTGTCGGGCGGCCAACAGCAGCGCGTGGCGATCGCGCGCGCCATCGTGACCCGCCCCACTCTGCTCGTCGCCGACGAGCCGACCGGCAATCTCGACACGGAGCGCAGCCACGAGATCATGGACCTGCTGACCCGGCTGAACGAAGACCTCGGCCTGACCATCGTGATGGTCACGCATGAGGCCGACATCGCCGCCTATGCGCAACGCACGGTTCACTTCCTCGACGGCCGCGTGGCGTCCGACACGTCGACGAGGGAGGCCGCCTGATGCTGTGGGAGACCGTCCGCCTCGCCCTGCTCTCGGTGCGTCGCAACGTGCTGCGTTCGTTCCTGACGCTGCTCGGCATCGTCATCGGCGTGGCGGCGGTGATCGCCATGATCACCATTGGCTCGGGCACCACCGAAAAAGTGCGCAACGACATATCCAAGCTCGGCAGCAACCTGCTGGTGGTGCAGGCGGCCCGGCCGGATCGATCCGGCTCGACTTCCTTCACGCCAAAGCAACTCGACGCGAGGGACGTCTCGGCACTGGTCAACGGCCTGACCAACGCGAAGGCCGTTGCGCCGTCCTCACAGAAAACCGTGCGCGTGGTCTACGGCTCGCAGAACATCTCCGCACAGGTGACCGGCACCGACACTGGCTACTTCATTGCTCGTGACTGGGATGTGGTGCTGGGGCGCGCCTTCACCGACGCGGAGGCGCGCGGCGGAACCAATGTCTGCCTCATCGGAGCGACCGTGCGCGGCCAGTTCTTCGGCACGGGCGATCCTCTCGGCCAGTCTATCCGCGTCAACCGGTCGAGCTGCAAGGTCATCGGCGTACTGGACTCGAAAGGCACGTCCGGCTTCGGCCAGGACCAGGACAATGTGGTGATGATGCCGCTCACCGGCTTCCAGCGCCGCATTTCCGGGAACCGCGACATCGGCGCGATCTATGTCGCGGCCGCCGATGGCGTCGCCACAACAGACGTGCAGTCCGAAATCGAGACGATCCTGCGCGAGACGCGCCGCATCGCGCCCGGCTCCGACGACAATTTCGAGATCCGCGACATGACGCAGATCGCCGACGCCATGACCAGCGCGACCACGACCATGACCGGCATGCTGGGCGCGGTGGCCGGCGTCAGCCTGCTGGTGGGCGGCATAGGCATCATGAACATCATGCTTGTGTCGGTGACAGAGCGCACGCGCGAGATCGGCATAAGGCTCGCAATCGGCGCGCATGAGCGCCACATACTGGTCCAGTTCCTCGTGGAGGCGACGGTGCTGTCGCTGCTCGGCGGCCTCATAGGCATTGCGCTGGGCCTGAGCCTCGCCGGTCTGGCCTCCTCGGCGCTGTCGATCCCCTTCGCGCCGAGCGCGGCCGTCATCCTGCTCGCGGTCGGCTTCTCGGCGCTGATCGGCATGGTGTTCGGCTTCTTCCCCGCCCTGCGCGGCGCAAGGCTCGACCCGATCGAGGCGCTGCGGCACGAGTAGCGCTCCAGTCACGCGCCTCCTGAAAAGTGCCAGTCGATCAGCGGCGGCATGTGCGGCATCAGGCCGGGCGGGCGGTCGCGCGCGTCGCGGATGACGACGGGTCCCTCGATCTCGGGATCGGCTTCGCCGGCAACGAAATCGCGGATGCGCGAGGCGACGCGGTCGGCGTTCTCGTCGAGATGGTAGCGGCGGAAGATGACGGTTCCCCGGTCGGTGGCAAGCGCATGATGCCGCGCGCCGCGTCTGGCCCGCGAAATGTCGAGCCCCGTCTCTTCCAGCACCTCGCGCGTCATGTTGTGGTGAGGGTCGACGACGCCTCCCGGAAAATCTTCCGGCTCGAACGAGCCGGCGGCGAAATAGACGCGGCCGGCATTGACCGTATGCGCGGCCATGCGGATCGCTACGAGGGCGTTGTCGCGCGTCACGAGCATCGGATGGGCGAAGGCGTGGACAACCGTACCCACACGCTCCTTGCGCCAATACAGGAAGGTCGCGTAGCGCACCGCATGGCAGCGGCCGAACAGCCGTCCGTCATCATAGCCGAACCGGGAGAGCAGAACGACCGTGCCGTCGAACAGCGCCGGCCGCGCGGCGATTTCGCGCTGCCAGTTCGCGGCGATCTCCGCCCTGTTGTCGCGCTCGAACGGATGCGGCGACGGGTCGAGCACGACGTCGATCCTGTCGACCGGAACGATGACGCCGAGGGGCAATGCGAAGGTCACGTTTTCACCGTCGGAGCGGGACGCCGTTTCGTCGATCCGCCATCATGCTCCAACTCCTTGTTTGCATGATCGTTCTCCGAAAACCGGTGTCCACTTTTGGGGGTCATGACTCGACGATGTCGAGCGAGACGGCGACCGGGCAATGGTCCGACGCCTTGGGTCGGTCCCAGCCGGTTCGCGGATAGCGCTCGACCTCCTGTCCGGGCGGAAAGGGCGTGCGCCACGGCTGGCCGCCGCGCACGATATCCGGCACCGCCGTGGCGTTGCGGCGCGCCAGCGACGGGGACAGCAGGATATAGTCCAGCTGGCAGAGATGGCGCTCCAGCGGCCCGCGCGTGTGATAGAGCGTCCAGCGGTCTAGCTCGGGACAGCGCTCCACGATGTTTTCGCAAAAGCCGCCCTCGAGCAGCACGTTGATGCAGGACACGTCTTCCGTGGCGGGCTCGAAGCCGTAGCCCCGATGTTGGTCGCCGGTGATCAGGACGCGCTCGCGATAGTCGTTCATGTCGCCGCAGATGACCCAGCGCCTGTCGGCGACGTGATCCCTGCCGAAGCGCTCCTCGATGATGCGGCGAACCGCCTTCGCCTCGGCCATGCGGATCGGCATTGTCGCCTCGCGGCCGTCGAGGCCGTTGCGCGGGCTGCCCATCGACTTGAAATGCACCGAATAGATGGTCAGCGGCCTGCCGGCGACCTTCACGTCTATCTCCAGGCAGTCGCGCCGGAAGATGCGTTCGTGTGGCTCCTCGCCAAGGCTGGAAAGCTCGGGCGTATGCAGGTCGAAATCGGCGTAGGTGATGTGCGCATGGCTGGTCATGCGAACGAATTCGATCGGCTGGCCGTGCGCCGTCTCGGCGCGCAGCATCACGGCCACGTCGATCCCGCGCGCATCGTTGCCGGAGGTCGTGTACTTTTCCCGATAACCCTGCCCTATCATCTTGAAGAGATAGCCGTATTCGAAGGCTTTCAGCGCCTCCAGATTGTCGACTTCCTGGAGGCAGAGAATGTCCGCTCGCGTGGCGGCGATGGCGAGCGCAGTCAGCTGCCGCGTGTCGTCGGCATGCGCGATGGCCCTCGCCTGTTCCAGCTGCCGGTATTCGGCCTCGTTCTGGATGGCGAAGAGCGCGAGCGTCCTGTCCTGGTGGAGCTGGTTGCGGAAGCCGGAATAATCGAACCTGTTCATCAGGTTCTCGACGTTGAACGTGGCGATGCGAAGCGACATGGCGTCGACCATTGCCTCCAACCCGGCCCGATGACAAGTGCACAGCCCGCGGGACGGCCCTGCTCAGCCGTGCGAACCCTTGCGACTGCACAAAAAAGAAAAGGCTGGCGGATCGCTCCGCCGGCCCTTCCCCGCCTTGGGAGGCAGACTGAATTTTCTAGTTCTTCGCCTTGTCGACCAGCTTGTTCTTGGAAATCCACGGCATCATGGCGCGCAGCTTCTCGCCGACCTCCTCGATCTGGTGGGAGTCGTTCATGCGGCGGATGCCCTTGAAGCGCGAGGCTCCGGACTTGTATTCCTGCATCCATTCCGAGGTGAACTTGCCGGTCTGGATGTCCTTCAGCACGCGCTTCATCTCGGCCTTGGTCTCGGCGGTGATGATGCGCGGACCTGACACGTACTCGCCCCACTCGGCCGTGTTGGAGATCGAGTAATTCATGTTGGCGATGCCGCCCTCATAGATAAGGTCGACGATAAGCTTCACTTCATGCAGGCATTCGAAATAGGCCATCTCGGGCGCGTAGCCGGCTTCCACCAGCGTCTCGAAGCCGGCTCGGATGAGCTCGACCAGACCGCCGCACAGAACGACCTGCTCGCCGAACAGATCGGTTTCGCACTCTTCCTTGAAGTTGGTCTCGATGATGCCCGAACGGCCGCCGCCGACGCCGCAGGCATAGGACAGGCCGAGGTCGAGCGCGTTGCCCGACGCGTCCTGATGGACGGCGACCAGGCACGGCACGCCGCCGCCCTTCTGGTATTCACCGCGCACGGTGTGGCCGGGACCCTTCGGCGCGACCATCAGTACGTCGACGGTGGACTTCGGCTCGATCAGGCCGAAGTGCACGTTGAGACCGTGCGCGAAGGCGATCGCCGCGCCGTCGCGGATGTTGGGAGCAATCTCGTTCTTGTAGATGTCGGCCTGCAATTCATCGGGCGTCGCCATCATCATCAGGTCGGCCCACTTGGCGGCCTCGGCCACCGTCATGACCTTCAGGCCGTCCGCCTCGACCTTCTTGGCGGTCGCGGAACCGGCCTTGAGGCCGACCGCGAGTTCCTTGGCGCCGGAATCCTTCAGGTTCAGCGCATGGGCGCGGCCCTGCGAGCCGTAGCCGATGATGGCAACCTTCTTGCCTTTGATGAGATTGAGATCGGCGTCGCGATCGTAATAGACACGCATGGTTAGGCTTCCTTCCTGTTTGATGTCAGTGAGATGCGTCTTTCGAGCGGCGATGCGTCCCGAAAAGGTTGAAGAACTGGTCGACGGCCTGCTTCGCATCGTGCTCGGCCATGGCCGAGGTGAGCTTCAGCGGATCACCGAGCAGGACCCGGATCTGGATGTCGCGACCGACCAGCCCGAAGAAGGTGCGGAACGCCGCCTCGGCGTCGTCGAATGCGAGCAGGCCGGCGGCCCGTCCCGCTTCCAGCAGCGGCTTGAGGCGCTCGCCTATCGCAAAGCGGCCGTTGGCGAGCACGATAGCCCCGAGATTGCTCTTGCCCGACGCGGCATGGCTGACCGCGACGCGGTTCAGCGCGATCGAAGTTCTACTCGATATGACCTTGAGCCAGTCAGCCGCGAAGCCCTCCAGACTGTCGCGCAGGGCGCCGGCATCGAGTTTCTGGCGATCGTAATTGCCTGCGCGCACTCTCGATGCTTGCCAGCGCACAGTCGCGGCAAGCAGGCCGTCGCGATCGCCGAACCATTTGTACAGCGTTTCCTTCGAGCAGCTCGCGCGGCGCGCGACGGCCGTCATGGTGAGCTGGTCCCCGCCCTCGACAAGCAGGTCGAGGACGGCGTCAAGCACCGCCTGCTGGCGCTCCGTCGGAGCTTCTTTTTCGGTTGTCGCGGGCAATTCGTGAACCGTACCGTACGTTACGGTTCGGTGGATATTGCCCCACGGCCCGCAAGTCAACGGCTAAACGGAGTTTTCGGGCAGCCCGTTGCGCTTCAACATTTGTTTCGCGCATGCCCTGATCCCGAAAGCCGTTCCCGCTTTCGGGCTGCGGGCTCTAGCGTCTTGCCTTGAGAAGCGCGCGGCGACGGGCCTCGTCGATCAGCACATTCGCCACCTGCATGCGCTGCAAGGCGCGCTGCCTCAACTGCGGCGGCACGCGGTCCGGATGGTTCTTCAGCGCAAAGGAACGTCGCAGCTGCCCGAGATCGGCAGGCTTAACCGTATCCAGCCCGAGCTCGACGGCAATTTCCCCGGGTTCTACGGATAGGATTTCCGGCGCGATTTCCTCCGGCGTCTGCATCGTGTCCCGCTGCTCATCCGTGGCGGTTTCGACCGCCAGCTCATCGAGCAGGGCCGCAAGCTCGGCCTCCACACCCTCGGCCACCGAGCGATACTCTGCCGCGGCCGCCGTATCGGAAACCCTGATGCGGCCCGAATGCAGTTCGTCCGCAACGGCCAGATAGTCGAAGGGAATCGTCGGCCGGCCGATCCCGTCCTCAGGCTTCTCGGCCGCCACGAAGAGGTCGTCCAGCAGTGACGCAAAATCGCTGTTTGTCGCCGTCACAGGTTCCTCGACACGGCATGGCACGTTTCCCAGCACAGGACGTTAGACCGGTTGCGTTAAAATTCATGACTGAAGATCAAGCGCAATTTAGCTTTCGGAGCCGATGCTGTGCGTCCGGGCGTCACCCGGCCGCCGCAATCCCTGCTATAGAATGTCGCAAAGCGGTGGAGATTCTCGTGATGCGGAAACCATGCCTTGCGCTTGCTGCGTCGGCTTTGCTTGCCGGCCTCCTGCCAGCCGTCTCTTTCGCGGAAGAAACACGCTATATCGACGACCGATCAAGCGCCGCCACGCTCATCCATTCCTTCTACAACGCGGTAAACCGCAAGGAATTCGCCCGCGCCTGGGACTACTATGGCGAACAGAAGCCCGCCGCCGACCTCGACACCTTCGCCAAGGGCTACGAGGATACCACGCAGGTCAACGTGTTGACCGGCAGGCTGTCGTCGGAAGGCGCCGCCGGCAGCACGATCTACTACCTTCCCGTCGCCATCGTCGCCTTTGCGGAGGACGGCAGCGACAAGGTCTTCAACGGCTGCTACACGCTGCGGCTCGCCAATCCCGCAATCCAGGGATCGCCCTTCCAACCCCTGCACATCGAGAAGGGCAGCCTGAAGCCTTCCGACGTCAGCTATGAGGAAGCGCTGCCGTCAAGCTGTCCGGACGCCCCACCCCCCGAGGAAACCGACATCGTCCTTTCGGATGCGAAGACACTTTTCTACGACACCCACAAGGAATGCGACCGCCACCTGCCCGGGGCCGATCCGGCCGGCACCGAGGTCGAGCAGTACCGCATATCGTTCAACTACAGCACGGACCCGGAGGAGCAGCCTCCGCGCGAGGCGCGTCTCTTCCGCTTCTATTGCGGCACCGGTGCCTACAACCAGACCCACGTCTACTACCAGTACGACGAGGACGAGGGCCTGCGCGAGCTTCAGTTCGCAAGCCCTGAGCTAGACATCCGCTACGAGGACGACAACCAGGAAGGCAAGGTCGAATCCATCACGATCATGGGCTACAACACAAGCTCAAAGCTCGTGAACTCATCTTACGACGAAGCCGAACACTCCATCACGTCGGCCGCGAAATGGCGTGGGGTCGGAGACGCCTCGGATTCCGGCACATGGCTGTTCCGCAACGGCCGCTTCACGCTTGTGAAGTTCGACGTGGACGCTTCCTATGACGGGCAGATCAATCCCGAGACCGTTGTCGACTTCGCCGAGACACCCTGAGGCAAAAATACCCAGGCGGCGCTCACGCGACCGAAACTACAGGGCCCGATGCGGTAGCTTCCGTTCGACCGGGATAAGACCTTCGCAAAACTGCTTGCCCTCTGCACCGGCATGTCGGACCTTCGCGCGAGTCGGCGGCTGCGGGCCGCATGTTCAGCAAGGCGTTTGCGATGAAGGCCGTCATATTCGAAGCATTCGGCGAGGCGCCGACCCTGAGGAACGTCCCGGACCCCACGCCGTCGCCGGAAGGCGTCGTCGTCAAGGTCGAGGCGACGGGACTCTGCCGCAGCGACTGGCACGGATGGATGGGCCACGACCCCGACATCCGCTTGCCGCATGTACCCGGCCACGAACTCGCGGGCACGGTCGCGGCGGTGGGCAGCCGCGTCACGCGCTGGAAGGAAGGCGACCGCGTCACGGTTCCCTTCGTCGCCGGCTGCGGCCGCTGCGTCGAATGCGCATCCGGCAATCATCAGGTCTGCGAGAACCAGTACCAGCCGGGATTTACGGGCTGGGGCTCCTACGCCGAATATGTCGCGCTGGACTTCGCCGATATCAATCTGGTGGCGCTTCCCGAAAGCATGGATTTCGTGACCGCAGCGAGCCTCGGCTGCCGCTTCGTCACGGCGTTCCGCGCCGTGGTCGACCAGGGGCGCGTCACGCCCGGCGAGTGGGTCGCGGTGCATGGCTGCGGCGGCGTCGGCCTGTCCGCGATCATGATCGCCAGCGCCATGGGGGCGAATGTCGTCGCCATCGATCTCGCTGACGACAAGCTCGACTTCGCTCGCAGGATCGGCGCCGTGGCGACGGTGAACGCGACGGCCACGCCGAATGTCGCGCGGGCGGTCAGGGAATTGACCGCTGGCGGCGCGCACATGTCGGTCGACGCGCTCGGCCATCCGGCGACCTGCTACAATTCAATCTCGAACCTGCGCCGGCGCGGTCGTCACATACAGGTCGGCCTCATGCTCGGCGACCACGCGAAGCCGCAGATTCCGATGGCGAGGGTCATCGCGCACGAACTGGAAATCCGCGGCGTGCACGGCATGCAGGCCTTCCGCTATCAGGCGATGATGGACATGATCCGCACCGGCAAGCTGAGGCCGGAGCTTCTGGTCGGCAGGCGAATACCGCTCGAGGAAGCGGCCGGCGCTCTGATGGCTATGGACGATTTCGCCGGTGTCGGAATAGGCGTAATCGACCGTTTCTAGACCATTTCAGTCTTTGACGGAAACAGCCCCCTCACCCTTACCCTCTCCCCGCAAGCGGGGAGAGGGGGGCAACAGCGTTGCGGCCAGCCTCCTTCTCCCCGAGCACGGGGAGAAGGTCCCGGCAGGGGGATGAGGGGCTCTAAAACTGAACTGCTCTAGAGATTCAGGCGCCGCGCCTGCCGCGCCGCTCGAACAGCAGCAGGATGACCTCCGCCGTCAGCGCCGGGCGCGTGTCGCCCTCGATCTCCACGATGTTCGCGGTGCGCATGAGATACTGCCTCGGCCCGCTGTCCTCCAGCGAGACCAGCGACGAGCGCAGGCGCACGCGCGAGCCGACCGGCACGGGCGCCGTGAACCGGACGCTATCCACGCCATGCATGAAGGCGGCCTGCGTATTCTCCGGCAGCGCATCGATCTCCAGCGCCATCGCGCTGACCAGCGACAGGGTGAGATAGCCATGCGCTATGGGCTTGCGGAACGGGCTTTCCTTGCGGGTCCGCTCGACATCGACATGGATCCACTGATCGTCGCCGGTACATTGGGCAAAGCTGTCGATCTTGCCCTGGTCTAAGGCGACCCAGCTGGAAACCCCAAGCTCCTTGCCGGCCAGTTCCTTCAATCCTTCGAAGGTGAGCCCTACCCTCGCCATTTCGCCTCATATCCCCAAATCCGGCTTCATCCATGCCGAAAACCGGCTCGGCCTGTCAACCGCGAGCGAACTCTCAAGGGGTGAGGACGAGCCGCTCGACAACGTGCAGCGTCAGGCCCGCCAGCCCGCCGATCAGCATGCCGTTGAAACGGATATACTGGAGGTCGCGGCCTATGTTGATCTCGATCAGGCGGGTGAGCTGACCAAGGTCCCAGCCCTTCACCTGATCGGCGATGAAGCTCGAAACTCCGCTTTTCTGGCTCTCCAGGAAGGCGGCGAGCGCAACCACGAAGCCCTCGTTCATGTCCGCGCGCAGCCGCGTGTCCTGCGCGAGATGGCGTCCGGCGTCCACGAACATGGACGCCAGATGCCGGCGCACCAGCGACTCGTCCGAGGCGATGTCCTGCTCGACGAAGGCGCGCATGCTGCGCCAGATGTCGTCGGCGAACCCCGCGATCTCGGGACGCTTGAGAAGGTCGGTCTTCAACTGCTCGGCCCGCCGCGCATATGCCTGCGACGTACGTAGACGCTCGATGAACTGCCCGACGAAGCCGTCGAACTCCAGCCGCATCGGATGTTCGGGATCGGCCCTCGCCTCCTCCAGCAGCGCCCCGGCTGACGCAACGATCTTCTTCAGCAGATAGGCATCGGCGCGGAAAAGGTTGAACAGCGACGGCAACTCCTCGCGAATGCGTTCGCGCAGGCGCTCCAGCGCGGCCTCGTCGTCAAGGAATCCACCGACGACGCGCGTGATCTCGTCGAACAGCCTCTGGTGGCGGCGGTCGTCAGTGAAGGAGGAAAGCAGGTCAGCCACCAGAGGCGCGACCTTCACCTTCTCCAGTTCGCCCAGCATGCGCTCCTTGACGAAATCGTTGAGGCCGGACTGGCCGATGGCCGACAGGGTCTGCGGCACAAGCCGCACGACGAACCGCGAGAGACTGTCCGCACGCTCGGGGCCGGCCAGCCAGTCGGCCACCTGCGCAGCGAAATCGACCTCCTGCAACTTCCTGCGCACCGGCTCGGCCGCCAGGAAATTGGTTTCGATGAAGCGCCCGAGATTGTCCGCGATGCGCTCCTGGTTCGATGGAATGATCGCCGTGTGAGGTATGGGAAGGCCGAGCGGCCTGCGGAACAGCGCCACCACCGCATACCAGTCGGCGATGCCGCCGATCGCGGCCGCTTCGAAGAATGCGGCGACATAGGAAAGCCAGGGCCACCGTGCCTCCAGGATTTTTGCACCCGCAAAGATCGCGACGCAGAGGCAGAGCGCTCCTGTCGCGATCGCCTTGGTGCGCCTGAGCGCGGCAAGCTTTCCGGGGTCGAGGCTGGACGGCGAAGCGGCTTCTGCGGCAAAAGCCATGTCGGGCATACTCCTGAAGGGGCGATCCTGCCTTAACATAGGCGCCCGAAACCGTCTTCGCGGCGCTCATGATCCGATTCTTCGGTTTCAGCGCAATAAGTTGATTTTGGCGTTCAACTTTTATTGCGCCTAGTCTGGAATTGTTCTAAGAAGTAGGCCATATTCCGCCTAAGCGAATTCTTCGTAAGGAGTCGTCACATGCGCCTGACGCGACAGACGAATTATGCAATGCGGATCCTGATGTATTGCGCCGCCAATGATGGGCGATTGAGCCGTATTCCCGAGATCGCCGCGGCCTACAGCGTGTCCGAGCTTTTCCTGTTCAAGATCTTGCAGCCGCTGGTCGAAGGCGGCCTTGTGGAGACCGTGCGCGGACGCAACGGCGGGGTGCGGCTCGGCCGTCCGGCCGCACAGATCTCGCTGTTCGACGTGGTGCGTGTCACCGAAGAGAGCTTTTCCATGGCCGAATGCTTCGAGAACGATGCCACGGAATGCCCGCTGGTCGATTCCTGCGCGCTGAACGCGGCGTTGCGTGAAGCGCTCAATGCCTTCTTCGAGGTCCTGATGCGGCACTCGATCGCCGATCTGGTTGTGCAAAAGAGCAGCATGAGGGGCCTGCTCGGCATCGAGACGCTCGTTCCCCCGCGCGCGTTGGCGGGATAACCGACACCTTCCGAAACGGCCTTGTGCCCTGACTCTCAGAGAGCTGCCGATTGCGGCAGGACGAAAGGCGTGCCCGTTTTTGGCAGCACGCCGACCTTCAGGTCGCACTCGAATACCGACGAGATCAATTCGTCGCGCAGCACGTCGCCCGGCGCGCCCGCCGCAGCGAGCCTGCCCTTGTGCATCACGAAAATCCGGTCCGCATACATTGCGGTCAGGTTAAGGTCGTGCAGGATCGCTACCACGCCCCCGCCCCGGACCGCGAAGTCGCGCGCGATGTCCATGATGATGAGCTGGTGCCTGATGTCGAGGCTGGAAACGGGCTCGTCGAGGAAAAGGAAGCGCGGCACGCCGTCGAGCACCGGCGACCATACCTGGCACAAAACCCGCGCAAGCTGGACGCGCTGCTGCTCGCCGCCGGAAAGCTCCTGGTAGAAACGTCCCGCGAAGCCGTCGAGATCGACCTTGGCCAGCGCGCGCTCGGGCAGGTCGCCATCGCCCGCCAGCGCGCCGGAGCGGCCGCCGGTCAGGCCGAGCTTCACGATCTCGCGCACCGTGAACGGAAAGGACAGCGCGGTCGATTGCGGCAGGACCGCGCGCTGCACCGCCGTTTCCCATGGCTTCATGGACGCGAGGTCGAGCCCGTTCATCGTCACGCGTCCCGTATAGGGAAGATCGCCCGAGAGCGCCTTGAGGAAGGTCGTCTTGCCCGACCCGTTCGGCCCGACGATGGCCGCAAGCTCGCCCTGCTTCACCTCGAAATCGACGCCCGAGATGATCGTCTTGCGGCCGATCGATACAGAAATGTCGCGCGCCTCGATCATTGGTTCCTCACAAATCGAGCACGCCGCGCCGGCGCAGCAATATCCAGAGGAAGAAGGGAGCACCGGCGATCGCCGTCACGATGCCGATCGGCAGCTCGGCGGGCGCCACGATCGTGCGGCTGACCGCGTCCGCGAGAAGCAGCAGGCTCGCGCCAAGCAGTGCGGATGCCGGCAGCAGATAGCGATTGTCGGGACCGATCAGCAACCGCAGCAGATGCGGCACGACGATACCGACGAAGCCGATGCCCCCGCTCACGGCGACCGCCGCACCCGTGGCGGCGGCGACGCCGACGATCGCGATGTATTTCAGCCGCTGGACGGGAATGCCCATATGGTTCGCCGTCGCCTCGCCCAGCGCCAGCGCATTTAGGCCGCGCGCGAGGAACGGAGCGAAGATGAGGACGACGCCGATGATCGGGCCGGCCGCGAGTATCTTTGTCCATGTCGCGCCGGCGAGAGACCCGAGGCCCCAGAAGGTCAGGTCGCGCAGCTGGCGGTCGTCGGCCATGTAGACGAGGATGCCCGACAGCGCGCCCGCCATGGCGCCCAGCGCTATGCCGGCCAGCAGCATGGTCGCGATTGAGGTCTGGCCGCGCCGCGTGGCGATTCCGTACAGCAGCAAGGTGGTCGCAAGGCCTCCGAGGAACGCCGCCAGCGGCAGCATATAGATTCCGAGCACGGCAGAGACCGGTCCGAATACCGTCGCGCCGAGCACGATGACGACGATCGCACCGAGCCCCGCCCCGGCCGACACGCCGACGAGGCCGGGATCGGCGAGCGGATTTCGGAAAAGCCCCTGCATGACCGCGCCGGACACCGCGAGCGCAGCCCCGATGAGCATGCCGAGAATGATGCGCGGCAGGCGGATGTCGTAGATGATGATGCTGTCGCGGATGCTCATCGCATCGCCTGTCGAATAGGACGGGAACAGCCAGTTGCGGATCACCGTGAAGGCCGACGCATCGGACGCGCCTGAGGCGAGGCTGACCAGCGCGGTCGCGGCGAGGAAGGCGACCAGGATCAGGATCGCATACCGCGCCCGGACGGAGCGGTCTCCGTCCGGAAGGGCCGGTTGCTTCTTGCCAATCACGCCGACAGCCAAATCCAGAACGGACACGTCAACCCTTGATCTCGTCGCCATAAAGAGCGGCAGCCAATTCGCGGATCGCGCCGGCGGTGCGCGGGCCGAAGCCGAGCAGGTAGCTGCCGTCTATCCTGATGATCTTGCCGGCCTGCGCCGCAGGCGTCGGCCCGAGCGCGGGATGGGCCATCATGTCCGCATCGGCCGCGGCATGGTCCCCGCCCCTGTCCATCATGAGGATGACATCCGGCTTTGCCAGGATCACCGCCTCGTCGGACAATTGCTTGTATCCGGAAACGCCTTCGACGGCATTGATCCCGCCGGCCAGCTCGATGATGCCGGCGGCAGCGGTATGCGCGCCGGCCCCCAGGACCTTGCCGCCCTGCAAGGACAGGATGAAAAGCACGCGCTTCTTCTCGGTGATGCCGGCGGTGAGCGCTTCCGCCGCCTTGAGGTCGGCATCGGCAGCCGCGACGAGCTCCTCAGCCTTCCGGTCGGCCCCGAGCGCCCGGCCGACGACCTCGATCTTCTTGAGGACGCCGGCATGGTCGTAGGTTTCGGGCACCACGATCAGCGGTACGCTCGCCTTCTTCAGCACGTCGATGGTCTCGGCCGGCCCGCTTCCCTCAAGCAGCAGGATGCCGGTCGGATTGACCGACAGCACCCCTTCCGGCGAGAGCGCGCGCATGTAGCCGACATCGGGAAGCCTGGCGGCCTCTTGCGGGTAGACGCTCGTTGAATCACGCGCGACGAGCTTGTCCTGCTCGCCAAGTGCATAGACGATCTCGGTGATCGAACCGCCAACCGAGGCGATACGCGACATGTCCTTGAACGTCGCGACGCCTTCCTCGGCGTGAACCGCCGAAGCCGCGAGCCCGAACGCTACCGCGACGCCCCCCGCGCGGATCAGGCGCGCAAACGACTTGCAGACTACCATGAACGGTCCCTCAGCCGGCTGCCTGCGCTGCGACACGCGGCAGGTTCTCGACGAGGAACCGCCAGTCGTCACGTTCGCTCTCGCCTTCATGGCGCTGCCCGAAGAACTGGATGATCAGTTCCTTGCCCGCGTCATAGGCCTCGAGGGACGTGACGTGGCCGTCCTTGGTCGGCTTGCGCACGGCCCAAAGCTCCGTGATGTGGTCCATGCGAAGATGCAGGTGGAACGTCTCGTCCAGAACGTTGATCCACGGCCCCATCGTCTTGATGTTGGCGACCGGGCCAGAATGGATCTGGACGCAGCCATGATTGCCGACGAAGCACATGATCGGCATGCTGTCCTTCGCCGCATGGTTGAACATCGCTTCCAGGCTCTCGCGGGAGAGCTGCCATGCATAGTCCTCGCCGACCATCTGGACAGCGCGGTGCCGCGACAGCTTCAGGGATTTCAGCATTCCGAAGAACTGATGGACATCCGTCATCCGGCTCCAGCGGTCACGCAACTCGTCCACGCCGGCCGCTTCCTCCGATGGAGCCTCGCGGCTGGCGGCGGGCTTGACGTCGACTGTCGGCGACTGGTCCTCGGAAACGAGGCTCGTCACCAGTTTCTGATAGGCATAGAGATTGGAGCAGGGGCGCAGATGAACCTTGTGCACCGCCTCGCCAGCCGCGTCGAAAAATTGCAACGAGTGGCGCACATCGTCGCCGTCGCGCTTTTCCACGGCAAATCCATGCGCCCATGCCTTCGGGAAGACGCGCAGATCTATATGCTCGCCCAGCACGACCGTCGCGTGGACGCCGGGTTGAACTTTTTCATAGACGCCGATCTTCTCATGGACGGCGCTTTCGTTGCGGGTCAGCGCCATCACCTCGCCGACGGCTTCCAGCCCGAGCAGCACTTCGTTGACGCGCGGTTCGATTCGCCGAACCCCGTCGCCGCAATGCACCGCGACAAGCTCGGCTTCCGATATGCCGAGTTGGCTTGCGAGATCGCGCTCCCGCATTTTGGGATTTTCGGCCCTCGAATTCCGGATTTCATGAGGTGCCGGTTTCACGCGCTGGTCCATGACAAAATGCCTACTTGTTGAGAATTAGCTTGCCCTGACGGGTGATCTTGAGACGGTACAACGAGCCGCCGTGATTGATGCCGATCTCGAAAAGACCGTTGAAGAGAGCCTCGCTAGAAACGGTGCGGGGCGGTACCGACAGCGGCGAATACTGAACCTGTTCCCCACCGAGTGGGCGCTTCCACCGTGGCCGGAAATCGTGCGGGTTATGTGTATTCATCTTCCGCTCCTTTCGCTGATCAGTCGGACGAAGCGTCCGACCGGGTTGATAAGCGATTTGCTTTCTTGACTCGCTTAATCATGTTTATTAGTCAGTGCAATACCGGACTAAATGAGTCAACATTTAAAGCGCTCCGGTTTTTGGGAAAATTCGCGAGCGAAGCACCTAGCTAGCCAGCAGGACAGGACATTGGAGTAAGGGACTATGGGGCTGGTTAGGCGCAATGCGGCCGTTCTTCTGAGCGGCGCAGCTATAACGGTGCTGACGGGATATTTGCCGGCATGGGCGCAGCAGACGGCGCAGCAGGCGACCGTGGAAAGCTCGCAGTCCGCAGCTACGGACGAAACCGCTGCGGCAGACGAATCGACAGTCAAGAAAGGTGCGACGCAGCTCGACAAGATCACTGTTGTCAGCCGCACCGGCGAGACCGCGATAGAGCAGATGGCTTCCGTAAGCCATCTGGACCAAGAGCAGCTGGAGCGGCGCATGGCCGCGACGATCAGCGACACCTTCTTCGGCGTCCCGGGCGTGTCGGTGCAGACGGGCAGCCAGCGCCTTCGGTCAAGCATCAACATTCGGGGTCTGCAGGATGCAGGTCGGGTGACCGTTCTGGTCGATGGCGCCAGGCAGAACTTGCAGATCACGGGCCATCAGGCCCAGAGCATGCTGTTCGTCGATCCCGACCTGATGCAGCAGGTGGACGTGATCCGCGGACCGGTGGCGAATACTTTTGGCTCCGGCGCAATCGGCGGCGTCGTCGCCTTCGAAACCAAGGATGCAGGAGACTTCCTGCATGACGGTGAGACCTGGGGAGCCTCGAACGCGCTGCGCTACGAATCCAACGGTTCGGGATGGACAAACAGCACGACCGGCGCGTTCCGCTTCAGCGACGCGGCCGACATCCTCGCCAATATCGTTTGGCGCGACTACGGCGAATACAAGGACGGCAACGGGAACAGGGTGGAAGACACCGGTTTCGAGGCGCTGGGCGGACTTGCCAAGGCCACCTTCCGCCCGACCGAAAACAGCGAGCTGAAGCTCGGCTGGATAGGCGCGGACGACACATGGAGCAACAGGGGAACCGCTCCATATTTCATCGGCTACGACTACCAGAGCAAGCAGAACACCTTCACCGGACGGTACAACGTGAAGGACGACGAAGAGAAGTGGCTCGACCTTCACATCAACGCGTCTTTCAACGACACCAACTACAGCAAGACCCGCCAGAGCAACAGCCTCGAAACGACTTATGACCTGCAGACCTATGGGCTGGACATATGGAACACGTCCCGGCTGGACACCGGCCCCCTCTCCCACGAGATCACCTATGGCGGCGACATCGTCCAGGACGATATCCTCAATACGACCTCCACGGGTGGCGTGGACTTCTACAACCCGTCCGGCGATCGCCGCATCTGGGGCGCATATGTCCAGGACAAGGTCACTTATGACTGGCTGGAAGTCATCGGCGGCCTTCGCTACGACAGCTATAGCCTCACCGGACAGGACATCGACAACACGGGCGACCGCTTGTCGCCGCGCATCACGGTGGGCGTCTCGCCATTCACCAATGAATCGCTGAGCGGACTGCAGTTCTATGGAACATATGCGGAAGGCTACCGCGCGCCGACGATTTCCGAAGCGCTGATCAGCGGCATACACCCCAACCCGCCCTTCCCGTTCCTTCCCAATCCCGATCTGAAGCCGGAAACGGCAAAGACATGGGAGTTCGGGGTCAACTACAAGGTGGACGGCATGTTTGCCGCCGATGACAGCCTGAGGCTCAAGGCGGCCTACTTCCACAACGATGTGGAGGACTACATCGGCTTCGTCACCATCAACAACCCTCCGCTGTGCGGCCCGCCCTTCTACTGCTCGCAGAGCGACAACTATGCGAATGCGAAGCTGGAAGGGTTCGAGCTGGAAAGCCTATATGACGCGGGCTGGGGCTTCGTCGGCCTTTCCGCATCGACCGTCACCGGACACAAGACGGACTACGACGGTACGCGTACCGACCTGACCACCATTCCGTCGGCCCAGGTTACGGGCCAGCTCGGCCTGCGCTTCCTGGAAAACAGACTTCTTGTCGGTTCCGAAGTACAGTACAACGCCGCACCCAAGGGCAATGTCTATGCCGAAGACTACACGCTGGTGAACGCCTTCGCGCAGTATAACGTGAACGACAATTTCAAGGTGGATTTCCGCGCGGACAATCTCTTTGATGTTGCTTATGTCAACCCGCTCTCGGACACGTCTTCCGGCCCGCTCTACGAGCCCGGGATCACATTGAAGCTCGGTGCCACCCTGCGTTTCGGAGGATAAAGGCAGTAATGCTCGAAAAGAAATCCTGTTTCATTCTGGCTGCGGCGTTCATCGCCGCGGCCTCGTCCGTTTCGGCGCAGGAGGCGACAGCCCCCGCAGCCGCAGCCGCACCCGCGCTCGTGCTGGAACTCAATGGCGTTCAACCCTCGGACAAGGGCTGCCGTCTGACCTTCGTCGTCACCAACAATCTCGGGGGAGAGCTGTCCAAGGCTGCCTTCGAGATCGCGCTGTTCAACGATTCGGGCGTGGTCGACCGGCTGACGGTGCTTGACTTCAACGAGCTTCCGGCCGGCAAGACGAAGGTGGCGCGCTTCGATCTCGCCGGAACCGATTGCGCCAGGATCAGCCGCGTCCTCGTCAATCACGCTACCGAATGCACGGGCTCGGGCATCGATCCGAAAGCCTGTCTCAGCCAGCTCAAGCCGGAAACCCGATCCGGAATCACTTTCGGCCTGTAAGTCATGATGTCAGGTGCCGAGCCAGCCTTTTCTTCCCTGGGGTCCGCATGGCCCCTCGCGGGGATGGCTTTTGCTTCGGAGCCCGACGATCCTGACCTCGAAATCCCGAGCGGCGCGCTACAGGACGGCGTTGCGCAAGCATCCGAACTGCATTTCCAGGCTCTCCAGGCCGGGCTCTCCCAGAGCGGAGCGCTCGAGCCGCTGGCAGCAGCCCAGGCAAAGTCTCCCGGCGGCTGGCGCAGATGGAACCTGTCGCTGGTCATCTCATGCGTCTTCCATGCCGCCGTGGCGGCAACCTTCCTGTACGCCGTGAACGACGAGGTCTTGATGGAAGGCTCCGATTTTTCCGGCATCGCCTATCTCGGCGACAGCGTCGATCAGCTGAAGTCGGGAGAAATATCGGAGACGGAAGAGCCCGCCGTGGACGTAACGCTCGTCACGGTGCTGGATGCGCTGCCGATCGAGACCGTCGATGCCGAGGCGGTTCCCGTCGAGGCCGTACCCGTCGAAAACGTACCCGTAGAAACCGTTGACACAGTCGAGGTCGCGCAGGCCTACATGCCGTCCGTCGAAACATTGAATCCTGTCCAAGAACAGGCCGCAGAGCCGATGGAGCCGGAAGCGCAGAGCAGGGTTGCGCCTGACGTGTTGGCTCCAGAAGTGCTGTCCGCCGACCGGGTCGAACTCGTGGACGATGACAATGTCGTCCAGAAGCCTGCTGAAACGACCGTCGAACAGCCCTTGGAGGCAGTCGAAAGCGTACAGAAGCCGGAGCCCGCGCGCATTGCGCAAACCGATGCGGTCGTCGTGGTCGAGCCGGTGACATCCGAAACGGTCAAGGCACAGGAGGAGCCGGTCGAGACAGCTGCCGCCGAGAAGGTCGAGGTCGTGGAGGCCCGCAAGCCTGTTCCGACACCCGTGGAAACCGCCAAGCCCATACGGGAAGAGAAGGCCGAAGCACCCAAGGAGCCTGTTAAGGAAGAGAAGAAGCAGGCCACCAAGAAGACGGACGAAGGCAGGAAGACCATCGAAAAAGCTCAGGCCAAGGCAAGGAAGTCCGGCAATGGCGGGCAGAACGAGATCGACAGCCGGCGCGGCCAGGCGGATGGGCAGGAGAAAGGCGACAGCAGGCAGGCGAGCAGCGGCGGCTCCAGGACCGGCAAGGTCGGCAATGCTGCCGTCTCGAATTATCCCGGCAAGGTCCATTCCAAGCTGGCGCGGGCGGCTCGCTCGATCCGCATGAAGAAGACTGGCGAAGTCGTGGTCGCTTTTTCAGTAAACGCCAGCGGAGGCGTCAGTGCAGCACGTATTCAGAGCAGTTCCGGCGTATCCGAGATTGATCAGGCCGCCTTGCAGGCCCTCAGGAAGGCTGCGCCTTTCCCACCTATTCCAGAAAACGCCGGGCGCTCCAGCTGGCAGTTTTTCGTCCCCCTCGCCTTCAGCCGCAGATAGCGCGGCGATGGACTGACCATTCCGTCGAAGCCGCTGATGTGAGACCCCGACATCCGACGATTCATCGTTGGAAAGCATTCCCACCGAAGCCGGTCTTGTGCCGGTCCAGGCAACTGAAAGGAAGAGACCATGTTTATCGCGATGAACCGCTTCAAGGTGAAGAACGGCTCGGAAGAGGCTTTCGAGAACGTCTGGAAAGGGCGCGATTCCAAGCTCCATGAGATGAACGGGTTCAAGGAGTTCCAGCTGCTGCGTGGTCCGGTAAACGAGGCCGAAGGCTACACGCTGTTCGCCTCGCACACCGTCTGGGCCAGCAAGGAAGATTTCACCGCATGGACGAAGTCGGAGAACTTCCGCGCAGCCCACCGCAATGCCGGCTCGAACGACGTGCACTATATGGGCCATCCGAATTTCGAAGGCTTCACCGTCGTCGAAGGTGCTTGAGGCCCTTAGCAATTCCAGCCAAAAGCGCGAGCGATTTTGCGTCCGGAATTGCATAAAAAACAAGGAGATAGAGCATTGGAGGCGATACTGATTTCGCCGAAAATGCTCTAGCCCGCGCCGGCCAGCAGGCTGGCATTGCCGCCGGCAGCCGTCGTGTCCACGCATACCGAGCGTTCATGGGCATAGGCTGCCGGATTGACCGTCTCGGTCACGAGCTGGACGATGGGTCCGGCTCTTTCCGAAAGGGCCCGCCGGATCGCACCGGCGGTTTCCGCCCACCCTGCAAAAGCCACCACATCGATATCGAGCGCGCCAAGATCGGCAGGCGCTAGTGCGCCGTCGATTGCCGCGACCGG
>WPCJ01050504.1_pt1 | contig 51691 bp, 70 predicted proteins | sample 5399831 | NCBI WGS metagenome assembly WPCJ01 (sample SAMN12869470, study PRJNA574797) | sludge metagenome | isolation source: wastewater treatment of pH10 | place: China:Beijing | collected 2019-05-20
CTATTCCTTCCAGCGACATTGCGATGCATCCTTCACTGTAATATGATTACACAAAACTGGTGCGAATATTGACTTCCGCAGTTCGCGTTCATAGCTATCAGCTAATCATGAAGGCAAGTATGCGGCTATCGGAAATCTGGAAAAATCGTCTGGTTCGATATTCGTAATTGCAAACGGAACAAGGCAAATGACAGGCATTACCGTTTCAGATTCCGCGGCAAAGCGGATAGCCAAGATTCTCGGATTGGAACCGGGAAAGACTGCCCTTCGCGTTTCAGTCGAAGGCGGCGGGTGTTCCGGTTTTTCCTACAAATACGATCTGGTTGATGAGCAGACCGACGACGACATCGTTATCGAGAAGCTCGGTGCCAAGGTGTTGATCGATTCCATTTCAGTTCCCTATATGGATGGTTCGGAAATCGATTTCGTCGATGATCTGATGGGACAGTCGTTCCAGATCCGCAATCCGAACGCCACTTCGGCCTGCGGCTGCGGAACCAGCTTCGCCATCTGACCGGCACACGAATAGAATATTTAAAACCGGCTGCCATGTGGCGGCCGGTTTTTTCATGGCTTCCGGAAAACAACCAACCTCAAACCTTTACCGAAGCGACCGTCGCTTCGATATGGTCCACCAGGGCATCCGGCAGGCCGAGACGGCCAGCCAGCATATCCAGATATCCACGTTCAGCCCGGTTGTCAGGGTCTATTGCAAGACGGGAAGCCGTGTAAAGCTCGACTTTCTGTTCCTCAGTCTGCGCGGCTGAAACCAGAACATTGAGATCGACAGGATCGGCAAGTTCCTTCTCAAGAAAGGCTTCCGCTTCATCGTCGAGACCAGAAATCTTCACCTTCTCCATGATGCGAGCCCGCTCCGCATCATCAATATGACCATCGGCCTTGGCGGCGGCAATCATCGCCTGCACGAGTGTCAGCGCAAAACTGTTGCTCATGGCTGGAGATTGCGGGTGAAACGGAGAATCGGCCGGAGGTGGCGGAAGCAGTTCAGGCTCTTTCGCGATCGGCTGTTCAGCTTCCTGCGGTGCCTGACCGGACTTATAGTTCTTGTAGGCGAGGTATCCCAACCCGGCGATGGCAGCGATGCCACCCACTGTCGCCACATTGCCCGCGAGCTTGCGTCCGGTTTTCGTGCCAAGAATGGCTGCGGCGATGGCACCCGTTGCAAGCGGGTTCTTCTTTGCCAGGTCTGTCACCTGCCCGGCCTTGTCGCGGACACTTCCCGATGTACCGGGTACTTGTGATCCCAGAAACTGTTCGAGAAGTTTCTTGGCGTCGAACATTCGAATATCTCCTGTTTGGCTCCTGTCCAGAGCAAATAGGAATGCAAAAGAGCCAATACAAATGGTCTTGAGCCGAATTTTCCTCGGATATTGAAATTGTGGCCAATGAAAAGCTGTGGCGCGCGATTGCGCCCTGCTTGCCCTCACCTCCCCAAGCGCATAATCATAGCAATATGAAAATCGCGACCTGGAACATCAACGGCGTCAAAGCCCGTATCGAAAACCTCCAGCATTGGCTGAAGGAGTCCTCGCCCGATATCGCCTGTCTGCAGGAAATCAAGTCGGTCGATGACCAGTTTCCGCGCCTGGAGATTGAAGCGCTCGGCTATCATGTGGAAACACATGGCCAGAAGGGCTTCAACGGCGTCGCTCTTCTGTCCAAGAAATCACCGGATGAGGTCAATCGCGGTCTTCCCGGCGACGATGGCGATGAGCAGGCGCGTTTTATCGAAGGCGTCTACTCGACGGACAAAGGCGTTGTCCGCGTCGTTTCACTTTACCTGCCGAACGGCAATCCGGTAGACACCGAAAAGTATCCCTACAAGCTTTCGTGGATGCAGCGGCTTGAGCTGTGGGCGAAAGACCGCCTTGCCCTGGAAGAACCCCTGGTGCTTGCCGGTGACTACAACGTCATCCCCGAGCCGTACGACGCCAAAAATCCCGAGCAGTGGGTTGGCGATGCGCTTTTCAAGCCGCAATCGCGCCAGGCATTCCGCAGGCTTGAAAATCTGGGCTTTACCGATGCAATCCGTGCGTCAACCGACGACACCGGGATTTACTCGTTCTGGGATTATCAGGCCGGTGCCTGGCAGAAAAACAACGGCATCCGCATCGACCATCTGATGCTGTCGCCAGAGGCGGCCAATCGTTTCATATCGAGTGATGTGGAAAAGCACGTTCGCGCCTGGGAAAAGCCGTCCGACCATGTGCCGGTGACGATAACGCTTTCAGTTTGAGAACTGATGCTAATTCAAGACCAGAGCGTTTTCAGTTAAATCAGAAATCGCCTTTGGTGGCATAGTCACTGGAGAGTGCGATAGCATTCCGACGATCTGCTTCACCGGCAATCGAGAATGCTTGTTCCTGCATATCGCGTATCCATGGGCAATCCTCGGTCGGGCAGCGCTCGAATGCCGCCGTCATCATGGCAAGGCCGCGAACGGTCTTGCCTGCCTGAAACAGCATATTGCCGAGCATAGCCTGTGCACCGGCATTGCCTTTCTTGGCGGCAAGCTGGAACCAGCGTGCGGCCTGAACGGAATTGCGCTCCCCGCCGTCGCCATCCAACAGCATCTTGCCAAGCTCGAACTGGGCCGCTGAATCGCCGAAATTCGATGCGGCCTGCACATAGAGATTGCGTGCCATACCCGGATTTGCATTGACCGGCGAGCCGGGTATGCCGCGCTTCACATAGCCAGCAAGCGCCACAAGAGCATCGGCCACATAGGAGTCGTTTTCCGACCCCGGTTCCGAGCCTTCGCGAACGATCTTTTCGAAAATCTTGTAGGCTTCGTAGTCGTTCTCCGGCACGCCATCGCCATCGGCATACATGCGGGCCAGTTTCCACTTTGCGCCCTGATGGCCGCGATCCGCAGCATAGCGCAACGCCTTGATCGCCTCGTCCTTGTGACCGTTCTTGTACGCGGAGAAGCCGAACTTGAAGAGTTCGAACGGGCTTCTCGACTTTTCGGAATCGTCATTGAGGTCGAAAGCAAAGGCGCTGTTGCAGGCAATGGCCAAGCCGAGAGCCATAGCGAGGGCGCTATATGAAAAACTGCGGATACGCATCACAACGCTGGTCTTTCACACTCAGTGGAGGAAACATTCATCGAGGACAGAATGCACGCTATTTTCGTCAAGACTGAGACCCGATCTTGACGGAAAAAAGCCTTACCATCATTGGAAAGAATAAGGGGTGCGTGAACAGGAATGATCCTGTTCCCAATCCGTTTGCTGTGCAACAACGCGCCCTTCGTCATTCCTGCCAATCCTGTTGAAGCTTACCGGCTTCGAATACTTTGACGGCTTCTGCCTTCCCATGAAGCGGTGACGCCTGTTTGTGGCGGGAAATGGGCAAAATGTGCCTGAGCTCTTTCTAACCTAAAGCAACGGTAAAGACTGTTGCTAATTGACAACAAACTGACTGTTGTTCTGATCAACAATCTGCTCTTGTTGACGCAAACGACACGAGCTCACAGTCTGTCGCATAACGAAGGATACCGAGGAGCCGGGAAGCCACCCATGAGCAAATACCGTCGTCCTTACAGACGCCCTTATCGGCCAGCCCGCAAAAGCAATAGCATAAATTTCCGCAGCATCTTATTGACTATATTACTCTTTTCCGCTCTCTTCGCGCTTATCGCCTATTTACCGATCCCATCTGCTCCAAAAGAATCTTTGAACGGCTCGGCCTATGTAATCGACGGCGATACTGTGATCCTTGGCAAGATACATATACGTCTCAAGGGGATCGACGCACCGGAGATGCAACAGCAATGTGTCCGGGCAGGAAGCGCTTACGATTGCGGCAAGGAAGCTCGCAACATTTTGCGATCCAGAATCGGCAGGTCCTCGATTCGGTGCGAAACGGAGGGGCGAGATCAGTATAACCGCGATCTGGCGCGCTGTTATCTCGGTGAAACCGATCTTAACCGCTGGATGGTCGAGCAGGGCTGGGCCGTTTCCTATGGAGATTATCAGCGCGAGGAAAGAGACGCCCGTAGCAACCGGCGCGGCATATGGGCTGGGCAGTTCGAGCAGCCGTCCCTATGGCGCAAGGAACATCGCAATGAGGAAACTGCACAGCAATCCGACCGTAGACCGCTGCTGGCTGTAATCGGCGATGCCCTTACCTATATAAGGGAGCATATTCGGACCTTCCTTGAAATGATCCTGCCCCGAAACTGATGGAATTCGCTGATACAATTCATGGAAAAACTAGACGAGCTCAGTCACTCGATCCGGGCCTGCCGTATCTGTCGCGACACACCACAATTTCTGCCGCCCTTACCGCATGAGCCCAATCCCGTCTGCATCGTCTCTGATACAGCGAGAATTGCCATTTGCGGTCAGGCTCCCGGCATTCGTGTGCACAACACTTCCCTGCCGTTCAACGATCCGTCCGGGGATCGCCTGCGGCAATGGCTCGGCGTGTCGCGCGAGGAATTTTATGATCCATCACGCTTTGCCATCGTCCCGATGGGCTTCTGCTTTCCCGGCTATGACAAGCATGGCGGTGACCTTCCGCCGCGCCGCGAATGTCGACAGACCTGGCACGACCGTGTTTTCGCGGCAATGCCGCAACTGGAATTCGTGCTGGTCGTCGGACAATACGCCCTGGCGTATCACCTGCCCGGCTATCGGGGCCGCAATCTGACTGAAACTGTCAGCAACTGGCGGCATTTCATCGAAACACCCAATCAGGCAGGTCGAATCGCCCTACCCCTGCCGCATCCGTCCTGGCGCAACAGTGGGTGGCTCAAGAGAAATCCATGGTTCGATGCTGAAGTTGTGCCTGTTCTTCAGGCAAAAGTGCGAGACCTCATCCAAGACGATAAATAATTTTTACTCCATTCGTTTTCATCAGAATATTTTTCCTGTAACTTCGGATCATTGCGATCCATAAGGTATGACGTTTCACCTATTCGCAAAGTTCGGGAAACGATTTCTAAAACCGGGAACGGAAACGCATGGACAGGCTCGACAGGAAGATACTGCGCTTATTGCAGGAAGACGCGACACTTGCGGTGGCAGACGTTGCCAAGAAAGTTGGCCTTTCCACGACGCCATGCTGGCGCCGCATCCAGAAACTCGAAGAAGATGGCGTCATCAAGCGCCGTGTCGCCATTCTTGACCCCATTCGCGTCAATGCGCGGGTGACGGTGTTCGTGTCGGTGCGCACAAGCTCCCACAGCCATGAATGGCTCAAGCGCTTCTCCGAAGTGGTTCAGGAATTCCCTGAAGTCATCGAATTCTACCGCATGAGCGGTGATGTGGATTACCTGCTTCGCGTGGCTGTGCCGGACATCGGCGCTTATGACGCTTTCTATAAGCGCCTCATCAGCAAGATCGAAATTCGCGACGTGTCTTCTTCTTTTGCCATGGAGCAAATCAAGTACACAACCGAATTGCCGCTCGATTACATGGTGCTCGACAAAGATAACAACTGATACTTTTAAGCTGTTGATTTAAAAGAAAAGCCCGCTATAGAGCGGGCTTTTTTGATTGCGCTGGCGACCGTTATTTCGAGCCGGATATTCCAGCCTGTTCGAAGGTGGCCATGCCGCTATGGCACAGCGCCGCCGCCTTGACGATACCGGCTGCGAGCGCCGCACCGGTTCCTTCGCCAAGGCGCATTCCCATATCGAGCAGCGGCTGCTTACTCATCTTTTCCAGAAGCCTGCGATGGCCCGGCTCGGCGGAAACATGGCCGAACAGGCAATGGTCTATGGCTTCCGGATTGGCGGCAAAGAGAACAGCAGCGGCAGCACTTGCTACGAAGCCATCGACGATGACCGGAATTTTCTCCATACGTGCTGCCAGAATTGCACCCGCCATGGCCGCAATTTCACGACCGCCGAGACGGCTCAACACTTCCAGCGGGTCCTTCAGATGTGCCTGATGGAAGGCAACGGCCTGGCGCACGGCCGCAAGCTTGCGTTCGAGCAATTCGCCCGTCGATCCCGTGCCCGGCCCGACCCAATCTTCCGCCGTGCCACCGAAGAGCGCCAGCGCGATTGCCGCTGCAATCGTGGTGTTACCGATACCCATTTCACCGATGCACAAGAGATCGGTTCCACCGGCAATCGCTTCCATGCCGAAGGCCATGGTCGCAGCGCAGGTGCGCTCATCCATGGCCGGTTCTTCCGTAATGTCTCCAGTCGGGTGTTCCAGCGCCAGATCGAAAACCTTCAGCCCGAGATCATTGGCGATGCAGATCTGGTTGATTGCTGCGCCACCGGCGGCAAAATTCTCGACCATCTGCGCCGTCACGCTTGGCGGAAACGGGGTGATATTCTTGGCCGTAACGCCGTGATTGCCGGCAAACACCGCCACCAGCGGGCGATTGATCTGCGGCGTGCGCTTGCCGGTCCATGCGGCAAGCCATGCCACGATCTCTTCCATGCGTCCGAGCGAACCGGCAGGCTTGGTCAATGTAGCCTCTCGCTCGCGAACAGCCCTTTCAGCCCCCAGATCGGGACCCGGCAGATTTCGGATCAATTCTCGGAAATCGTCAAAAGGTAGGCCGCTGGCGCTCATAAGTTTAGTCCAATCAATGATGGGAGGTGTAAATTCGTTGGGCTCGTCCTATAAGCACTGACGCGAATTTTCAAATCACCTCTTTGAGTTGAAGCAACATTGAGGCGAATTATCGCGGGAATCCGTTTCGGGAAACAAAGTGGAACAGTCACTTGCAGCGAAATAGTCTCATTGGCGACACGATCCGGAGTCTGGGCTTTCTGAGCCGCCTGCCGCTTCCACAGAGCTGGTTCGAGAACGGTGATGATTCGTTGCCCCGCAATGCCCGCGCCTTTCCGCTCGCGGGAGCGGTGCTGGGCCTGCTGGCAGGCGCTGTGCTTTTCATGACATATAAAATGAACCTCCCGCCCCTCGCCTGCGCGCTGCTCGCAATTGGCGCCCTGGCGGCGATGACCGGCGCACTCCATGAAGACGGCCTGGGCGATACTGCTGACGGCTTCTTCGGCGCATCTTCCGTGGATCGCCGGCTGGACATCATGAAAGATTCCCGCATCGGAACTTTCGCCGCGCTGACGCTGATTGTCTTTGTCGGTTTGAAGGCCGCTCTTTTGATGGCTATCATCGACCGTGCGGGTGCAGGATATGCAGCAATTGCGCTGATCGGCTGCGAAGCGGCAAGCCGCGCTGGCATGCTGGCATTCTGGCACGCCCTGCCCTCCGCACGTCCCGGCGGGCTTTCCGACAGTATTGGCCGGCCGCAATGGGAAACCGTTGTGTGCGGTTTCGGGATCGGGCTGGTCTTTCTTGTCTTTACACTCATACCAGCGGGCGGATTTCTCTCGCTCATCAATGCGCTTGTACTGTCGACAGTTCTGCTATTCGGTTTTGCCAGACTTTGCATGGCAAAAATAAGCGGGCAGACAGGCGATACACTGGGCGCGGCACAGCAGATCGGGTCGGTTGCCGTTCTCGCCGGACTTGTCATGGCCCTTTGATGCAACCACATTGCATTCATGGACACGACAACCATCGAATCCCCGTGCATATTGGTTTGCACAATAGATACGGAAACCGGCTTCTGCCTCGGCTGTGCCCGGACGCTGGATGAGATCGCACGCTGGTCCAGCATGAGTGCGGAAGAGCGATTGGCCGTCTGGGCGCTTCTCGCCGACAGGCACGAGATTATTGTAGAAAAGAGAATTGGCTGATGGGGCGCTTTTTCTGGCTCATTATTGCGGCAGTCGCGATTGTTGTCCTGCTGCTGATGTCTAACAATGACAGCGGCTCAACGCTTGGCATGGACAATGACGTGTTCGCCCGGGCAGCCTATCTCGGCATATGGGGTGTCGTGCTTGCCGCCGGTCTGCTCGGCTCCGGCATCAAGCTGACCGACTTTGCGCGTAACATGGCCATGTGGGCCGTGATTATTCTCGGCCTCGTTGCAGGCTACCAGTATCGTTATGAGTTGCAGGACGTCGCGAGCCGGGTCACGGCTGGGCTGATCCCCGGAAGCCCTATTTCCGGTCGCAATGCCGATGGCACCCTGACCGTCACGCTTGCAAAGGCTGCGAATGGCCATTTCGAGGTCAACGGACGCGTGAATGGCGAACGCGTTCACTTTCTGGTCGATACCGGCGCGTCCTCGGTCGTCCTGTCACAGCAAGATGCCGAGCGTGCAGGCATAGACACCGCCTCGCTCAACTATTCCGTTCCGATCACGACCGCCAACGGCATGGCGAGTGCAGCAGTCATCAACATTGCCACATTGCAGATTGGCGACATTGAGCGCCAGAATGTGCGTGCCATGGTGACCAAGGAAGGTCTGATGACAGGCAGCCTGCTTGGCATGAACTTCCTGCAAACGCTCGGCGGATTCTCCGTTCGTGGCGACCAGCTTATTCTTATAGATTAAGCAGCCTCTGCTGCCGCTTCAGTCACAACGGCATAAGCCTGACGCAGAACGTCACTCGTCGCGCCCGGCTTGGTGGCATCCGTCGAAAGGATTTGTCGCCAGCGCCGTGCGCCCGGCTGTCCGGTAAAAAGCCCTACCATATGGCGGCTCACATGCGAAAGCCTGCCGCCTGACGCAATATGGCGATCAGTATAAGCGCACATGTCATCGATGATATCAGTGATCGAGGTATCTGCCTGTCCACCATCATAAAGGCGCGCATCCACCTCTGCCAGAAGTTCGGGGTTATGGTAAGCGGCGCGACCGAGCATCACCGCATCGACAGTCTGCAAGTGCTGCTCTGCCTCATCAAGCGTATTGATCCCGCCGTTTATGCCGACGAAAACATCGCCAAGCCGCGCCTTGAGGCGATAGACGCGATCATAGTCGAGCGGCGGAATCTCGCGGTTTTCCTTCGGCGACAGTCCTTTCAGCCAGGCCTTGCGGGCATGGACCCAAAGTGCATCAGCACCAGCATCAAGTGTCAGATCGGCCAAAGTATCGAGTGCAACTTCCACATCCTGATCGTCAACGCCAATACGGCATTTGACGGTAACGGGCACGGAAACGGCTTCCTTCATCGCTGAAACGCAACGCGCCACCACATCCGGGGTCTGCATGAGACACGCTCCGAATGTACCGGACTGCACGCGATCCGACGGGCAACCGACATTGAGATTGATTTCATCATAGCCGTAATCGGCACCGATCTTCGCAGCTTCTTTCAGCTTCACCGGATCGGAACCACCGAGCTGCAGCGCCACAGGATGTTCGGCAGCGTCGAAACCCAGCAACCGGTCACGCGGGCCGTGAATGATAGCATCCGCCACCACCATTTCGGTGTAGAGCAATGCGTGCCTGGAAAAGAGCCTGTGAAAATACCGGCAATGTCTGTCCGACCAGTCGATCATGGGAGCAACGGCAAATCGTGGCCTGTTGCCTATCAATGGGTTATAATGATTTCCGTAACTTAGCGTCATTTTCTAACTGCTCATTTAAGCTTATCGCCGCCCCTTTACGCTCATTCTGACACAAAGTATAACACGGATGTTGTACTCGTGGAGGATGTTGTACCAGTGGGAACTATCGTTGAGCGCCCAAGGGCGAATGGGTCTGTCGCGTACCTAGCACAAATCTTGCTAAAAAAGGACGGCAAAATCGTTCATCGCGAATCCCGCACCTTTGACCGCAAGCCAATGGCAACAGCATGGATCAAGAAGCGCGAGAGCGAATTAAAGAAAGACCCGTCCCTTATCGGGGTAACCGCGCGACCATCAACCAAACTTTCCGACGCAATAGATAAGTACGTTGCCGAGAGTTTGAAAGAGATCGGGCGAACCAAGGCCCAGACACTTAAAGCAATCAAGCGGTTCTCGATCGCCAATAAGGAATGCGCATCGATTCGCAGTCAGGACATCGTTAAATTCGGGCAACAGCTGGCAGAAGAACGGACACCACAGACCGTCGGCAACTGGATGTCTCATCTTGCTGCAATCTTCACATTGGCGCGCCCAGCATGGGGATTCCCCCTCGATCCGGACGCCATGAAAGACGCCCAGATCGTCATGAAAAGGCTTGGTGTAATTTCGAAGTCCAATCAGCGCGACCGACGGCCAACGATTGAAGAGCTCAACAAGCTGTTGGACCACTTCACAGATCGGGAAATACGGCGACGAAATCACATGCCCATGTGCAAGATGATTCTGTTCGCACTGTTTTCAACGCGGCGGCAGGGTGAGATTTGCACCATGCGCTGGGAAGACTTCGAACCGGACAATAAGCGCATTCTCATTCGAGACATGAAAAACCCAGGCGAGAAGATGGGAAACAACGCTTGGTGTGACTTGCCGGAGCAGGCCGTCGCAGTTCTGCAGTCCCTACCCCAGAAAAAAGAAGGGGTTATCTTCCCCTACGTGCCGAAAACCGTCAGCGCTCGCTTCATGCGCACATGTCCGTTGCTCGATATCGAGGATCTGGACTTCCACGACCTGCGACATGAAGGAATATCGCGGCTGTTTGAAATGGGCTGGAATATCCCGCACGTTGCAATGGTTTCCGGCCATCGCTCATGGACGTCATTGAAGCGATACACGCACATCCGTCAGACCGGCGACAAGTATGCAAACTGGAAATGGATAATCGGCCTCATGCCGAAAACGCCGGAAGCTGATGAAGAAGCGCCAGCCTAGAAGGCTGAAACGCTTCCTTGCAGAACCATATAAAGCTCCAACTCTCACCACCACGCACGGCATCTTGATAGCTCAGCCAAAAGCAAGACGCGCGCGTTCTATCCGCGTTACATTAGGGAAGGATTTGATTGCCGTGCTGGAACGCCACATGCGCATAACCGTTCGCCGTTCCGTCTTCCCGGATGTAGTCAGCGAGTTCGAGCTCCCCTCCATCAAGGTACTCAAAGACTTTCTCGCGATCCTTGCGTAATTCCGGGTGATTCAATTGGAGCACATCAATCATCGTCTCTGCAGCCACATCGCCAAGCACTGAAGGCACAACTTCACCGCTCAGCCGAAACAAGAAGCGCGAGGTACAGGCGGCATAGACCGGCTCGACATGCCTATTCTCATCAAACCAATCATCCTTAACATTGCCACAGGTTTGCGATGGCGCCCCATTGGCGTCGCGCTGACCACAACTTAAGAATAAATTACTGTACTCTACCTGAAGTTCTGGATAGGTAGCCCGGGGTCGAAAATGCTCGATATGAAACGTGTGCCCAGGGCAAGACAAGTCAAGTCGACCTCCGCAATAGACGCACAATCCTCGTTGTTCACGAAACAGCTCGCACACCAAAGCTTTTCTGACGTTCTTATCAATATTCCCGTAAGCGGGTCGCCAATCATCATTCTCGCCATCCAGCCAATTAGCAAATTCAACTGGTGCGGCCTCTTTACGACTGCCTTTCATTTCTATCCCCTGAGTTTCTTAAGCCGCTTCATCAAAAGCAACAACTCAGGTGGATCCCCTTCAATTTGCTCCTTAATCTGCTCAAACAGCAACTCAGCTTGTTTTAAGTTCTTGGCATCGATCGCATCGTTAAATCTGTCAATTAGACGATCACTCTCTGGGTAGCGCTCATGCGCACCAAAAACCCCTTCCAGCAAATAGTTACTTGTTTGTCCTTTTGTTTTCAGAGGCTTCTTTACTTCATGTATACCATCTACATTGCGCTCTAATATGCGGACATGCTCACCCTCTATCGAGGATATTACCTGTGGCGAATGGGTTGTTATAATAAATTGGCACATTTTGAATACCCCACGCAGTGTGACGAGTATTTTGCTTTGCCATTCTGGATGGAGATTTAATTCGATTTCATCAATTAATACGATTCCCGGTATGTCGCCCAAACTTGCGTCGGGCTTCATTAATTGTAACCGACGCGCCAAGTCAGCTAATAGTATAATGAAAGACCGCTCCCCTGATGAAAGGGAACTTACGTGTACAGACGATCCGTCATCCTTCTGAAAATATAGGCCCGCAGGATTACGGGTAGAGGAATAGGTTATGCCTTTGAATCCATCAATTTCGGTGATCAGCTTTCTAATCGCCTCTAACTGAGGATCTCTGAATTTTTGGTCCACATCTCGTACGGTTCTAGCTTCTTGGGCGTCGTGTCTATCCCACCAAGATTCCAAATGAGTTATTGCTTTTAGCTCACCTTGCAGCGAAGTTAAGATGGTAGCTCTCTTGTCAACCAGTTCTCCTGGCATGCCACCATTGTTCTCAAACCCTCTATCTTGACGATAGTATACTATCAATGGTCGTTCGAACTTTGCAAAGCTTCCGTTGTAGGCATGATTGATGAAATTTAAAAGATCCGGGTTGTCTTGCAATCTTTGATAATCTGAAGAAAGATTTATGTTTTCTGGAACTTCAACGCCTTTAGCTTCTCCCCAATTCAATTTGATGCTGATAAACGTCGTCTGGTCCGGTCGCTTCTTATCCCTTGCAGGGATTGTAGTATCCGCCCCTGCAGGCTCAAACCCATCCGATCGCCAAGAGAATTGGACAGTTCTTAACAATGTTGCGGTGGCATCAAGAATCGAAGACTTGCCCACTCCATTGCGCCCTACAATAACAGTGATGTCGGGATTGAACTCCAAGACTAGCCTGTCAATCCCGCGATAATTTTCGAGGTAGAGCCTGTCAATTTTCATTTCTATTATCCGCTACTAGGACACAGTCTGACGCACTTTATAGACAATTGCGTTCAAACAGCAAAGAGAGCTCAGATCTTGCAATTTATGGATCTCATGCCGCCACGCGCTTATGCATCGTGACCTAACGTTGAAGTCCCGGAGGTTCTGGGGATTTCCGGCCTTTTCAATGGTTTGCGAAAAAGTGGGACAGATAACCATGCGCTATAAATATTATGTTTTTTTATGCGCCTGCCCCACTTTTCCCGTAAAAAACACAGGTAATCCACCGGCTTTCCACAACCGCAAGATCGAGATTGACTCTCATCTCAGATGAGAACATTTTAAGAACATCGGAAGGCGGCCCGATAATCTCTCAGACACGCTTGGTGGCGTGTGTCTGCTTCACTGGAGCAGAACGATGAATGCAGTTGCGCAGGAAAATGAATACGACGACGAAATTGAAATGGTTCTCGCCTACCACAAGGGCGACGTGCGGGCTGCGATCGAGGCGCTTCTGAAGGATCGGGATTTTCTCGTCAAAGAGATCGAATACGCCAGTCTGGCAATGTCGATGGGCTTTGCACGTGGCTGGAAGCCGACAATCTTCGTGAAGTGAAATGCGAACGGTACTGCGTGAACTGCGCCCGCGAAATGTGGTGCGTTTTAGCTGCGCCCGTTGTCGGCATTATCTGGAAAAGACAGCCCCGCTTATGGCCGCTCGGTTCGGAGAATGGATAACGCTCGAAGAGATCGAACCAAGGCTTGTTTGCAGCAAGTGCGGAAACAAGGCGGGTAACTTCATCAGCTACGGACTGCCTGAGAAATGATGCAACTTAAATGGCGTCGAACGCTCATCGGCAAAGAGACGCGCCCTGGTGATTTCATCGCCTATACCGAATGGGGTGAGTTCTGCCGTATCCTGAGACGCGACTTTGGCCCGAGCGCGGGCACTTGGGAGTGGGCCTTGGTTTGCACACGAAGCCCATTTCAGGGGTTGCCCTATGGTGTATGTGAGAACAAAGAGGAGGTTGTAGGTCTCGTGAAACGGATGTTTGAAGAATTGCGAGATACAAAACGGTTGGAATTTCGGCGACCGTATATGTGGAATGATGGAAAGTACTGGTACAAATGAGCGGATATAAGAACGACAACGCACACGTGGCGAAGGCTGGAAGCCTGTTCGAGCACTGGTGCGACGCCAAAGGCTGCAAGGAATGGGGAACCTTTGGCTATAAATTGTCGAACGGCCAGCTTTGGCTTTGTCGCGCTCATAAGCAGGAAGGCGAAGATGCATTAGCTGGACGGCGCAAATAACCGCGCTATTCTCTTCGCAACGAGGAGGAGCGCATGTGCGGACGATTTACCCAAAACTATACGTGGACCGAGATTTACCACATGTACAATCTCACCAACACGACGCCCCGTAATATCCAGCCTCGCTATAACATCGCACCGACAACACAGGTTGGTGTCATCACGCAGGCTGGCGATGCTCTGACCTATTCGGAAATGCGTTGGTGGCTGGTGCCGTCGTGGTGGTCGAAGGATATGAAAAGTGTCCCGACGACATTCAATGCGAGATCGGAAGACATTGCCAGTAAGCCTATGTTCCGGTCAGCGTTCAAAAGCACACGTTGCCTGATACCGGCAACCGGATTTTTCGAATGGTCAGGACCGAAGGAGGCTCGATTGCCTTGGTTCATTTCCGCCAAAGACGGCAAACCGCTCACCTTCGCAGGGTTGCATGAGACTTGGAAAGATCGCGAAAGCGGAGAGGAAGTGAAAAGCTGCACAATAATCACCTGCGCCGCTAATGACTTTATGGCTAAAATTCACACTCGCATGCCTGTCATTTTGCAGGGGAACGACTGGCGCACGTGGCTCTCAGAACCTCGTACCGATCTTCTGAAACCTGCCAATGACGACGTTTTGCAGGCATGGCGAGTTTCCACCAACGTCAATTCGAGCCGATACCAGGGCGAAGACACCATGGAGAGGGTTGACGAATGAAGGGGCCACGGCACGAGAGAGACTACGAGGATCGCGGCTTAGACTGCCAGTTTGATCTTGAACCTGATTTCAGCGCCTTAGTCGATACAGCCATGGCGGCAGGATGGTCACACATCGAAGCGCTGAATGGTATGTTTGAACTGGCACGCAACCACCTGATTATGTGTCAGGCTCTGGATGAGGAGCAACGCAAAATTCTGGCGAAAATGAAAGAGCTTGAGACTAAAGGAAACTCACGGCGAGTGCTCAATTAGGAACGGAAACTAGCCTATGGTTTCTTGTCGGATGCCAGCACGGCCAGCACTTGATCGAGACGTTTGTTCGTCTCCTTCAGACCCTCGCGAGTTTCGTCTCGCATTTCTTTCATGCCCTCTCGCAATTGCTTCACATGGTCGTCAAGGTCAACCCGGCGCACATATTCATCTCGGACCCGGTTCACACGATCATGAAGTTGGTCGTCACCGTCTTTCTGTGACTTTGAAAGAGAGCGGAAGGCTGCGATCAATGCGCCACTGAAGAAGACAATCAGCGTGACGGCCGTACCCATTAGCCATTTCAAGTCTTCAGACATTGCCAGCCGCCCCTATTACTTCTTGTCGTGAATAGCGCACTCGTCTTTCGACCAGACGCCGCCCGCACAACCGCGCACTATGGTGCGGTCGATCTTTCTTTGGTCTGCCTCGGTTGCCCCGCGAGCGCCTAGCAGATCGGTTCCGAGAACATTACGGACGCCGCTCACATTTGCCGGTGCTGAATGTCCACACCCCGCCAGCGTCAATGCACTCATCGTAAGAATTAGCAGCGTCCAGAGCTTTGCCTGCGGCTTCATTGTTCTGTCTTTCGATTTTGGTTTCTATGCTGGATCGACCGTCACGCTTGCCTGCCACATACCCAGCGGCCAGACACAAAAAAACCGCCAGTGCGGCGGCGGCGGTCATCTTCACCCAGTTGGGGATTATCGACCAGATTGCCATTAGCCAAATTCCGATTGTAGTTCTTTAACTGCCTTGAAGAGATCGCGACGGCGCTTAATGCCATAGATTGCAAAGCCGATGATTGCCGCGCTGAATACAAGCTGCACACGCCAATCCAGACCACCAAGGAAGGAACCAACGCCGCTGACTGCCGACATGATTGCAGCACCGGCCCATGTCCAGACTGTCTTGCTCTTGGATGGTTTTGTTCCAAGCTCGCCGGGATCGGCAACGACAGGCTTTTCGACCGTGACGACTTCGGGAACGGCAACGACCGGCTGCGCGGATCCGGCAGTCTTCACCTTGTTAAGAACGGCCTCTACCTTGGCAGGCGTCACAAGGGATTTGTTCAGCGCGTCACCGGCATAATAGCTCTGGCCGCGCTTCAATTGGCGGTGAGCGCCTTGGGTGGCAGCAAGGACAGGCAGAGACGCCCATTCCTGCGCCAGCCTCTTGCCGAACTCGGTACGGCTGATTTTGCCTGCTATGAACAGATCATAGCCACGGCGCTTCAAAAGGTGATACCCAAGCCGATCCTGTAGATTGGCGTCGAATATCTGTGTACCACGCAAGCCCAATTCACGAGAAAGGTCTTGCAATGTGTCGCGCATGAACTGGTATCGGCCCGACGCCGACGATTTGAAACGCTTGGTGAAAGACGCCTGCGCATCAACCAGTTCGCCAATTGTCATCTGTGTGATTGGCTTTGGCAACTTGTCCTGATTGTTGCCGTAAATCACGTCATAGCCGCGTGGCGCTTCTATCCCGCCAATGAAGTCGAGCAAAAGCGCCGCGCCAGCTGGCACGGTTTTGTCCATTGTGTTTTCCTATTGTTGCGAGAAAATCGATAAGCGCGGGTGAGGTGTGACCATCAAGCTAGCGCGGCCCCGAATTTTGGCGGGCCATTGCGCACGCTCCTGATTATTCCGTTGTGCGGAAAATCTCAGGATCAGGACAGTGGCGCAAAGCACACATCCACAATGACGGAAGGGAATAGTCGAGCCAAAATCAGGCGTGTAAAATTATTTGCTCTATGGTATTGAGCAGCGTTCTAACCATTTCAGAAGTTTTACTGTTAAGCCGTGAGGGGACTATGGCGGGCAATCGGTTAATCAGTTTACAGATAGCCCGAGGAATCGCAGCGCTTCTTGTGTTTGTGATGCATCTTTTCAATATGGCAGGGGCATCAACAGCATCGGAGTGGGCTGCAAATGTGGCTTACTATGCGCAATACTTCGGCCATATTGGGGTGGATATTTTCTTCGTTTTGAGCGGCGTTGTTATCTGCGTAGTGGTGACGAGAATTGAAAGCGATCCATCCAGCAACTCGAACGCACCATTCAACGCAGTGGACTTTATTGTTCGACGGATGGTTCGCGTATACCCCTTGTTTTGGATGACGCTTATCGCATGCCTTATTTTGCCTGCGACACCTGGTTCTGACAATTCAGTCGCCACATTGCTGCAAAACCCCGCTTCTATTTTTCTTCTCTCCAGACCAGAAGCCAACCCCGTTGCTTGGACACTGGTTTATGAAATTCAGTTTTATATTGTGGCAGCGATCCTTATCTTATTCGGAAAACAAGTGAGAAAAGCCTTCATTTGTTGGGCACTTTTGCAAATTGGTCTTATCGGCGCTGCAAGGCAAGGTCTGCTCCCGCAATGGGAGATATTCAGCCCCCTGTCACTTGAATTCTCCATGGGTATACTAATTGGAATGTTTGCGTCCCTGCGAACGCTTAAATTTCCGGTGATATGGATTTGCGTGTCATCAATAGCAGCATTGGGCGCAAGCATTTATTTTGGGGGAAGTGTTATTGCCGTCGACCCTATCTTGAGGGTTGTTTTCTGGGGCATACCATCAGCAATTTTCATTTCGGCGATGATGTCATATGAGGCCACTCATACACTGCAGAAATCCACGTTTTCGAAGTTGGGCGATATATCCTATTCAATATATATGTGGCATCCAGTCGCGCTATTATTGTCATTCATGATACTCGGTAAATACAACACCGGCGATAGCGTAATTGTTACAATTGTGTATCTGGTTATCAGTGTATTTTTGACATTTTCAATTAGCACGATCAGTTATAACTATGTCGAAAGACCACTGAGCAGAACGTTCAGTATTAGGAATCGTAGATCACAATCTGCTAGTTACAAAGTCAGTTAGCGGTCAACTCCAAGGCGTTGAATTGATAACCACTTTCGGAAAACTTCATCACTGAGGTGAGCTTGCCATTGCTTTTCGGTAATTTGGCCGGAAAGATAGCAAGCAAGAAGAAGACTATAGGGCATAACCTAGTCTCACTTAAAGATATGTAAGCTTTTTCCATTCGGTACCAATCCAGACATACAGAAGATTATCTGCATTACTTAGGATTATTGTACCCTTCAAAGGGTTCGCGGGGAGTGCTGATTGTGGTGTTAATCTCAAGCCATTAAACTTATTCAGCGGATACGAGGGTGCTTCTATCGCAGATTGATACAGGTTCCCCGCTTCAAAGAAGTTTTCAGACGACATAGGCGAGACTGCCTCATCGAAAGCAATCACTTTGTTCGACGCATTCGGCGTGTACAGATTGTAGTATTTGAAATTTGACCCGATCACATTCAGCTTTTGCGGCCCGGCATTACCGTTAAACGAACAAAGAATGTGGTTTGCTGCAGGCGCTTGAGGGACACCGGCAGATGTTACACGCGAAAAAGAAGCACCTATCACATTATGAACAGCTGAGTTGATCGTAGGGTAAACATCTGTACCCGCAGTCGCCAAGACAATGCATGCAAGGCCGCCATTGTGCTCGAAATAGCCACCAGAAACATTCAGGCCAACGCCGCCTTGATAGCACGCGTTGTCTACTCGAACACCCCATCGCCCCGCGCCACCTTCCAAGCCGTTGTACTGGACATGACAATCGCGCAACGACAGCTGGGTCGCTCCTATTGCTTGGATACCATAGTCCTTATTCAGGCTGATTTCGCAGTCGATGAAACCATTACCATTCGGCCAGCTGGAGTTGACATCCGCCGGTACTCGCGATGTCAGAAAGGCGCCACGCCCATTGCGCTTGAAAGCGCTACGGGTAAATTTTGAAAACTCGATATCGATTGCATAAATGCCATACCCGAAATTTTCCACATCAACCCGGTCGATGTGAAAGTAAGCCGTGTGGTCTAACTGAAATGCTATCGAACTCGTGGACATACCAGGGCCGACAAGTGTCAAATCTGATACTTCAATCCACATATGATGCCCTTCAGAAGCGCCATTGTCGCCTTTGATCTGAAACAGGCCACCTGTACCGGTATAGTTGATACGTGACGTTCCGGTGCTCTCCCCCCTGATCGCGGGTCTCTTACGGTCTGAGAGACTTGTCGTGTCAGACAGGTCAATAATAATCGGGCTTGAGACGGAATACCCTGTGGCAGGCGTATCACCGGACACAATCAGGGTCTTATTCTCGTTCATCGCTGCCAGAACCGCGTCGGCCAGTTTGTTGTCCGATGCAGTGCCGTCACCTAACGCGCCATAGTCTTTAGGCGTGAAAATGTCAGCTACCTTTTGGACATAGGGGCGCGCAACGGTACCCGCGCCGGGGCGTCTGAACCCGACAAAGGACCACCATGCTCCATCAGCCGTTTGAAGCTTCTTGCCGGTCGGCTCACTGGAAACACGACTGTACTTCCCGCCGAGCCGGTCGGAGCCAGCGTCATTTACAGTTTCGATAATCTTAACAATTGATGGAACCCTTGCGGCCTGTGCAGAGGCTATATTATCAAAAATCTGATTAAAACCACCATCACCAAAGGTATATCCATCTTCAGTATCGTTGACGACAAGCGACTTTCCGGCGTCCCCCGGCTCGATTAAAGGAAGATTAAGGCCAGCAGCAGCAGCCTCAGCACGAGCGGCAGCATCTTCAGCAGCCGCCAAAATTGCCTCAGCGTCTCCGTAAGAAAGCAAGCGCAACTCTGTGCCGGTATCAATGCAGAGCAAAGCCATACCCGGCGTAAGGTACCCAGCAGGCACTGGCTGGTTGGTGTTCGTGACAAGAGAACGGCTGATCGCGCCAGAGATCGTCACCGGGCCTGTGTTCTCTTGCGTCACGTTCAAAATGTAAAGAACCTGATACGCCGCCGCAGGGACGGCAACAGACGCCGTCACGACGATGTTGTTAGCCGTGCCTTCATCAGCGTTGTTCAACCGGATGACGCGATTATCGGGGAAATTCTCGCTCCCCTCTGTCAGCGCCTTCAGCGTGTCGCGGATGTCCGGCTTGTGAGGGTTGAATGGCCCCGACGCGGGAACGCCATCGGTAACGAAATCGCGGAAAATCTCGTCAATCGTGCGAACGGTCATGCGAATGCTCCATGGCAAAACGCCCCGCCAAGGCAGGGTGTGAATTTCTTAGTTTGTCGGGTTGGTCAGGGCGTCGTTTTGATCGTGCTGACCGAGTAAGCGCCTACGCGCCCCTTCTGGGTTCGAACGGCCAATTGGAACTCGTATTCTGTCACTGCCGAAAGCGTAGGCGTTTCAAAGCTCTCCGCGTCGTTTTCGAGCGGCCCAGCTACACGCCATTCGCTATCAGCCGTTTTCTTCCAGCGGACCATGTAGTTCAGCAATAGATTGCCAGTTGGCGGAAAACTAAGCTCTGCCGCTGGGCCGGAAATGATGGTCACGTCCGGCGCGTCTGGAACTGGCAAATCATCATCCGAAGTAGTCTCATCCGATACCGGCGCTGTGCCTTCCTGCGAGGTATCCCACTGGTAAGCCGTCTGAGGCATGGATTGAACCTGAATTGTCGCACCTTGAAGGATGCCGCCTTCACCAAGAATGAATTTGAAATCAAGGACTTCAAAAACACTATTGATGCCGAATAGCGGGTATTGAATACGGATCAGCCGCTCACCGAATGCAGCAAGGCCGAGCAAGTTCGTATTGAACGTCCCTACCCAATTCGGATTTGCTCGGAACCATTCCAGCTTCATCAGCCTCCGCGCTTGGCTGTGCGACGGAGCCATGTTGAATTGTACATCTCTGGCTTCTTCGCCACGTTCGGACACGTCATCTTCATCGGCCCACGGGTCGGCATCTGATGCCTGATAATCCTGGTTTGGATCAAAGAATGTTGCCCGGATCGTGTTGGCCGTCGTCATCACATCACGGCCACGCCCCACGTCGCTGAAACCAGTGATGGCGTCAGCGGTCAGGATAACAGTGGATTCGGACCACGTGCCGATATCAAGCGTCAAGCCACCGTCTGGCGTAGGCACTAGCCTGCCATCGCAGCAACCCAGCATTCGGCCTAATACGTCAGCTGGCCTCTCATCCAGGCTGTATGATCCCCACAGACGATAGCGCGGCTCGGCACCTCCCGCAGCAATAGGGATGGCTTCGGCGGCACGGTTGTACGCTGCAACCCAGCCAGCGTGAGCAAGCGGCGTTAAAACGAGGCTTTCTGGAAGGCGCATGCCGTCCTTATGGGTCATGTAGTCCCGGATCACTGCGGCGGCGTTATCGTTCCATGCGACAGCGCCCGTGACCGGGTTTTTGACGAGTGATGTGCGAGCCACGACGCGATAGTTCGTGTTAACGCCGTTCGGGAAGAGGCTGAGATAGTATTCGTCACCGACCGCGTATTGGCAGGCGAGTAATGAGGCTATCCCATCGCCCCGGTGGGCAGCCGTCCACTGGGGAAACTTCGATGTCAATTCGCTGTATGCCGTTTCGACAGGCGCACCGAGGCGCGACTGAATGCGCAAAAGCGGTTTTCCAGATGATCCCTCGCGCCATTTGCTCGGCGGCGTCGGTGAGCCGTCCGGCAGCAAATCAACCTTCTGGTCATCAAGCCAGTATTCCTCAATGGCATCGAATGGGCCTTGCCCCAAGGCAAGAACCTTAAAGAAGCCGCCGCTCTGGGTTTCGGCCAATATCCATGCACCGGAAGTCTTCACTCGGCCATAGTGGCGGATGCGTGGTGGCGTTGGCTGCCTGACCTGCTGCTGAACATCTTCGGGCTTCGGCTGCTTTGGACGAAACAGCGACGATGCCAGGTAAGAAATTCCCAGACCTATAGCCAGACTGCCGAGCGTCGTACCGGCGGCAAGCGTGATCAGGGCAAGACCTGTCTGCAAGGCAGCGCCAAGCGCGCCAGCGCCCACCACAGACGCAATGATGCCGGAAAGTGCTACTGGCATTTAATTCTCCAAGCTTTCCAGACAGCGGACAGTGGCGCGCCAATCAGCCCATGTTCATCGTGCGAGAACCAGCAATTCCCGGTATGGATTGCCATGCAGAGTTTTTCGTTATGGAAGATCAAACCGACATCGCCGGTCACAGGATCGCCGGTCTTAATGAACCCTTGCGAGCGCATTGCCCGGTTGACCAGCACAGCCAGCCCGCCACGATCTGACAGTACCGATGCAGCACCGGCAGCATCCGAATATTCCCTGTCTACCCAGGCGAGCGGCGACAGGTCTGTGCAAGACCTGATCCAGCGATCAACGGTCGAAACACAATCAGTCTCTCCCCACCGGAAAGGCTTTTGCGCCTCGGCTGCTACAAACTCGGCAATGTTCATGGGATCAGTAATCCGGGTATTTAAAGCTCTTGAAGAGCAGCGAACCGATGAACTGGCAGAACTTGTCACCGGGTGAACGACGCTGTTGGTCGCGGTCGGTATAGCGGCCATATGCTGGTCGTGACCGATTGAAGAATGCGTTTTCTGCCGTCATGCTGATCGACTGAATAGCACCTTCTGTCCCTTGCATTTCGGTGCGGCTGATGCGTGGCGGCTGCATGAAACCCCACCAGATCGGCGCGGGACCGCCAAGCGGCTGCCATTCCTCATCGAAAAGCTGGATCGAGATAACGACAATGCGCTGATCTACCTCATCGTTCGCATCGAGTGCCATAGCGAGAAAGTTCAGTGTCGCATCCGGCAAGCCTGAAAGCTGGAACGTGACATTCTGTGCGGCAGTGGTCGAAGCCATGCCGATGCCGTCAATCGAGCCATAACCGTACATCGGTTCATAGCGGTTGCCGCCAGTTTCCAGCGCAGTGTTACCGTTCCAGACACGCATCGTCTCCGACGCAAAACGGAACTCGACAAGGAAATCCAGCCGCACTTCATGCTTGGCGAACTCTGCCAGCTGGGCCGTGTTAAAGAACGACATTACACGTCCTCGATGAAATTGACGGTCGGGAATGACCACTGCGAAATCAGATCAAGATCGAGGTCCATTTCGCTATCAGACGCCAGGCGCATCCTGCACACTGGATAGTCGAACTCCATCTCGCTACCAGCTGGCGCGGCTTCGCGGGCCGGAGGACGGAATGTGATGGTAGCCGTGTTCTCGCCTGTCATCTGCACTGTGCGGATGCGGTACATTCGTTCTCCGATGGAGAAATCCATCCCCGGCTGCAATTGGCCCGCCGTAACAAGCGATATGTTCGCCGTCGTCCCGCGCAGCGGTATGTTGCTGGTCAGGCGAATATCGATTGATCGGGAGCGGTACAGCCCGCCATCACTGAACGGGCTGGTATCGGAGTGAGGCACTTTATCAGCCGCGCCGTTGCCGCCAGGATCGAACGGTTGATAAGCGCAGCAGCGAGGAACCAGGATCGGACGCAAACGGCCTTCCAGCAGGTTCGCAATAGCCCGAAATGCGAGAACGGAAGGCGATCCACGACGAATAATGATGTCGCTGAACGTCGCCTTCCAGATACCGGCGTCGGAAGCTGTAACCTGCGTCACACCCGACACGCTAGAAGGGCCTGCGAGTGTACGCGGGGCAATATTGAACGGGTCACGCTTCGGCTTGAGCACCGAACGGGGCCAGAGAATGGTTGCCATTACATTTTTCTCGCTTGTGCGTCTGCCAACATGGTCGGGAAGTTCGATTGAACAGCCTTGGCGCTTCGCTGCACCGAAACCTGAACAATTGCACCTGATGCAGTCTGAATGCGCTGATCGGCAATCTGGGCCATTCGGCCACTGTCATCCCGCAGAACAACGTTGATGGTTTCCGTGCTTCTCGCCTTGTTCACCATCCCTGCACCGCGAGGAAGGACAACTTCACCACGCTGGAGAATGGCCGGAATTTCTCCTGGCTGAAGGCCAGCAACGCCGCCGGTATGGTAGCGCTTTGCTCCGGCAAAGACCGAAGGCGATACTGCGCGACCGTGACCATATCCGTGCGTACCGGCAACGCCGCCACTATGCAGAATGCCGGGAATAATAGCGCCGCCGAAAAGACCGCCCTTCCCACCGCCAAACAAACCGCCACCGCTGAAGATATTGTTCAGCGCGATGTCGATGAGCTTGCTGGCGACTTTCTGGAGCGCATTCGCCAAGGCCTCGGAAGCGCTCGCGCCATTCCGCAGGTCATCAATGAAGCCGCCCAGAAGGTCTTTGCCCAGGTTGGCAAACTCTTTCGCCTCCCGGTTCAACTCCTTCTGCTCAAGCTTGTAGGCCCGCGCTGCTTCCTTCATCTGGTCGTAGGCTGACACGCGGCTCTGTGCGTAGGCGATCACGTCATCAACGGTCTTGCCGCCGCCGAGGATCGACTGATTTGCCGATATGGCCGACTGTGGCAGAACTTGGCTAACCAACGTGCCGCTCTTCGCAGTCAGAACCGAGATGGCACCTTTCGGACCGAGGAAGTGGGCAAGCTGAAGCGCAGCTTCATTGACCGATACACCAGCTTGACGAAGGATAGCCGCATTCTCGCGGGCATATGCCTCAATCAGCTTCTTGGAAATCTCCGCATCATTTCGCAGCGCAAGAATTGTCTGATCCGACATGTTCTTGGCGCGATCCGGGAAGTTCTTCTTGAACAGATCAAGCCAAGTGCTTTCGATGAACTGGCCGAGGCCGGTTGCGGAGGAAAGTGGGTTCTTCGCATTGGCGCGCCCGCCACTTTCCGCCTTCACAACATCGCGGACATACTTCGCAACGATATCATCAAGCTCATCAAAGCTATCCTTCACCTTCTTGCTGCGAGTTCCTCCTGTGCGCCGTTCACGCTCTGGGGCAAAGCTTTCCGGGTTCGGGCGCTGACCGGGCGTCGGTATCGTCTGAGCAACACGGATACGGTCTTGGGCTGCCTGAAAGGCTCGATACGCATCATCCCGTTCTTCGCGAGTGGTCGCATTGCGGAGCGCATCACTGTACGCCTTCTCGGCCTTCTCCATTTCCGAAAGTGCCGGTATTGCGATATTTGCAAGCTCGCGCACGGACTTGGTGAAAGCGCTGACATTGTCAGCCTGTCGCTTCGCGGCGGTACCAACGCCGGTAATGACGCCTGTCAGCGTTTCGAGCTTCGACTGGACTTGCTCACCAGCCTTGCCGGAATTGATGATTTCACGAATGATCGCCTTGATGCTTTCCGGCGTTCCGGTCTGGTTTTCGATATCTATCAAGCGATTGATGAACTTGCGGATATCAGGATCGCCGTTTTTGATGCCTTCTCGGAGGTTATTGAGAGCGCCCTGAAGCTCCTGAATGGTGTAGGTCGCGCCTTCAAACTCTCCGGCTGGTATCGAGGAAAGCTGTTCGTTCAGGTCACTCGCAACGCTAGCAATTGTGTCTTTGTACTCGCGAATGCGCTCCTGAATATCAAATGCCAGCATCTGGCGGCTTTTGGCGCTATACTCCTCCGCACCGGCTGCCGCCTCCCCGTAGGCGTCCTTGATGCGTCGGATAAGTTCGGAGTGGCCTTTCAGCACTTCCTCCGCATCTTTGGTATCGCTGCCGAGACTGGTGAAGTACTGGTAGGCAGCGCCCGTCAGGCCGATGATTGCAAACGACGCCAAGGAAACAGGGTTAAGCACCGATGCAAATGCACCGCCTAGAAGCTTGACAGCGTTGATCACGCCGCCGCTTCCCTGAAACACCTGCGCGACCTGTCCACCCTGTTGCATCATTACAGTGAATGGCGATGCGCCACCGGAAAGGCTGGTTGCGATGTCGTTCAACTGAAACGACAAGTTCGCAGTTGCTGCCCGCGTGGCTCCAATAGACATAACGGCCTTGTCGCTGCCGTCCTTGAAGGACTTGGCAACATTGTCGTTCGCCTTCTTGAAACGATCCTCTACCGACTGCGCTTCCTTGGCGGCACGGCGAGCAATAGCGGCCATTTGCTTCTCAACCTTAGCCTGAGATGCTTCAATGCGTATGAGCAAGGCGGCAGCATCGTCAGCCATGGTTCAATCCTTCCAGGTCGTCATTCGAACCCGGCAATGCCGAGTTCGCTGAGAACTTCGTCGCTATAGTCAGGTGCTTTGTCTTCCGCGCCGTTCGCCTTGGCAAAGCCGGTTGCGCAGCAGTTAAATTCCCACAGCGTCATGTCATCGATCTGCCGGGGCGACAGACCGAGAGCGGCCCCAGTCATGTAGAACTGGGACCATCTTGTTTTTCCGTTCGGGAGCGGCGCGCTGCTTTTTCCGTCCCCGCCTTTAACTCCCCCGGCTGGTCTGCCTCCTCATCCCACATAAGGAAGGAATGCAGGATGGTTGCAGCAGGAACTGCAAGGCTGTACGGGCTGGCTATCTCAAGCGCCCGGTCAATGGTTCGCTGCGCCTCGCGCTCATCCATGCCGCCACCGATGAGGCCAAGCCGGATCGGTTGCAGTACATCGTCAATCTTCCACTGCGATGTCAGAAGGCGCGTGAGGATGACGAAGCATCCGGCATCCGAGCGCTGTTCAAGCGCCCGAAGCTCACCAATACCGAGACAGAAATCATGCTCACCGGCTGGCCACACAAAAGAACGGGCTGGCCGCATTATGGAGCAACCTTAGCGGTACGGGTCGGAACGCCGTCGAACTGGATTTCGATATCAGCGCTGACCTTCTGGCCTTTTTCGACGGCATTGTTGAGGTTGACCAGGTAGGCAGGCCCGGTTTCATATTCCGTATCACCGACAGCCGCCTTGACGTGCTGGATGCGGATATTCTTCACCTGACCGTTGTACCACCAGTCCATCATCATTTCGTGGCTCTGGGCTGCCCAGATGCCATTTGCCGAAATGGTCACTTCCGAAGACTGCACAGCGCGCTCGATAGCGGAAGGCAGGCTTTCGTCGTCACAATCCTGCGGCACTTCCGTGGTCTGCATGTTGTGCTGACGGTTGATGCCGCGCTGAGTGAGGCCGCATACCTTCGTGAACGTACCGGCGGTTTCAGTCTCGACTTCGAGGATGAAATCAGGGAATGCGGCTGTGATCGGCTTGGTAGCCATGTGCTTTCTCCATGCGAAAACGGGCCAGCTATTCGCCAGCCTTAAAAGGGCTTGAGGCCCGGTTTCAGGTGAATGGGCTTATTTCGCCCGGTTACGGCTCTTCAGATCGCGTTTTTCATCGCGTGACGGGCTTTTAACCTTGGTGGCCCAGCCCCTTCGACACGCAATAATCTATGAAGTCCTGTGGACGTTCCTGCGGCTCTGGTGACGCCTTCGCGTTGAATGAGAACCGACTTTGTGGCCGAGACCAATTGCATTCGACCTTGAAGATTGCCCAAGCCATCAGCTTGCCTCTCTCTTGATCGCTGCACGGATGGAGCGGGTTATTCTTGATCGAACTCTCTGGCGTTTCGTGCGCCAGGTGACGAAGAAATAAGGATTGGCCTTCATTTCCTGAGTTCCGAACTCCTGCAAGCGAGCCAGTTGGAACTGGTTACGCTCACCAACACGGGTTTTCTCGTTGCCAGCATAAATAACGATCCGCAGCGTGTTGTAGGATCGGCCTCCAACCTCGCCTATCACCATTGACCCGGCTGGAGCCTCGCCCCATGTCCACCCGATACTATTCGCAAGCTCTCCCGTTTTTCGCGGGACGAGACGCTTCATCATATCGACGACTTCTTGCGCGCCCTTTTCCATCGCATCACGGGCGGCATTCTGGATCGCTTGCGGAATGGTCTTTGTAAGCTTCTTTTCGAGAGCCTTGATACCGTCAACCATGTTCGAACTCATCGATCAGGCCAGTGCATTGCACCAGGCCATGGACAGTAATGCCGTCGGGATCGTCCATCACTCGGGACAGTTCAATATTCACCTCAACAAGATAGCCGTCCGAAAGCTCGCCCTCTTGGTTTCGCAGAGCGTTGACAACAGCATCCACGATCTCCTTGCACGGCCATTTCCGGCCGTTCTTTCGTGTCCAGCAATCGATTTGCGATGTTTCCTCTCGACTGGCTATGCATTCCGCATCGTCGGGGCGGAAATCTGTCGATCCCAGTGAAATATACGGAAATTGTGGCGATGCTGGAGGGCCGTCATAAATGCGATTACCAACAAGCTCAATCACCGCTTCGTTAGTGGTGAGCTTGGAAAGGATGAAGTCCTGAAACGAGACCGATACACTCATATCGCCACCCCACTTTCGACCGTAAACTCCAGATACAGACGATCATCAGTTTCGACGGGACCGGACCTTATATTATAATGAGTGCTGTCTCGCGAGGCACGCATCCGCCAGCTCGTGTCAATCTGCCGGGCTTGCGTGCAGTTTCTAACGGTAACGACGACAGGTTGCTTACCTTCCAGTCGCGCCGCTTGTACGGTCTCGCCGCCTCGCAAAAAGCGAAAATTCGCCCATAACTTCACAGCATCGCCGGGATCCGTCCAACCAGTTTCGCCACCGCCATGCCCGTCGGGAATGGTAGTAGGAGCGTCGAACTCGACGCGCCGGTTTAGTTTTCCGGGATTATCCATTATCGATAGATCCTGTAAGGCTGCACAAGAACACGAACAGCAAAGGGAAGCTCACCGACGGCCTGACCAACCGTAAGGCCCTGTCGATTTTCGTACCACTGCGAAACCAGCATCATTACAGCAACCCGGATAGGATCAGGCACGGTGTTGATCCATTTCAATGGATCATCCAGATCCTGTTTTCCGTAACCAGCTCGATATCGAATCCTCACATCCCCCGGATTGCCGCGAACATCTGGCAGATCGGAAACGTCATCTGGAAATGGCAACGGCAAAGACTGTTCATCACCGTTCGGGTCGATATAGCTTGCGCTCACAATTTCTATGACAGGGCCAAATGGCAGACAAAAGACAGATTGTGGCCAGTTACAGCAAGCGAACTCAAGAACCTGCACACCCAAAGAGCGGCCCAGCCATCCGGTCGCCCCGTCAAGCCATGTCGTCGCCGCAGCGATAAGAGTTTCGACATAGGTCTGGTCGCTCTCTTCCTCAATTTTGCCGTGGGTTTGCATTTCCTCCCACGACACGAAGGGCGCAGGCGCTTCGATGACGCTGACGCGGTGATCCATTGTCCCTACCCGTTACTTGTCAGATTTGCTTTTCTGAGGCTCGCCAGCCCCCTCATGCAACTTTGGTGCCGTCAATGCCTCCAGCGCCTCACGATCTGCCTTGGCCGCAGCTTCCATGTCAGCAATGCGCGCTTCCGCATCCTGCTTATACTTTTCGTATTCCTTGGAAATCGTTGCCACATCATCTTCCAAGGTTTTGATGTGACTATCGGTTTCGAGCTTGACCCTGTCTTTCTCAGACGAGGCATCGGAAACGGCTACCTTCAGATTGTTGATTTCCGTTTCGGCTTCCGTCTGGAACTGTGCGAGAGCATCTTCCGCCATTTTTGCCTTGGCATTCGCAGCCTCGATTTCAGCCTTGGCATTGGCAAGATCACGCTCCAGATCGCTTTCCGGCGCGGCGGCGGATTTCAACAACAGAGCCTTGGCATCCAGAATGCCCAGCTCAGTGCGGTTGCCTGCGGCCCTGATATCGTTAGCTGTCGCCTCGACATATGCGCCGCTCTTGATGAGCTTCTCGGCAACAGTTTTTGCGACATTCTGTAGTATCTGGCCCTTCTGGACGCGACCAAAGTCGCCGAAACTACCACGGATTGCTTTCAGGTGCATGGAACTTCTCCTTTGGTTCATAGAGCGGGCAGTTTTCACTGCCCGCCTTGATGAGCCAAAAGCTTGGTGTTTACGGTTTACGGCGTCAGCGCAGTCGTGAAATCGCCGGTTACGAGAGCGCCAGGACGCTTGACAGCAAGAGCCAGACGCTTTTCTGCGCGAACCGTGAGCATGTTCTTGATGAAATTGTCGCGATCCTCGGACGAGATCAGAACTTCGATATCCATCCGATCCCAGATTTTTGCGGCGGTGCGGAAAGCACCTACAAGGAATTCATCCAGATCCATGGCCTGCGTTCCGATAACAGGACGGCCCCAGAGCTGCGGACCGGCAAGCTGGATGACATTGGCGAAGATGTAACGGTTTTCACCGTCCTTCGTCAGTTCGATGTCAGCCCAATCCGTCGGGTGAAGGACGATGCCGTCAGCCGGGTATTCTGCGAGCGAGGCCTGAAGGATCGCGAGGCGCAGAATATCGATCTTGGTCGGGTTGACGACGGTTACACCCGGATTGGCATAGGCAGTTGCCTGCGGGACGAGTCCATGCAGATGTTGACCAGTGCCGTCGCCCTTGAGCAGTTCCGCCTCTTCGACCAGATCGAGACCGTAGCGCAACTCGCCATCAATCTCACTTTCCAGCTGCGGAATATCGTCCATCGCCTGCCGGGAAACCGGAACCCAGTGAGCAATGGTACGAACCGGCGCATCATCCTGTTCCCAGACATAGTTCGATTCCGGCTTCTGTGCTGTTTCGGCGGTAGCAGCTGCATTGTTGGTGCGAGTGACCATCCGCGCATATTCGATCGAATTGCTGGTAGTTGGCCCAACAGAAAGCAATTGACGAATGGTCATCTGGCGCTTGGGCATACCAACAATTTCAGTGTCTCGTTCCGGCACGATCAGTGCGCCAGCAGAACCGGTGGCCGAGGTGATGGCATTTTTAACGACGACGCGAACAGAACCTTTGGCGCCGCTCACAGCAACAAAGTTTTTCAGGTCATCAGAGGCACCCACCATCTGACCGAGTGACTTGACGCTACCGTCGCCACCGCCGCCACGGCGGGAGGCCATACGCTGCTCAATATCGGTGCTCTTGGTTTCGAGTGATTCCAGCCGTTCGGTGAGCTTGTCCTGTGCCGCAGAGAGCCTGCCCTGCGCCATCAGAAGTTCGTCAGCCTTCTGTTTGGTTTCGGCGGTAAGAGTGCCGGATTCCTTCGCCTGCTTCAGCGCTTCCTCGGCAGTCTGCTTGACGCTACTGCCGACGCGCTCTAGTTCCTGTTTCACCTCGCCGAGCAGTTTTTCAATGTTCTGCGATTCATTGCGCACAGTACCGATAATACCGGCAGGACGTGCGGCCATGAGTGCCGCCAGTGCAACTGACGGCATGAAATGTTTGGACATGATAGCCTCCTTGGCTGTCCTAAATGGATTTCAGGGATGCGAGGAGGTTCGAAACCTCCGAGATAACGGCAGCGTCCTGCATGCCGGTTGCGGTAGCGCTGGGCTTACCGCCTTTCAAAGCTTGGATGAGTTCGCGCCGCTCGGATCGCGGCACGTTCAACCTTGCGAGAAGCGTATCGAGCTTGTGTGCAGCCGCTTTCGGTCGCTCATCGAGCGATTGTGCTGCGCGGTTCTCGATTTCATCTGCCGACAGCAGACTATCGGCAAATCCCTTGTCGACGGCATCAGCGCCACCGATCCAAGTTTCGCGATCCAGCATTCCCGCGATATCCTTTTCATCGAGGCCGGTGCGCGCCGCGTAAATGTCGATGGCGGTCATATCAAAGGGTTCAAGCCAGTCCGCGATATCGCGTAGCGCGTGGCGATCCCCTGCCCCGACGACCCAAGTGTTATGGATCATGATGAAACCGGCGCGGGCAATCTGGACTTCATCCGCTGCCATGGCGATCACCGATGCAGCCGAGGCGGCGATACCGACAATCTTGACCGTCACTTTCGCTGGATGGTCGCGAAGCAGATTGTAGATCGCCAGTCCCTCGAAATAGTCGCCACCGGGCGAGTTGATCGAGACCGTCACGTCCTTCTTGCCGATGGCGCGCAGTGCGGCAGAAACCCGCTTGGATGTGACGCCGTTGCCGTACCAGTCCTCCCCAATAGGATCGAGGATGGATATCGTGTTATCATCCTCGCTGGCAGCTTTTACACCGCTATTCCAGCGATCAAGCGCCGATGGTGCCATTTCCGACCGTAAGCCAGGCCGAGCATTCACCTTGGCGGAAGGCAGGTTACGCATCGTCATTGGAATGCCTTTCTTGGCTCTGCTCTGCCTGCATTCCCAGCCAAGCCCGCATTGCTGCGCGTGCAGCATTGTTATCGTTCGCGGTTCCGAGCTGGTGAAGCGGGGCAAGATTGGTCTGCGCGGTGAGTTCGTCGCCGCCATCTTTTCGCGGCAGGTTCAGTTTCGCTCTGCCCTCATTGCGGGTCATCAGACCGTTCTGAGTCATGGTCGAGAGGAATGCCGCCTTCGACTTGCTGTCCATCTGAAGCAGCGCTTCGCGGTTGAACTCGGCATAGCGACGACGATTGCCGGTCGGGCGGATAAGTTGCTTTTTAATGCGAGCTTCGATGCGGTCACAAAGCGGATCAATTCCGAGCGTCAGCCATGTCAACAGGATCTGTTCAACGCCCGATCCCCACATGGTCTGACCTTGCGCCGCATGTCCGATGATGATCGGCGGCATTCCCCACCAACGGCACATTTCTTCCACGCTGAAGCGGGCATTTTCCAGCATCTGCGCATCAACCGGCGACAGCGCCAGACGGTCATATTTCAAACCGGCTTCAAGAACCATGAGCTTGCCAGCGTTCCGGGAACCGACAAACTTTTCCATGATCGCTTGAAGCTGTTCACGCTGATCCTTGTCGAGCGTCTTGTCAGATGACAGGACGCCGCTTGCCTGCAAACCGTTCCCGTAAAGCTTGCCACGCGCCTCATCGAGCGCGATTGCCGAGCCGAATGACTGGGTGCCAAACTGGATTGGCGACAACCCCACATCGCCACCGAAACCGAACCCCTTGAGATGGAAAACCTTCTCGCGGGGCAGGATCTCCGATTTGCCGCGATCATTGACATTATATTTCAGCTCGCCATCGCTCGTGCGAAACGGAAAGCAGTGCGTGCTGGCAACAGGTTGCAGTGCAACAAGCCGACGGGCGCTATCCTCTCTAACTGAATAGGCGTTTCCGGTCGCTGCCATCCATGCGACCATCGTTTCCCAATATTCCAGCGCCGTCTGATCTTCGTTGGGGGAATCGCAAATCACGTCTGACAGATCGTCATCGACGCGAACCCGGTCATCATTGCCCCGCTTCTCGTACAGTGCCAACGGGAGACAGGAAACCGCCTGCGCGGTAAGCCTGATACACGCCCATGCCGTGGCGAGCTGCAACACGGAATGAAGATTGACACTTTTACCGGCATGGTTACCGGTACCGAAAGCAGCCGCCCAGCCGGAACCATTTTTCAGCGTGAGCCGACGTTCCTTGGCAATGGTTTCCTCGCGCGTCATATTGGCCGGTAAGCTGGGCTTCCGGTTTCGCGTCTTTTTGCGATTAGCCATTAGACTCCGACCATTACCGGGTTAGAGAGGAAATCATTGAGGTGTCCGCCCGAAGCTTCCGGGTTCCAGCTCATGAGAATTGCCGCATGTATCCCTGCAATCAGCGGATCAATCTTCGCGATTCCCGCATTCTGCTTGGTGATCATGTCGGCATTGCCCTTGCGCTCGACCTTGGCATTGCTGACGCACCATTTCATAAGCTCGCTGCCATCGTGGCAGATCGAACCGTTCTCAAGCTTTCGCTCAAGGCCATATACGGCGGATGCGAGCCACGATCCCTGCCGCAGCCGAACCATTTCCTTGTCGGTATCAATACCGGCAAGTGCCAGTTCATCGACCAGTTCGGCGATATTGTTGGGATCGATACCGATGGCGCTTTTCTCAGGAAACAGCCCCGAAGACTTGACCCTGCTTATTATCGCAACGATTTCGCGCAGATGCTGGGTCGTATCCTTGCTTATTGTGAGCGATCCCTCTTTCTCGAAATCGCGCAACCTTTCTGCAATCTCCTTGCGGCGCTCCAGCGCGATAGGATGCGCCCAGGCATGAAACCATGCATACCAACGTCGCGTCACCTTCTCGCGCCCGAATATGGCAAGGCCGAACAAGTCGTCTAGCGAACCACCGTCAGCGCCTGCGGTGCAAACCTCGCAACGCTCCAGAATGAAATCGAGAGTCACTTTTGGCTGTGAAGCTTGTAGCCAGAAATCCGCCCCGCCCCATCGGTCACCATGGAGCGCCATTCCCACCTGAACATTGAGATGCTGCGAAGCCCAGATGATTTCGGATTCGCTGCCCTTGTGCTGCTCTGCCTCGAAATCGGCAACCATCGTGTCGATATCGAGCGACAGGCCAAGGTTCGGCATGACCAGATGCCAGTTACGCGGATCGGCCCATGGCTTGTTCTTCTCATCGACCTGCCACTTTTCCGGGAACTCGTACAGGATTGGAAGCATCCGGACATTGCCGGTGATCTTGCCATCACGGACGCCGCGCGCATATTCCAGCTCGGTTTTGAACGCTCCGGCAGGCTGCTCATCGCTTTGCGTGGAAATGATGATGAGCAGACTATCCTTGCGGCGAACGAGCGCGCCCCGGATCTGACGAATGACGCGGCTGGCATAATGGATGGAACCCATAATATGCAGCTCATCAATCAGGACGATGACGGGTTTCGAGCCAGTCATGACCTTCATGTCGAACGTCTTGATCTTGATGAACGCCTTCGTCACCCGGTCCCGGATGGTCTTTTTGTGCTCCATCACGTGGAAGCGCTTCTGTAGAAACCCTTCCTCATCTTCCTCAATCATGCCGACTGCAGCCTGAAAGGCCGTATCGGCGATTTCCTGTGTCGGACCAACGAACAGAATTTCGGCGCGAGGCGTCTTGTTCGCGAGCAACAGTGTCAGGATGAAGCCACCTGAATAGGTGGTCTTGGAGTTCTTCTTGCCAACGAGCGCGAAAATCTCGGAGACATGGCGGACGTTGTCATCATCCACCGAACCCATGACAACGCGGACGATATCCTTGAACCATTGGCCGCACGCATCGCGCAGCAACGGCTTGTCGTCTACGTCAGGCAAGCGCAGCTTGCTGAAAATGCGCTCGCCGCGATCTGCCTTTTCTTTGTCGAGCGGCAAATCAGGGATTGGAGACTTACCTGCCTGAAGGCGTTCAAACCAGTCCGGACAAGAAAAATTCCAGCGAGCGCCCGACGAACGAAGCTCATCGAGAGATTTTGTCATTGCAGGATCGTTCCCCACTCACTGTCTTGATGAGCCGTTTGAGCGTCGATATTCGCCTGCTCTTTTTTGCCGGGTCTCTCATCGTCGGTCGCTGATTTCGGTTTCGCTGGCGGAATCGTAAGGTTCGCTTTTTCGGTGATGTCGAGAATGCGGCCAGTCGCAACCGAATTGCCCTGCCGCATTTTCTGGAGCGTCACCTGCAAAGCCATTGCCTCGATAATGTCCGCACCCTGTTCAAGCTCGCGGGAAAAATGTTTTCGCAAAGTCTTTTCATCGCAGCCCAGATGACGGGCGATGCGGGAAACCGTCCAGTTTGCAGCTTTTAGAAGCGCCACAAGCTCTTGGTTTTCTTTGCTTTTTGCGAACGATGGTCTACCCCACCGCTCTTTGATCTGCCCGATAGGAGCGCCGAAGAGGTCGGTTTCCAGCTTTCCATCGTCCGACTTGCCGGAAAAATCACTCATGACAGGAAAAAAACCTCTGCGTGAGGGGGGCGCGGGTCTGGGATGAAGAGGGCTTCTGACTTTTGACCCGCCCCCCCCTTTTGCCGGTTGAGGCATGCCTCGAAACTTCAGGGATGGGGCTTCCCCACTCCGCGCCGTAGACCGGTATGATGACCCGTTCCGCGCCCCGCTATCAGGCTTGTGACCCTCGCATCGTCGTAGAGGCGTCATCACCTGCCGGCTATCGCTGTCCCTCGCACCCGGATTGCCGGAGACGGTATGGAGGTAAGCCGCGCCAATACCCGGCACTGGAAACATCGGTTTCCGCAAAGGCATCCTGTGCCACCGGTTTGCACCGTCATCCACCTGTCAGCGTAACTTTCCGCCGTGCCATCACGGTGCCGTGCCGTGCCACCTACTAACGCTCTCCACCTTCAGCCTTGCTTACGGCTTCAACGAGACGCTTTCACTCAGGGATTCATCACAGGATCCTAATCCCATACACCACGAAGATGCAGGCTCGCCTGCTCTTGTCGCTGTTTCGCGCTGTCGTGGCATGTCTTGCAGATACAATGCAGGTTGCGCTCATCCCAGAACTTGCGCTCATCCCCGCGATGCGGGTCGATATGGTCGCAAACCAGTTTGGAAGTCTGTGCTTCGATGCGTCCGCATCCTGGCATCTGGCAGGTGAACAGATCGCGCTGGAGGATTGACCATCGCAGCTTCTGCCAACGCGAGGTTTTGTACCACTTGCGCCAAGGCGCACCCGCATCACGTTCGCGCTCAATCCGTTGGGTCAATGCAACCCTCATATACAAATGGAAAGAGCGCCACGTGAGGCGCTCATCGTTCGGTGAATTCTGGACATAGCTTACGCACTGGCCCTGTATCGATTTCTGCCGATCTGGCAGTCAGGGCGGGGTCCGAGCGTGGCCACCTCAGGAACTAGTCCCCACGTGCTACCGTGTATTGAGGATCACTATCTAAACCGGATCATCCGAAACCAATAGGAGTCACAACGGAGACAGGAACGCAAGTGGCACTGTCATCGGCGTAGGTTGGTTGCCGAACATGATTTCAACAACAGCGACGCCTTTCCCCTTTGATCCGCCAGCTATCAATTCAGCCACGAAACCGGCAAAGATACCTTCACGGATAAGAACGCGTTTAACACCTACGAACGCCGATTGCGGCACTTCATGATCAAATTCACCTTTTTCTGCTTTCTCATTGAAAAATAATACTCTTTCTGCATTGACGAGGTATGGCTTTTCATATCCGCCCAATATAGAAATTACATAGTCAAATCCGAGTAATGTAGCGATATTCTCGTTTGTCATCACCACACGGGCCAGCACATAACCGATCATAACCGGCTGCGCTTTTGGCGGTATTTCACGGCCTTGTCTGCGCAGTTTCGGCCCCATCTTCATTGGCGAAAGAACTTCAACATCCACAGCCGCCAACATATCGCGTACAGCGGTTTCACGTCCCGTCATGACCCGGAGCACCAACCATGGCGAATCATCACCAGCCCGGATCGCCGCTTTCTCGACAGCGACCCGACGACGTTTACGCTCTTCAATGAACCTATCCAGCTTTGCGAAGCAGCGTGTCAGATCGATATGTGCTGCCTGATCAATCAGCCGCTTATCTGCCATCATCATCACCTAATCCCCTTATCGCTGCCTCGAAATCCTTCAAACCGTCCGGCCCACCTGCCGGGAAATGCACCCATTCCAGCCTGCCGGGATCTGGAAACCATGCCCAACCCCGATCAGCGTGATAGGCCTGCCATGCTTCCCACAGTTCGCTACCAACCTTCACCACCTGCATGTGGTCGCAGCACGGCTGCCAGCGAGAGGATACGACAGCAGAACGCCCTGAAGATGCCCGTTCAAACAGATCGTTGACTGAAGACCAACCTTGCCGCGCCAGCTTCTCGCGATAAATATCGGTCTCGCTGCGCTCCCCGCGCTCGATCTGTCCGCGCTCGAAAGGCGTAGGTGCTGAGATTCTTCCCGGCGCGACCGTCAGGAAATTGCGATAAACCTCCACACCAAACAGCTTGCCGAACGGCTTGGCCTCGACACGCGACGGCACATCGGTTTGAGATGCCGGAGCATCCGGTACGTCCTTCCAGAGCCTTTGCCGGAAATACGTCGATGGAGCTGGAACGTGGGATTTCTTCTGCGCCTTCAGCAGAGCGAACCATCCGTCACGCTTGGCCTCAGCCTCTGCGCGCTCGTCTGCCGTCAATGCGAACCAGTCATCGAGATAGTTTTCTTTCGGCATCCCGTCGAAACCAGGCCAAGCCTTGATGACGCGCCAGAAGGCAGTGTTGATCGCCTTCAAATCTTCCTTCTCGCTCGCGCCCGCCTCTCTCAAAGGTTCCTTTACAGGTTCTATTACATGGTTAGGCGGCAAATTTTGCCGGTTGAAACTGTCGGATTTTGCCGGTAGCTCGTGCACGATTTTGCCGGTAGTACTATCGGCAGAAATTGCCGGTTGAAATCCGGGTTCGAAGCCGAGTGCGTAACGGTTATAGCCACGCCTGCCGTTCTCGCGATGCATGTCCCAGTTGACCAGACCGCGTTCGCGAAGTCGCGCCAGTTGGTCACGAACCGCTCGTTCAGTGAGGTTCGTTTTCGAGCAGATATGCTCCTGACTGGGGAAGCAGCCGTAGATCGGGTTATGACAGTCTGCAAGAACCATCAGGACAGCCCATTCCGAAGGCTTCATGTCGCGGTATAGCTCAGGCTGGTCAAAGGCCCATTTCGTGGCGGCATGGCTCATTGGTTACCGCCTTTCTCGCGCGCCCATACGCCGCCGAAGTCGACAACCACTGAACGAACGGTATCTTCGCTGCCGACGAAAACCGGAGCCTGTGAACGGCCAGAAAATACCGACAGGAACACCCTGCCAGTGCGAACGATTTCCGCCAGCTCTTCCGGCGATAGCTCCCAACAGGAAACAGAACAACTTCCGTTGGTAAACGTATGAAGTGGCTCAACATTTTCGGAACCAGCCGGAGGAAGAAGCTTCATGTTTGAGCCGTGAAACTTGGTTGGAGTAGCCATTATTCCGCCGCCTCCTTGAACGCTGAAACGCCGTGCGAGACCGGCATTTTGATAGCGCGTAGTTCGGCAAGTTTGCGCTGATACTCAGCCTCATCAAACAGCGCGTCGAGCTGGCGAATGTAGCTATGCGACCCGGTGTAAGCCCCGGAATCGCGATGCGCCTGGCACACAAAGCTGGACAGATGCCGGATCGTATGAACACCGCCTTCGAAAACATCGCCGTGATGCGCGATTATGCGGCGCAGACAATTCTTGGCGGCGTCGAGCGACGGCAACAGCCAACCTACAGGCGTCAGGACGTGACCGCCTGTAGGGCTGGCGTGAAACGGAGCGTGCACAATGATGAAGCCATCTATCATGACATCTTGTGGCGGTTGGCCGTTTCGCCCGTTGTCAATCCAACGCTCATGCGCGATGTCAGTTGCCGTTTCATCCTTGATCGCATGTCGGACGATGGCCAGACCATGGCTAACAAGCGCATCAACTGGGCGGAACCCGGACGGCTTGTTGTGATCGCGCACGCGGACGGTTTGACGGATGAGAGAATCCATCATTCACCCCCTTGCTGATTTTCTTGAATGATGAGCCGCAAAATGCCGGTCGCATGCGCCAGCGCAGCCCCTTTGAGACTTCCCTGATGCCGCGTCTCGTGAAGGGCGGCGTAGAAACAAATCAGATACTCAATCCCCGGCATGAAGCCGGAGCGCTCGCAGGCGCTTTCCAGCACGCTGCGATACTTGATCATGATGATAATCGGACACGAAAGGAGGACTTCAGCACGGTCAGCATGTGACCGCGCGTCATGCATCGCGCGCAAGATCGGAAGCATTGTGTCGCCGCTCAAATCCATCACAGCAACCCCTCCTGATGGGGGACAGCAGTCGGAACTGGCTTGGCAAGGAGCAAATCAGGCTGGTTTCCCGCATTGAGAATGCGCTCGCATGCGATATCGAAAAACGGTTCGTAGCGCTCTATCCCGATGAAGGAACGCCCTGCCCTCACGCAGGCAACGCCCGTTGTTCCGCTACCCATAAAGGGATCAAGAACAGTGCCACCGGCCACATTGGCGACGATTTTGGCCATAACCGGCAGCGGCTTCACCGTTGGATGAGCGATGCCAGTATCCTTACCGTTTGGATGGAAGATGAAGCGCTTTTTTTGCTGGAGGTCGCCTACCGGATTGAAACCGACATTCCAGGCATGCACATAAATCTCGATATCCGGGCGATAATGCTTGTTCGCGACCGGCAAGGCATTTGGCTTGATCCATGGCAAAATGGCGTAACGATCAAACTGCGACGCGAGATATGGAAGCAATTCGGCCCACTGGTCATTGTGAGCGAAGAAAACAGCCGACCCGAACTGACTGCCAGTAAAGGCTGTAAAGTCGAATCCCTTATCGAGGCCAGCCGCTGCGATATCATCCATATTTGGACGTTTTGAACGTAGCTTACCGCCGCCCGACGTATCGAACTCATAAGGCGGATCTGTCACGACAGCGTCAATCTTGCCGAGCGTCGGCAGGATATCGAAACAGTCACCCAGATAGAGCGTACAATTGCCGATGGTTTCTTTTCGGCGATATGGCAGACGCTCCGGCCAATGCGTGTCGCCGCGCTCACGCTTGGCGGCGATTGCGACTTCATAGGATTTGCGGGAATCGTCGGCAGGATCATATTCGGACATATCAACGCCCTCCTGCGAAGAGAATTATGTAGGCCGTGAACACGGCGAACGGCGCTTCGACCAGCAAAGCAGCGCCTATGATCCAGAGATTTTCACGAAGTGATTTGCTGCTGTTCATGGCTTACGCCTTCCAGCTCGCAGGGTCCGACCCTTTAGCGCCCGTTTTTTCCGGTAGGTTTTCACGCCGTAGAGCACCGTCGAATGGTCACGATTGCCCAGTTTTGCGCCAATGCCGGTGCAGCTGAGTGGCGTCAGGCGGTAAGCCCAGTAATAAATGGCCTGTCGTGGTAGTATCAGATCGTGACGGCAAGATGCGGACACCACATCACGCGGCGTCACACCAAAAACCCGGCAAATTCGGGATACGATCGTCTGAAAATCAGCGCGATAAACACCGATCTCCACTGGCAAGGTCTCACTGGAGACCGCTTGAAGAAACTGGCGCCATTTCCGGCGTACATTCTGCGCAATGACGAAATCCGCTACCGGATCGGCTATGGGCTTCGGAACTGATGAAACCGGCGCTGGCTTCACGACAGCGACCGGCTTGACCTCGATCCGGGGCGACGGTTTTGCCGTCCCGGATTGTTGACGCGCTTCCTGCTCGCGCAAGCGCTGCGCGCGGATCGCAGCAGCGGTGCGCGGGTTGCTTTCTGTTCGGCGAGAGGAAGCGTAAAACATCAGCGTTCTGCCGAACCTTCGAAATGCGGCAGGCCCGTTTGCTTGGCCGCTTCGATCAGGTCGCGCTGGACTTGTTCACGAAGAACTGTTTCCCAACGATACAAATCATAGAACCAGACAATATCGCCGCCCTTGATGCGATATCGCAGCCGCGTCGGGATGCGCACCTTTTCGCCATCAACGAAAGCAGGAACCGAAACAATGAATATGCCCGGAATGACGACAGCTTCGCCCTTGGCGTTCTGATGCTCTTCCCGGAACTCGACCGTACGTTCGCCGGTCTGCAGTCGCACACCTTGCTTGACCGTCGCGCTGACGAACACTTCCAGATGGCGAGAGAGCATAATCAGCTCTGACGGCGTGGCGATCTTTTCGTTGAAGAACCGTTCGTATTCGGCCTTTTCGCCGTCGGTCGGCGATGCGACTTCCTGTGCGTGCTCTTCAATGAACGCCGCAAAATCGGCCTGCTCCATGCCCTTTTTATTGGCATCGACCCAAGCCTTGAACTCATCAGTGAGCGGGAACGCGTACTCGATACGATGGTCGGAAAAGCGGGCGTCATTGTCGAGGTCATGATAATTCATGATTCCCGTAAGCTTCGGTTCCGGCCAGCGAGCCTTGCCGAAAATCACCGAACCGTCATCCTTGTGACGATTGATGAGGTCAATAAAGCTGGCCAGTGTATCGGTGCAGGCAGTGCCGCGCCGACGTTCTGGAGCAATACGATGCTCTTCCAACAACGTCTTGACCGAACCGAAACGCTGGGTGTTGCGGTCAAACGTCAACGGGACCGAAGCGGCCAAGCCTTTCGCCAAGCCATCAGTGGTGACGTTGACGATTGCAGGCTGGCTGGCCTTGTTGGATAGGTCCGTCAGCGTGCGGATAGCCGCATCAAGGCCAGCAACTTCTTTATTCTCTTCCATGGATTTTTCTCCGGTTTAAAAAGGATCAGCCTTCGGCAGCGTCACGCTCTCCGGTGACGTCGCGAGGGAACATGTTGATCTGGTTGGGGTGTTCGAGCGTGAGAGCGCCGTCATGTGTCCAGAATGGCGTTTTCATGAACTTGGCGGTCTCAGGCAGCTTGATCTTTATCTTCGGATCAATATCGACGCGGCCCAGCTCGTAATTGAAATCGATTGTCAGGGTCAGCGTGGCTTTGCCCTTGTCTCCGGGCATTTCTTCCAGTGCCTGGACAATCTTTTCCATTTCTTCATCGCACTTTCGCGTGAAATCTCCACGCGAAAGCAGTCCGAGCATTTCCCGGAAATTGCGCATAACCCTGCTCATTGAAGTCCTCCTGTGACGGTTGGGTTTTGCTTTTTGGTGAGAGGAGAACCCGCCTCGACAGTCCGACGTGCAATGCGGTCGGCTCGATTTGGAAAGCGGGTAAGAAAATCGCGGGAGCGTTCACAATCGTAACGGTCGCCAACGTGACGCCAGCGCGCTTCGCCTGATAGAAGCTCGTCAAAAATGATGACCGATGGTTTGCGTCCGAACATCAATCGACAACCCGCAAACCTTCGGAACGCGCTCCCGCGAGTATGCGGCGGAACTCGGCAATCGAACGCTCCACGTCCGATGCGACACGATCCAACTGGGTAGCTTCAGCAGGTGTAACCTTGCCGTCGGCGAATGCTTGAGCACCAACCGCCATCAACTCACCAGACTGGCGAATGGCTTCGGCATAACGCGAGAGAATGTTCCCCGTGCCCTGCCCCAGATCGTCAGGGTCAGCGAGACGCCGCCCGTTCAATTCGGCCATCACAGTGGTAACCAGTGGCGTGCCGCACTCAGCTTCAAGCAGGAGAACTGCAGTCATCGGCATCAGTTCGGCATCGGTCGCGTTGTTCCAGCGGCCAACAGTGCTCTTGCCGAACGATGAAATATCGGCAGAACGTTCAATTCCGCCACACTGCTTGATGAGGTCGCGCTGCGCAGCCTTGAGACGATAAAACCAAGCGTCGGAAATCTGTGTCATGGGCTTGCCCTTAAAATGCAAAAAGCTTCCCGCGCCGGGAAAACCCGGCGTCGTTTCCCATTGTGGGAATTGTCAGCGAATGAGAGTTTCAGACCGTCAGAACGGCTTTAGGAACGATCAGTCATGGACCACCGCGCCAACATCGATATTTCTTCATGCAACCTCCCCATGAGAGTTCGGGGCGCGGCATGCCCTGTTCAGACGCCGCGCCCCGGTTTCGCCCGATGGGAGGACTTCAGGCGATGGGAAACTGGTTGCAGGGGCGGGAATCGAACCCGCGTTCTTCGGGGTATGAACCCGATGAGATACCGCTTCTCCACCCTGCGCAGAAATGGCTGGAGCACCGCGTGGGTTAGCGGGGGGCATCGATGCTCCAGCCTCGCCCGAAGAGGAACCGACGGGCGATTCAAAAAACAACGCATCAGACCATTCGATGCCACGACGAAAAGCCGCCACCCGAATGCGCTCCAGTTCTTCGAGTGAAGGAGAAACACCATTCTCCCACCTCGAAACGGTTGACTGAGTAACGCCAGCAACTTCAGCAAACTCTTTTTGCCCAAGCTGAAAGACATTCTTCCGTATGTGTCTGATTGCGCTCATGTGACGGATATTATGCGCAAACAGATAAATTGCAAGGGAATTTTATGCGCATACGGATTTCCTATAATTCCAATGTTCGGATACCGATATGAATATGAAAACTCAGAACCTTACGCCCGAACAAATGATTAACCTGCTCCTGAAGGAGCGCGAGTGGAACCAGCAGAAGCTGGCAGAAGCTCTTGGCGTTGCGCAATCGACAGTCAATCGTTGGCGCGGCGGGGCCGAACCAGAAGGTAAGCATCGGGACGCTATCCGGGATCTGTTTCAATCATTTTTCAATGGGGATGACGCTCCCCAAGCTGTCGTTCCCCTAATGGGCTATATCGGCGCTGGAGCCGAGATCGAACCCGAATTCGAACAAACTCCACCGGACGGCCTGGATTATATTGACATTCCTTTCGCGCTTCCTGCCGGTATGATCGCTTTTGGCGTCAAAGGTACATCAATGCTTCCACGCTACGATGAAGGCGACGTGATCATTGTCTGGAAAGAACAGCGTCGTCCGCTCGAAACCTTCTACGGAGAAGAAGCCGCCGTCCGGACACATGATGGAAAGCGTTATCTCAAACGCCTTCAGCGTGGAGCCGAAGGTGTTGACCTGATTTCGTGGAATGACAACCCCATTACAAACGTTCAGCTGGAATGGATAGGCGAAGTTCATTCGACAGTTCGAGCAAGCCAGTTGCGCAGACAAATCGTCAGTGCGATGAAAAATAATCTGGCGAGACGTCTCAAGTAACCCATTGATATAGCTCGATATAGTCTGGATCGAGTGATTTAGCGCATTCACTAATATCTGTTTGCGCATAATATCTATTGCAGTAATTATCCGTTTGCGCATATTATCCTTTCTCGCAAATAGAAATGCGCGAAAGGAAACAGCGCCATGATTCAGTTTCAGCCTAAAGCACAAACCGTCCAGCCCCGCACCTGCATCAGCAGCGTCGAAAGCCGTCTCGCTGACAAGATGCGCGAAATGGCATTCGCAGGTGAAAACGTCACACCCGAAACCCTAGCGAACTACGGCTTTTCCCGCGAAGTGGTTGCAAAACTCGGTCAGCGTGCTGCGGCTCTCGCCCGTCGTCGTTCAATCAAGCGGATCGACAGCCATGCATGAAGAAATCTTATTCCGGACGGAAGCGGGTTTTTCTTTACCCGCTGACTACCAGATCGAAGTTCGCGAGGCGAAGTTCCGCCTTGCGCTCGCAATCTTTGGCTTCAGCTGTGCAACTGCCGTTGTTCTGGGCTTCTGGATGGCGGGGCTGATATGAAAAACCGCTTGTCAGACCTCAACAATCACCTGTTCAGCCAACTCGAACGCCTCTCGGAAGAGAACCTTTCCGCTGAACAGGTCGAACAGGAAGTAAAGCGCACAGAGGCCATCGTTTCTGTGAGCGAGCAGATTATCCGTAATGCGGATATCTCTTTGAAAGCGGTCCATCTGGTTGCCAACCACGGCGACCGCTTCAAGCCCAATCTACCGATGATCTTCGATAAGTCCCAGACCATTGAGGGTAAATCGGAATGAAAGGGCGGGCCATCCCATATAGCGAGCACGAACTCGCGTGGATCAAAGCCCACGCAACGGAGAACCGGCGCGATACGCACGCAAGTTTCTGTCAGTTGTTCGAGCGAAGTGATGTGTCGCTTCAGTGCTTCAATGCACTTTGCAAGCGTAAAGGGTGGATGACCGGCAGAACCGGACGTTATGCAAAAGGTTCGATTCCGCCAAACAAGGGCAAGAGAATGCCCTTTAATGCGAACAGTGCACGGACCCAGTTCAAGTCAGGCAACCTGCCACATAACACCAAATATTTGGGTCACGAGCGAATTTCCAAGGATGGATACGTCGAGATCAGCGTTGATCTACCGAATCCTCATACTGGCTTCGAGCGCAGTTACGTCCTTAAGCATCGTCACCTCTGGGAACAGAAGAACGGTCCTTTGCCAAAAGGCATGGCATTGAAATGCCTGGACGGCAATCGATCCAATACCTCACCAACAAACTGGGAGCCAATTCCACGGGCGATGCTGCCTTATTTGGGTAGCCACCGCGGTATCGATTATGACGCCGCCGCCCCTGAATTACGCCCCTCCATATTACTTGTCGCCAAGGTCAAACACGCCCGCAAAGTGGCGAGAACCAAAGCCGGAGGCCGCAAAAATGGCTGATAATTCTCAGATCGAGTGGACAGACGCCACTTGGAATCCGATCACGGGCTGCAAGGTCGTGTCGCCCGGATGCACAAACTGCTACGCCATGAAGCTTGCCGGAACCCGGCTTGCTCACCATCCGTCACGTTCGGGCCTGACAATCGATACGAAAGCCGGTCCAGTCTGGAACGGCGAGCTTCGCTTCAATTCCGAATGGCTGTTTCTGCCCCTTCGTTGGAAGCGCCCGCGCCGGATCTTCGTTTGCGCGCACGGCGATCTGTTCGCCGATGGCGTTGAGGATGCTTGGCTCGACCAGATATTCGCGGTTATGGCCTGCAGTCCACAGCACATATTTCAGGTACTTACGAAGCGCCCGAATCGCATGCGAGACTATCTGAAAACGAAAATGCTGGAGCATCGCCTCGCTGCCGTCCAAGCACAGTTCGATTTCCCGTTACAATCACCGGGTTTCTGGCCGCACTTGCCGCTGTCCAATGTCTGGCTTGGTGTCTCGGTTGAAGATCAAACTCGCGCAGATGAACGCATTCCAACGCTACTCGACACGCCCGCGGCTATTCGCTGGATCAGCGCCGAACCATTACTCGGGCCAGTTAACCTCGATAGCATAAAGATTCCCGGCGTGATCAACCCTCTCGATAGTCTGCGCAGCGAAGCATATGCCGACATAAAGCACGGTCAGTATGCGGGCCAGCGCATGTATTCCGGGTTTAAGTATGGTTGCGCGCACGGGATCGACTGGGTTGTCGTCGGCGGCGAAAGCGGTGCTGGCGCTCGCCCCATGCATCCAGACTGGGCGCGATCCCTTCGTGATCAATGCACAGAAGCCGGGGTTCCATTTTTCTTTAAGCAATGGGGCAACTGGCAGATCGCCAGCGAGACTAACGGCCATGCCGATCACAATATGAGCCGGAACGATGCGTTCTGGATCGATATCGGTGGCACCCAGCACAAGCCTCAATCAATCGGCCTAGACACACCATACGCAATGCATCGCGTTTCCAAGGCTATTGCGGGCCGTCTACTCGACGGAATCGAACACAATGCATTTCCGGGAGGCGAACAATGACCGACCGCCCTATTCTTTTCAGCGCGCCGATGGTGCGTTCTAACCACGATGGCCGGAAAACCAACACGCGGCGTATCCTTAAGCCACAGCCATTAAACCAGAGCGCCAGAATGTGTGGCTTTGTCGGTATAGGTGACACAAAAGCCGTCTTTTGCGCCGACTACCCAAATCAACCTGAAACCATTCGCTTGCCAATATCTGTCGGGGATCACCTTTGGGTTCGGGAAACATGGAAACCGGGCGCATGGCGCGATGATGGTCGAATTGCAATTGATTACAGAGCGCATCCGGAACTAACGAACACGCCTTGGTGTAACCTTCCTGAAAGTGTCGATTGGCGAGAGCTGCAACGCCGATGGAATGTCGAGCTTCTCAGGGCTGGATCAGTGCCTGACGCAAGCAATTTTCACCACTGGAACCCCGGACAGTCACCAATGCGCTGGCGACCAGGCATACATATGCCCCGCTGGGCGTCTCGGCAGACCTTGATCGTTACGAATCTGAAAATCGAGCGCCTGCAGGATATTACCGAGATAGATGCCGTTGCAGAAGGGGTTGAACCATTGCACGGCGGCTGGTTTCCCTACGGAATTTCCACATTTATGACTACGTTTCAAGATGGTCGGGAAGCTCCCGCGCAACATTGCACCTCTGCGCGCGATAGCTTCCGGATGCTCTGGGAGCACATAAACGGAAAGGGTTCATGGGACGCGAACCCGTGGATAATCGCTTACACCTACCGCACCATCAATCGCAACATCGATCAAATCGAGGTGCAACCATGAGCGTCTTTGTCGATGATATGGCTGTGGCGTTCGGCAACATGGTTATGTGCCACATGTGGGCCGATTCCGACGAAGAACTGCTGACCATGGCAGACAAGATCGGAGTGCAGCGCAAATGGATTCAGGGGCATCAGACGCTTTCATTCGGAAAGCACAAGAACGCGTCATGGATACATTTTGACATCGCCAAATCAGAACGAGCGCTCGCCATCAAGTTTGGCGCGATACAGACAGACCGATTTGGCCCTCTAGAACACACCGCAAATTTGCTTGTCGCGTCAGGCGATCCGGTTCGAATCGCTATCGGCGAGAAACGTATTGCGATGGTGCAAGAGTGCCGGGAACGGCGAAATAATTCAGGAGATTCACTCCTATGACTTTTGCTGAAAACCACTTCCGAAAAATCCGCCCCGGAAGCAGACTGCAGAACCGGGAAACCAGACACCCGGCCCGCATCATGGCGATTGCCGAAGGCTGGGTAATGGTTCGCCCGAATGGCGGGCAACCTGTTCTTGTCTATGTCCGGGATCTTCATCTGAAATATGAGGTGACGAAATGGTAGTCGCCACGCTCATTTCTCGCATCTCCAAATTAGAAGCGCCGTGCAACACGACAGACGTTTTGATAGAGCTGGCGCTGTTCAAGCCCGACAAGAACTATGTATCCGCCCGCGCTAACAAGGCCGGAACGAAGGTGATTTTCACAAGAACCGACGGCAAGTGCGAGACGTGCTGGGCCTATGATTACACGTTCACGCCGGACCGGCGCGCTAAATCAATCGCCCGTTTGCGCGCAAAGAAGGTGGGACAGCCATGAACACATCATTCCTGCTCATGGCTCAGTACAGTGGCAAAGCGATCATCCCGGTTGAGGATCTTTGCCGGGACTACTTTCCACATCTGACGCCAGAGAAATTCGTGCGGAAGGTAACGAACGGCGATATCAAAATCCCGCTCGTTAGAATCGAGGAAAGCCAGAAGGCTGCAAAAGGCGTTTATCTCGATGATTTAGCCCAGTATTTGGACGAACGTCGCGCGGCTGCCTTGCGCGAATATAAGCAGTTTCATGGATGATGTTGTACCGACAACGGTACAACACCTCGCTCCAATGACAGCCTAACCAATTGCAATAACTATATTTTTCAAAAACAATCCGTCCCATCGATCATGGGGGCAACGGCAAAGCGCACATCCGGATAGTTGCGTTTTTTTGATTTTATTTCAGTCATTTATACAACAATCCTGAGAATGCGATTCAGACGCAATCGGTGCTTTCGACATCTGTTTAAATTCGGAATGATGCCAAAAGCCACAATTGATCAAAATGATCAAGTTTCGCCACTCTTGCGGTCACCAGCGCCCAATATAGTGACCCAGGAAGAATTTTCATACCCGACACGAAAACTCTGGCCGCTCCAGAGAGTAGAATGGCCTGTCTTCTCGTCAATTACGCACTATGATTGAGTGCAGAAGCATTCTCCCGATTCTCATCTGCGCAATTCAAGGAAATTCGGCGTGACCTCCTTTTCCCCTTTCGGCAAATCATTCGATGCGTTTCTTTTCGACATGGACGGCACAATACTAAGTTCCATCGAAGCGACCGAACGCGTGTGGAGCGAATGGGCGATACGCCATGGCATCGATCCGGTCACGTTTCTCCCGACCATTCACGGTGTCAGGGCAGTCGAAACCGTCCGCCGGCTTGCGCTGCCGGGCGTGGACCCGATCCGCGAGGCGGAGATATTGCTTCAGGCCGAAATGGCGGATCTGGACGGCATTGCACCTATTGACGGCGCATATGACTTCCTCAGTTCATTGCCGCAGGATCGTTGGGCAATCGTGACCTCGGCACCACTTGAACTTGCTACCCGTCGCGTCGCCGCAGCAGGACTGCCGATGCCGAGGACCATCGTTTCCGCCGAAGACGTGGAGCGCGGCAAGCCAAGCCCCGAATGTTTCCAGCTTGGCGCGAAACGACTTGGTTTCGATCCGCATAATTGCCTTGTGTTCGAGGATGCGCCAGCCGGTATCGTTGCAGGAGAAACTGCCGGTGCGAGCGTTGTCGTGGTGACGGCGACGCACCCGCATTCCCCGAAAACATCTCATCTGAGCATTGACAGCTATCGCTCTCTGCAGCTCGATATTCTGGATGATGGCAGACTGGCGCTGGAACCGACAAGCCCGGTCCCAGTGGGCTAGATAACCCGCCGCCCCGCCCGCCAGACGGTGCGGATGATCGGAACATGATCGGCAATCTGCACCCGAACCAGATCAGCTCGCTTGCCTGCGAGGATCTCGCCGCGATCCTCCAGCCCTACCGCTTTGGCAGGGTTGGCAGAAACCAGTCGAATAGCTTGAGGCAGCGAGATATTTTCGGCGACATCTGCGAGAAAGAAAGCTGACTGCATCATGCTGGCCGGAATATAGTCCGACGATATGATGTCGAGATTTCCAGCTTCCGCCAACTCGCGCGCGGACACATTTCCCGAATGTGAACCGCCGCGTACGACGTTCGGCGCTCCCATAAGCACCGACATCCCGGATTCTTTTGATGCCTTCGCTGCGGTGTGTGTCGTGGGAAATTCTGCAACGCGTATTCCCTGCGCCTGTGCTTCTGCGACATGTTCTGTCGTTGCGTCATCGTGGCTCGCCAGAACAACGCCGCGCTGGTGGCACAATTCGGCAATCGCCTTGCGTGTCGGCGCGGAATATTGCTGGGACTGCCCGATACGCCGCTCGCAATAGAGCCGGAACTCTTCTTCCGAGAATTTGAGCTTGCGGATGAAATAGGTCTTGTAGGTTTCGATATCCGTGAACTGGCGCTGCCCCGGCGCGTGATCCATGAGCGATACCAGCCTGACCAGCGCCTGATTGCCGAACTGTTCGAAGGCTGGAAGGCAGTCGGGAGCAGAAACTTCACAGCGCAAATGCAGGAAATGGTCGGCGCGCAGACGACCCGCATCGCGGCCTTCGGCAATTGCTGACGATAGCTTGCGCATGTCGTCTATACCTGTCTCGGCATCCTCATCGAAGCCTATGCGCAATGCGTCGAAGACTGTGGTGATTCCGGAGGCCGCAATCTGTGCGTCATGCGCCTGCACGGCGGCAATCGGGTTCCAGCGCACTTTCGGGCGCGGCGCATAGTGCCCTTCGAGATGATCCGTATGCAGCTCAACCAGTCCCGGCGTCAGGAAGTCGCCTTCCATATCCTCGCCGACACCGGATGCGCCGGCGGAAATATCGGCGATCTTGCCGTCAACAAGCTTCAGGGAACCGAGAACGACATCGTCGGAGAGTACGATGCGGGCATTACGCAGAACCGTTTCATTTCCCATTGCTTACGGCCTCCCAACCGCTCGTGAGGCCCGAGCAGATGCTATCTTGCCACCTGTCAGAGGATGCAGCGAATGAATCTCGAAAGGAGCCCCTTTCTCAGGTTCCACGAACAGTGCGAGATTCGCAACCTCTACGGCGTCGTCCAGCAGCGGCGTGAAGAATTCGTCCAGCGTCCGTTCCACGCGAGCGCGGTCTTTCTCCTCCACCGGGCCGGTCAGCGTCATATGAAAGCGGAACTCATCGAAAACATAAGGATAGCCCCAGCGCTCGATGTTGTGCCGCTGTGTCTCGCTGAGACGTTCCGGTCGCCGCTTTGCAATTTCCGCCTCGGTGAGCGGTGCGCGAAACCGGTCGAAGGCAACCACAACATCATTGGCGAGCTGGTTAAGCTCGGCAACTGACTCTTCCGGCACGAGAGCGAAGAACGGGCCAATTGCGTGCAGCTTCAGACGCGGAATGGTAACAGGTGAAGCCGATGATGCGAAATGCATCAATGCGGCCAACAGATCATTTTCGGTGTGTCCATCATCCAGACGGAATGGAGCCTTCATCGTCGCATGAAAGCCATAACGGCGCGGCTCTTCGGTCAGTTGAGCGATTTCATCGGTCGCAAGCGAGCGAATCGCAGGCATCTTGACCGGCTCGCCACTAAACGCACTGCGCCCGAGCCAGTTTGCTGCAACTTTCAAAAGCGCATCATTGGATGGCGGCGTGAAATAAATCGCATAACGCATGTCAAATCCTTAAGCGAGGTTCGCTACACGACGTCAGCGGAACTCCGAAATATCAGGTAATGCATCGTGCTTTTGAAAAGCTATCCCGATTTTGAGGGCGATGCAGTCGGGGGATGCTTACACAATGAATGTGGCAAGTCGATAAAGGCTGGATGACTACCGACAAACCAATTTTACATAGCGGCAAATTAGTATAGGCGTTAGCGCCATTGGAAGTGAGGAGACTGACATGGGCGGATTTGCGTCTATCGGCGAATGCATGATCGAGCTTTCAGGCAATGAAGGCGATCAATGGCGCATGGGTTTTGC
>WPCJ01107203.1_pt1 | contig 51561 bp, 48 predicted proteins | sample 5399831 | NCBI WGS metagenome assembly WPCJ01 (sample SAMN12869470, study PRJNA574797) | sludge metagenome | isolation source: wastewater treatment of pH10 | place: China:Beijing | collected 2019-05-20
CCAATTCGGGCATTGCGTTTTGCGGTCTTTGAGCCTATAAGGCCGCGTTCGAACCGCCCGGCAGGGCATGCCGTGGCGGTTTCGTATGCTTTTCGGGCTTGGTCAGTCCGGAAGTAAAACTAGGTTCCCATCCGCATCAGGCATGACCGGACGCCACGACAAGAGGCGTCGAGTGCCGGAGGCACGAGGGGGATCGCAAAGAAGGAGTAGCAAAATGCCCAAGATGAAGACCAAATCAGCCGCCAAGAAGCGGTTCAAGATCACCGGCACCGGCAAAATCAAGGCCGCAGCTGCTGGTAAGCGTCATGGCATGATCAAGCGTTCGAACAAGTTCATTCGCGATGCACGCGGCACCATGGTTCTCGCCGATGCCGATGCAAAGATCGTGAAGCAGTTCCTGCCGAACGGCCTCTAAGATTAGTCTGAGAAGGAGATCATAACATGGCACGCGTAAAACGCGGCGTTACCGCCCACGCAAAGCACAAGAAGGTTCTGGATCAGGCTGCTGGTTTCCGTGGCCGTCGCAAGAACACGATCCGCACCGCCAAGGCTGCAGTCGACCGTTCGAAGCAGTATGCTTACCGCGACCGCAAGAACCGCAAGCGCTCGTTCCGCGCTCTCTGGATTCAGCGTATCAACGCTGCTGTCCGCGAGCAGGGCCTGACCTATGGCCGTTTCATCGACGGTCTTGCCAAGGCTGGCATCGAGATCGACCGCAAGGTTCTGTCCGACATCGCAATCCACGAACCGGATGCGTTCGGTGCGCTGGTTGCGTCGGCAAAGAAGGCTCTCGAGTACCTCAAGAACACCGAGACGCCGAACGCTTTTGAAGGCGCTGTCCGCTAAGCCAGCCGCCTTTCCCAAGCAGTATCGATAATTTGGGGACCCGCGCTGGCTCGGCTGGCGCGGGTTTTCTCGTTTTAAGGATTCAAATCGGGCATGAAGGATGAACCGGGCAAGTTGAGACTGGATCTGGATGCGGATGATCTCCGCAGCCTGCTGGTTCTGCTTGCCCAGAGCCAGGGCAAGCGCATTTCCAGCGCTGTCATTGGCGGTCGGCGTGTCTGGATCAAGCGCCACGATGCCGAAAGGCGCCCACTTCCGAAGCGCCTGCACAGCCTGATTTCGCCGCTTCTTCCCTATCCGTTCCTGCGTAGCCCGAAGGATGTCGGAGAAGCAGGCATGGCCGACCGCGAAGAGCGCAAGATGAGCGCTTTTCTGCAGGCGGGTTTTCAGGTGCCCAGAATTGTCTACCGCCAAGGGGCGGTAATGGTTTTGAGCGATGTCGCGCCGATCATCCAGGATCGACTTGACCAGTTGCGTCGCAATGATCCGCAGGGCCATGACGCGCTTCTCGTCCATTGTGCCCGTTCTTTGGGCGAGGCTCATGCGGCAGGACTCTGCCACGGGCGCCCGCATCCGCGCGATTTTTTCCAGAAAAACGGTGTTGCCGGCTTTCTCGATTTCGAGGAAGAGCCGGAAACCGTCATGCCGCTTGCTGCCGCGCAGGCGCGCGATGTCTGGCTTCTGTTTTTCCAGATCACGGCGCAGGCGCGTCTTGCCGGGACACCGCAGCAGACATTCGCAGCCTATCGTGCGGTTGCGCCCGCTGACGTAATTCCGGAATTGAAGAAAATCGTTGGATTCTTCCGATTTACCATCGCGCCGTTGAAGCTGTTCCGCCGCATTTTTCTCGGTGGCGATGGAAGACGGCTTTTGCAGGCGATGGAATTTTTTGACGCTAATCTTGATGCGTCTCGTCAATCAGGCCAAAGAGAGTGACGACAACGCTTCTTTGGCTGCAAAGCGAAATATATGGAGCGCTGCAGGCGCAACAGGGAACTCAAAACAAGAGGCGTGGAGTGCCGCGGGCACGACAGGGATTTAAACAATGAGTGATCTAGAACAACTCGAACGGCAGATTCTCGAAGACATCGCGGCGGCGGCTGACGAGCCTGCCATTGAAGCCGTGCGTGTCGCCGCTCTTGGCAAGAAGGGCTCGGTTTCGGAAAAGCTGAAGACGCTGGGCAGCATGACGCCGGAAGAGCGTCAGGCACAGGGCCCGGCCATCAACGGCTTGAAGAACCGCGTTACTGATGCACTGACCGAACGCAAGACAGAGCTGCGCAAGCAAGCCATTGCAGCGCGCCTTGAGCGTGAGAAGGTCGATGTGACACTGCCGGTACGCGAAAGCGCTGTATCGCGCGGACGCATCCATCCGATTTCACAGGTCATCGATGAGATCACCGCAATCTTCGCTGATATGGGTTTCTCAATTGCCGAAGGTCCGGATATCGAAACCGACTATTATAACTTCACCGCCCTGAACTTTCCTGAAGGCCATCCGGCGCGTGAAATGCATGACACCTTCTTCTTCAATGCGGATGAGAAGGGTGAGCGCAAGCTGTTGCGCACCCACACCTCGCCGGTGCAGGTGCACACGATGGAGAAATTTGCCGCCATCCGTGACAAGGAAGGCCGTGACGAGCCGATCCGCATCGTCATTCCGGGCAAGACCTATCGCATGGATTCCGACGCCACCCATTCGCCGATGTTCCATCAGGTCGAAGGTCTGGTCGTGGACAAGTCGGCCAATGTCGCCAACATGAAATGGGTGCTGGAAGAGTTCTGCAAGGCCTTCTTCGAAGTGCCTTCGGTCAAGATGCGCATGCGTCCGAGCTTCTTCCCGTTCACCGAGCCATCGGTTGAAGTGGATATTCAGTGCGACCGTTCCGGTCCGCATGTGAAGTTCGGCGAAGGCAATGACTGGCTCGAAATTCTGGGCTGCGGCATGGTGCATCCGAATGTGCTGCGCGCTTCCGGCTACGATCCGGACGTCTATCAGGGCTTCGCCTGGGGCATGGGCATCGATCGCATCGCCATGCTGAAATACGGTATGCCTGACTTGCGCGCCTTCTTCGACGCCGATGTGCGCTGGATCGAACATTACGGTTTCCGTCCGCTCGACATTCCGACGCTTTTCGGCGGACTGAGCGCGTAAGGACAGGAAGGGACAAGACAAATGAAATTCACGCTTTCCTGGCTCAAGGATCACCTTGAAACCGATGCGACGCTCGATCAGATCGTCGAGAAGCTGACCGATATCGGTCTGGAAGTGGAATCGGTCGATGACCGCGCTGCTTTCAAGGCCTTCAAGATCGCCAAGGTCGTGAGCGCCGTTCAACATCCGGATGCCGACAAGCTGCGCGTTCTTTCGGTCGATACGGGCGAAGGCCAGCCGGTTCAGGTCGTCTGCGGCGCACCGAATGCCCGCGCCGGTCTCGTCGGTGTTCTGGGCCGTCCTGGCGACTATGTGCCGGGCCTCGATGTCACGCTTTCGGTCGGCAAGATTCGCGGTGTCGAAAGTTTCGGCATGATGTGTTCCGAACGCGAGCTGGAGCTTTCCGACGAACACAATGGCATCATCGACCTGCCGGAAGATGCTCCAGTCGGCACCAGCTTCGCGATCTATGCCGGACTGGACGATGCGGTGATCGAGATCGGCCTGACACCGAATCGCGCCGATTGCACTGGCATTCGCGGCATTGCGCGCGATTTGGCCGCTGTCGGTCTTGGCACGCTCAAGAACACGCTGCCGGAAGCAGTCAAGGGTGAAGGCGAAACGCCGGTCAAGGTCATACTGGATCAGGATGCCGAAAACCCGTTCTGCACCGGTTTCGCACTGCGCATGGTCAGGGGTGTCAAGAATGGCCCAAGCCCGAAATGGATGCAGCAGCGTTTGAAGGCCATCGGCCTGCGCCCGATCAATGCACTGGTCGACATCACCAATTATGTGACCTTCGATCAGGGCCGTCCGCTGCACGTCTTCGACGCGGCCAAGGTCAAGGGCAATCTGACGGTGCGACTGGCAAAGGATGGCGAAACCATTCTCGGCCTTGATCAGCGCGAATATAAGTTCAAGCCGGGCATGTATGTGATTGCCGATGAAAACGGTCCCGAATCAATTGCCGGTATCATGGGTGGCGAGCATTCCGGCTGCGACGAAAACACGGTCGATGTGCTGATCGAATCCGCTCTTTGGGACCCGCGCATGATTGCGCGCACGGGCCGCGAGCTAGGTATCGTTACCGATGCGCGCTACCGTTTTGAACGTGGCGTCGATCCGGAAATGATGGTTCCAGGTGCAGAAATCGCGACCAAGCTGGTGCTGGAACTTTGCGGCGGCGAGCCGACAGTTCTCGACGTGGTCGGATATAGCAAGCCTGAGCCGCGCGTGATCGATTTCCCGGTATCGGAAGTCAAGCGCCTGACGGGTATCGAAGTGTCCTATGAAGCGTCGCTCGATATTCTGAAGCGTCTCGGCTTCGGCGTCGAAGGTGATGGCAAGGTCATCAGGGCAATCGTTCCGTCATGGCGTGGTGATGTGGAAGGCAAGGCTGACCTTGTTGAAGAAGTCATGCGTATCCACGGCATCAACCAGATCGATCCGCAGCCGTTGCCAAACCATGGCGCCGTCAACGGGCGCATCCTGACCACCTTGCAGATTCGCACGCGCCATGCCCGCCGTATGCTCGCTTCACGGGGCATGCTGGAAGCGGTGACCTATTCTTTCATTTCCGAAGCGCAGGCCAAGGCATTTGGCGGCGGCCAGCCGGAGCTGAAGCTTGCCAACCCGATTGCAGCCGACATGTCGGATATGCGTCCGTCGCTTCTGCCGGGCCTCTTGGCTGCGGCACAGCGCAATGCGGATCGCGGTTTTGGCGATATCGCTCTGTTCGAGGTTTCGGGCATCTATGAAGGCGACACGCCGGAGAAGCAGCGCCGTGTGGCCGGTGGTATCCGTCGCGGAACGGCGGGCGTTGAAGGCGCTGGCCGCTTCTGGTCGGGCAATGCGGCGACCGTTGGCGTGTTCGACGCCAAGGCCGATGCGCTGGCGGCGCTGGAAGCTGCCGGTGCGCCGGTTGATCGCATCCAGATCGAAGCCGGTGGACCGGAATGGTTCCATCCGGGCCGTTCCGGCACGCTGAAGCTCGGCCCCAAGGTCGTGCTTGGCTATTTCGGCGAGTTCCATCCGGACACGCTGGAAGCCCTCGACGTGTCGGGCAATCTCTGCGGCTTCGAAATCTATATCGATGCGATCCCTGAGCCGAAGGCAAAGGCGACCCGCACCAAGCCGGCTTTGAACCTTTCACAGTTCCAGAGCCTCAAGCGCGATTTCGCGTTTGTGGTGGATGCAGATGTAGAAGCCGGAAATGTCGTGAAGGCGGTCTCAAGCGCGGACAAGAAACTAATCGTCGGCGTTCAGGTGTTCGATATCTTCACAGGCGCATCGCTTGGCGAAGGCAAGAAGTCGATCGCGGTTGAGGTGCTACTGCAGCCACAGGACCGCACATTGACGGATGAAGATTTGGAAGCGTTGTCGAAGCAGGTCGTGGCCAGTGTGGCCAAACAGACCGGCGGCGTCCTTCGCGGATAGGCATGAAACAAAAAGCCCGGCTTCAAGCCGGGCTTTTTACCTTGGCGGGCATGGCGCGCATGGCCATATCGATGATCTTCTGCACATTGGCGCGTGAATTGCCATCGCGGGCTTCAAAGGAAATGCTCTGCTGTATCATGTGATAGAACTCGGTCATTTGCGTAATATCGGAATCGGACGGGAGGTCGCCCGTCTCTATCGCTCGCTGCAAGCGCCTGGAAAGCCGGTCATGATTGGCGTGGCGGATAGCTTGGAGAAATTCCTTCACAGGCACATTTTCCGGTTTGCACTGTATCGAGCTGACACTGATCATACAGCCACCCGCCGGACAGACAAAAGCACTGTCCGCGCTCAGTTCCAGCCATTGGCGCATGCCTTCCTGAATGGTGGTCGCGTTTTCCAGTGCGTCGAACGGAGCGGCGCCGATGGTACGACGATAATAGTCGACGGCTTCACGAAACGCCTGCTCCTTATTGCCGAAGGCGGCATAGAAGCTTGGCGGCGTAATGCCGATGGCGGTCGTGAAGTCGTTGATCTGGGCACACTCGTAGCCTTTGGCCCAGAAAACCTTCATCACCTTGTCCAGCGCTGCATCGCGGTCGAAGCTGCGCGGGCGTCCGCGTGGAACCATTTTTCTCCCTTTCTGTAGTCATCCCTATATAATTCTCTTGACCCTTTCGGGCAAGGCGATATTAATTATGTAGCTTACACTATATAAATAGGATTCGTCCCATGAACGATACGTGCGAATCTGCCCTTGCGGCGGAAGAGGTTTCTGCGTCTTCGCAAAAGGCGCGAGCGATCCCGCTGGTTGTCTATTGCCTCAGCTTGGGCGTGTTCGCGCTCACGACTTCCGAACTCATGATTTCGGGCATGCTGCCGTCGCTTCAGGTGGCATTTGACCGTTCCATTGCTGATATAGGCAATCTCATTTCGCTCTATGCGCTTGGCATGATGATCGGAGGACCGCTGGTCACGATCCTGTTTCTGGCCTTGAAGATCGAGAACAAGCGGGGGCTTCTGATTCTGCTTGTATTTTATGCGGCGGCGCAAAGCGTGGCGGCATCCACAAGCAGCTTCCAGGTTCTGCTGATTGCGCGTGTTCTGACCGGCATGGCGGCGGCAACGAGCTTCGGGCTGATGCTTGCCATCACGGCACAGCTCGTCGGACCGGAACTGCGCGGACGGGCTTCATCGCTGGTCTTTGCCGGCCTCATGCTCTGTACAGTCTTCGGCGTGCCCATCGCGACTGCGATCACCAATGCGTTCGGCTGGCGGGCGAGCTTCTGGGCCATTGTAGTCCTGATTCTGGTTTGCGCGCTTGTCATCGCAATCAAGGTCGAGTCGTCGCCCGATACGCCGCAGGCCGATCTGCGCTCTGAACTGAAGGAGATGCGCAAGCCGAAACTCTGGGCTGCCTATGCCACCAGCGCGCTGGTCATAGGCTCGTCCTTCGCCGTCTATAGTTATCTGTCGCCGATTACGGTGCAGCTTGCCGGTTTCTCCGCGATGCAGGTGCCATTGTTGCTTGCCCTCTATGGCGGTGCCAATATCGTTGGCAACTATGTCACGGGTCGCTTTGCCGACCGTCACACGATCCCGACTATCGCCATCGGCCTCGTGTTGATGCTGTCGGCCATGCTGATTTTCGCGCTTTTCGCAGAGCTGAAACCGGCTGCAATCCTTGCCATCGTGATGATCGGCCTTACGGGCATTGCGCTTAATCCGGCCTTTATTGCGCGGGTGATGCGGATCGCACATCCGGGCGCGCTGGTGAACGCGATGCACGCATCGGTCATCAATATCGGTCTCGGGCTTGGGCCGTGGGTTGGCGGACAGGCAATGGAGGCCGGGTATGGCCTGCATGCACCGCTATGGGTCGGCTTTGCCATGACGCTGGCCGGGCTTCTGACGCTTGCACCGCCAGCCTTGCGCAGAATGTAATAAAAAGGGAGCCCGACGGGCTCCCTTTTTATTTGGAACAGTTAGGGCGCGTTTCGATCGGATTGAAACAGATCGGCGCTCTAACTGCTTTTTTACCGCGCATCTTGCCCGAAAATCGTTTCACACTTTTCGGGATGCGCTCTCATCAGAGACCGGTCAGCGCAAGTTGCTGTTCGTTATAACGCTTGCCTGCGATCAGGTCGGGTGCGGATACCTCATCCAGACGCTGGAGATCTTGTTCTGTCAACACGATGTCCACGGCTTTCACATTGTCTTCCAGATGATGGATCTTGCGGACGCCGGGGATCGGCACAATGAAATCGCCCCGGCTCAGCACCCATGCCAGCGCCAGTTGCGCGGGCGTGACATGCTTTTCCTGTGCGATCTCGACGATGCGATCCACCTGCCGGTTGTTGGCTTCCAGATTGCCCGGCTGGAAACGCGGCAGGGTCTTGCGGAAGTCATCTTCGGCGAGATCGGACTGTGAACGCAACGTGCCGGTCAGCATACCGCGCCCAAGCGGGCTATAGGGTACGAAACCGATACCGAGTTCACGGCAGACCGGCAGCACATTGTCTTCCGGATCGCGTGCCCATAGCGAATATTCGCTTTGCAGCGCGGCGATGGGATGGACCGCATGCGCACGGCGCAAGGTAGTGCTACCTGCTTCCGAAAGACCGATGGCGCGTATCTTTCCCTCATCGATCAGGTCTTTCAAAGTTCCGACCACATCTTCAATCGGCACGGATGGATCGACGCGGTGCTGGTAGAACAGATCGATCACATCGATGCCGAGCCGTTTCAGGGAGGCCTCGGCTACATCGCGAATATGTTCAGGGCGGCTATCGACACCCTTCATCTGGCCGTCTTCGATCTTGAAGCCGAACTTCGTTGCAATGGTCACCTGGTCACGGAATGGCTTGAGTGCCCTGCCGACAAGTTTCTCGTTCTCAAACGGACCATAGACCTCTGCCGTATCGAAAAATGTCACGCCAAGATCGACGGCGCGATGCAGCGTGCGGATCGCATCGTGTTCATCCTGTCCGCCATAAGCATAGGTCATTCCCATGCAGCCGAAACCAAGGGCAGAAACGCTCAATTGCTGGCCGAGTTTGCGCTGTTGCATCGTAGTTCCTTTCGAATGATTGATTGAAAGTACTGAAAATTGTGCGGGAAAATCGGGAGGAGATTCCGGCGGGATGCGCCTTGTCTGTGGCTGCGTTCCGACCGAGGACCATGTCGCAAACAATAAAACGGGGCGGTAAGTTCGATAATACCGATTTATTTTCACGGCTTGTTCTGTAATTTGTAACAATGAATCGAAGCCAACTGTCACAGCTTGCTGTTCTCGCCGCCGTTGCAGCGCATGGAAGTTTCCGTGGCGCTGCGCGGGAACTGGCAATTGCACCTTCAGCCGTCAGCCACGCAGTGGCAACACTGGAGGACAGTCTGGGTGTGCGTCTTCTTGCACGCACAACGCGTAGCGTCGCCCCGACGGAAGCCGGGCGGCAATTGCTGGAGAGGCTGGCACCGGCGCTTGAGGAGATCAATGCGGCCTTGGGTGCCGCCGTTGATTCGCGGGATCGACCGTCGGGGGTGCTGCGCATTACAGCGCCCTATGTGGCGGCGCAGCTTGTTATCGCTCCGCGTCTGGGCGAATTCGCCAGAGCTTATCCCGACATTACACTCGATCTGCGAGTGGAAAATGGCTTCACCGATATCGTAGCGGCCGGCTTCGACGCAGGCGTGCGTCTCGGTGAGAGCCTCGAAGCGGATATGATTGCAACGCGGTTGACCGGCAATGTGCGTGCGGCAATCGTTGCGGCACCTGTTTATTTTGAGAACCGTTCGGTCCCCGTCGAACCGCGCGATCTTTTGCAGCATGCATGTATTCGCCATCGCTTTCCGAGCGGACAAACCTATCGCTGGGAATTCGAAAAGGCAGGCGAGGTGCAGGAAATTGCAATTGAAGGGCCTTTGATCGTCAACGATGACAGAGTTATTCTGGAAGCAGCTCTGAACGGCACCGGACTTGCTTATCTGTTCGAGGCCTATGTTCACGACGCTTTGGCGGAAAGGCATCTTGTTCGGGTTCTGGACGACTGGTGCCAGCCTTTCGCGGGGCTTTATCTCTATTATCCGAGCCGCCGCCAGATGCGCCCGGCGTTGCGGGCATTCATCGACTTTTATCGCCATGGAAGCGGTCAATGAAATCAGTGTCGAACCATTTGCGTCATGCCGGTCTGCCGCTCGCACAGCAGCGGGATATCTTTTCACAGATGATTCTGGAAAGCCCGCTGTTGACGGATGCGCTGCATCGGTTGCATGAACTGGCCGGGGAAGCGTCTGATTTCTGGCTCGTCTCAGGCGCGCTCTATAACACCATCTGGAACCGACTGACCGGGAGGCCGGTCCTGCACGGGATCAAGGATCTCGATATTATCTATTTCGACGGCAGCGATCTTTCCTGGGAGGCAGAGGACGCTGTTATCACCCGCGGGGCTGGCGTCTTCCGCGACTTCCCGCTTCCGGTGCAGGTTCGCAATCAGGCGCGGGTGCATCTGTGGTTCGAAAAACGCTTCGGACAGCCCTATGCGCCGCTTCGCTCTGCGACCGAATCGATAGAACGTTATTCGACGATTGCCCATTGCGTGGGCGCGCGGCTGGCAAAAGACGGCGAAGCGACGGAGGATGGGCTGCTCATTCACGCTCCTTTCGGCTTCGATGATATTTTTTCATTTCGCATTCGTCCCAATCGTGCCATCGATAACCGCGAAACGCACGAGATCAATGCAGCCCGCGCGCTCAAATTCTGGCCGGAACTGCGAGTTCAGGACTGGGACACGCCGCAATGAGCCTGGATTTTTGCTTTGAATAAAAGAGGGAACAGCATGTTTCGTTGGGGTATCCTTTCAACAGCCAAGATCGGCGTCACGCAGGTGATTCCAGCGCTTTGCGCATCCGAAAATGGCGTTGTTCATGCCATTGCAAGCCGCGACCTGTCGCGTGCGCGCTCCGTCGCCGACCGCTTCGGCGCGCCGCTGGCATTCGGCTCCTATGAAGAGCTTCTAGCAAGCGATGTCATTGATGGCGTCTATATACCGCTGCCGACCTCGCAGCACATAGAATGGAGCCTTAAGGCGGCTGAAGCGGGCAAGCATGTCTTGTGCGAAAAGCCGATTGCACTCAAGGCCGACGATATCGACCAACTCATTGCCGCACGTGACAAGCATAAGGTCACTATCGCTGAAGCCTTCATGGTCTATTACCATCCGCAGTGGATCAAGCTGCAGGAACTTCTGGCCGAAGGCGCTATCGGCAGGCTCCGCCATGTGCAGGGTGCTTTTTCCTATTTCAATGTCGATCCCGGCAATATGCGCAACCAGCCGGAACTGGGTGGCGGCGCCCTGCCGGATATTGGCGTCTATCCGACCGTGGTAACCCGCATGGTGACCGGTCTGGAGCCAGTATCGGTTCAAGCATCGGTGGAATACGATCCGGCTTTCGGTACCGACCGTTATGCCAATGTTTCGGCCCGCTTCGACGGATTTGACCTGACCTTTTATGTCGCGACTCAGCTTGGCGCTCGGCAGACGATGGTTTTCCATGGCGACAAGGGCTTCATTGAAGTCTACGCGCCATTCAATACCGGCAAATATGGTCATGGCAGCATCTCACTTTTCGACGCCGGCCACACCAAGGCAACGGAATGGTCGTTCGGTGACGCCAATCATTATCAGCTTCAGGCGGAAAGCTTTGTGCGTGCCACTCACGGCAGCAGGGATACACGACTTTTCTCGCTTGAAAACTCGAAGGCGAACCAGAAATTCATCGATGCGATCTACCGTGCGGCAAAAGACGGCTCGGCTATGGTATGATGGTCCGCGCGCACTATCTTGTGCAGCTGCGGCCCCTATTTCGTACGTCGATAGGTCCCTGTCAGTGTTTCCGGGTGCTGAATCTGCCCCAGCTTGGCTGTTGTGACTTGCAGTAAAAAACCGCGTTTCTTATATACGCCTCGCACAGGGCATTGATGTGCGTCTGGAAACCGGTCCGGTTTTTGGACAAGCATCGTGAAAAGCGCATTGTGAAACCGATAGGAACCGCCCACGGAACGCTCGGTAGAGGTCTTGGCGGTTTGCTGAATGGAGAGAAATATGGCTAAAGTTATTGGTATCGATCTGGGAACGACCAACTCCTGCGTATCCGTCATGGACGGCAAAAGCGCGAAGGTCATCGAAAATGCCGAAGGTGCGCGTACAACCCCTTCGATCGTTGCGTTCTCCGATAGTGACGAACGTCTCATCGGTCAGCCTGCAAAGCGTCAGGCCGTCACCAATCCGGAAGGTACCATTTTTGCGGTTAAGCGCCTGATCGGCCGCCGCTTTGACGACCCGATGGTTACCAAGGACAAGGACCTGGTTCCGTACCAGATTGTCAAGGGCGACAATGGCGACGCCTGGGTTGAAGTCCACGGCAAGAAATATTCCCCGTCGCAGGTTTCTGCGATGATCCTTCAGAAGATGAAGGAAACCGCTGAGTCTTACCTCGGCGAAACAGTCACGCAGGCGGTTATCACCGTTCCGGCCTACTTCAACGACGCTCAGCGCCAGGCAACCAAGGATGCCGGCAAGATCGCCGGTCTCGAAGTGCTGCGTATCATCAACGAGCCGACTGCTGCTGCGCTCGCTTACGGTCTGGACAAGAACGATGGCAAGACCATTGCTGTTTATGACCTTGGCGGCGGCACTTTCGACGTCTCGGTTCTCGAAATCGGTGACGGCGTCTTTGAGGTGAAGTCGACCAACGGCGACACCTTCCTCGGCGGTGAAGACTTTGACATGCGTCTGGTCGAATACCTCGTCTCCGAGTTCAAGAAGGAAAGCGGCATCGACCTCAAGAACGACAAGCTCGCTCTGCAGCGCCTCAAGGAAGCTGCCGAAAAGGCCAAGATCGAACTGTCGTCCTCGCAACAGACCGAAGTCAACCTGCCGTTCATCACGGCTGACCAGACCGGTCCGAAGCACCTTGCCATCAAGCTATCGCGTGCCAAGTTCGAAAGCCTGGTCGACGATCTCGTCCAGCGCACCATCGAGCCCTGCAAGGCAGCGCTGAAGGATGCCGGCCTCAAGGCTGGCGAAATCGACGAAGTGATTCTGGTCGGCGGCATGACCCGCATGCCGAAGATTCAGGAAGTCGTGAAAGCCTTCTTCGGCAAGGAGCCGCACAAGGGCGTCAATCCGGATGAAGTCGTCGCCATGGGCGCGGCAATTCAGGCAGGCGTTCTGCAGGGCGACGTCAAGGACGTTCTGCTGCTCGACGTGACCCCGCTTTCGCTGGGTATCGAAACGCTGGGCGGCGTGTTCACGCGTCTGATCGAACGCAACACCACGATCCCGACCAAGAAGTCGCAGACCTTCTCCACCGCCGAAGACAATCAGTCGGCAGTGACGATCCGCGTCTTCCAGGGCGAGCGTGAAATGGCTGCCGACAACAAGATGCTCGGCCAGTTCGACCTCGTCGGCATTCCGCCCGCACCGCGTGGCGTGCCGCAGATCGAAGTGACTTTCGACATCGACGCCAACGGTATCGTCAACGTGACAGCCAAGGACAAGGGCACCGGCAAGGAACACCAGATCCGCATTCAGGCATCCGGTGGTCTGAGCGATGCCGACATCGAAAAAATGGTCAAGGACGCCGAGGCCAACGCCGAAGCCGACAAGAAGCGTCGCGATGCCGTTGAAGCCAAGAACCAGGGCGAAAGCCTCGTTCATTCGACCGAAAAGTCGCTCAGCGAATATGGCGACAAGGTTTCGGCTGATGACAAGAAGGCCATTGAGGATGCTCTTGCAAGCCTCAAGACCTCGCTTGAAGGCGATGATGCCGAGGATATCAAGGCCAAGACGCAGACGCTCGCCGAAGCTTCCATGAAGCTCGGTCAAGCCATGTACGAAGCCGCTCAGGCTGCTGAAACGGGTGCCGCCGGTGCTAGCGAAGAGGCTGCTGCTTCGAACGACGATGTTGTCGACGCCGATTACGAAGAAATCGACGACGACAAGAAGAAGTCGTAATTCTAGGCTCAATACGCTCAAGCCCGGGGCTCTGCCCCGGGCTTTTGCCAATTTTTGAGATGTTCATATTCGCAGGTTTTGTATAAGCCTGCATATTGGCCGGTGTCGGTGGCAAATGCCGAGAAAATCAGCCTCTGTTTGAAAAATCGCTCTGGCCTGCATACATCTTGAAAAGCATGAGACGGTTTCGGGCAAAGTGGGTATTGATGCTGAAACCCGGAGTGCCGCTCTGACGCATGGGTCGGAAGGCGCTTCGATAGATGAACAATTGGAAACGCTGGCCCCTGACAAGTGTTGAACGCTTTGGGGCGTGTCGCACGAATCTGGGGACCGGTTTCGGGATACGATGTCCGTGAAAGCAAAAGGCGCGTTCCTGTCGCCGGGATAACGAACTGATGAAGATCGACTACTACGAAGCTCTGGGTGTTGAAAGAACAGCAGACGACAAGACGCTGAAAACAGCCTTTCGCAAACTCGCCATGGAATATCATCCGGATCGCAATCCGGATAATCCGGAAGCTGAGCGCAAGTTCAAGGAAATCGGCGAGGCTTACGAAACGCTGAAGGACCCGCAGAAGCGCGCCGCCTACGACCGGTTCGGCCACGCAGCCTTTGAAAATGGCGGCATGGGTGGCGGTTTCGGTAACGGCTTTGGCGGTGCCGGTGGTTTCGCCGATATCTTCGAAGACATTTTTGGCGAGATGATGGGCGGCGGTCGGCGCCGCTCCAGTGGCGGACGCGAACGCGGCGCCGATCTTCGCTACAATATGGAAGTGACGCTGGAAGAAGCCTATGCGGGCAAGACCGCGCAAATCCGCGTTCCGACGTCCATCACCTGCGACGAATGCTCCGGCTCCGGCGCAAAGGCCGGTTCTCAGCCGACCACCTGTACCATGTGTTCGGGTTCGGGCCGTGTTCGCGCTGCCCAGGGCTTTTTCTCGGTGGAGCGCACCTGCCCGACCTGTAACGGTCGTGGCCAGATCATCAAGGACCCTTGCGGCAAGTGCCATGGTCAGGGCCGTGTCACGCAGGAGCGTTCGCTGTCGGTCAATATTCCGGCAGGCATCGAGGATGGCACCCGTATCCGTCTCGCCGGTGAAGGCGAAGCCGGTATGCGCGGCGGCCCGGCAGGCGACCTCTACATTTTCCTTTCGGTCAAGCCGCACGAGTTCTTCCAGCGCGACGGCTCCGACCTTTATTGCAAGGTACCGATCTCGATGACGACGGCAGCCCTTGGTGGCCAGTTCGAAGTCTCCACGCTCGATGGCACACAGACACGGGTCAAGGTTCCGGACGGCACGCAGAATGGCAAGCAGTTCCGCCTCAAGGGCAAGGGCATGCCGGTTCTGCGTCAGGCTGCGGTAGGCGATCTTTATATCCAGATCGACATTGAGACACCGCAGAACCTGTCCAAACGCCAGCGTGAACTGCTGGAAGAGTTCGAAAAACTTTCCTCGCAGGAGAATAGCCCGAAATCAGCGGGGTTCTTCTCAAGGATGAAAGAATTCTTCGAAGGTATCGGAGAATAATAAAGGGAGCCGAAAGGCTCCCTTTTTTGTTCTTTTCCTTATTCACGCCTTGCTTAGGGAATTCAAAGCGGCATAAACTTGTCCAATAACGACAATGGGAGCAGCGAGAATGGCAGGACAGCTCGGCAGGAAACTGGCCGCTAAGTTCGATGAGGAGATCCGTTTTTTCAAGGGATGGATAGACGGGCCGAAAGCGGTCGGGGCTATTTTGCCGACGAGTTCTATTACAGCGCGCCGTATGGCCAGCGTCATCGATACCGGCTCCGGCCTTCCCGTTCTTGAACTTGGACCAGGCACGGGCGTCATCACCAAGGCGATCCTGAAACAGGGCGTAAAACCTGCCGACCTCTATTCCATCGAATATTCGCAGGATTTCGTGGATCACCTGAACACGATCTTTCCAGAGGTCAATATTATTCAGGGCGATGCATTCGACCTCGACAGCGCGTTGGGTGAGAAGAAAGACCAGAAATTCGATTGTATCATCTCTGCCGTGCCGATGCTCAATTTCCCGATGGACGGGCGCATCCAGCTCGTGGAAAGCCTGCTTTCCCGCATTCCACGCGGACGGCCTTTGATGCAGATCACCTATGGTCCCTTGCCACCGGTTCCCGCTGGCCGCGGCAACTATACGGTTCAGCACTATGATTTCGTGGTGCGCAATGTGCCGCCAGCGCAGCTTTGGGTTTATCGCAGCCCTTTGGTCTAGTGGTCTGATTCCGACATTTGCGTCCCTCTGATACAGGCGCCGAGCAAATGTCGGAATCGCAAAGACCACTAGTAATTTTATGTATCTAGTGGATTTTTCGAATTTGACGTTTGAAACAGCATCTCATTCAGTCGGGATTCAAACGTCAAATTCAATCCACTAGTTTCGAGCGAGGCTTTTCATGACTGCACGTATTCTCGTCTTCGCGGGTTCGGTTCGTATCGGTGCTTTTTCCGGCCACATGGCGGATGCCGCGGAAAAGGAGTTGCGGGCGCAGGGGGCCGATGTCACGCGCATCACGCTTGCCGACTATCCTTTGCCGATCATGGACCAGAATCTGGAAAACGAGCATGGCGTTCCGGAAAACGCTATGAAGCTTGGTCGCCTGTTCGCCGAACAGGATGGCCTGATGATCTGCTCGCCGGAATATAATGCATCGATCCCGCCGCTTCTGAAAAACACCATCGATTGGGTCAGTCGCATATCAAAGGATGGGGACAAGCCGTTCAGACCCTATGCCGGTCTGACTGTCGGCCTCTGTTCCAGCTCCGACGGCATGTTCGCCGGTATGCGCGGACTTTATCATTTGCGTGCTGTGCTGATGAATGTCGGCGTGCAGATCGTGACCGAGCAATGCTCGGTCGGTCATGCATCGGTAGCGTTCAATGATGATGGAACGCTGAAAGAAGAACGCAGCGCCAGAATGCTCTCCGCCGTCTGCCGCAGCCTCATCGCGCGGGTGGAAGAAGCAAAAAGCTGATTCCGTCTCTTTCGCAACGGGTTCCGTTATGCGAAGAGAGTAAAAATCACCACGGAGACTCTCATGACGACGACAGATTTGCGCGATCAAGCGCCCGGGAAAGCATCTGGGCGCTTGATCGTGGGCCTCGACGTGCCGACCATTGCCGAAGCGGAAAAGGTGGTCGAAGAGCTGGGCGATGCCGTTTCCTTCTACAAGATCGGCTATCAGCTGGTTTTTGCAGGTGGACTCGACTTCGCAAAAAGCCTCGTGGCGGCGAAGAAGAAAGTCTTCCTCGACATGAAGTTGCTCGATATCGACAACACCATCGCAAAGGGTGTCGAGAATGTCGCGAAGATGGGTGTGTCCATGCTCACCCTGCATGCTTATCCGAAAGCGATGCGGGCAGCGGTGGAAGCTGCCAGAGGATCGGACCTCTGCCTTCTGGGCGTAACGGTTCTGACCTCAATGGACAATGCCGACCTGCAGGAAGCCGGTTATTCCGACGATGCGGAAACGCTGGTGCTGAAACGCGCCCGGCAGGCGCGCGAGGCCGGCATGGGCGGCATTGTGGCTTCCGCCGTCGAAGCGGCAGCCATCCGTCAGGCAGTGGGTCCGGATATGGCCATTGTCACACCAGGCATTCGCCCCGCCGGTTCGGAAAAGGGCGACCAGAAACGGGTCATGACCCCTGCGGATGCCTTGGAGGCCGGAGCCAGCCATCTGGTCGTCGCCCGCCCGATTGTCGGCGCAGTTGATCGTAAGGCAGCAGCCCTTGCCATTCTCGATGAAATGCGTTCCGTTCTATCAAATAGCTAGTGGAGGAAACAGCATGACCAAAGCCTACTGGATTGCCCGCGTGGATGTTCGTGATCCCGAGCGATACAAGGATTATGTTTCGACCGCAAAACCGGCGTTCGAGCGTTATGGTGCAAATTTCATTGCGCGTGGCGGTAAGACAGACGCAGTCGAGGGACAGGGTCGTGCCCGCAACGTAATCATTGAGTTCGAAACCATGCAGCACGCGCTCGATTGCTACAATTCACCCGAATATCAGGCCGCGAAGGCAATCCGCCAGACGGTTGCGGATGGTGAAATAGTCATCGTTGAAGGTATCTAAAATCAAAGGGCCCACAAGGGCCCTTTTAAAATTTTACCCTAAAGCCGAACGGGTGGATCATGCCGTCCGGCAAGCGTCAAATCGAGCAGCAGCACCTTTCCAGCGTGAGCATCAGAACGACGGGCCTCTTCGTCTAGGCCCTCATAGGCGCTGGTCACGATCATCACGGTTGCATCCGGCCCGACGAAAGCGGGACATGATGGCTGGCGGACCGGCAGCGAAATCGAGCGGATCAGGCGGCCTTGCGGGGAATAGGCATTGATCGAGCTGCCCCCCCAGCAGGCATTCCACAGCGTACCTTCCGCATCGACAACCGAGCCATCGACACCGCCATCTTCGACGCGGTGATGGAATACGCTTTTGTCGGATATCGGCAATCCGGTTTCTGGATCAGTGTCGACCCGCCAGATGATATTGCGATCCGTATCGGCGAAATAGGCGATTTTTCCGTCGGGAGAAAAGCAGATCGAATTGGTGATCGTAATGCCGGAGAAAAGCTTTTTCACCTGGCCTTCGCGATACCACCAGATCGAACCTGCATCGGTTTCGGCTTTTTTGCCCATCGTGCCGATCCAGAACGATCCCGAAGGATGCACGCGCGCATCATTGGAACGGGTGACTTCATTCTCGGCTTCAAGCGGATGATGAAGGGTCAATCGCCCATTTGCCCGCTCGCGAATGAACAGCCCATGTTCGCTGACGATCAACTGCCGATCACGATCGATAACGGCCAGGGCGCTGGCCTTCATGCCGAGTGCATGAACATGTATCTCGCCGTTTTCCCAGTTTTTCTCGATCAGTTTTTGGCCGAGAATATCGAACCACCAGACATTTCCGCTCAGAGGATCGTAGCCGGGGCCCTCGCCCAGTTGCGCTATATGATCAGCAAACAAAGTGGTTTTAACGACGGTCACTTTTTCCCTCCCGAAACGGCCGAACCGATTACAACCAGCATAGACAACCGATGAAAGCCGATCCAGTTTAACTTTGCACATTGGAATAGCGTACCGAGCCGGATTGAGAGAAAGGGCTATGTTGCCTGATCATTCCGTTTTAGATTTCCCGCAACTTCGAATCGCGAGGAAATCATGGCTCTCAAAGTCGCGGTCCAGATGGACCATATCAGCACGGTGAACATTGCAGGCGATACCACATTCGCCCTTTCGCTCGAGGCGCAGAAGCGCGGTCATGAGCTTTACCATTATACGCCGGACCGGCTTTCGATGCGTGACGGCGTCGTTTCCGCCCGCTTGGAAAAAATGGAAGTGCGCGACGTCAAGGGCGATCACTATTCGCTGGGCGAGCCGACCCGCCGTGACCTTTCGGAAATGGATGTGGTGCTTCTGCGTCAGGACCCGCCCTTCGACATGAACTACATTACCACAACCCATCTTCTGGAGCGGATTCACCCGAAGACACTGGTGGTCAATGATCCGGCCTGGGTGCGCAATAGTCCCGAAAAAATCTTCGTGACAGAGTTTCCTGACCTGATGCCGGAAACACTCATCACCAAGGACCCGCAGGAAGTCATGGATTTCCGTCGCGAGTTCGGCGACATTATTTTGAAGCCGCTTTACGGCAATGGCGGTGCGGGCGTCTTCCATCTGGCCGATGGTGACCGCAACCTGACCTCGCTTCTGGAAATGTTCGGCCAGCTCTTCACGGAGCCGTTCATCGCGCAGCGCTATCTGAAAGACGTGCGCGCTGGTGACAAGCGCATCATTCTGATCGACGGCGAACCCGTCGGCGCGATTAATCGTGTGCCGTCGGAAACCGATGCCCGTTCCAACATGCATGTTGGTGGGCGTGCGGAACAGAGCAAGCTGACGCCGCGGGAACGCGAGATTTGCGAACGCATTGGACCATCGTTGAGGGAGCGTGGCTTCATCCTGGTTGGCATCGATGTGATCGGCGATTACATGACCGAAATCAACGTTACCTCTCCAACTGGTATCCGCGAAATCCAGCGTTTCGACGGGACCAACATTGCGGCCCTGTTCTGGGATGCGGTCGAAGCCAGGCGGTAGGAGCCGACCCAAATTTGTTCTCTTAACGTTCTTGAACTTGCCGCTCGTCCGTGCTTAACTCTCTAAGTTGTATTTGAGTTTTTACTCACTTAAGAGATGTATTGCGTGGCGAGCGGGGGCACATGGTCGCGCGGGTTGGAACAGTTGCTTTTCAAGGCATAGAAGCTGTGCCTGTCGACGTGCAGGTGATGGTTGCACCGGGCAAGATGGGCATGTCCATTGTCGGCTTGCCGGACAAGGCCGTGGCAGAAAGCCGGGAGCGGGTGCAGGCGGCGTTGCACGCCTCTGGCCTTTCCATGCCAACCAAACGGGTGACAGTCAATCTGGCACCTGCCGATCTGCCGAAAGAAGGGTCGCATTATGATTTGCCCATTGCTGTCGGGCTTATGGCGGCAATCGGCGCCATTCCAGCGGATGCGATCCAGTCCTATCTCGTTCTGGGTGAACTATCGCTCGATGGTTCGATAACACCAGTGGCAGGCGTCCTGCCTGCTGCAATCGGTGCGAACCGGGACGAGAAGGGGCTCATCTGCCCTTATGCTTGTGGGCCGGAGGCAGCCTGGGCGGGTGCCGACATCGATATCCTTGCTCCGCGCAGTCTGATCGCCCTTGCCAATCATTTTCGCGGCACACAGGTTCTGACCCGGCCGGAACCATCTATGCGGATTTCTGGTGAAACGGAACTCGATCTTGCCGACATAAAGGGACAGGAAACCGCCAAGCGTGCGCTTGAGATCGCCGCTGCAGGCAATCACAATCTGCTGCTCGTCGGACCGCCGGGATCAGGCAAATCCATGCTTGCTCAGCGATTGCCGTCCATTCTGCCTCGCCTTTCTCCGCGCGAGTTACTGGACGTATCGATGATTGCCTCGATTGCGGGTGAGCTTTCGGGTGGAAAACTGTCAGATCGCCGTCCGTTCCGGGCGCCGCATCATTCAGCCTCAATGGCGGCAATGGTTGGCGGCGGGCTGCGTGCAAAGCCCGGCGAGGTATCGCTTGCGCATAACGGCGTACTGTTTCTGGACGAGTTTCCGGAATTCTCACCACAGGTACTGGATTCTCTGCGCCAGCCGCTCGAAACCGGCGAATGTCTCATTGCGCGCGTCAATCACCGAACCAGCTATCCGGCGCGCTTTCAGTTGATTGCTGCCATGAATCCTTGCCGTTGCGGCATGGCGGGTGAACCCGGCCATGTCTGCGCACGCGGGCCGCGTTGTCAGTCCGACTATCAGGCGCGCATTTCAGGCCCACTTCTCGACCGTATCGATTTGCGTGTGGACATGCCTGCTGTCTCCGCCTTCGATCTCATCAAGCCATCCCGATCGGAATCGAGCGAGACGGTCGCGCAACGCGTCGCCCGTGCCCGCGCAATCCAAACCGCGCGCTATTCCGCGCGTGGTCTGGAACCGTCCATGACCAACGCTTATTGTTCGGCGAAGCTGATAGAGGAAGTCGCCCAGCCGGATGCAGCCGGTCTCAAGCTTTTGCGCGACGCAAGCGAGCAGATGCGTTTTTCCGCCCGCGCCTATCATCGCATTCTGAAGGTCGCCCGCACGCTTGCCGATCTGGACGCCAGCGACAAGGTCGGTCGCATACATCTGGCCAGCGCCATATCCTATCGCATGGGCGCAGAAAGGCTGGTTTCCGCAGCATAAGCTACCGCGCAAGCCATTAACGCGGTGCTATCGGCTTCCAGTGATAGAGGACAGCATCGGCGTCGCTTGAGTAGCACCAGTAATGCCCCTGATAGGGCTGATCATACTGGCGGCTGATCGGAAGTCCGGCCAAGAAGCAGAGAAGCAGCGTAGCTGCGCCACCATGGCCGACGATGGCGATATCGCCAGAAGTTCCAAGCCGCTTCACTGCTTCGTAGCCTTCCACAATGCGCTGCTGTACGTCAACGGCCCGCTCCCACCCGCAAATGCTTGTTTCGGGTGCTGAAAAGAATCGATTGGTGACAATCTCGTGTTGTTCGGCGGGCAGAAAGCCGGTGGCGTTTCGGTCGATCTCATTAAAACGGCGATCTGTTGAGGGAACAATTCCCAGAACACCAGCCAGAATTTCAGCAGCTTCCATTGCCTTTGTTTCCGTGCTGGACCAGATCGTCGTGATGGATTGCAGTTCCGGCTGGCTAGCAAAGAAACGCATCCGTTCAATGCCACGCTCTGACAGGTTCCACGACGGAACAGGTTTTGCTGGATCGATCACGACTTCCGGATGGGAGATGAAGTAGATTTTTGTCATGCGGTCCCCAATAGTCGCATCTTTATAAACCACAGGGCGCGAAACGCGCCCTGTGGTCATCTCATCGGGTTCATATTCCGAATGTTACCAAGCCATTCTCGTCGATGGCCCAGGCCGGGTTCCAGGCAATTTCCCAGGCATGATCGTCGGGATCGGCGACATAGCCGCGAAAGCCTCCGTGGACTGGTGCATCAGCAGACCGCAACAGTTTGCCACCGGCTGCAACCAGCCGGTCCATGAGTGGCGCAACATCAACTTTCTGTTCCACATTGTGCGCTAGGGAAAATGCGCCGGGCTGTAGAAGACCGCCGCGATTCATATCGACTTCGAGGGAGGCTTTCAGAAAGGTTCCGAGAATGAAACCGTTCATCTGGTAGAAGATGATTTCTTCATTTTCAAAAACGGGCACCCAGCCGAAACCCTCGGCGTAGAAGCGACGCGAGCGCTCAAGATCGGCGATACCAAGTGTAATGACGGAGATTTGCTGTTTCATGACCAAGACCTTTGTTCTCCAATGCACCATTGCATCGGAGTGGAAGGTCAAGGGACTCGACGCATATACCGAAAAGAAAGCAATTGCGAAGGCCAGGACCCGCTTTGCAACGGGGGTCGGGCTAACCGCACCGACCTCTCCTTTTTAGACCCGGAATGAATAACACATTCCGGGACCATCTTCAAAATCAATCGGGACGTTTCGATATCAGTGCACTGCGCCGACGAGAAGATTGTCCGGGCCTTCGATCGTGACCCAGCGACCGGTATCACTGGCGGCCTGACGTTTCAGATAGGTATAATCCGTCTCGTTCCAGCGCATGACTTCGTCGGTCAGATTGTCGAGAACGAAGTCGCCACGATCCGTGCGAACGGTGAGGACCGCATGGCCTTCGCCGTCCGGCTTGCGAACGACAGTGATCAGAAGATCGGTAATCGGGATGCCCGCCTTCTGCAATTCACGCTGCTTCAGCAATACGTAATCTTCGCAGTCACCAACGGTTGTCGGGTAAGCCCAGTATTCCTCAACGCCGTAGATTTCCATGTCGGTCATCGGCTTGATGCTTTCATTGACCGCAAGATTGATCTCGACGATGCGCTGCCAATTCGAATGGTTGAGCTGCAGTGCGCGGGTGTCACGGCTGGTGATGCCGCATTCCTTGGCTTCGCGCTTGCAGAATTCATAATGTCCGATCGGCTGCGAGGTCAACTTGCCGGTCTGCATGAAGTCGCCGGAGGCGGCTTGTGCACCAAAGCTTGCCATCAGCAGCGAAGCGGCGAAACCGGCGGCTGCCATAATCTTTGTGGTCGAGCGAACAACGCAAAACATACTCAACGCCCTTTGGTTTTCGCCAGTTACTCATTTATTAACGAAACGTTAATGGCTGAAATACTCCGGAGTCAATTCAGTTCGCCTCGGGGTCGCTCGACTTCTTAATTAATGGTTAATGAGGGTATTCTTAAAAAATGCAATTAGTGATTGAATTTGTAAGCTTTTCGAAGCGGATCGGGCGGTGAAAATCACTCATAATTTTGCCACGGTCCGGGCGCTTGTCTTTTGCCTCGAATAAGCCAATTGTTGTTGTTCGACCGGATCATAACGATCCATTTGCAAAGGCCAAAAGATGACAGGCGCAACGACGCGCAAGGCCACGGCAGACGACATAGATGCGCTCATGCGCATCGAAGAGCGCTGTTTCGAGACAGACCGAATTTCCCGCCGTTCATTTCGCGCCCTCATCGCGCGACCGACCGCAGAAACCATCGTTGCAACAATGGAAGGGACCGTCATCGGCTATGCGATGATCCTGTTTCGTCATGGCACTGCACTTGCACGGCTTTACTCGATTGCTGTCGACCCGGAGGCCAAGGTCAAAGGCATCGGCTCTCTCCTGTTGCAGGCGGCGGAAACGGCAGCTTACGACCACGACCGTCCGTTGCTGCGGCTGGAGGTGCGCGAGGACAACGAACGCGCCATCGCACTCTACAAGCGGCACGGTTATCGCCCCATCGGACGCTATCTCGACTATTATGCTGATCATTCGGATGCGCTACGTTTCGAAAAGACGGTTCGCGGGGAGATTTCACCGGTCACAGCTTTCCCTTACTACGAGCAGACGACCGATTTTACCTGCGGTGCGGCTTGCCTGATGATGGTGCTTGCCCGACACAATTGGGAGACGCGGCTCGATCCCGTGCTGGAAGTCCGCCTTTGGCGCGATGCGACGACGATCTATATGATGTCGGGGCCGGGCGGCTGCGAGCCTTTCGGACTTGCGGTCGCTGCGCATGAGCGCGGTCTGAAAGCGTCGATCATCGTATCCATTGAGGACATGCTTTTCCTGCAATCGGTGCGCTCGGAAGAAAAGCGCAAGGTAATGCAACTGGCGCAAACCGATTTTCGCCAGCGCACGGAAGCCTATGCCATTCCGGTGGACTATCGTGGTTTCACCCTGCACGACATTCTGGCTGCCTTGCGCCGTGGGGCGGCTGTGATCGTCTTGGTCAGCGGTTATCATATGTTCGGCAAGAAAGTGCCGCACTGGGTGCTGGCCCATGGTGAAGACGGGCGGCACATTCTCATTCACGACCCCTGGGTGGAGGAAGAGCTTGGCGAAACCATCGCCGATGCTGCAAACGTCCCTGTTCCCTTCCATATTTTCGACCGCATCGCACGGTTCGGCAGTGATGGGCTCAGGGCAGCCGTTATTCTGGAAAAAAGGACGGACTGATGACGATCTGCGTCATTCTGGTAGGGCGCCTCTCGGATATCGATAACGGGGCGACGCCACACAAGGTCATGACCACGCGCGACTATCTCGCGCATCCCGCGCTCTTCAACGGACAGTTGCGCCCGCGCATCATCAACTTGTCGCGCTCCTACGCATATCAAAGCCGTGGATATTACGCTTCGCTTCTGGCTGAAGCGCGGGGGCATCGCATCATCCCCTCCGTGGAAACGATGATCGACCTGTCGGAACGGCGACTTTATGAAAACGCCATTCCCGAGCTCGAAGACATGCTGAACAAGGCGCTCGGCAAGCATCCGGAAAAAGCACCGGAAACGATCCATGTGCATTTTGGCCTTGCCGATAATCCCGAGTTTGAGCGGTTTGGACGGTTGCTCTTCGACTGGTTTCGCGCGCCGTCGCTGGAAGTCACGGTCAAATCCGGTGAATGGGCGCGGATCCAGAAGATCGGCTTTGCGAATATCACCAAGTTTACCAAAACGCAGAAGGAACGCTTCGAGGACGCACTTGATCGCTATACCCAGCGTGAGTGGCGCGCAGCACGCCCAAAGGTTCCAGCCCGCTACTCCTTCGCAACTCTGTGCGATCCGAAGGAGGCTATGCCGCCGTCTACCGTCTCGACGCTGAAGCACTGGGCGAGGATAGCGGCCCGGCTCGGGGTGGAAGTCGAGCCTATCGGCAAGCGCGATCTGCCGCGGCTTGCCAATTTTGACGCACTATTCATCCGCGAGACGACGTCGATCTCCAATCATACTTACCGGTTTGCCCGGCGGGCGCAGCAGGAAAACATGCCGGTGATCGATGATCCGATTTCCATGATCCGCTGCACGAACAAGGTCTATCTGCACGAACTGATGCAGGCGAACGACGTGGCGGTTCCGCCGACGGTGATGATTGCAGGCGAGGAGGATCTGGAGCGCGCTGCCGATGTGCTCAACTTTCCGATGGTGATCAAGATACCGGATTCGTCATTTTCGCGCGGTGTGAAGAAGGTGAAGGATTTTGCCGAATTGAAAGCGCTCGCCACTTTATGGCTGGAGGACAGCGATCTCCTGCTGGCGCAGAAATACATGCCGACGAAGTTCGACTGGCGCGTCGGCGTTCTCGACGGCAAGCCACTTTTCATCTGCCAGTATATGATGGCAAAAAATCACTGGCAGATCGTCAAGCACGATACGGGCGGCAAGCCCCTGGAAGGCGGGTTTCGTTCCTATGCGCTGGGCGATGCGCCGCCGTCGGTTCTGGAAACCGGGCTGCGCGCGGCACGCTGCATCGGTGACGGACTTTATGGCGTCGATCTCAAGGAAACGGACGACGGCGTGGTGGTGATTGAGGTCAACGACAATCCCAATCTTGAACATGGGATCGAGGATGCTGCCGAAAAGGATGAGGTCTGGATCAAGCTGACCCGCTGGTTCACCCACCGGCTGGATCGAAAATAAATCCAGCCGTCGAGCGAAGCTTCGCCGAAATCAAAGCGGCGTAAAGCAGACCTTGGTGTGTCCTGCGCCGATGAAACCGAGCCGACCTGCGGCACCCTTTGACAGGTCCAAAACGCGTCCCTTGATGAATGGGCCGCGATCATTGATGCGAACGACGAGCGACTTGCCGTTTCGTTGATTGGTAACCTTGACCTTGCTGCCAAGCGGCAGGGTGCGGTGCGCTGCGGTCAGACCGGATGGGTTCATACGTTCACCCGAAGCCGTGCGGGAAGTGAGGGCGTACCAGGAGGCACCGCCGCATTGCTGTGCTGAAGCCTCGATTGCGGTGGCCGCGAGAAGACCGGTTGCCGCAACGGCAAGCATAGCCATACGGGTCTTGAAAGTCATGCCAGATCCACTAGTTGTTAACGGGATGTCTCACAGTTGTTGCTGAGAAAGACAATTGCGAACTGGAATCTAAATGTGGCGCTGACGTGGTTCGAATGAGAACATTGTACGATAACTGAATCTATATCGTGTCGGGAAAATCATCCTATACTGAACGTTGTTTACTTAAAGGCATAAACATAACCAAGGAATAATAGGAAAGATTTGGCGTTGTTTCTGTAAAGCTGTTTACGATTCGTTAGGAATCTGCGGCAGGCCTTTGCTATGCCTTGTTTTCGCGTGCCGATTGCAAGAAAATCTGCTTGCCCGGTTCCCGATGGGACGAGCCCGGTTTACAATTTTTATTTGTAAGGCAAGTTTTCAGCTTCAGCTGCAAAGTTGATGAAATAAGGCGTTTCGGGGGCAAAATTGCAATTTATGACTGTGTTTCACAATTCCTTACCGACCTCAAAAAGTTATCCACAGGGGCGGAAAGGTCGTGGGATGACGTTTCTTTGACCGGCAAGAGCCTGCACGAGGACGCTAGAATCCTGCTATAAGCATCCGGATCAGACGATGGAAAACCATGCAGGACCACCCAGACAAAGACAGAACCGAGGCCGTGTCGCCAGCAATTTCAGCGAGTAAGCGGATATTCTATCTTTGCCTCGGCTTTCTCATGCTTGGACTTGGCATTATTGGTGCTTTCCTGCCGGTCATGCCGACTACGATCTTCATCATTTTTGCCGCGTGGTTCTTTGCACGGTCATCGCCAAAGCTCGAAGCGCGTTTGCTTGCCAATCAGCGTTTCGGTCCACTTGTCATCAAATGGCGCGAGCGCGGAGCCATCCCGCCGCGCGCGAAGCTTTATGCCTGTATCGGCATGACGGTCGGCTATGGCTTATTCTGGTGGGGGGCGAAACCTAACTGGCTGCTGGCAACGTCAGTAACGATCTTCATGCTCGGTTCCGCAGCTTACGTGCTTTCGCGTCCGAGCGAATAACAGCTTCAACCATGCCAGCGATCACGGTAAGAGTGGCTGATTAGAGCATTTCCAGCAAAAGTGCGAAGCGGTTTTGCGTAGGATAATGCGTAAAAACAAAGAGATAGAGCGGCTCCACGATTCCACTTTAACTGGAACCGCTCTAAAATGGGGAGTCGCCAATGTCCTTGCCTGCCGTCAATCCACTGATCAATCTCCTTTCCGCACCGCCCATCCCGGCGGTTCAGGCCTGGGCGCGGGACTATGACGGGTCGCATGGCGCGCTTATTGACCTCTCGCAGGCAGTTCCCGGTTACCCTCCGCATCCCGATATGCTGCGCTTTCTGGGTGAGGCGGCGGGATCGCTGGCTTCCGCCGGTTACGGTCCGATTGAGGGTGAAAAGGTTTTGCGCGGGGCTTATGCGGCGCATGTCGGTCAGCTTTATCGCGCGCAGATCGATGCCGCCAACGTCCATATCACATCCGGTTGTAATCAGGCCTTCATCGCCGCCATCATGTGTGTGGCGCAAAGTGGCGATACGGTGCTGACCACCGATCCGTTCTATTTCAATCATCGTTCATCGCTGGACATGCTCGGTATCGCTTCTGGCTCAGTGCCCTGCAATGCCCGGAATGGTTTCATCCCTAGCGTGGAGGGCGTTCGCGCTGCGCTTCGTCCGGGTATCACGGCGCTGGCACTTGTTTCCCCGAACAACCCAACCGGGGCGATTTATCCGGCGGGGCTGTTGTCGGAAATCTATGCTTTGTGCCGCGACAATGGGACATGGCTCATTCTGGATGAGACCTATCGAGATTTTCTGGCCGATGCCAACGAACCGCCGCACCGGCTGTTTGACGAGACGGATTGGCCGTCGCATCTGATCCAGCTTTACAGCTTTTCAAAATCGTTCTGCATTCCGGGACACCGGCTTGGTGCAATTGTTGCGGGCCAGGCGATGGTCGAGAACGTCGCAAAAGTCATGGACAATCTGCAGATATGCGCAAGCCGTGCGCCGCAGATTGCTGTCGCACGCGCTATCGAACCTTTGACCGGCTGGCGTGACGATAATCGCGGCGAGATTGCAAGGCGCGCCTCTGCATTGCGGTCAGTCATGGCCAATATCGAAGGCTGGCATGTGGAGGCGGTCGGAGCCTATTTCGCTTTTGTGCGTCATCCTTATTCGGATGTCTCATCGGTTGAGATTGCCGAGCGCCTTGCGAAGTCGCTCGGCATCATCACTTTGCCAGGCCGGTTCTTCGGTGAAGGACAGGAAGCCTTCCTGCGCTTTGCCTTCGCCAATGTCGATGTTTCCGGCATCAAAGCTCTTGGTGCTCGTTTGCCACATTTTTAGAGCCCAAAATATTTGCCGGTTCAAGGCGCGGCAAAACCCCACAAAATCAATGGCAAGCGGCTCTGATACAAACCTGTAACAATAGTGTCATATGAATGTAATATAGAGCGCGTAGAGGGCTAACGACGCCACATCGTCATATGTCTTTTACAACAGGAGCCGCAGCTCATGAACAAGATGATTTCCTCGACCGCAGCGCTTGCCATCGCTGCCGTTATGTCGGTTTCCGCCGCTCAGGCGCGCGATCAGATTCAGGTTGCCGGTTCCTCGACCGTTCTGCCTTATGCAAAAATCGTTGCCGAGACCTTCGGTGAAACCTTTCCGAATTTCAAGACGCCGGTTGTTGAATCGGGCGGCTCGGGCGCAGGCATCAAGGAATTCTGCAAGGGCGTCGGCGAAAACACCATCGACATCGCCAATGCATCGCGCGCCATGAAGGAATCGGAACTGAAATCGTGCATCGACGCTGGCGTCAAGGACGTTCAGGAAGTTCGTTTCGGCTATGACGGCATCGTTTTCGCAACCGACGCAAAGGGTCCGGATTGGAAGCTGAAGCCGGAAGATGTCTACAAGGCTCTGGCCGCCAAGCTGGTCGTAGACGGCAAACTTGTCGACAATCCAAACACCAAGTGGAACCAGGTCAATCCGAACCTTCCAGATTGGGACATCGCTGCGTATATTCCGGGCGAAAAGCACGGTACCCGTGAAGTTTTCGAAGAAAAGGTTCTTGCCGACGGCTGCAAGCACTCCGGCGCTCTGGATGAAATCAAAAAGGCCGGTCTCGATGACAAAGCTGCCGCTTCCGCCTGTATCGCAGTGCGCAAGGACGGCAAGGCTGTCGACATCGACGGCGACTATGCCGAAACTCTGGCCCGCATCGACTCCAACAAGACCGGCGTTGGCATTTTCGGCCTCTACTTCTTCGAAAACAATGCCGACAAGCTGAAGGTCGCCACCGTCAACGACATCACTCCTTCGGCTGCAACCGTCGCCTCGGGCGAGTATCCGGTGTCGCGCCCGCTGTTCTTCTACGTGAAGAAGGCTCACCTCGGCGTTATCCCCGGTCTCAAGGAATATGTTGAGTTCTTCCTGAACGACCAGATGATCGGTCCTGACGGCCCGCTTGCCGAATACGGTCTGGTTCCGGCTCCGGATGCAGAACGTGAAGCGCAGCGTGCTGCCTTCTCCGAAGGCAAGACGATGGCCGCGAAGTAAGTTTTGATCTGTGGAACGCGGGGATGACAAATCTCCGCGTTCTTCTCCTTTCGCGCCTTTGCACTAAGACAGGCGCATTCGCGTGGAACGGCATAAGGGTGGAAGCTGCACCTGCTGGTCCAAATCATCAGGGCAACCGGGGAAATTGAATGTCCTTCTTTCTGGTTCTCGTCAGTATCGTTGCAATCGGGCTGATTGGATTCTTCATAGGCCGGCAGCGTGCCGTTGCACTGGACAAGATCCAGTCTGCTTCCGCGCAAGCCTCGCGGACCGAGAAAATGCATTCCCGCCCGCATTATCATGGCTGGTGGGTTTTCCTCGTTTCTGCGTTGCCTGCAGTTCTGTTCCTCGCTGTTTGGGCCGTTGGAACGTCGGTTTATCTCGATCACAGTGCGACCGCGCGTCTGCCGGACGCCATTGAGGACGGTTCTTTCACCAATCGCAGCCTGCAGCTTGGCATGGTGCGTGGTCTGGCCAACGGTCTTGACCGGCTGACGCCTGCCGAACTGGAAAGCTTTCCATCGAATTATCAGGATGCTCGCACGCTTCTGGCTTCCAAGGGCGTAGCGCTCGCGACCGAAGGCCAGGATTACATGGTGCCGATCGCGCTCTACCTGAAAAAGGCAACCGCGCTGACGCATACCATCGGTTCCGCCGTTTCTCTGGTGATCGCCGTCGCTGGCCTGATCTTCGGCCTTTCCACGATCAGCCGCCGTATGCGCGCGCGCAACAATGTCGAGCGTATCGTTCTCTGGGGGCTGATCGCCGCATCCGGTATAGCCATTCTGACAACGGTCGGCATCATCTGTTCGATGTTGTTCCAGACCATCAGCTTCTTCCAGTCCGTTTCGCCATGGGATTTCTTCTTCGGCACTGTCTGGGACCCGCGCTTTGCCGCAGCCGGCTCGGGTGGTGAAACAGGCCAGTTCGGTCTCATCCCGCTTCTGGCGGGTACGCTCTATATCGCGCTTGTGGCCATGCTGTTCGCCGTTCCGGTGGGGCTGTTCTCGGCCATCTATATGGCTGAATATGCTTCGCCCCGAGTGCGCACGGTTGTAAAACCGGTCCTTGAGCTTCTGGCAGGTATTCCCAGCATCGTTTACGGCTTCTTCGCCCTAGTGACTGTCGGACCTTTCTTGCGCGATCTCTCGATTGCCATTGCAGGCGGGCAGGGTTTCATCATGGCACAGAGCGTTCTGACCGCCGGTCTTGTCATGGGCGTGATGCTCATCCCCTTCGTGTCCTCGCTTTCGGACGACATCATCACTGCCGTGCCGCGGACCTTGCGCGACGGTTCGCTCGGTCTTGGAGCAACCCGTTCTGAAACCATCAAGCGCGTGGTCCTTCCAGCTGCTCTGCCGGGCATCGTCGGGGCGCTTTTGATGACCGCGTCGCGCGCCATCGGCGAAACCATGATCGTGGTTCTGGCAGCAGGTGTTGCGGCACGCATCAATATCAATCCATTCGAGGCGATGACCACCATCACGGTGAAGATCGTCAACCAGCTCACCGGTGACCTTGAATTCAACTCGCCGCAGACGCTGGTGGCCTTTGCACTCGGCATCACGCTTTTCGTCCTGACGCTGATCATGAACATCTTTGCGCTGCACATTGTGCGCAAGTACCGGGAGCAGTACGAATAATGACCGATACGACTTTCAACGCCAGCGGCACGACGGCACAGCCAACACGCCGCGATATCGGGATCAAGCGTCGCTACGCCGCAGAACGTCGCTTCCGCTATTACGGTATTGCCGCGATTGCAATCGGCGTATTCTTCCTGTGCGCGCTCCTGTTTTCGGTCTTTTCCAAGGGCTATACAGCCTTCTGGCAGACGACGCTTTATCTGCCGGTCAAGCTCGAAGAAAAGGTGATCGACCCAAGCAATAAGCGCGCGACTGATCCGAACGTGCTAATCACGGCCAACTATCCGCTGCTGGTGCGCAATGCGCTGGCCGAAAAGCTGGGTGTTGCCACGACAGACCGTTCGGCAATGCGCGATCTTGGCCGCTTCTATTCGGACGGCGTGCGCATTCAGCTGCGCAAGATGGTGTTGGACAATCCATCGCTCATCGGTACGACGCAGACTGTTCCGGTTCTGGCGGGCGCCGACATCGATTCCGCCTTCAAAGGGCAGATCGACCTTTCCGTGCCGGAGACGAGCCGCAAGGTTTCTGACCGTCAGGTTGCCTGGATGAAAACGCTTTCGGAAGAGGGCGTCATGAAGGAGGCCTTCAATACCGGTCTCTTCACCTTCGGCGCTTCCAGCCGCCCGGAAACATCCGGTCTTGGTGTTGCGCTGGTCGGCTCACTCTACATGATGCTGATTGTTCTCGGCCTGTCGCTGCCGATCGGCGTCGCCGCTTCGATCTATCTGGAAGAGTTCGCCAAGAAGAACCGGTTCACCGACATGATTGAGGTGAACATCAATAATCTGGCGGCCGTGCCATCCATTGTGTTCGGTCTGCTCGGGCTTGCAGTCTTCATCAACTTCTTCGGCCTGCCGCGTTCTGCGTCATTGGTCGGCGGTCTGGTGCTGACGCTGATGACGCTTCCCACTATCATCATTGCAACGCGCGCCGCTCTTCGTGCAGTGCCGCCTTCCATCCGCGCCGCAGCTCTTGGTCTCGGCGCATCGAAAACGCAGATGGTGTTTCACCATGTCCTGCCGCTTGCCGCACCCGGCATCCTGACCGGCACGATCATCGGACTCGCCCATGCGCTTGGTGAAACTGCTCCGCTTCTGTTGATTGGCATGGTGGCCTTCGTTGCCGACGTACCGTCGACACCGATGGACCCGTCGACGGCTCTTCCGGTGCAGATCTATATGTGGGCAAATGAAGCAGAGCGCGCCTTTGTGGAACGCACGTCAGGCGCTATCATTGTCCTGCTTCTGTTCCTTGCCGTGATGAATATTGCAGCAATCATTCTGCGCCGCCGCTTCGAGCGCCGCTGGTAAAACGGGAGTCGAAAGCTATGAATCTGATGACTGAACGATCTCTCGAAAAAGCCGTAGGAGAAAAAATGAACGCCAACGCCAATTCCATAAAGATGCGCGGCGATAAGGTCTGCGTATTTTATGGCGAGAAGCAGGCGCTGTTCGACGTCGATCTGGATATCCAGGAAAAGATGGTCACGGCGCTGATCGGACCTTCCGGTTGCGGCAAGTCCACTTTCCTGCGTTCGCTCAATCGCATGAACGACACGATTGAAGGCTGCAAGGTTGGCGGCAAGATCACGCTCGACAATGAAGACATCTACGATCCGAAGATCGATGTCGTCGAACTGCGCGCCCGCGTTGGCATGGTTTTCCAGAAGCCGAATCCGTTTCCGAAGTCGATCTATGAAAATGTCGCCTATGGCCCGCGCATTCATGGTCTCGCCCGTACCAAGGCAGATCTGGAAGAAATCGTTGTGACGAGCCTCCAGAAGGCGAGTTTGTTCGAGGAAGTGAAGGACCGCTTGCACGATGCGGGCACTGGCCTTTCTGGTGGCCAGCAGCAGCGCCTCTGCATTGCACGTGCGATTGCCGTGAGCCCGGAAGTGATCCTCATGGATGAACCGTGCTCGGCACTCGATCCGATTGCAACCGCAAAGGTGGAAGAGCTGATCGACGAACTGCGTCAGAACTATACGATCGTCATCGTTACGCACTCCATGCAGCAGGCCGCCCGCGTTTCGCAGCGTACCGCCATGTTCCACCTCGGCAATCTGGTCGAAGTGGGTGACACGGAAACCATGTTCACCGCGCCGACCGAAAAGCGCACGCAGGACTACATCACCGGACGCTTCGGCTAATCCGGAACTGCGCTCAAACAGATAGACAGTGCGGCTTCCCCGCAATTTATATTACGAGGTCTACTATGCCGTCTCAGCATACCGTTCGCTCCTACGATGAGGAATTGAAGTTTCTCACCCATAAGATCGCCGAAATGGGCGGACATGCGGAACGTATGGTCGAGCAGTCGGTCGCCGCTATCGTCAATGCGGACAATGCGCTTGCACAGCGCGTTATCTCCGACGATCTCATCCTCGATGCCAGTGAGCGCGAGATTGACGACAAGGCCGTGATGATTATCGCCAAGCGTCAGCCTATGGCCGTAGACCTGCGCGAGATCATCGGATCGATCCGCATCTCCGCCGATCTGGAGCGCGTCGGCGATCTGGGCAAGAATATTGCCAAGCGTGTTGCCGCCGTTTCGGAATCGCGTCAGCCGGTAAAGCTCTATCGCGGGCTTGAAACACTGGCCGAGCTGGCGCTAACCCAGCTCAAGGATGTTCTCGACGCCTACGCGTCGCGCTCGGTGCAGCAGATCAATGTCGTTCGCGACCGCGATGACGAGATCGATGCCATGTACACGTCGCTGTTTCGTGAATTGCTGACTTACATGATGGAAGATCCGCGCAACATTTCTGCCTGCACGCATCTTCTGTTCTGCGCGAAGAACATCGAGCGCATTGGCGATCATGCAACCAATATTGCGGAGACCGTCTATTACATTGTGACCGGCCTGCAAATGCCGGCCGAACGACCGAAAGAAGACCTGAGCCACGGTATTGTCGTGGATGAGGCACGTAAACCCTGAACTACAGCCAGCCGGACCTTGCTCCGACGGGTGGGAATGAGTGAATAGCGCGGCGGCACGCGGTCGATTGGGGGGATTTTATCCACCGCCCGCCGAATTTGGATAGGGAAATACTGGATGTCACAGGCACCCAAAATCGCTGTGGTAGAAGACGAAGAGGCGCTGAGCGTGCTGCTTCGCTACAATCTTGAGGCAGAGGGCTATCAGGTCGATACGATGCTGCGCGGCGACGAGGCCGAAATCGCCTTGCGCGAGAACGTGCCGGATCTACTCATCCTGGACTGGATGCTACCGGGCGTATCGGGCATTGAGCTTTGCCGTCGTTTGCGCCAATGGCAGGAAACGGAGCGTCTGCCAATTATCATGCTGACGGCGCGTGGCGAAGAAAGCGAACGCGTGCGCGGCTTAAGCGTCGGTGCGGACGATTATGTCGTGAAGCCATTTTCGACGCCAGAGCTTCTGGCTCGCGTCAAAGCGATGCTGCGCCGGTCTAACCCGAGCATTCTTTCGCACGTGCTGAAAGTGGGCGATCTTGTTCTCGACCGCCAGCAGCATCGTGTCTACCGCAAGGAGAAGGAAGTCCGTCTCGGGCCGACGGAATTCCGCCTGCTCGAGTATTTCATGATGTCGCCCGGGCGCGTGTTCTCGCGCAGCCAGCTTCTGGATGGCGTCTGGGGGCCGGACATCTACGTCGATGATCGCACGGTGGATGTTCATGTCGGGCGGCTGCGCAAGGCGATCAATGTCGGTCGCGCGCTTGATCCTATCCGCACCGTTCGGGGTGCCGGTTATTCTTTCGGATGACCGATGCCGTTATCTGCGGCTTCGAGCACTGAACTTGTCTGACCCGTTACGGTTTCTGTGGCGGGTCGCCTTTTGTTTAAGGGCGAGCTTTGCAAGGTGCGAGATCGTACTCGTCCGATTCGCATTGCAACAACCCAAAACGAGTGTGAGAAGCCTCATCTCACGCGATATTACAAGTGTGTTGCCAAAGTTGACGGATAGCAACGGAACCGGCCTGAAAACAGAAATTCTGCAGAACATTTGAACCACCACGAATGTGTATGCAAAAAATGTACAAGCAAAAGCGAATTAAGGCAGGGGTATGGCGTGTATTGTGAGAATTTGAATCTCGTTAAATCAATATCTTACCTGAATTCCCAGTTCTCGTTAAGAAATTATTAATATATTTAAAGGGCTTGTAGGCACATTCGCGATCTCGATTCGGAATTGTTTTAGGACTTTTCAGCGGTCTCCAGCATTGTTGGGATTTGACCTGTCGCCTTTTTTTGGCCTAAAAATTCCAAAACCTTGAATTCGATTGAGCGACAGTAGGGCGAGTAATTTTGATCTTCGTCCTCTTTGACTTGCACCGCAGTCAGACGTTCGCGCGCATCGTTCCAGATGTGTTCGCCTGAATGGATGACTGGATCAGTTAAGGGTCCTAACATGAGACTGAGCCATTGACGCGCGCCGCGAAGTGGAAATTGCCCGTTCTTATCGGGCTGGTGGTTGCGCCTTTCGTGGTGACCGGTTGCACGACGACCGGAACCTCGGGAAAAGCCAATTCGGAAAAGACGGCGGCAAGCCACGTCAAGTCCGTCAATGGCGTAAAGACCTACACCTACACCGCACGGGACAAGAATTGTCTTGAACGTGCGATGTTCTTCGAATCCAACCGTTCAAGTTCCGACGGTCTTCTGGCTGTCGGCACGGTTGTTATGAATCGACTCGCTTCGGGTCGTTATCCGGATACGATTTGTGGTGTCGTCGGTCAGAAGAACCAGTTTGCACCTGGTGTTCTTTCACGCCAAATGAATTCCAAAGCGCTGCCGGATGTTCAGGCCGCCGCCGCCGCAGTCCTCAAAGGAGAACGGCATCCAAAGTTGAAGAATGCCGTGTTCTTCCACACGGCGGGTCTGAAATTCCCTTACAACAACATGCATTACGTGCTCGTAGCCGGTGGAAATTCCTTCTACGAGAAGCGCAATCGAGACGGCTCGCTGCAAAACCCTGTCCCGCAGGAACCATACAATCTCGCAATGGCCTATTCACCGCAATCACCATCCCTTCCGCAGGACCCGTCTTATGACGTGACACTGCCGCAGACGGGCCCGATTCCGGGAACGGAGCCAACCGTTCAGGTGGCGCTCGCGGAAGCTGTGAAGGCTCAAAGTGTAGAGCAGAATGTCGGTGCCGGTCCGCAGGCTCGTGGCGACCGCTTGGCGCGTCATCGCGGCGTAGCGGCACCTCAGCAGGAACCGCATATGCAGGTGGCCTCCTACCAGCCGCAATTCGATACGACGGCTCCGCAACCGACATCGCTCGGCTATGCTCCTGCAAGCCAGAAGCAGGCTGACGCCATCGGCGCACTTCTTCTGTCCCAGGACCGTCCCGAAGCGCCACTATAAGAAACGCTCTTACAGTCGGACAATCTGAAACGCCGGTCTGGTTCAATCCGACCGGCGTTTTGATTTCCTGATTGACTGTTGTCGCTTTCCAGTGAGGGGCTCAGCGGTAGATCGGTCGATAGATCACCATCGGGGTGTCGTAGAAATCGACCTGATTCTGCCAGGCACGCCTGTCAGCTCTGCGATCGAGGTCCAGTCGCATCAGGCAGTTGGCAAAAGCGTCGGTATTGGCCTTGAAGCCATAGCTGCGGCAGGTCTGTTCGTCAGCGGCACGGCGTTGTTCCGGCGTCATGCTCACGCACCCTGCCAGAAGGCCGGTAACGCCCAGCAAGATAAGCACTTTCTTATTCATTACTGTCTGCTTTCTTCTGCACTGACCGCAGATTTACTATAACGCAAAGGCAGGAAAAAAGGTGGTGAAATTATGCCGTCTGATAAACTGCCGGTGATTCCACATCCAAAGAGGTCTTCCACCCATGGCTCATGAACAGTTGAACCCAATCATCGATCCGGTGAAACTCGAACGTCTTGCGGAAGTCGCCGTTCGCGTTGGTCTGCAGTTGCGCGAGGGGCAAGATCTTGTCATTACCGCGCCAGTCGTGGCCTTGCCGCTGGTTCGCCTTATCGCCAAGCACGCCTACAAGGCCGGGGCCGGACTGGTAACGCCGTTCTTCGCGGATGACGAAATGGCGCTTGCTCGTTACGAGAACGCATCCGATGCGAGTTTCGACCGCGCGGCAAGCTGGCTTTATGAGGGTATGGCGAAGGCCTATTCGGATGGCGCTGCGCGTCTCGCCATCGCCGCCGACAATCCGATGCTTCTTTCCAGCCAGGACCCTGCCAAGGTTTCACGCGCCAACCGGGCCAATTCGAAGGCCTATCAGCCGGCTCTCGAGAAGATCGCCGGTTTCGACATCAACTGGAACATCGTCTCCTATCCCAATCCGGCATGGGCAAAGCTCATGTTTCCGAACGAGCCGGCGGACATCGCGACCCGCAAGCTGGCCGATGCGATCTTCGCGGCTTCGCGCGTCGATGTGGACGATCCGATTGGCGCCTGGTCGGTGCACAATGCAGCGCTTCGTACCCGCACCCGTTTCCTGAATGGCAAGGCATATAGTGCCCTGCATTTCAAGGGCCCGAGCACCGATCTGACGGTCGGGCTTGCCGACGGTCATGAATGGCACGGCGGCGCGTCTACGGCGAAGAATGGTATCACCTGCAATCCGAACATTCCGACGGAAGAAGTGTTCACTACACCTCATGCGCTGCGTGTCGAAGGCTATGTGACGAGCACCAAGCCTCTGTCGCATCAAGGCACGTTGATCGAGAATATTGCGGTTCGCTTTGAAGGCGGACGAATTGTCGAGGCGAAGGCAAGCCGCGGTGAAGAAGTGCTCAACAAGGTGCTGGATACGGATGAAGGTGCCCGTCATCTGGGTGAAGTGGCGCTGGTTCCGCATTCATCGCCGATCTCGCAGAGTGGGCTTTTGTTCTACAACACCCTGTTTGACGAGAATGCCGCAAGCCACATTGCACTCGGCCAGTGCTATTCCAAGTGCTTTATCGACGGTGCAAAACTGACGCCGGAACAAATCAAGGCGCAGGGCGGCAATTCGAGCCTTATCCATATCGACTGGATGATCGGCTCTGGCCAGATCGACGTCGATGGCATCAACGCGGACGGAACCCGCGAGCCGGTGATGCGCAGTGGTGAATGGGCCAACTGATTGTCGCGAAATAGAAAAGGCCGAGAATTTCCCGGCTTTTTCATTGCATCTGTAAGGTCAGTTCTTTTCCTGAACATGGGCCTCAAGGAACCACAATGCCTTGTCGAGACTGCGGGACGCGGCTGTAAAAATATCCGCCGTATCGTCGTCACCTGCGTCATCTGCATCCTTGATCGACTTGCGCACAAGATTGGCGACGTCGCCATAACGCTCGATCAGTGCAAGCAGATGATCGTGAACGGCATAGATGTCGGTCGGATAAGGCTTGAGCTTGCTTTCCTTGGCCACGACCTGCGTGGTGCCATAGGCCGTCCCGCCGATCTGTACAGCGCGCTCGGCAATCGTGTCGACATGTTCGTCAAGATCATCGCGGAAACCATCGAGCATTTCATGAACGGCTATGAATTGAGGCCCCTTGAGGTTCCAGTGTGCCTGTTTGGTGATGAGGGCAAGATCGATCGTCGCGGCGAGGTTCTCATTCAGCAGCGCGATCATTGTCGTCTTCGTATTGGAAGGAAGATCGTTGCGGGTTGCATGCATCGACTTCTTGGACATTGTATCCTCATATCCTTTTGTTCGATCCGGCTTGGAGCGACTGGGGGAGTATCGCTCATAGTCACGGGCAGCTATTCCAAACGCAAACGAACCCGCCAGATCCTTATGAGGTTCGATTGCCGGATGGGCCTTTGTCGCCGTCAGGACAACACAAAAATATTCCCGCACCCGATGACGAAATGCATATCGCCGGCTTTTGTTCCACGAGAACGGCTAAAAACGAACACGATCCGGCCTTTGGGCAAGACTTGGCTTGTCGCGACGCAAAATCTGATTTACCCGGTTGCACATGAAGATACTTGCGCTTGATACTGCCGCTTCGTGGTGTTCCGTTGCCGTCTACGATTATGACGGTGATATCATGCTTGCCGATGTAAGCGAAAACATCGGCAAGGGACATGCGGAAGTCTTGATGGACTATATCGAACGTGCTGTGAGAGAGACGAAACTATCGCTTCGCGATATGGATAGAGTGGCGGTCAATATTGGGCCGGGATCGTTTACCGGTGTCCGTATCGGTGTCTCGGCGGCACGTGGTTTTGCACTGGCGCTGGGTGTTCCCGCCATCGGCATTACAGCTTTCGAGGCGCTGGCTGCGGAAACACAGTCTCTGTCGCCGGAAAAGCCAGTTCTGGTTCTTCTCGATGCGCATCGCGGCGAAATTTATGCGCAATCATTCGATGCAAAGGGTTTACCGAACGCGAAGCCGCTGGTTCTGTCACGAGAGGAAGCGGAGACTCTTGCCGATTCCCAGGCAGAAAATACGGTTCTTGCAGGTTCTGCGGCCACTGCGATCAATGAAGTGATCGGCAGTCGTTTCACACTTGGCCCGGTTGAGCCGACCGCGAAAATCGGCATCTATGCGCGTCTGGCAAGCTTGCGCCAGCCTGGCGATGCGCCGAAGCCGCTTTACATGCGTGGGCCGGATGCGAAGCCACAAGTCGGGTTTGCGCTGCCGCGCAAGTCCGCCGGAGAATAGCCGATGATGGGCTTGCCGTTTGGGCGTTTCGGTCGCAGACAAATCTCGGTGGAGCCGCTTGGCGTACAGGACAGTCATGCGATCCAGCGCATTCATGCCGTCGCTTTCCATCACGCTTGGAGTTCCGACGATTTCAGGTCGCTGATTGCGCAGGATACGGTTTTCGGTTTTGTTGCCCGTGCGGAAGGCAAGCCGAACGATGCCTGTGGTTTCGTGCTGGCACGTCTGGTGGCTGGTGAGGCGGAAATCCTGACCATCGCCGTCGCGCGTGATGTACAGCGCCAAGGCGTCGGGCGCGCGCTGATGGATGCCGTGTTGCGCAATCTCTATCAGGAGCGCGCTGAAACGCTTTTTCTGGAAGTGGATGAGGCCAATGTTGCCGCACAGGCACTTTATCGCCGTCTCGGTTTCCAGAAGGTTGGTGACCGTCCCGCTTACTATGAAACCGCGAATGGGCGTTCGGCTGCGCTGATATTGCGTCGCGACTTGAGCCGTGCACCGGCTAGGCCACGATGATCGGAGCAATCCGCATCTTTCTCGTCGTTGCGGCGATGGTCGCATTGAGTCTGTCGCTTATTCCAGTTCAGTATCTGTTGCTTAAGCTGAAGAACAACTGGAAGCGTCGCCTGCCGACCTTTTTCCATCGTATTGCCGCACGCCTGTTCGGCTTTCGCATCAAGATAGTCGGCCAGATGCAGGAGGGTCGGCCTCTGCTACTTGTCGCCAACCATACCTCGTGGAGCGATGTCATCGTTCTGTCGACGGTCGGTCAGGTCTCCTTCATCGCCAAGTCGGAAGTCAGAAAATGGCCTGTTTTCGGCATGTTCGCCGTTTTGCAACGGACCGTTTTCGTGGAACGGGAACGGCGGGGCAAGACGGCTGAACAGACATCGGAAATCGCAAGGCGTCTGGCAACGGACGATGCTATGGTGCTGTTCGCTGAAGGCACGACATCGGATGGCAATCGCGTTCTGCCGTTCAAGACGGCGCTTTTCGGTGCCGCGCACGCTGCGATCAAGGAAGCCAATGTACCCGAAGTCGTGGTTCAACCGGTTGCGATCGCCTATATAGGGGTTCATGGCATGGCAATGGGCCGTTATTTCCGCCCGATTGCCTCCTGGCCGGGCGACGTCGAGCTGATGCCGCACCTGAAAGGTATTTTGCGCGAGGGCGCCATCGATGTCGAGGTGCGTTTCGGTGAACCAGTCGCCGTGACCGCCAAGACCGACCGCAAGGCGCTGGCCCGTACGATGGAAAACCGGGTGCGCGCACTTTTGCAAAGTGCGTTGCTGGGGCGCGAAATTCCGGAAGAGTAACAGCCGCTCGATCAGGCGGTCAGCCGATTGGCTAGAATGTCACCTTTCAAAATGACGACAAAAGCTGTAGATAGCCGCGCATGAGCGACAATATCACCGATCTTGAACCAACGGCAGAGCGCCCCAATGTGCGCAAGGTTTTCGTAAAAACCTATGGCTGCCAGATGAACGTCTACGATAGCCAGCGCATGGCCGACAGCCTTGCAGCGGAAGGCTATGTCGCAACCGATACGCCGGACGATGCCGATCTGGTTCTGCTCAATACTTGCCATATTCGCGAGAAGGCGTCGGAAAAGCTCTATTCCGCGCTTGGTCGACTACGCAAGATGAAGGACGCGCGCGAAGCGAATGGCAAGGAACTGACCATTGGCGTTGCAGGATGCGTGGCGCAGGCCGAAGGACAGGAAATCCTTCGCCGTGCGCCAAATGTCGATCTCGTCATTGGCCCACAGACCTATCATCGCCTACCCAATGCACTGGCGCGGGTTCGCGGTGGCGAAAAGGTGGTCGAGACGGAATATGCTCTCGAAGATAAATTCGAACATTTGCCGTCGCCCAGGCGCGAGGAAACCCGCAAGCGTGGTGTTTCTGCCTTCCTCACCGTGCAGGAAGGCTGCGACAAATTCTGTACCTTCTGCGTGGTTCCCTATACGCGCGGCTCGGAAGTTTCGCGCAGCGTGAAGCAGATCGTGGCAGAGGCCGAGCGCCTCGCCGATAGCGGCGTGCGTGAACTGACCTTGCTAGGACAGAACGTCAATGCCTGGCACGGGGCTGGTGACGATGGTCGCGAATGGGGCTTGGGTGAACTTCTGTTTCGGCTGGCGCGCATTCCGGGCATTGCCCGTCTTCGTTATACGACCAGCCATCCGCGCGACATGGACGACAGCCTGATTGCCGCCCACCGTGACCTGCGCCAGCTTATGCCTTATCTGCATCTGCCGGTACAATCCGGTTCGGACCGTATTCTCAAGGCAATGAACCGTCGTCACAAGGCGGATGAATATGTGCGTCTGATCGAGCGTATTCGCGAAGTGAGGCCCGATCTGGCGCTGTCGGGTGATTTCATCGTTGGCTTTCCCGGTGAGACCGATCAGGACTTCGAAGACACGATGCAGCTGGTACGCACGGTCAATTACGCGCAGGCCTATTCGTTCAAATATTCGCCACGTCCCGGCACACCGGGTGCCGATCTGCCTGATCACGTGGAAGAAGGGGTGAAGGATGAGCGTCTCCAGCGTCTCCAGGCGCTTCTGTCAGAACAGCAATATGCGTTTCAGGATTCCATGATCGGTCGCGAGATGGATGTGCTGCTCGAAAAGCCGGGCCGTATTGCTGGCCAGATGGTTGGCCGCTCGCCTTGGCTCCTGCCTGTCATCATCGATGACAACAATGACCAGGTCGGCGACATCATTCATGTGAAAATCACATCCACAGGGACCAATAGCCTTATTGCGCAAAAACTGGCCTGAAGGCATGATGATGTCGAGGCAGAAAATTTCGGCACTTTGAGTCGCTTGCCGGTAATCCTGTCGAGACTGTGATTGCAATGCGTGAACGGTTTGCGTTCACGCATAATCTGGTCTGAAAAGCCTGCAACTTTTCAGGATTGTGCTTTAAGGAGATACGGTTGAGCGCCACGGAAAAGCTGAAGTCTGCCAAGCCAACCAATCAAACGCAAAAAAGCCCGACGACCGGGGCCTCGGATATGGCCCACATCGTGCTCACCTTCGACAATAACCGTCTTGCCATCGCGCTTTACGGTCAGTTCGATGAAAATCTGGCCCGTATCGAACAGAAGCTTGGCGTGGATGTCCGCTCCAAGGGGAACCAGCTTTCGATCCGGGGTGAACCGACCGCGACCGAGCAGGCGCGGCGTGCGCTGGATCATCTTTATGAAACCTTGCAGAAGGGTCATGAACTGACGACGTCGGATGTCGACGGCGCCTTGCGCATGGCAATCGCGGCCGATGACCAGCTGACGCTACCGACCATGGAAAACAAGGGCAAGCTTTCGGCGGCCCAGATTTCCACGCGCAAGAAGACCATCTTTGCCCGCACACCGACGCAGGATGCCTATATGCGCGCGCTCGACCGGTCGGAACTGGTGTTCGGCGTCGGCCCTGCCGGGACCGGCAAGACCTATCTTGCCGTCGCCCATGCGGCGATGCTGCTGGAACGCGGTCTGGTGGAGCGCATCATCCTGTCGCGTCCGGCTGTCGAGGCGGGCGAACGACTGGGTTTTCTGCCGGGCGATATGAAGGAAAAGGTCGACCCTTATCTACGCCCGCTTTACGATGCGCTTTACGATATGATGCCAGCGGAAAAGGTCGAACGCGCCATTGCGGCAGGCGTGATCGAGATCGCGCCGCTCGCCTTCATGCGCGGACGCACACTGGCGCATTCTGCTGTCATTCTCGATGAGGCGCAGAACACGACATCCATGCAGATGAAGATGTTCCTGACCCGTCTTGGTGAGGGATCACGCATGATTGTGACTGGTGATCCGAGCCAGATCGACCTGCCGCCCGGCCAGAAATCCGGGCTGGTAGAGGCGCTTCGCGTGCTGGACGATGTCGAGGGCGTTATCAAGGTACGCTTTACGGAGAAAGACGTCGTTCGTCATCCGCTGGTAGCGGCAATCGTCGGCGCTTACGACCGCGATGGCAAACAGCACGCGCGTTCGGAATAGAGCGAACAGGCTGAGTGCTCTTGCAATTGCCTGTCGGAATCACGATTTAAAAAATGCTGTCTGCCCTTTGGGTAGGCAGCTTTCTTGTAACTGAAAGGATGATGCGGCTAGCCGGCATGGAGAGCCGCCGCAGAACGTGTCAAATAACGCGATCCATATCGATATCATGGTTGAAGCTGGCAACTGGCCGGATGAGACCGCCCTTGAAGGGCTCGTCAGGAAGTCGGTCGAGGCCGCCTGGGCCAATTTGAACCTTAAGGACGCTGAAAGCGAACTGAGTGTGGTTTTCACCGACGATGCCTCGATCCAGACACTGAATGCGGAATGGCGTGGCAAGGACAAGCCAACCAATGTGCTGTCATTTCCGGCGTTTCCGGTCAAGGCAGGGGCGCAGCCGGGGCCGATGCTGGGCGACATCATCATCGCGCGGGAGACTGTCGAGCGCGAGGCCCGTGAGGAGGACAAGCCGCTCGAAAACCATCTCACGCATCTCGTCGTCCATGGCTTTTTGCACCTTTTGGGTTACGATCACGAAACCGATGCGGAAGCTGATGTGATGGAGGGGCGCGAGCGTGAAATCCTTCATGCTCTTGCCATCCCTGACCCTTATGCTGTATCCGAATAAGACCCTAACAACGATTGACCATGGCTGATCAAACATCGCACCCCCCGTCCGCTGGCGAGAATCGCAGCGAGACTCAAGACGCCGAAGGGCAAAGTACGCAACGGCCCGTAATGGCCGAGAAGCGTTCCCTTTTGTCTAATATTTTCCCGTTCATGCGCTCGCGCCAGTCATCTTCTCTGCGTGAAGATTTGGCCGATGCCCTTTCCAGCACGGCAAGCGAGCAGGATTCCGCATTCTCGCCTGAAGAAAAGGCGATGCTGCACAACATCCTTCGCTTGCGCGAAATCCGCGTCGAAGATGTGATGATCCCGCGCGCCGATGTCGAGGCAGTGGAAGTTTCCACGCCACTCTGGGAGGTGCTGGAGCTTTTCGAAAAGTCTGGCCATTCGCGTATGCCGGTCTATGCCGAAACGCTGGATGATCCGCGCGGCATGATCCATATCCGTGATGTTCTCAATTACATCACCAAGCAGGCCCGCCAGAAAACCACGCGCCGTAGCAGTGCACGCAGCAAGGCGACGGCCGAAGACAAAGCCGCCAAATTCGACATGGGCCGCATTGATCTCACCAAGACGATCGGTGAACTCAATCTCATGCGCAAGGTCCTGTTCGTGCCGCCGTCCATGATGGCGAGCGGCTTGATGGCGCGCATGCAGGCGACCCATATCCAGATGGCGCTGGTCATCGACGAATATGGCGGTACCGACGGTTTGGTTTCGCTGGAAGACATCGTCGAAATGGTTGTCGGCGATATCGAAGATGAGCACGACGACGAAGAAATCATGATCGCCGAAGAGGCCGACGGAGTTTTCGTTGTCGATGCGCGTGCCGATCTGGAAGAACTGGCTGCAAAAATCGGCCCGTCTTTCGAAGTGGGCGAGCATGGCGAGGATGTCGACACGGTTGGCGGTCTCATCTTCTCGGTTCTCGGGCGTATTCCAGTTCGCGGCGAAGTCGTGCAGGCAATTCCGGGCTATGAATTCCATGTGCTGGAAGTCGATCCGCGTCGGGTGAAGAAAGTGCGCATTGTGCCGCTTTCCGCGGCTGATCGCCGCCGCCAGCAGCGTGCTGTCGTGTCTCCTAAGCCGGGAGAACAACCCGCAGAGGTCGAAGCCGCAACTGACGACCCCCAAGAGTCCTGATGATCGAAAAGCTCGCGGGGAAAATCATTCTTTCGAGCGGCTGGCGTCGTGCGCTGGCCGCTTTTCTGAGCGGCGCCTTCGCCACGCTGACCCAGTCGCCATTTGATGTTTTCGTCGCGGGTTTCGTTTCCTTCCCCATTTTGGTCTGGCTGATTGACGGAGCCATTGCGAAAGCGAATGCCGGGCCTGTGCGCCGTCTCCTCCCAGCCGCCATGGTTGGCTGGTGGTTCGGTTTCGGCTATTTCGCTTCCGGACTATGGTGGATCGGCACGGCGCTGTTGGTTGATGCAGACCAGTTTGCATGGGCCCTGCCACTTGCAGTTCTCGGCCTGCCTGCGTTTTTGGCGCTGTTTTATGCACTTGCAACCATGGTTGCACGCATCTTGTGGTCGGATGGTTTGGGGCGCATCTTCGCGCTTGCATTCGGTTTTGCACTGGCAGAATGGCTGCGCCTTTTCCTGTTCACCGGTTTTCCGTGGAACGCCATCGGCTATGCCATTATGCCGACCCCGCTGCTGATGCAATCGGTTGCCGTGCTCGGCCTGATCGGAATGAGCGCATTGGCCGTCTTTGTCTTTGCTGCACCGGCTCTTCTGATCGGTGGGCGGTTTGCGAAGACGGGCATTGTCTTCGCCCTGATGCTTATAGCTGGTCACGTTGGTTTCGGTGCCTGGACGCTTTCAAAGGCACCAGCAATCGGTGAGGAAAAAGGCTCGCTTGCGGTTCGAATCGTGCAGCCTTCTATTGCCCAAACCATGAAATGGGACAATGCCGAACGTCGGTCGATATTCGACAAGCTGGCGGCGTTGACTGGCGAAGCGCCTGCCGAAGGCAAGCCGAAACCCGATGTGGTCATCTGGCCGGAAACAGCGGTTCCTTATATTCTCACATCAACGCCCGAGGCTCTGTTACGTATTGGCGAGGTTTTGCAGGATGGGCAGATGCTGCTCACCGGTGCCGTTCGCGAAGAGAAGGCAGCTGGTGGCGGTGAACCGCGCTACTATAATTCAATTTACACAATTGATGATCGCGGCGTCATTGTTGACGCTGCCGACAAGGTGCACCTCGTTCCCTTCGGCGAATATCTTCCCTATGAGAATTTCCTGCGCAGGCTCGGACTTCAGGAAGTGGTGGAAATGCCGGGCGGATTTACGGCTGGTACCTCACGTCGGGCATTGAACGTGAAAGACGGCCAGACCTTTCTGCCGCTGATCTGCTACGAAGCCATTTTTCCAGATGAGCTTGGATATTCGGGTCAAAGAGCCAGCGCCATCATCAATGTGACAAACGATGCGTGGTATGGTGATACACCCGGCCCATACCAGCATTTCAGACAGGCGCAGGTTCGCGCAGTGGAACAGGGGCTTCCCCTCATTCGTGCAGCTAATAATGGTCTTTCAGCTGTTGTTGATGCTTATGGTCGAATCACTGAGGGCCTTGCGCATGACGCTGTAGGGGTAATCGACGCTTACCTACCGTCATCTCGTGCACCATTTTGGGGCACGGCACCCGGCTCGCGACAATCTCTGGTAGCGCTATTAACCTTACTCGTGTTGAGCGTGGCTTTCCGACTGCCAATCGGCAGGCGTTTTCATTGACAGACTAATATTGTTACGATGTTATGGCGCGGCGGCGACGGTTTTTGCGGAAAAATCGTCAGACTACCTCCCAAAACTTATTGTTATCGCTGTTCAGATGAACAGAGCATGAATGAAAGCTCGCAGCTGCGAGGAGTGACAGTTGTATGATTGAGAATAAAAAGAAGCCCAACCCAATTGACGTGCATGTCGGCAGCCGCATCCGTCTCCGCCGTAACATGCTGGGCCTCAGTCAGGAAAAGCTTGGCGAAAGCCTCGGAATTACGTTTCAGCAAATCCAGAAATACGAGAAAGGCACCAACCGCGTCGGTGCAAGCCGCCTTCAGGCGATTTCGGCTATTCTGAATGTCCCGGTTTCCTTCTTTTTCGAAGATGCACCGGGTTCCTCGAACCAGGCCGGTTTTGCAGAAGATAATGAGGCGACCTATGTGGTCGATTTCCTGAATTCCAATGAAGGTGTTCAACTGACCCGCGCCTTCACGAAAATTTCAGATCCGAAAGTGCGCCGCAAGATCATCGACCTCGTTAAGTCGCTCGCTGCGGACGCTGACTGATTTCATATCCCGGAAAAGCTGCAAGTGCGGGACATGATCGTGTCCCGCCGGATTTTTGCGAATTTCAGCGTTCAAGCCGATAGGAAAAGCCGTCTGGAACGAAATTTCCCGTCGAGGCGCTGTCGCAACAAGAATATGCATTGACGGTTTAATCCTAACTTCGCTAACACATTACCGTGCCCGGAACGCTGGAACCTGTTCCGGGCGCTACTGTGTTTCCATGGCGGAGATATTCTCCGTTGGATTTTCAAGAGGGGTTACCCGTGTCGCGCAGTTCTTATCTCTTCACCAGCGAATCTGTGTCCGAAGGCCATCCGGACAAGGTTTGCGACCGCATCTCCGATGAAATCGTGGACATGATCTACAAGGAAGCGCGCCGTACTGGTGTTGATCCATGGTCTGTCCGTGTTGCCTGCGAAACGCTTGCCACCACCAATCGTGTGGTCATTGCCGGCGAAGTGCGTGTGCCGGATACGTTCCTGAAGAAGAATAAGGACGGCACTGTCGCCCATGATGCTGCCGGGCATCCGCTGATCAATCCTTCGCGTTTCCGTTCGGCGGCCCGCAAGGCAATCCGGGAGATCGGTTACGAACAGAACGGCTTCAACTGGAAGACCGTAAAGATCGACGTTCTTCTGCATCCACAGTCTGCCGATATCGCACAGGGCGTGGACAACGCCGCTGACCGTCAGGGCGAAGAAGGTGCAGGCGATCAGGGTATCATGTTCGGTTATGCCTGCCGCGAAACCCCGGACCTGATGCCGGCGCCGATCTATTATTCGCACAAGATTCTCGAAAAGCTCTCTGAAGCCCGGCACAAGGGCGAGGGTGACGCAGGCAAGCTCGGGCCTGATGCCAAGAGCCAGGTCACGGTGCGCTACGAGAACGGCAAGGCCGCCGAGGTCACGCAGATCGTTCTTTCCACGCAACATCTGGATGCAAGTTGGGATTCGAAAAAGGTTCGTTCGGTTGTCGAACCCTATATCCGGGAAGCGCTCGGCGAGCTGCCGATTGCAGCTACCTGCAACTGGTACATCAACCCGACCGGCAAGTTCGTCATTGGCGGGCCGGACGGCGACGCCGGACTGACTGGCCGTAAAATCATCGTAGACACCTATGGCGGAGCCGCTCCGCACGGTGGTGGCGCATTCTCGGGCAAAGATACGACCAAGGTTGATCGTTCTGCCGCTTATGCAGCGCGCTATCTCGCCAAGAATGTTGTTGCTGCCGGTCTTGCCGACCGTTGTACGATCCAGCTCTCCTACGCCATCGGTGTGGCACAGCCGCTTTCGGTTTATGTCGATCTTCATGGTACGGGCAAGGTAGCCGAATCCGCGGTCGAAGAAGCACTCCGCGAGGTCATGGACCTCTCGCCGACCGGTATCCGCAAGCATCTCGACCTCAACAAGCCGATCTATGCCAAGACCTCGTCTTATGGTCATTTCGGGCGCAAGCCGGGCCGTGACGGCTCCTTCTCCTGGGAGAAAACGGACCTGACCAAGGCGCTGAAGGCCGCAGTGGCGTAACTTTCCTGTCGGAAAGTTGCATCGCAAGCGGCTTGGCGTTATGTCTCCCGCAAATTTCGAAGAGCGCGGTCTTTGATCGCGCTCTTCTGCTATTTGAACTCACTATGATGCCGACGGATAAAATATGACCGAAGAATCTCATCCTCTGCGCGGTGCCGGAAATTTTTTCGGACGTCGCCACGGCAAACCTTTGCGCAACCATCAGAAGAACCTGTTCGAGGATCTTCTGCCGCGCCTGAAGATTGATGTCGAAAAGTCCGCGCCGCAGGATTTGCGCACGCTCTTTGAAGCAAAGGTCGATGCTGTGCGTCTGGAAATCGGTTTTGGCGGCGGTGAGCATCTGCATCATGAGACGGGTCGCTATCCGCAAACGGGTTTCATTGGCGTTGAGCCCTTCGTCAACGGCATGGCCAAGATGCTGGCTGCATTGGATAGCGAACCGCGACAAAATCTGTGTCTCTACGACGAAGATGCAACGGCGGTTTTGGACTGGTTGCCGGACGCCTCCTTGGCGGGTATTGATCTCTTCTATCCCGATCCATGGCACAAGCGTCGCCACTGGAAACGCCGTTTCGTCAGCGATGCCAATCTCGACCGCTTTGCCCGGGTCTTGAAGCCCGGTGCAAAATTCCGGTTTGCTTCTGACATCGAGCATTATGTTAACTGGACACTCCAGCATTGTCGCCGTCATTCTGCATTCGACTGGCAGGCAGAAGGTCCCTCCGACTGGAACGACGCTTATGAAGGCTGGCCGGGCACGCGCTATGAGGCAAAGGCTTTTCGCGAAGGTCGGCGCGCCGCCTATCTGACCTTCATACGCCGTTAAAGTTGCCAGCAGCGACGGCGTGTCATCGAACGTCAGAAGCGGTCTTGAAAAAATCCGCTTCCGCTGGTATATAAGTCTCAAATTCTTGGTCGTTTGAACAAGAGTGGGTCCACCCGGTCCCGCTCTTTTTTGTTACTTGCGGCTAACTTGAAGAGGCTTTCCAGCCTTTTGAAAGGTTTTTAGGTTGACGGAACAGGTTCAGGCAAACGAAGCAGAAACGCTCGCAACAGGCGCGGATGAGCGCATCATTCGCGAGACGGGTATCGATGCGAAAGTGGCTTCCATCATCGAGCCCGTCATCAATACGCTGGGCTTCCGGCTGGTGCGCGTGCGTCTCTCGGGATTGAACGGCCAGACCCTGCAGATCATGGCTGAACGTCCCGATGGCACGATGACCGTCGATGATTGCGAAATCGTCAGCCGCACAGTCGCGCCGGTGCTCGATGTGGAAGATCCGGTTAGCGGAAAATATCATCTGGAGATTTCCTCTCCTGGTATCGATCGCCCACTGGTCCGCAAATCGGATTTTGCCGATTGGGCCGGTCATATCGCGAAGGTGGAAACCTCCATCGTGCACGAAGGTCGCAAGAAATTCCGCGGTCGCATTATTCTGGGCGATACGGAATCCGTTGTGATTGAAAGCGACCAGATTTCCTACGGCAGCGAACCTGTCGTGCGCATTCCATTCGACCTGATTTCGGATGCACGCCTCGTGCTGACCGATGACCTGATCCGCGATGCGTTGCGCAAGGACAAGGCCCTGCGCGAAGGCCGCATTCCCGGTGACGACCTCGGTAGCGAAGAAGCGGGCGAGCCGTCCGGTGAAGCCGCATCGGGCGAAGCTGAAAATAAAGAATAAGTTTCTGGCGTCCGGCATCTAGAGGAGCCGGGTGCGACACCAAGGAGAGTCCAATGGCAGTCAGTGCTAACAGGCTGGAGCTTCTGCAGATCGCCGATGCGGTCGCACGCGAGAAGTCGATCGACCGCGAGATCGTTCTTGCGGCCATGGCCGATGCGATCCAGAAGGCGGCGCGTTCGCGTTACGGCCAGGAAAGCAACATCCGCGCGGACATCAATGCGAAGTCCGGCGAGATCAAGCTGCAGCG
>WPCJ01116160.1_pt1 | contig 51511 bp, 43 predicted proteins | sample 5399831 | NCBI WGS metagenome assembly WPCJ01 (sample SAMN12869470, study PRJNA574797) | sludge metagenome | isolation source: wastewater treatment of pH10 | place: China:Beijing | collected 2019-05-20
GACGGCCTCTGCCTTTTCGCGAGCACGCTTCTCGGACGGCTTCTCATAGTGTCCGCGCATCTTCATTTCGCGGAAGATGCCTTCACGCTGCATCTTCTTCTTGAGAGCGCGAAGCGCCTGATCAACGTTGTTGTCGCGGACGAGTACCTGCACGGGCGATCCTGTTCTGCTTTAAGAAAACCAAAGGCTTCGGCGAATAGCCTGACGCCTTCGCGGCGGAAAAACACCACGAATTTGGGCGGCTGATAGCAGAAACCGGCCTGCCTGTCGAGAGCCCGAACGCAGGAAAGCCCGCATCCGGCGCATATCCTCGATCTGGCCTGCCAGATTGCGCTGGCCTGCATCATTATTTCCTGTATCGGGGGCACTAACGCAATTGTGAAATCGATTTTCCCGACCTCGGCCCGAAGCGGGACCCGGAACCCAGATCCGGATCCCTGCCTAGGCGGTCGGATCCGGATCACATGATGGCAAATACCTCCACCACGGCACAGCCGATAAGACCGGCCTTCGCGCCCGACACGACGGTCATGGCGATCATCGTCGCCGTCAGCTTCTGCCATATGGTCAACGACATAATGCAGTCGCTGCTGGCGGCGATCTATCCCTTGCTCAAGGACGATTTCCACCTCGACTTCTGGCAGATCGGCATCTTGACCATGGCCTTCCAGGGCACGGCCAGCCTGCTGCAGCCGCTGATCGGCATGTATACGGACAAGCGTCCCCTTCCTTATTCTCTGCCGGTCGGCATGGCTTCCTCGCTGGCGGGGCTCTTCGTGCTCGCTTTTGCGCACAGCTATGGGATGCTCGTGCTCGGCTCGATGCTGATCGGCCTGGGTTCGGCCATCTTCCATCCCGAATCGTCGCGTGTCGCGCGCCTCGCTTCGGGCGGCCGATTCGGTCTCGCGCAATCGCTGTTCCAGCTCGGCGGCAATTTCGGGCAGGCCATAGGACCGCTGCTGGCGGCCTTCATCGTCGTGCCGTTCGGCCAGTCCAGCATTTCCTGGTTCAGCGTCGGTTCGCTCGTCGGCATCATCGTGCTGTGGCGGGTCGGTGGCTGGTATGCCGCCCATATGCGCGAGCGCATCGGCCGCAAGGCCCAGCCCACGCTTTTCCCGACGCTGCCGCGGCGCAAGGTGATGGTGGCTCTCACCGTGCTCATGATCCTGACCTTCTCCAAGAACATCTACATGGCTTGCCTCTCGAGCTACTACACCTTCTACGTGATCGAGACGTTCGGCGTGTCGGTACAGGGCTCGCAGCTCATGCTGTTCGGCTTCCTTGCCGCCTCTGCGGCGGGGCTGGTGCTCGGCGGTCTTTTCGGCGACCGCTTCGGCGCCAAGTTCGTGATCTGGTTCTCCATCCTCGGCGTGCTGCCGTTCACGCTGGCGCTGCCCTACGCCAATCTGTTCTGGATCAATGTGCTGGCGATCGTGATCGGCCTCATCCTGTCGTCGGCGTTTTCCGCGATCGTGGTGTTCGCACAGGAACTCGTTCCGGGCCGGGTCGGCATGATCGCGGGCATATTCTTCGGGCTGGCCTTCGGCTTCGGCGGGATCGGCGCTGCTGCTCTGGGCGTGGTGGCGGACCAGCGCGGCATCGCCTACGTGTTCTGGATCTGCTCGTTCCTGCCCCTGCTCGGGCTGCTCACCGTTTTCCTGCCCGACATGAAGAGCATCAGGGCGCGCTGACGGCGTTCATGCGAATCCCTTGGCGCAAAGCGGCAAGACCCGTCGCAGACAGCGCAAAGGTGGTATCGGCTTTTCGCTAGTGATACACCTCGAATTCGGCCGGTCGATATGGCCGGAAGAGGCTGATCGAGCATTCGCGGGGCCATCGGAGCAGCATGCGGAAATATTCTGTATTCGCCATCGCCAGGGAGGCCATGCGCGGCCACAAGGGGTGGGAGGAGCAGTGGTCCTCGCCCGAGCCGCGCGCGGAGTATGACGTCGTCATCGTGGGTGCGGGCGGGCACGGCCTCGCCACCGCCTACTATCTCGCCAAGGAACACGGCATCACCAATGTCGCGGTGATCGAGAAGGGATGGCTGGGGGGCGGCAACACCGGCCGCAACACGACCATCATCCGCTCCAACTATCTCTACGACGAGAGCGCCGGCATCTACGATCACGCGGTCAAGCTGTGGGACGGCCTTTCGCAGGAACTGAACTACAATGTGATGTATTCGGCGCGCGGCGTCATGATGCTTGCGCACAACGTCCACGACATCCAGGTGCTGAAGCGCCATGTCCACGCAAACCGGCTGAACGGCGTCGACAACGAGTTCCTGACGCCCGAGCAGGCCAAGGAATTCTGCCCGCCGCTCAACATCTCGCGCAACGCCCGTTATCCCGTCATGGGGGCGACGCTCCAGCGCCGCGGCGGCACGGCCCGTCATGACGCTGTAGCCTGGGGATATGCGCGCGGCGCGTCCGCGCGCGGCGTCCACATCATCCAGAACTGCGAGGTCAAGGGCATCCGGCGCGCGGCCAACGGCGCGGTCACGGGCGTCGAGACGACGCGAGGCTTCATCGGCGCGAAGAAGATCGGCGTCGTCGCGGCAGGCAACACCTCGGTGCTGATGGACATGGCGGGCGTGCGCATGCCGCTCGAATCCTATCCGTTGCAGGCGCTCGTGTCGGAGCCGGTGAAGCCGGTGGTGCCGTGCGTCATCATGTCGAACACGGTGCACGCCTATATATCACAGTCCGACAAGGGCGAACTGGTGATCGGCGCGGGGACCGACCAGTATGTCTCCTATTCCCAGACAGGCGGTCTGCACATCCTGAACCACACGCTCGACGCCATCTGTGAGATGTTCCCGATCTTCACGCGCATGAAGATGCTGCGCTCATGGGGCGGCATCGTCGACGTGACGCCGGACCGTTCGCCGATCCTCGCCAAGACGCCGGTGCCGGGCCTCTACGTCAATTGCGGCTGGGGCACGGGCGGGTTCAAGGCGACGCCGGGGTCGGGCAACGTCTTTGCCCACACGATCGCGAACGACTATCCGCACCCGATCAACGCGCCGTTCACGCTGGAGCGCTTCCGCACCGGCCGGTTGATCGACGAGGCGGCCGCCGCCGCCGTGGCGCACTAGGAGGCCGGGCATGCTTCTAATCCGCTGCCCCTATTGCGAGGAAGAGCGCCCGGAACTCGAATTCCGCAACGCCGGCGAGGCCCATGTCGTCCGCTCCTCGGACATGGCCTCCATCAGCGACGAGGACTTCGAGGCATTCTTCTTCATCCGCTCGAACCCAAGGGGTGTGATCTTCGAGCGCTGGCGCCACGTGCATGGCTGCGCCCGGTTCTTCAACGCCGCGCGCGACACGGTCACGGACAAGTTCCTGATGACCTACAAGGCGGGCGAGCCCAGGCCGACCCTCGGGGAACAGCCTGCTGCCGGAACCGCCGCTCCGGTCGCGCCAGAGGAGCCCGTCAAGAAAAAGCCAGCCAGGCGCGCGCCTGCCAAGAAGAAGGACGCGTGATGTCCGAGCCTTTCCGCATATCCGGCGCCGGTCGGCTGACGCCTGCCAGAACCGCGCGCTTCTCCTTCGACGGCAAGTCCTTCAGCGGCCTGCAGGGCGACACGCTTGCCTCCGCGCTGCTGGCGAACGGCGTCCATCTGGTCGGGCGCTCGTTCAAATATCATCGCCCGCGCGGCATCCTCTCCGCCGGTGCCGAGGAACCGAACGCGCTCGTCTCCGTCGAGCGCGACGCGGCGCGCCGGACGCCCAATGTCCGCGCGACCGTCCAGGAGCTCTATGACGGGCTGACGGCCCATTCGCAGAACCGCTGGCCGTCGCTTTCCTTCGATGTCGGGGCCGTCAACGACGTCTTCTCGCCCTTCTTCTCCGCCGGTTTCTACTATAAGACCTTCATGTGGCCGAAGGCCGCGTGGAAGAATTTCTACGAACCGAGGATCCGTGCCGCGGCGGGCCTCGGCGTCGCGCCGGACCAGCCCGATCCCGATCATTATTCGGCTCGCTTCGCCCATTGCGAGGTGCTGGTGCTGGGTGGCGGGGCGGCCGGCATCGCGGCTGCCCTGGCCGCGGCCGAAAGCGGCGTGCGCGTCATCCTGGCCGATGAGCAGGCCGAATTCGGCGGGGCGCTGCGCTTCGAGAGCGGCGCGAGGGTCGACGGGCAGGACGGCTGGGCCTGGGCGCAGGCGGCGATCGCGAAGCTCGCTGCGATGGACAATGTCCGCCTCCTGCCGCGCACCACCGCCTTCGGCTACTACGCGCAGAATTTCGTCGGGCTGGCCGAGCGGGTCACCGACCATCTCGCCAATGCCGGCAGCGAGTTGCCGCGCGAGCGACTCTGGCAGGTGAGGGCGAAGAAGGTCGTCATCGCCACAGGCGCCATCGAGCGCCACATGGTGTTTGCCGACAACGATCGGCCGGGCGTCATGCTCGCCTCGGCGGCCCGCGCCTATCTCAACCATTACGGCGTGGCCGTCGGGCGCAATGTCGGCGTCTACACCGCCAATGACAGCGCATATGCGGCGGCCATCGACCTCAGGAAGGCCGGTGTGGGGATCGCCGCCATCGTGGACCTGCGCGACAATCCGACGGGGCCGCTGGTCGACGAGGCGCGCGCGCTCGGCATCGAGATCAACCACGGCCGCGCCGTCGTGAAGGCGCGCGGCAAGCTGCGTGTTTCCTCGATCGTGATCCAGCCCAAGAACGGCGGCGGCGAGCGCACCCTGCCGGTCGATGCGCTCATCACCTCGTCGGGCTGGACGCCTTCCGTGCATCTCTTCTCGCAGTCGCGCGGCAAGGTCGCCTTCGACGAAGCCACGCGCCGCTTCCTGCCGGGAACCTATGCGCAGGACTGCGTGTCGGTCGGCGCCTGCAACGGAGCCGACAGCCTCGCCGCGACGCTGGACAAGGGCTATTCGGCCGGCGCGAAAGCCGCCAGGGATGCCGGCGGCAAGGCCGCCAGGGGGAGCAAGCCGGCCGCCGATGCGGGCGAGGGCTGGACGGGCGGCATGCTGGGCGCCGCCCCCGGCGCGGGTGCGGACACCACCGTCAAGGCCTTCATCGACCTCCAGAACGACGTGACCGCCAAGGACATCCGCCAGGCGGTGCGCGAGGGCATGCGCTCGATCGAGCACGTCAAGCGCTTCACCACAAACGGGATGGCGACCGACCAGGGCAAGACGTCCAACATGCACGGTCTCGCCATCGCCGCAGAGACGCTGGGCAAGGAGATTCCGGAGGTCGGCCTGACGACATTCCGCGCGCCGTATACGCCGGTCACCTTCGGCACGATAGTCAACCATGCGCGCGGGGTCCTGTTCGATCCGACCCGCCGCACCACGACCCATGCATGGGCCGAGGCCCATGGGGCGATCTTCGAGGATGTCGGCCAGTGGAAGCGCGCCTGGTACTTCCCGAAAGCGGGCGAGGACATGCACGCCGCCGTCAACCGGGAATGCGCCACGGTCCGCAGGGCGGCCGGCCTGTTCGACGCCTCGACGCTCGGCAAGATCGAGGTCGTCGGCCCGGACGCCGCGAAATTCATGGAATTGCTTTATACCAACCCGTGGGAAAAGCTCGAAGTCGGCCGCTGCCGCTACGGCATCATGCTGCGCGAGGACGGCTTCATATATGACGACGGCGTCGTCGGACGGCTGGCGAGCGACCGCTTCCATGTCACGACGACCACCGGCGGCGCGGCCCGCGTCATGAACCACATGGAGGACTATCTCCAGACCGAATTCCCGCATCTCGATGTGTGGCTGACGTCGATTTCCGAGCAGTGGGCGGTGGTCGCCGTGCAGGGTCCGAACTCGCGCAGGATCATCGAGCCGCTGGTCGAGGGGATCGATCTTTCCGACGAGGCCATGCCGCACATGTCGGTGCGCGAAGGCAGGATCTGCGGCGTGCCGACACGGCTCTTCCGCATGTCGTTCACCGGCGATCGCGGCTTCGAGGTCAACGTTCCGGCGGATTACGGCCGAGCCGTGTGGGAAGCGCTTTGGGCCGAAGGCCAGAAGCACGGCGCCTGCGCCTACGGCACCGAGGCTATGCACGTCCTGCGCGCCGAAAAGGGCTATATCATCGTCGGGCAGGACACCGACGGCACGGTGACGCCCAACGATGCCGGGCTCGACTGGGCGGTCGGCAAGAAGAAGATCGATTTCGTGGGCATTGGCGGCCTCAGGCGGCCGGACCTACTGGCTTCCGGGCGCAAGCAGCTTGTCGGCCTTAGGACCAAGGACCCGAAGACCGTGCTGGAGGAAGGCGCGCAGATCGTCGCCAACCCGGACCAGCCCGTTCCCATGACGATGATCGGCCATGTCACGTCCAGCTACTGGTCGGAGAATTGCGGCCGCTCCATAGCGCTCGCGCTTCTGGTCGATGGGCGTTCGCGCATGGGCGAGAAGCTGTTCGTGCCGATGCCGGGCGGGGTCATCGAGGTTGAGGTCTGCTCGACGGTGTTCTTCGACGAGAAGGGAGATCGCCTCAATGGTTAAGGCTGCCCAGGTTTCCGCCAGCCGCGCCCCGGCCCTGGCCGGCCGCGAGTTCACCGCCGCCAGCGTCAGGGTGACGGTGCTGCCGCCCGCGCACCGTATCTCGCTGCGCGCCCCTGAGGCATCGGTCGCCGCGCTGTCCAAGGCGCTGGGTCTGGCCCTGCCGCGAAAGCCCAAGACCTCGGCTACGAAGGCGAGCAGGACCGCGCTCTGGCTCGGACCGGACGAGTGGCTCGTCATCGATGACGGTGCGAAGGATCCGCTGGAGGCCTGCGCAGGCGTCGCAGTGCTGCATTCCGCCGTTGGCGTCTCTCATCGCAACATCGCCATCTCGGTGACCGGTCCCGGCGCCGAGAACGCGATCAGTTCCGGCTGCCCGCAAGATCTCTCGCCTGAAGCGTTCCCGATCGGAGCATGTTCACGCACGATCCTCGGCAAGTCCGAAATCGTCCTGCTGCGGACGGGGAAGGATTCCTTCCGCGTCGAATGCTGGCGGTCCTTCTCGGACTACGCCTTCGCATTCCTGGCGGATGCGGCACGCGACGCTGCGGACTGAGACCTGCCCACCGCCGGATGGGGCTGGTACGCGCGGCATCTTTGCCTATGTTGAATGGACAGCAGCAGAGGATGACCGCAATGCCCGGCCGCAACCCCCCGAAAGACAGCCCTGCCGTGAAATCGCTCGAGCGCGAGCGACGCCGGCAGGCGCCCCGGACGCAGAAGCAGGAGCTTGAGGAAGAACTGGAAGAAGCTCTCGAGGATACGTTTCCCGCAAGCGATCCCATATCGATGATTTCCTCCTCGATCCCGGGCAAGCCCAAGAAGAAGCACTGAACGCAAAGGAACAAAAGCCGCGGCCTTTCGTTTGTCCGTCGTTCCCGATTTTTAAGGACAACGGACAAGGATGATCCACATGGCTTCCGCTTTTTCACGGCTTCGCGGTGACGTCGAGGACGATCTCGACGCGCAGGTGGCGAAGCTCACCAAGGAACTCGCATCCCTCAAGAAGGCGATGGCCAGCCGTGGCGCCGATGCCTACGGGGATGCCAGGGAGGCGGCCTCGGACTTCTACGGAGACCTGCACGACCGGCTCGCCCACGCCATGCCGTCGATCCGCAGGCAGGCCCGCGCCGCCGAAAGGGCAGCGCGGGACAATCCGGGAATGACGGCGGCCCTCGTCGGCCTCGCTGTCGCCGGCCTCCTCGTCACGCTGATGGCGCGCCGCTAGGGCAATTCCAGCAAAGTGCCTGGCGCTTTTGCGTCCGGATTCGTACAAACAAGGAGACAGGGCATCGAAGGCGTTCGCCGCAAATGCTCCGAACTCAGCCGTCGTTCGAGGCGTTGAGGTCGCCGGGCGCCAGACCCGTGTCCTGCGGCGGCTCTCCGAGAATCCTCGATATCGTGGCGGTGTGGGTCTTTACCAGCGGAGCGAGCGTTTCCCGCACGGCCGCCATGCGCGGGCTGTTCCTGTGCGAGTCGATCGCGGCTGCGTCGGCGTAGACTTCGCTGACCATGAAGCGCCCGGCAACGGGGCTGCCGGTCTCATCGACCGGCTTCAGCACGTCGAACCCCAGGCATCCGGGTTCCTCGTGCAATGTGCGCCGGGCATGTTCCGTCATGACAGTTTCGAACTGCTCCTCGCAACCGTCATACACTTCGTAGTCGACGATGATGCTCATGCGCGCCAAGTGCGTTCTCCTTTTTTTGCTAAGCAATCCGGGCGCAAAGCGCGCTGCGCCGGATTGCGTCAGCCGGCTTCGGGCTGCACGAAGGCAAGTGTGAGCCAGCGTGCGGTGAGGGCTGGCTTGGCCGATCCTTCGATCTCAATGGTAACGTCATTGGCGATCTGCACCCAGCCGGACGGCCTGGCCTTGACCTCGGCCAGCTTGAAACGGGCGCGGATGCGGGATCCGGTCCTGACCGGCGTCACGAAACGCATAGCGTCGAAGCCATGGTTGATCCCCATGTCGGCGCCTTCCAGCCTAGGCGCTGTCTCGAAGGCGAAGGCCGACAGAAGCGACAGCGTCAGGAAACCGTGTGCGATCGTTCCGCCGAACGGCGCTTCGGCCGCCGCCCGCACCGGGTCGCAGTGGATGAACTGATGATCGTCGGTCGCATCCGCGAACTGGTCGATCATGGTCTGCGTCACCTCGCGCCAGGGCGATAGGCCGGTTTCCTGTCCGACCATGCCCTGCAACTCCTCGACCGTTATCGTTTTCAAGCGGCACCTCGGGTCATCGTAATCGAAACCCGCTCTACAACGCATTGAAGAGCGTTGTCACTCGTTGCGTTGACGGGCGCGGCTTTGCGGTTGCATATGTCGCGTGTACAGCGCAAACGCTTGCCCACTTTGGCATGCAGGTTCGACAAGTGGCAGACAGGATATTCGTGCGCGTCCATGCCGGGCTCGGCAACCAACTGTTCCAGTATGCGATGGGCAGGGCATCGGCGATCCGTAACGATTGCGAGCTTGTACTCGACCTGCGTGATTTCAGAAGTGCCGCCGCGCCCCCTTTTGGCCTTCGCCATTTCAAGGTCCGCTACGACACTGACGATGCCTCTCTGCCGCCCGTACGGCGCCAACACCGCCTGCGTCATTTCATATGGCGTACGTTCGGCCTTTCCCCTCGACGTGTCCTCCAGCGTGGAAACGGATTCGATCCTGAAGCCCTTTCGCGCGCTGGCACCTATCTCGAAGGATACTGGCAGTCGGAGCGCTATTTTCAGGATATCGAGCCGACGATTCGCGGGGAACTTCAATTCGCTAGCGCGCCGGACCCACGGAACGCGATCGTTCTCGACGCAATTGCCGACAGTCCGGCCATCTCGCTTCACGTTCGGCGGGGCGACTATCTGTTGCCGAAGCACCAACTGATGTACGCTGCCTGCTCGCTGGACTATTATCGCGATGCTGTCGATTTTATCGCGGCTTCCGCGAATATCGATCCTGTCGTCTATGTCTTCTCCGACGATCCCGAATGGGCGCGCGACAGCCTGCAGTTGAAGGTGCAGACGCGCATCGTTTCACACAACGGCGTCGAAAGGGCCCATGAGGATCTTCGCCTGATGAGCGCATGCCGTCATCATGTCATTGCGAATTCGACATTCTCCTGGTGGGGCGCATGGCTGAACGCGTCGCCCGACAAGGTCGTGATCGCGCCAAAAACATGGACGCTCGATCCGGCGATCTACAATCCGGACATCCTGCCGGCTTCGTGGCACTCCATGGAGAATACGGAGCCGCGGACGGTCGGCGTCAGCTGAGAGACCGGCGGAATTCCTCATATGTCGAGCGGATTCCGCTCGCCAGGTCGATGGAAGGCGACCAGCCCATCGCCGCGAGGCAGCTTCCGTCCATGAGCTTTCGCGGCGTGCCGTCGGGCTTGCTGCGATCCAGCTCGATGGCGCCGTCATAGCCGATGATGCTACAGATCGTCTGCGCGAGTTCCAGGATGGTCAGGTCCGTGCCGCTTCCGACATTGACGTGTTCGGACCCGGAATAGTTCTCCATCAGGAAAACCAGCGCGTCGGCGCAATCGTCAACATGCAGGAATTCGCGGCGCGGCGTGCCGGTGCCCCAGAGCGTGATCGACGGCGCGCCCGTCGCCTTCGCCTCGTGCACCTTGTGGATGAGCGCCGGCAGCACGTGGCTCGAAGCCAGGTCGAAATTGTCGCCGGGGCCGTAGAGATTGGTCGGCATCGCCGAGATGAAGTCGTCGCCGTGCTGCTGGCGATAGGCCTGGCAGAGCTTGATGCCGGCGATCTTGGCGACGGCGTACCATTCGTTGGTAGGTTCGAGAGGCCCCGTCAGGAGGGATTCTTCCCGGATGGGCTGCTCCGCGAGCCGTGGATAGATGCAGGACGAACCGAGGAACAGAAGCTTCTCGACTCCCGTGCGGTGCGCCGCCGAGATGACATTCGCCTCGATCATCAGATTGTCGTAGAGGAAGTCGGCCGGATAGGTCGCGTTGGCCAGTATGCCGCCAACCTTTGCAGCCGCCAGGAAAACGGCTTGCGGGCGGTTTTCCTCCATCCAGCGGTCGACGGCCGCCTGCTGCTTGAGGTCGAGTTCGCTCCGCGACGCGGTCAGCACTGTGCACGCCTCACGCTCCAGCCGCCGCACGATCGCGCTGCCGACCATACCGTTGTGGCCGCAGACGAAGACGGTCTTCCCGGCAAGGTCGTAGCGGATTTCGTTCATGGCTGTCCGGCCCGTTGCGCGGAAGCGCGGGATGACGCGCTTCCGCGATGCGAAGTAGGGCGGTCTAGCGCGGATCGGCCGGACGCCGCAAGGCGCGGGACGCTTCTAGAGATTGCCCGCGATCGCGTTTTCCAGCAGCGTCTGCGCGGCCTTTTTCGTCAGCTTCACGGGGTTGCTGCCGGTGCTCGGGTCATCGACCGCCATGGCGGCGATCTCGGCCTTGCGCTTGGCATCCATTTTCAGCCCCTTGATCAGGTCGGGCAGCGTATGGGGAACCTTGAGGTCCTTCCTGAGCTTGAGGATCGCCTTGCTGAAACCGTCGAAGCCGCCCTTGATGCCCAGATAGGCCGCGGCGCGCGTCAGGCGCTCCTCGACGGCGGGGCGGTTGAAGGCGAGCACATAGGGCATGAAGACGCCGTTGGTCATGCCGTGATGGGTGTCGTAGAGCGCCCCGATCGGATGCGAGAGCGAGTGGATCGCGCCCAGTCCCTTCTGGAAGGCGGTAGCGCCGGCCGCGGCCGCGGCCATCATGTTGGCGCGCGCGGTGATATCCTTACCGTTGGCGGCAGCCTTCGGCAGGTTCTCGAAGACCAGCCGCATGCCCTCGAGCGCGATGCCGTCAGCCATCGGATGGAAGCCGGGAGCGCAATAGGCCTCGAGGCAATGCGCCAGCGCGTCCATTCCGGTGCCGATCGTGATGAAGGGCGGCATGCCCACTGTGAGTTCCGGATCGGCGATCACGATCGCCGGCAGCAGCTTGGGATGGAAGATGATCTTCTTGGTATGGGTCGCCTCGTTCGTGAGAACGGCTGCGCGCCCGACTTCGGAACCCGTTCCTGCCGTGGTGGGCACAGCGATGATCGGGGCGATCGCGTCCGCGTCCGCGCGGGTCCACCAGTCGCCGATGTCCTCGAAGTCCCAGACCGGAAGAGTCTGCCCCGCCTGGAAGGCGATCAGCTTGCCGAGGTCGAGGGCGGAACCGCCGCCGAAGGCGATGACGCCGTCATGCCTGCCCTTTTTGAAAACAGCGACGCCGGCGTCGAGGTTAGCCTCCACCGGATTAGGCTTCACGTCGGTGAAGACGGCATGGGGAATCTTCGCGTCATCCAGAACCTTCAGAGCCGAAGCGGTAGACGGCAGCTTCGCCAGCCCCGGATCGGTGACGAACAGGGGACGCTTGATGCCCGCCGCCGCCAGCACCTCAGGCAGTTCGGCGATGCGGCCTGCGCCGAAACGGACGGTGGTCGGATAGTTCCATTTGGAAACGAGCTTGCTCATGTCGCTTTTCTTTCGGGCGGGTAGCGGCGATGTATGCCGGTCAGATTGTTTCGCGCAGATGATAGGATTTCGGGCGGGTCAGGTTGTCGTAGCCGATGGCCGACAGCGCAGCGCCCTTGCCGGTATCCTTGACGCCGGTCCAGACCAGCGCCGGATCGAGATAGTCGCACCGGTTCATGAAGATCGTGCCGGTCTCGACGCGGTCGCCGACGCGGATCGCATGCTCGGTGTCGGAGGTCCACAGCGACGCGGTCAGGCCGTAGGGGCTGTCGTTCATCAGGGCGATCGCCTCCTCGTCGTTGCGCACCTTCATGATGCCGACGATGGGGCCGAAGCTCTCCTCGCGCATGACGCTCATCTGATGGTCGACATTGGTCAGCACTTCGGGCGCCAGATAGGGCGAGCCGGCAACGTCCTTGTCCACCTTCATGTTGATGTGGGCCGTCGCGCCCTTGCGCAGGGCCTCCGCCTTTTGCTCGCGGATCAGGTCGGCGAAGCGCGCCTGCGCCATCGGGCCCATCGTCGTCGCCTGTTCGAGCGGGTTGCCGACGACATAATTCTTCGTCTCGGCGATGAAGCCGGCGACGAATTCGTCGTAGACCTTCTCGTGGACATAGACGCGCTCGATGCCGCAGCAGCACTGGCCCGAGTTGAAGAACGCGCCGTCTACGAGATTGGCCACGGCGAAGTCGATCTTCGCGTCCGGCAGCACGTAGGCCGGGTCCTTGCCGCCCAGCTCGAGGCCGAGCGTCATGAAGGTTCCGGCCGCCGCCTTCTCGATGGCGCGCCCGCCACCGACCGATCCGGTGAAGTTGACATGGTCGATCTTGCCCGAGCCGAGCAGCTTTTCGGTCTGCGCATGGTCAAGGACAATGTTCTGGAAGACGCCCTTGGGTAGGCCGGCCTTCTCGAAAGCCTGCGCGAAGCGCTCGCCGACCAGAAGGGTCTGCGCGGCATGCTTTAGGATAACGGTCGAACCGGCCATCAGCGCCGGCACTATGGTGTTGACGGCCGTCAGATACGGATAGTTCCACGGCGCGATCACCATCACCACGCCGAGCGGCTCCTTCTTCACGTAGCGGCGGAAGCCGTCCTTCGGGTTGGAGGCCGGTACGGGCGCGAGCGCCTTCTCGGCGATCTCGACCATATATTGCGCGCGCTCCTTCACGCCGCCGAACTCGCCGCCATAGCGCACCGGGCGTCCCATCTGCCAGGCGATTTCCGGCACGATCTCGTCGGTCATGGCGACGAGCGCCTCCAGCATGGCGAGCATGTATTTGCCGCGCGTGGCGATCGGCGTTTTGGCCCATTCGACCTGAGCGGCGCGGGCGCGCTCCACGGTGGCGTTGACCGCCTGATCGCTTGCGATGGGGCGCTCGGCGTAGATCGAACCGTCGATCGGGGATTTCAGCTTTATGGTGTCGCTCATGCACATGGTCCTTATTTGATAGCCTCCCTGCGTCGCGCAGCGACATCAAACGAGGCAAGGCGGGCAAGAATTCTTGCCCGCGACAATTCAACAATCCTCCCCCGGCGGGAGGATGGTCCTAGTATCGTTCGAAGCCGCGATGCAGTTCCCAGTCGGTTATGCGGCGGTCGTATTCGAACTGCTCCCATTCGCCGGTCGTGACATAATGGTCGACCACGTCGTCGCCGAAGGCAGCACGCAGCATTTTCGATTTTGCCAGGCTTTCTACGCCGGCGCGCAGGGTTTTCGGGATCTCCGGCAGACGGCTCGCCTTGTAGCCATCGCCCTCGAAAGGCTTCTGCAGTTCGAGATTCTCATCGATGCCGGCAAGGCCGGCGGCGATCAGCGCGGCGAAGGCGAGATACGGGTTGAGGTCCGCTCCGCCGATCCGGCATTCCATTCGCACGGCCTTCGTGCCTTCGCCGCAGAGACGGAAGCCCGCCGTGCGGTTGTCGCGGCTCCAGATGATGCGGGTAGGGGCCCAAGTCGCCACCTGGAAGCGCTTGTAGGAGTTGACGAACGGGGCGAGGAACCAGGTGTAGTCGCGGGCATATTTGATCTGCCCCGCCGCCCAGCTCCGCCCGAGCTGCGAAAGGCCCCATGGACCCTTCTTGTCGAGGAACAGCGGGGTCTTGCCGTCTGCGCTCCACAGCGAGTTGTGGATGTGGCTGGAATTGCCGGCGAGGTTGTAGTGGTACTTCGCCATGAAGGTGATCGCCTTGCCCATCTGGTCGGCGATCTCTTTCGCGCCGTTCTTCAGCACGACGTGGCGGTCGGCCATGTCGAGAGCCTCGGCGTAGCGTACGTTGATCTCCTCCTGGCCCGGCCCCGCCTCGCCCTTGGAGTTCTCGATGGGGATGCCGGCGGCGTTCATCTCGTTGCGCAGCCGGCGCATGATGTCGTCTTCCTTGGTCGTGATGCCGATCAGATAATCGCCGATATAGGGCGATGCCGTGCTGAGGTTCTGCCAGTGCTTGCCGCGCGCGGAATCGTGGTTTTCGTTGAAGAGGTAGAATTCGAGCTCGGAAGCGAAGTAGCCGATGTAACCGCGCTCGGTCAGTCGCGCGACCTGCTTCTTGAGTATTCCGCGCGGCGAATGCGGCTGGTCCTCATGCGTGTTCGGGTCCTGTATGTCGCACAGCACCAGCGCGGTCTTTTCCAGCCAGGGAATCCTGCGGATCGTGGAGAGGTCCGGCTTCATGGCGAAGTCGCCGTAGCCGGTGTTCCAGTTGGCGGCCTTGTAGCCGGGCACCGGCTCCATGTCCACGTCGGTGGTGAGCAGGTAGTTGCAGCAATGCGTCTCCTCGTAGCCCGACTCGATGAAGAACTTGCCGAGGAAGCGCTTGCCGACCAGCCGGCCCTGCATGTCCGGGGCGCAGACGAGCACGGTATCGATGCTGTCTTCCGCGATCGCCTTCTTCAACTCGTTGAATGTCATGTTGCCGGCCATCGCCTGTCCTCATCGCTTGGGTGCTGCCTGGTGGTAGAGTTCCGATCCGGCCGGCAGCCAGCCGGATCGGTTTTTTCAAATGGATCGGCGAGTGCCGATATCCGTCAGCCGTAGCGGTAGGGGGCTCCCGCGCCGCGCATGGTTTCCTGATACTTCTTCAGGACGGCGACAACCTTGGCGTTGCGTTCGCTTTGCGCCGCGATCTCGTCCCAGAATTTCAGGGCCTCGTCCTCGACCGTCTTCCATTCCGCCTCGGGGATGGTCGTCAGTTCGAGCTTGCCGCCCGTGGTGCGATAGTGCGCCTCGCCCCACCAGTACCAGTGCTGGCGATAATAGTGAGAGGAATCCATCGCCAGCTGGAACAGCGTCTTCAGGTGATCGGGCAGCGCATCCCACTTCTCGGTGTTGGCGAAGAAGGAGCCGGCCCAGGCACCGTTGATGTTGTTGGTGAGGTAGTATTTGTTGATGTCCGCCCAGCCGACGGTATAGGCTTCGGTCGCGCCGCACCAGGCAACGCCGTCGAGCTCGCCCGTCTGGATCGCCACCTCGATGTCTTCCCACGGCAGCGTCACGGGAACGATTCCGAAGCGCTCCATGAAGCGGCCGCCCGTCGGGAAGGTGAAGACGCGCAGGCCCTTGAGATCGGCCACGCTGCGGATCGGCTTGGTGGTGACGAAGTTGCAGGGGTCCCAGGCGCCGGCGGAGAGCCAGGTCACGCCGGGCACTTCTTTGTAGGCCTCCTCCCAGATCTCCTTCAGGCCGTACCAGTTCCAGAGCACAGGCACGTCGAGCCCGTAGCGCGAAGCGAAGGGGAAGTATGCGCCGAACACGGCCACGTCGACCGGCGAGGCCATCGAGTCGTCGTCCGACTGGGCTGCATCGATCGTGCCGGCCTGCACGGCGCGGAAGAGTTCGCCCTGCGGCACGAGCTGGTCCGACGTGTAGAGCTCGATCACCATCTCGCCATTGGCGGCCTTGTTGAAGGCGTCGATCGCCGGCTTGACGACATGTTCAGCCAGCGCCGGGCCCGCATAGGTCTGCAGCCGCCATTTGATCGGGCTCTGCGCGCGCACATAAGGCGTTGCGAGCGCGGTCGCGCCGACCGCGCCGCCGGCCGTGAGGACCGACTTCCGCAGGAAGTCTCGTTTGCTCAGTTTCTTCTCATGTGTCATTTTCTTGGTCTCCCATTGTGAAACTTCAAAACTTTCCCGTCGCTTGTTTCGCTTGCGGCCTCAGCGTCCCGAATACCAATGAGGAAGCCACAGCGCGATCTGCGGAAAGATCATAAGCAGAATGACCGACAGCACCATCATCAGGAAGAAGGGTACGATCGACCGGTAGATGTCCATCAGCGTGATCTCGGGCGGCGCCATCGCCCGCATCAGGAACAGATTGTAGCCGAAGGGCGGCGTGATATAGGCCATCTGGCAGGTGATCGTGTAGAGGATGCCGAACCAGATGGCGTCGAAGCCGAGGCTGCGCACCAGCGGAATGTAGAGCGGCGCCACGATGACGAGCATCGCCGTGTCGTCGAGGAACATGCCGAGCACGACAAAGGACAGGAGCATCATGATCAGGATGGTCCAGGGGCTGAGGTCCCAGGTTCCGATCAGCAGCGCCTCGATGGCCTTCACCGCGCCCAGGCCGTCATAGACGGAGCTGAAGCACAGCGCCCCGAGGATGATCCACATGAACATGCACGTGATGACCAGCGTGTTGCGCCCGGTGTCTTCCAGCACCTTGAAGGTCAGCCGGCCCGTGAACAGCGCCGCCAGCGTTGCGAGCGCCGCGCCGATGGCGGAGCTTTCGACGAGGCTGGTCACGCCGGTCAGGAACAGCGTCATCATCGTGCCGAATATCGCGAGCGGCAGCACGCCTTCCCGCAGCAGGCTTATCCGTTCCCCCCAGGTGATCTGCGCCCGCTCTTCGGCCGGCAGCACCGGACCCAGTGCCGGGTTGATGCGGCATCGGATATAGATGTAGGCCATGAAGATTATGGCCATCATGATGCCGGGTCCGACGCCCGCAAGCCACAATTGCAGCACAGGCTGGCGCGCGATCATCGCGTAAAGCACGAGCACCACGCTTGGGGGGATGAGGATTCCCAGCGACGATCCGCCCTGGATCACGCCCGTGATAAGCGACTTGTCGTAGCCGCGCCGCAGAAGCTCGGGTAGTGCGACCGTCGCGCCGATCGCCATGCCGGCGACCGACAGGCCGTTCATGCAGGAAATGACGACCATCAGGCCCATCGTTCCGAGAGCTAGGCCGCCGCGGATGCCGCCGAACCAGACATGGAACATGCGGTACAGATTGGAGGCGATGCCCGACTCCGACAGCATGTACCCCATGAAGATGAAGAACGGCACGGTGATGAGCGGATACCAGTTCAGCACCTGGAAGGTGGCGTTGAATGGCATCTCGAACGAGCCCTTGCCCCATAGCCACAGCGCCGCCGCCGTGCCCACGAAGCCGATGACGCCGAAGACGCGCTGGCCGGTGAAAAGTAGCACCATCATGGTGCTGAACATGAAGAGCGTGATGAATTCCGAGCTCATGCGCCGGGCCTTCTGCGTGCTGCCTTGAGATCCTTGAAGAAGTTGGAGATGCACTGCAGCAGCAGCAGGAATATGCCGAAGGTCATGATGGTCTTGATCGGCCAGAGCGGAGGCGCCCAGGAAGTGTAGTTCTTCTGGCCGTATGTGATTGCGTAATTGGTGCTGGAGATGCCGCCGCCCAGCAGGATCACCAGATAGAAGATGATGAACAGGATGGTGATCGCGTCGGTGACCGCGCGGTTGCGGGGCGACATCCTGTTGTAGAAGAGATCCATGCGCACATGCCCGTCAAGCTGCATCGCATAGGCGCCGCCGAGCAGGTAGTAGGCCGACAGCAGGAACTGCGACATCTCAAGGACCCAGTTGACGGGAATGCCGAAGCTGACCCGCATGAAGGTCGAATAGAGAAGGATCGCGGCCATCGGATAGATCAGGTACATCGCGAAGCGACCCACCTTCAGGTTGATGCCGTCGACCACCCGGATGAATGTGTTGATTGCGTTTGCCACGGATCTCCAGCCTTACGAGATGGAACGGGTTCGCGTTGACGATGCTTGTTCTGCCTCTGGCAGCCTGATCGCGCCGAGCAGGCCGGCAAGCAGTTGCGCCCACCGGGTCTGTCCCGCCTCGTCGGCGATCTCGTTGTTGCGGATCTCGATCATCGCGCAGGGAAGACCGCGCGAGCGGGCGTGCCGCTCCAGCGTGAAGTAGACATCGTCGGCGGGTGAGTATGGCTCGTTGTCCCCGACCGCGAGGTCTCCGGCCGCTTCGAGTCCGGCCAGCAGCGGCGCGCTCAGGCGTTCGTCGCTGTCGTGCACTATGCCGATCTCCCATGGCCGCGACACGCCGTTGTAGACGGGTGTGAAGGAATGGACCGACACCAGCCAGGTTTCCCGTCCTGCCGCCTTGCGCTCGTCGACCAGGCTTTCGATCGTGTCGTGGAACGGCTTCCATGAAAGCGCGATGCGCTCGGCCTTCTGGCGCTCGTCCAGCGCGGCGTTGCCGGGAATGAGCGTCGTCTCGCTGATCTCGGGGATGAGGCCGGGCGCGTCGAGCGGGCGGTTGCAGTCGATGGCCAGCCGGGAAACGCCTGCCTCGACCAGCGCCGCGTCGAGCAGGCCGGACATTTTCAGCGCCACGGGTTGTGCGCCGGGGTCCCAGGCGATGTGGCGCAGCATGTCTGCCTCGGCGAGCCCAAGCGTTCCGTAGGCTGGCGGAAGCCAGTTCGATGCGTGGTCGCAGACGAGGACAAAAGGCGAGGCGCCCGCGCGATTGGTCACGCGCACAGCTCCCTTATGGGTCAAATCTCCGCCGGCGTGCGTCGCCTGCGCCGCGTCCCGCATGCAATACCCCTCGAAGCGCGCAGCCTTTCGGCTTTGTAACGTATGGTACGGTTTTTATTTCGTTGCGCTGCTTTGGATGATTTCATACATCTTTGGCAGCTTTGTCAAATCGGTTCTGGCGAAGTTCACGGTACAATGTGCCGCTTGCGGGAGGGGAGGCGAGGCAATCGTGCGATCTGGCGTGCGATCGGGTGTGACGGAGCTTATCTCGGACCGGCTGGATTCCATGCCGGCAGGCGAGCGCCGTGCCGCACAGACCCTCATCGCCAGCTATCCCGTCGTCGGCCTGAAGACGGTGGCCGAGTTCTCGCAGGCCGCCGGCGTGAGTTCTCCCACCATATTGCGCTTCGTCGGCCGGCTAGGCTTCCAGAACTATGCCGAATTCCAGTCGGCGCTTCAGGACGAGCTGGCTGCCCAGTTGCAGTCGCCCGCTTCGCGCGCCGGTCTCCAGCCCGCACGCAAGGAGCGCGCGCCCGCGACCGTCGAGGCCATTCTCGAAAACATCCGCGAGACGTTCCGCCATGTTTCCGAGAAGCAGATCGTCGACATGGCGGCGCTGCTTTCCAATCAGGGCGCCGACGTCTTTCTGGTGGGTGGACGCTTTACCGATCCCGTGGCGCGCTACATGGCCGCGCATCTCACGATCATCAGGCCGAACGTGCTTCATCTCTCCGGTCAGGAGAGCAACTGGCGTGACCGGCTGATCGATATCGGCAAGCGCGACCTGGTGCTGATCTTCGACATAAGGCGCTATCAGGAGAGCCTGCTGCGCTTTGCCGAGAAGGCGCATCAGCGCGGTGCCCACATCATCCTGTTCACCGACCAGTGGCTTTCGCCGATCGCGCGTTTCGCTCGCCATGTCGTGGCGTGCCGTACCGCCGTACCCTCGCCATGGGACTCGTCTGCATCGCTTTTCGTCGTTGCCGAGATACTGATCGGCGAACTGACCCGCCGCCTCGAGGCCGGAAGCGCGCGCCGCATCGAGGAAATGGAAAAGCTGCGCTGAACAAGCTTTTGTGATCAAGGCTTTGGCGAAGCCGCCGGTCTCAACCTTACGCAGATTTAATGTTAAAATGGGTGCGGTGGGGCCGTGAAATTGTCATAACCCGGCTCTAGTGCAATTTCAGGAAAAGTTTCCCGTCTGGAATTGCGGTAAAGGCACAAGAGCGATTCCTTCAAGGGAGGCGCGCTCAAGCGTTCCTGCGCCGGGCGGTGGCGGAATGCGTTCCCGCTGAACCTGCCGCAACGCGACCGGCGTCATCTACCGGAGTTCAAATGGCCGTCTGGAAACAGCTCCTTATCGCACTGGTCGTCCTGGCGGCTGCGGCCTTTGCATGGATCAGGTTCGTTCCCGGCGCGCATGATGTGCTCGCGGGGCTTGGTATGGAATGGGCCACGGGTGCCGTCGCGCCGCGTTCGACCGGCGAAACGGCTTCGCAAGCGAAAGCGGGCGACGGGCCGCGTACGGCGGTCATCACCGCAGACGTAAAAAGCGCCGTCATCAATGACAGGCTGTCGGCGATCGGCACGGGCCGCGCGAACAACTCCGTCACCGTGAAACCCTATTCGCCCGGCCGCGTCACGCGCATCGACGTCCGCTCCGGAGCGCGCGTCGATGTCGGCCAGGTGATTGCCGCTCTCGATTCGGAGGTCGAGGCGATCGCGCTCGACAGGGCAAAGATCGCTCTTGAAGACGCCGAGGCCAAGCTCGAGCGCATGCGCTCCCTCAGAAGCGCCAACACGGCGTCGCAGGTGCAGCTGACGGATGCCGAACTGGTGGTCGGCAATGCGCGGCTCGCCCTGCGCGACGCGCAGCTCAATCTCGACCGCCGCTCGATCGCCGCCCCCATAGCGGGCATCGTCGGCATCCTCCCGGTCGAGGCCGGAAACTACGTCACCACCGAAACCGTCGTTGCCGTGATCGACGATCGGTCGAGCATCAAGATAGACTTCTACGTGCCGGAGCGCTTCGCGGCCAACATGGCCGTTGGCGGCGTTCTCACCGCTTCGCCCATCTCGCGGCCCGAAGAAGTGTTCGAGGGCGAGGTCAGCGCGGTCGACAATCGCGTCGACGACAAGAGCCGCACTCTGCTCGTGCAGGCCGAGGTCGACAACAGCGCCGACACGCTGCGCGCGGGCATGTCGTTTCGCGTCGAGGTCCGCTTTCCCGGCGACGCCTATCCGTCCGTCGATCCGCTCGCCATCCAGTGGGGCACGGACGGCGCATTCGTCTGGGTGATACGCGACGGCAAGGCGAAGCGGACGCCCGTGCGGATCGTCCAGCGTAACACTGAAAGCGTGCTGGTCGCGGCGGACGGTCTGGTGCCGGGCGACACGGTGGTGACCGAAGGCGTCCATGCCGTGCGCGAGGGCGCGGACGTGCTGGTGGCCAGGAACACGCCTGTCGTTCCGCCCGTATCCGGCAGCGGCTCGTAGGCGGCGGTCCGGTCATGGCGGAAATAGCCAACGCGCATCCCGAAAGCGGCATGACCGCGCTCTTCGTGCGCCGCCCCATCCTCGCCTTCGTCCTCAACACGCTGATCGTGGTGGCCGGCCTCGCGGCCTTTTTCGGCGTAGAGGTGCGCGAGCTGCCCGACGTCGACCGTCCGGTCATAACCATCAACGCCGATTATCAGGGTGCGGCGGCCGAAACGATAGACCGCGAGCTGACCGCGATCGTCGAAGGCGCGGTCTCGCGCGTGTCCGGCGTCAAGTCCATCTCGTCCAGTTCGTCCTACGGCCGAAGCCGCGTCACCGTCGAATTCAACGATGGCGTCGATCTCGATGTCGCCGCGTCCGACATGCGCGATGCCGTCGGCCGGGTGGCAAACCAGCTTCCCGACGACGCCGACCCGCCGCGCATCGTCAAGGCCGACGCCAACGCCGATGCGGTGATGCGGCTTGCAGTGACCTCGGACACGCTGTCGGTCGAGGACATGACGATCATCGTCGAAGACCAGATCATCGACACGCTGTCGGCCGTGCCGGGCGTGGCCGACGTGCAGGCCTATGGCGACCGCGACAAGATATTCCGCATCGACATCGACCAGGCCAAGCTCTCCAGCCTCGGTTTAACCATCGCCGACCTGCGCAACGCGCTGTCCTCCATCGCGCTCAACACGCCTGCCGGCGCGCTGACCACGACGGACCAGAACATCATCGTGCGCGCCAGTGCCGACGTGACGACGCCGGAGGCTTTCGAGGCGCTGATGATCGGCGCGCAGAACCGGCTGGGCGATGTCGCCACGGTGACGCTGGGTCCCGATATCGCGCAGTCGGCCCTGCGCTCCGACGGCAAGACCGGCATCGGCCTCGGCATCATCAGGCAGGCGGAATCGAACACGCTGGACATATCCGACGGCGTGCGCGCGGCTGTCGCCGAGATCCAGAAGAACCTTCCCGAGGGCATGAGCATCAAGGTCACCAGCGACGACGCCGTGTTCGTGCGCGGTGCGGTGCACGAGGTCGAGATCGCGCTGATGATCTCGGCGTCCATCGTGCTGCTCGTCATCTACCTGTTCCTTCAGGACTGGCGCGCCACGCTCATCCCCGGCCTCGCGCTGCCTGTCGCGCTGATCGGCACGGTGGCCGCGATCTATCTGGCCGGTTTTTCCATCAATATCCTGACGCTGCTCGCGCTGGTGCTGGCGACCGGTCTGGTGGTCGACGACGCCATCGTCGTGCTGGAAAACATCGTGCGCCGGCGCAACGAGGGAATGGGGCCGCGCGCGGCCGCCGTCCTCGGCACGCAGGAAGTCTTCTTCGCCGTCGTCGCGACCACGGCCACGCTGGTCGCGGTCTTCGTGCCGCTGTCGTTCCTGCCCGGCCAGACCGGCGGCCTGTTCCGCGAATTCGGCTTCGTTCTGGCGATCGCGGTGCTGCTGTCCAGCATTGTCGCGCTGTCGCTGTGTCCCATGCTGGCGTCGCGCATGCTCAAGGCGCATGCCGGCGAGAACCACGGCGTCATGGGCCGCCTGGGCAACGCGCTTTCGGGCCTCTATCGCCGGGCGCTGCGCGCCTGCCTCGCCGCGCCGTTCATCGTGGTGCTCGCGTCGGTACTTTTCGCCTTGGCCGCATGGGCCGCGTTCGGAACCATCCGGCAGGAGCTCACCCCGCCTGAAGACCGCTCCATGGCCATGCTGCGCATCACCGCGCCGCAGGGTGTGAGCCTCGACTATACGGTCCAGCAATTGCGGAAGATCGAGGAGCTCATCCAGCCCTTGCGCGATTCCGGCGAGATACGCGCGACATTCGGCAATGTCGGCATGGGCGGTTCCGTCAACAGCGCCTTCATGGTGATGGCGCTCGCACCGTGGGACGAGAGGCAGCGCACGCAGCAGGAGATCATGGCGGAAGTCGTGAAGCTGGTCGCCGGGGTTCCGGGTGTGCGCGCCTTTCCGGTCAGCCCGAACAGCCTCGGCATCCGCGGGGCCGGCAACGGGCTGCAATTCGCCGTCATCGGCTCGAACAGCTATGCCGAGCTCGGCGAAGCCACCAACGCCATCATCGCGGAGATGGAAAAGGACCCGCGTTTCCAGCAGCCGCGCCTTTCGACCGACGCGACCCAGCCGCAGCTCTCCGTGTCGATCAACCGCGAGCGCGCATCGGACCTCGGCATAGACATCACGGGCATGTCCAGCGCCATCCAGGCGATGCTGGACGGCAACAAGGTCGACGAGGTCTTCATCAATGACCGTTCCTATGCGGTGAAGCTGGTCTCGACCTCCAATCCGATCAACGATCCGACGGATATGGAGAATATCTTCCTCAGGACCATCGACGGACGCTTCGTGCCGCTGGCCTCCATCGCCACGCTGACCGAGCGGGCAGTGCCGCCCTCGCTGGCGCGAGAGCAGCAATTGCGGTCGGTGGCCGTGACCACCAATCTGCGGCCGGATTTCGCGCTCGGCGACGCGCTCAGGCGCGCACAGGAGATAGCGGCTCCCCTCCTGCCGCCCGGAAGTCGCATCCTGCCGCTAGCCGAGGCCGCTACGCTCGGCGAGTCCAACAGCGCCATGGCGCTGGTCTTCGGCTTCGCGCTCGTCATCATCCTGCTCGTGCTGGCGGCGCAGTTCGAGAGCTTCATCAGCGCCGTCATCATTATGGCGACCGTTCCGCTCGGCCTTGCCTGCGCGATCTTCGCGCTCCTTCTCACCGGCACGAGCCTGAACGCCTACAGCCAGATCGGGCTCGTGCTGATGGTCGGCATCATGGCCAAGAACGGCATTCTCATCGTAGAGTTTGCCAACCAGCTGCGCGATCGCGGCATGGAGGTGCGCCAGGCCATCGAGGAGGCGGCCAATATACGCCTTCGCCCGGTGATGATGACCATGATCTGCACCGTGCTGGGCGGCTTGCCGCTCGTTCTCGCTTCAGGCGCCGGGGCGGAAGCGCGCATCGCGCTCGGCTGGGTCATCGTCGGCGGGCTCGGGCTTGCCACGGCCTCCACGCTGTTCCTTACGCCTGTCGCTTATCTGCTGCTGGGGCGCTTCGTCACGCCCAAGGCCCATGAGCAGGCCCGGCTGAAGCGCGAGCTCGAGGAAGCGGCCTATGCGGGCATCGAGCCCGCGGAATAGGCTTTGTCAGGATACGGTTCACTGCCCGATGCGTCGCTCGCGAACGGGCGCTGCGGTCGTGATACGCGTCGTCTTGTGCAGGATGCCCGTGATGCGCGCGAAGCCCACGAGCGACTTCCGGGCTTCCTCGACCGTCAGATAGCCGTCATGAGCCGCCGCGCAGGCATTGTAGGCCGATTGATAGACCGGCCCGCGACGCGTTTCAGGCCATTGGCGCAGGAAATGCAGGGCATGCTCCAGGTCGTGTATATCCATCCCGTCCGGTTCGAGTTCAACCTTCACGCATACTGGCTCAAGAAACGCCTTTTTCGGCATTGCTTCCTCCCGAAGCTCGACAAGAGGATCGACTTTATGGAACGCGCAAGGTCGAAGAAAGTTCCACTCGTGGCGGCCGATGCGCTTTCAGGGCTATTGTGCGCCGCTAAAGTCGAGGCAAGCAAGCGCAAGTAGATCAGGCAAGTATAAGCAAATGCCACGTGACCGTCTTGTGCCACACGGCGCTGGTGCTGTATCTGGATTGGAATCGGCACTCATTGGCCGGAATGATGGAGGTTGATCTGTATGCGTAAGATAATCATCGCAGTCGCCGGTGTCGTTGCGTTGAGCGGCTGCACGACGACCGAGCGCGACGTTGTGGTGGGCACGGCGGCAGGTGCGGCGATCGGCGGAATCGCCGGGGGCAGCAGCGGCGCTCTTATAGGCGCGGGTACGGGCGCGCTCGGCGGCGTCCTTGTGCGCAATCTGCGCAACGGGAACTGCCAGTACCGCGACCGCAACGGCAATATCTATACTGCCCGCTGCTGACAACTGTTTGCACGCTCGTTGCACGTCCGTCGCCGCCTCGTTCCCGCGGCGACGGACCACCACCTACTCCGAAAAGTTTGCGTTGCGCGCCTTGTGGCACTACGCAGTCGCCAACCAATGGAGAACATGATGGCCAGACCGCCCAACTACAGTCATGAGCGTAAGGAGCGAGAGCGCGCCAAGGCAAACAAGAAGGCGGAAAAGCTAGCCGCCAAGACCGCCGCCAAAGCACGCGCCTCCGCGACCGACAGCAGCGATCCCCAGGATGAACGGGAGCCGGACGACCCGTCCCGATCCGAGGATTAGCCCAAAGCGGGTCGCGAACCTTCAGATTCGCCCACCGCGCTTCAACCTTTTGTTGTCACGCATGTCCCGACCCGAAAGCGATTCTCACTTTCGGGAGACGTGCTCTATTGCCTCGGCGAAGCATCGATCAGTTCGAGAAACGCTTTCCCGGCGCGGCTCAGATGCCGCTCGCGCTGGCGGATCACGTTGAACGCGCGCGAGGGCAGTTCGAACGGCACGGTCACGAGCGTGCCCGCCAGAATGCCCGACTGTGCCACGAGTTCCGATACGGCCGTGGCGAATTCGCCGGTTGCCACCGCATTGCAGATACCCTCGTTGGACGGCAGCTCTATAGCGACCCGGAGGCTGGTCGGCTCGACGCCATGCTCGCGCATTGCGGTCTCGAAGCTCGAGCGGGTGCCCGAGCCGTTTTCACGCAGCACCCACTGCAATTGGCACAATTCGCCGGCGGATTTCGGCGTCCTGCCCGCCCAGGGATGGTCGCGGCCGACGACGATCACGAGGCGGTCGCGCCCGACGAAATCGGCCGATACGCCGGGGTCGCCGATCGCGCCCTCGACGAAGCCGAGATCGGCCGCGCCCACGTTCACGGCGCGCACGCATTGCGCGGTGTTGCCCGCATCCAGGCGCAGGTCCACGTCGGGATAGAGCTTGCGGAAATCGACAAGGAACGGCGGCAGCCAGTAGCTGGCGATCGTCTGGCTCGCAAAGACCGAAAGGACGCCCTGCGGCGCGCCGCCGAGATCGGCGAGCGTCGCTTCTGCCGACCGCACCGCCGCGAGGATCCTGCGCGCTTCGTCTGCGAAGATCCTGCCCTCGTCCGACAGTTCGATGCGCCGGCCGATTCGGTGAAAGAGCCTTACGCCGTGGCGGGCTTCCAGCGCCGTGATCGCCCCGCTGACCGTCGATTGCGTCAGGTTGAGAAACTCCGACGCACGCGTCACATGCTCGCGTTCGGCGACGGCCAGAAAGATCCTGAGCTGTTCAAATGTCACCGATATGGCTCCCGCGCACCCTTTGCGTCGTCTGCATCTTCCGAATCCGTTGACGGACGCGTCCGGCAGGCGGGCTCATGGAGCCATTGTCACCATAAGATAGGAGGTGCCGGCAATGAAGACGGAGGCGATGCCTGCGAGCGCCAGCGGCCTCAGGCCATGCTGCCTCAGCCTGGACATGCTGGTTCCGAGGCCCAGCGCCGCCATCGCAGCGGTCAGCAGCACGGGCGTCGCGGCAACGACCGGGACGCGGATGAAGTCCGGCGCGATGCCCAGGCTGTTGACGGTCGCCAGCGCGATGAAGCCGATCACGAAGAGCGGCAGAAGCGAAACAGTGCGTGCATCGGCGCCGGCCTGCCGCTGCGGCCGGGAAAGCATCAGCGAGAGGCCGACCACCAGCGGCGCAAGCATCATGACCCGTGCGAGCTTGGTGACGACGGCGATCTCCCCGGCACCGTTGCCGCCCTGGAAGCCCGCGCCGACCACCTGGGCCACTTCATGCACGGAGAGCCCGATCCACAGCCCGTATGAACGGTCGCCGAGGCCGGCCGCCAGCGCCACGAACGGAAACAGGAACATGGCTATCGTGCCGAACAGCGTGATGCAGGCGACCGCATAGGCGACGTCCTCGTCGTCCGCGCCCGTCACCGCATTCGTCGCAGCGATCGCCGAGGCTCCGCAGATCGCGGTGCCCGACGCGAGGAGACCCGCGAGTTGCCTGTCTACGCCGAGCAGCCGACCGGCCCACAGGGTGAAGACGAATGTTGAAAGCAGGGCGGCGGCGGCGAAGCCCATCCCGAGCAAACCAATCTCTGCCATCTGCAGAAAGGATATCTGCAGGCCGAGCAGCGCGACCGCGAGGCGAAGCAGCCGCTTGCCGGAAAGCAGGATGCCGGGCGTCGCGGAAGAAGGGACGCCGATCATGTTCGCATAGACCATCCCGACGAAGATCGCGGTGATCATCGGGCTCAACTGCGACATGGCCGGGAACTGCCGCAGACCGTAGGCCGACGCGGTGATCACTGCCACCAGAACGAGGCCGGGAACATATCCGGCGAGGACGTTTCCGGCTTTCTCGTCAGCCGCGGCGAAGACGGTCATTGCAGGCACCGAGGATTGAAATTTCCCGAGGAGCCTATCTTTAGCAACGAACGCCTAATTCCTCCAATCGAATTAGAAGAACGTTCTAACCGTCCAATGCGAACGAATGGACGGCATGAGCTAGCGTGGGACACGAGGCCAGGCCATGGTGCCCGGTTGTTGTGGCGGTGCAGAAACGAAAGCCCCGCCGGGCTGGAGCCAGGCGGGGCGGTCGGTTTGGCAAAGTGGAATGTTACTTGCAGGAACAGTGGGCGGCGGCGGCCAGCGTTGCCACTTCCGTGTTCATGTTCGCAGTCATCGTTGCGGGATCTTTCACGTACCGGCGATGCTTGATCGATGCTTCGGGCTTGTCGTAGGTGATCATCTCGCAGCCGTTTGTCAGCTTGACCGAGCCGATGCCGTCGCGCCAGCTGACGTCGGTAAACACCCGGGCGTCTTCAGGAACGCCGGAAAACTTTACCTCTCCTTCAAAGAATTTAACAAGATCGTTCGGTGCGATCACACCGTGTCCGCCTTCAAAGTTTTCCTTCTGGAAAATCGTGCACTCCGCAAATGCGCCACTTGAAAGGGACACGAGTGCGAGGGCTGCGGCGGCGCCGCGGATAAAATGCTTCAAATCTTCAACTCCCGATAGGCTTTGCCTGATCGGGCGTATGCCCGAACTCGGTAAAAGGTTTCCCCCACACCGAGCATCTCGGGATACCCGATCCTGGATGAATGTCATATGGATAGTTACGTCAAAACTGGCGCGACGTCGGCGCACAACTCGCCCTGTTGAAGAAGCTCGACGATCCGGGCCAAGGGTGAAGCATCCCGGAGGGGGCGAGCCGATGGCGCCACACCTCCATGTCCTCAGCTAGTCTGGGAAATCGCGATCGAAAATGCTCGGCTTGACCCGATGCATAAGGGGCAGTCCGTCGTCACCCCGCACGCCTGCGGGATACCCGCACGATATGGACGATGTTCAAAGGGGGTCGACATCCGGGCGGCACTCGGCACGCTAGGAATGTCCGCCAGGACGCTCGAAAGGTCCATGGGCATCACCGCGTCGACTTACAGAAGAACGTGACACAGGTCCAAGGGGAGGAATTCCTGTGCCAAAAACACACTGGCAGTCAGCTAGGTTTTTGAAAGGATGGTGGGCGTGACAGGGATTGAACCTGTGACCCCTGCAATGTCAATGCAGTGCTCTCCCGCTGAGCTACACGCCCATCCGACGCCGCGCATACACCACTTTTGCTTCGGCGCGTCAATACTGCTTTGGCCCTGAAATTGAGCCGGAAAACCGGACACGGAAGTCAGGTCTGGAAAACCGGACCCGAAAAACCTGGACGATCCGCCCGGCTCAGGCGGCCTTGAGCATCTTCTCGACCTCGTTGACGAGATCGCGCAGATGGAAGGGCTTGGACAGGATCTTGGCGTCCTTCGGCGTCTTCGAATCGGGGTTCAGCGCAACCGCCGCGAAACCCGTGATGAACATCACCTTGAGGTCCGGGTCGATCTCGGTGGCACGCCGCGCCAGCTCTATGCCGTCCATTTCCGGCATCACGATGTCGGTCAGGAGCAGCGAGAAGGGCTCCTCGCGCAATCTTTCATAGGCGCTCGCGCCATTGTCGAAATCGCTGACGTCGTAGCCGGCGCGTTCGAGCGCCTTTACCAGAAACCGACGCATGTCGTCGTCGTCTTCCGCAAGCAGTATGCGTGCCATCCCAATCCCGTCCGAATCACCCCGACCGAATCCACGTTAGCCGCGAGGCTTCCGCTTTCCGGGGCTTCTGGCTCCACTCAATTGTCCGAGTACCGGACGACCGGCGCTTACGGCGTCGGTTCCGATATTGCCGGCGCTGTTACAGAGTCGGCCCCGTTAACCATGTTGTATATGAAGCCTCGAGTGTAAACATCAAGTGAATGTTGGGCGCCTGCCTGCAAATGCGCGTGTTGGACACTAGACAGGGGCCCGATGGGGGCGCTGGACATGCGACCGGTCAGATGCGAATTTCGCGCCATGGAGTTCATTGTCCGCAAGGTCGAGTCGTGACGGTTACCGCCGATTTCTCGGCCGTCCCCCCGTTTCAGGTGCGCGAGAGCGCCGAGCAGCGCGTGCCCTTCGTCTTCAACTCGCCTCACAGCGGACGCTACTATCCCAAACGCTTCCTTTCCCTGACCAGGCTTGATCCGCTGGCGATCCGTCGTTCGGAGGATTGCTATGTGGACGAGCTTTTCGGCGCCGCGCCTACGCTTGGCGCTCCCCTGCTCGCCGCCAATTTCCCGCGCGCCTATCTCGACGTGAACCGCGAGCCATGGGAACTCGATCCGCGCATGTTCAGCGAGCCGGTGCCGTCCTTTGCCAATATCCGCTCGGCGCGGGTGGCGGGCGGGCTTGGCACCGTGCCCAAGCTGGTGGGCGAGGGGCTCGACATCTATGCCGGGCGGCTGCCGCTCAGCGAGGCGGTGTCGCGCATCGAGCAGGTCTACAAGCCCTATCACGATACGCTCCGGCGGCTCGTCATGCAGACCCATGCGCGGTTCGGCTACGCGGTCCTGATCGATTGCCATTCCATGCCGGCCAGCATCCGCATCGGCGACAGCGGCATGCAGCCCGATTTCATCATAGGCGACCGTTTCGGCACCTCGGCAAGCCGATCGCTCATGCAGGCCGCCATCTCGATCCTTGCGTCGATGGGCTACAATGTCGCGCTCAACAAGCCTTATGCCGGCGGCTTCATCACGGAGCATTACGGCAGGCCGGCGCGATCGCTGCATGCGCTGCAGATCGAGATCAACCGGGGCCTCTACATGGACGAGGAAACGCTGCAGCGCTCGTCGGGCTTTGATGCTCTGGCGGACGATCTCTCCCGCTTTACGGCGGAACTCATGGCGATGCCGGATCATTCTTTCCTCGACCTGCCCATGGCCGCGGAATAGCGGCGGCGAACCCGCGTCGCGCAAGCACGGCAAAAAAAGACCGCGTCGTTGCCGACGCGGTCGAGTCTAGGGAGGAAACGCCCAAGTTGGGCTTGGACAGGAAATGCTGTCCGACCTGAATCTTATTGTGCGATGCACAAATGTCAACGACGCCGCTGGAACTTCTGTGGCCCAGCCCGAAGGTTTGGTGCTAGAGGCAAGGCTGCGTTGCTTCCTTGCACCATCGCGCCGTCCACCTGATCGATACCTCCGGAGGTCTGCCTTGCTTATACCGGTCGAGTTCTTCCGCCATCTGGCCGCCGTCGCCGCGCGGGAGACGCTCCCGCGCTTCCGGCGCTTTGGCGACGTGCTGAACAAGGTCGACGGCGGCTTCGATCCCGTCACCGAGGCTGATCGCGAGGCCGAGCAGGCCATCCGCGCGGCCATCAAGGCCGAGCATCCCGGCCATGGAATACTTGGAGAAGAATTCGGCGCTGAAAATCCGGGCAGCGATCATGTCTGGGTCATCGACCCGATCGACGGGACGCGTTCCTATATTTCCGGCGTCCCGCTCTGGGGCACGCTGGTCGGCCTCACCCACCGGGGCGACGCTGTCGCCGGCATGATGGCGCAGCCCTTCGTCGGCGAGTTGTTCTACGCCACGGGCGGCGAGGCCTGGTATGAGGGGCCGCATGGGGCGAAGGAAGGCCGCCAGCGTCTTTCCACGCGCAAGACCACGTCGCTTGCGCAGGCCACGGTGTGCACCACCACGCCGGCCCTGTTCCAGGGCGACAAGCGCGATGCCTATGACCGCCTCGAGAAGTCCGTGCGGCTGGCGCGCTACGGCACCGATTGCTACGCCTATGTCATGCTGGCAGCCGGCAATGTGGACCTCGTCGTCGAAGCCGGCCTGCAGCCCTATGACGTCATGGCGCTGATCCCGATCATCGAGGCTGCCGGCGGCATGGTCACCGAATGGAGCGGCGGCCCTGCGGAGGATGGCGGAGGAATCGTGGCGGCGGCGACCCCCGACCTTCACGCGGCGGCGATGGAGGCCCTGCATGCGGGGCGCGCCGATCCGGCCGGGTAGGGCGGTCAGATACTGTCGTCGGTTCCGGGCACGAAGGCGTCGAATGCGGCGAGAAGCTGCTCGCGAAAGATGTCGGCCTCCTGCAGAAGTTCATGCCTTGCGCCCGCTATCGTCAGGATGGAGCCGCCGCGCAGGCGGCGCGCATAATCCGCGATGGCGCGCGTCGACACCACTTCGTCATTGCCCGCGCCCACGAACATGATGGGGATGTTGATGCGCTGCATGAACTCCGGGTTCTGCACGATCTCGACGGCCTTGCAGGCGGCGCGCACCCAGGCGACCGTCGGGCCGCCCATCGCAAGCTGCGGATAGGTCTCGTAAAGTTCCATGTTGCGGCGATAGCGGCCGATATCGGTGGTGAGCTTGTTGGTCGCGAAGGGCGGAGAGCGGCGCGGCGCGCCCCATGCCGCATACATGCGGCCAAGCCCCATCCAGTAGAGAATACCGGCGATGCGGGTGATCGCCGTCATGCTGAGCGGGAAGCCCGTATAGGTGAGGAACGGCACCACCAGCACCATGCGCTGCACGCGGTTCACCAGCGAGGGCGTGGCGAGCAGTGCGATCAGCGATCCCGTCGAATGGCCCAGTATGTAGTACGGTCCGCGGCAGTCCGGCAGGACCACCTCCTCGAAGAAGCGGTCGAGATCCTTCACATAATCCCCGAAGTCGCGGATATGTCCGCGCTGCCGGTCGCGCAGCAAGCGCTCGGAGCCACCCTGGCCGCGCCAGTCGAAGGTCGCCGTGGTGAAGCCGCGCTCGGAGAGGTTTCTCGCCGTCTCGAAATATTTCTCGATGCACTCGTTGCGGCCGGTCAGGATGACGACCGTGCCCTTCAGCGGCCGCGCGACGGCCGGAAACCGGCCATAGCGCAGCTTCTTGCCGTCGAATCCCGTGAAATAGCCTCCGACAGCCTTCTCTGGCGGCGGGTTCCTCGGGATCACGTTGAAGATATCCGTCATGAGGCGCTTCGCGTCTGAAAGGTTCTTCCGTGCGCCTGGTCGTGCAAGGCTCCGGTGGTGGAAGGTCCGGTCGTGGAGTGCTTTGTGGAGCGTGATAGAAAGCAAGAGGCGAGAAAGCAAGGATGTGCCGGGATCGGTGCAAAGGCAAGGCCGGAAAACCGTTCTGGACGGTCTTCCGGCCTCTTTCGAGCCAAGGAGAAGGGACGTTGCACCCGGCTCGGCCCCGACGCCGTTCACGCATTGCGTCGTAGCGCCCTCGTTCTAGCGCGATGCTCCTGAACACCGTTTGAAGCCGGGGTTCATGTTCGGTTCATCGACGCAAGCTTCCTTCCGCGCAAACTCCCTTGAAATGCCCGCGCGCACTTCCCAAATCATTCCTGCGGCCGCCGAAACGGGGTCGCTGGTCCGCCGGAGCGCCAGACGGGTTCCGCTAGTTCTGACGAAACGTCCGAAGATTGGACCAAACGCAAACCATGTTGCTCAATGGAGAACAAACCCATGCGTCACGTTGATTTTTCCCCCCTCTATCGCTCGACCGTAGGCTTCGACCGGCTTTTCACCATGCTCGATTCGCTGGGGCAGCCTGAGACCGCCCAGACCTATCCGCCCTACAATATCGAGCGTACGGGCGACGATGCCTACCGCATTTCCATGGCCGTGGCCGGCTTCTCCGACAAGGACATCGCCATCGAGGCCCACCGCAACGTTCTGTCCGTCAAGGGCGAGCGCAAGGATGAGACCGCGAGCGAAAGCTCCGAGGTTCTCTATCGCGGCATCGCCGCGCGCAGCTTCGAGCGACGCTTCCAGCTTGCCGACCATGTCGAGGTGCTTGGCGCCGAGCTTCGCAACGGCCTGCTCCACATCGACCTCAAGCGTTCGGTTCCAGAGGAGCTGAAGCCGCGCAAGATCGAGATCGGCGTGAGCGACGGCGCGAAACAGATCGAAGCCAAGGCGGCCTGATCTATCCAGGACTCATCCTGAAACGAAAGCGGCGTCTCCGACGCCGCTTTTTCTATGGCTCGATGCGCTCCAGGGTGAATTCCCCGCTTGCCGTGTCGAGTTCGGTCACCCGCATCTTGAGCGACGGATGCGGAAAACACTCCCTGATCGACCGGGGCGCGGCGTTCCTGTCCTTCGGGATCGCGACGATGACGTGGACCGTCCCGTCGAGCTTGTCCCTTGCCAGGGCCAGGTTTTCCAGCAGCTCCGAATGGCCGGGCGAGTGGAGCCAGGGCTCGTCGCCACGGTGATTGTGCGAGCGGTAGATCCTGCCGCCGCCCTCGAACCTGTCCTGCCAGAGCGTGACCGAGACGATGCTGTCGTCTCTGCTTCGCCCTGACCAGCTCCACCGGGGATTTTTCGGAACGGTGCCGAAATATGCGAAGCAATCCGAATGATTGTAGCTTTTCAGCATCGCCAGAGCCTCCCCCGCAGCGCTGCCTGAACAGTCTACGACAGCAGTTCCCCGAACCGGTCCACGTCCTCCACGGTCGTGCCGAAGCTGGTGACGAAGCGCCACAGTCTTTCGCCTGGAGCGATTTGGGAGGCGAAGGCGCGGGGCGTGTTCCAGTCGTAGAAATGCACTCCCTTTTGCTGGAGCGCATCGGCCGTGTCTTGCGTCATGACGACGAAGACCTCGTTGGCCTGCGGCTGCCATGCAAGCCTCATGCTGGCTGATGCCGCGACATGGCCTGCCAGCCGGGACGCCATGGCATTGGCGTGGGTAGCCGTTTCCAGCCACAGCCCGTCCTCGAAATAGGCGTCGAACTGGGCGGCGATGAAGCGCGACTTGGAGAAAAGCTGCGCAGCCCGCTTGCGGATGAAGCCGAATTCCTTTGCCCGGTCCATGTCGAACATCAGCACGGATTCCGCACACCAGCAGCCGTTCTTGGTGCCGCCGAAGGAGACCATGTCGACGCCGCTTTTCCAGGTCATCTCTGCGGGGGTCACCCCGAGCGAGACGAGGGCGTTGGCGAAGCGCGCGCCGTCCATGTGGAGCGGCAAGCCGTGCTGCCTGGCAATTCCCGAGATCTTCCGGATCTGGTCGGGCGTATAGAGCGTGCCGATCTCGGTCGCCTGCGTGATGGTGACGGCAGCGGCCCTGCCGGCATGCACGTTGTCGCCCGCGAAACGGCCGATGGCAGAAGTGAGGTTGTCCGGGTCCATGCGACCGAGCGCGCCGTCGACGGCATGGAGGCGCGAGCCGCCCGTGAAATATTCGGGCGCGCCGCATTCGTCGTCCATCACATGCGATTCGCGATGGCAGAAGGAGACGCCGCCCGGACGATCAGCCGAGACGAGCGACAGCGCGTTCGCGGCCGTGCCGGTGCCGACGAAGAAGACGGCGACGTCGCGCTCGAAGATTTCCGCGAATTTCGCCTGCACCTTTGCGTCGAGCGGACCGTTTCCATAGGCGGGCTCGAAGCCGCCTGCATGCGCGGCGAGGGCCGAAGCGATCCTCGGATGCGCGCCCGCCCAATTGTCCGATGCGAAAATCAAATCATTGTTCCCGGTTGCGTGAGGTGGCGCGACCCTGACCGATTTTGCCGCGAAACCGCAAGGCCGTCGAACCGTATTTTCTTGTTTTCGCAGCGTATGCGGGCAGGTGTCGAAGCCCGGCATGCAGGGATTTTCGCTATTCGCGCAATTTTCTTTCGGGCTGCGTGCGATTTTTTTGCGAATCGGTCTTGTAAGCGCCGGCCAGTTCTGCGATAAGAATTTAGGACAGTATTACTGTCTTATTTATCTGCGCATTCAATGCCTGTTTGGCGTATGCTTGTCGCACAGGCCGATATTCACGCGCAGCAGGAGTTCAGGAAACGAACCCGCCCGACAGGGGAAGGATCCCGGCAGGGCAAGGAACGGAGGATATCGGGATGACGGACCAGACCCCATCTGTGACGGAGCGACTCGCGCCGGCTCAGACGAAGGGCGCGACCGTCAAACGCGGCATCCCTCCGAGCAGCGGTTCCGTCCATATCCCCGGCCTGCCCGAGCGTCAGGGTCTCTACGATCCGCGCAACGAGCACGATGCCTGCGGCGTCGGCTTCATCGCGCAGATGAAGGGCGTCAAGTCGCACAAAATCGTCGAGGACGGGCTCTTCATGCTCGAGAACCTCACCCACCGCGGAGCGGTGGGCGCCAATCCGCTGATGGGCGACGGCGCGGGCGTGCTGGTGCAGATTCCCGATCGCTTCTTCCGCGAGGAGATGGCGAACCAGGATGTCGAGCTGCCGCAGGCCGGCCATTACGGCGTCGGCCACTGGTTCATGCCGCGCGACGAGGCGATGCGCGAGCATGTCAATACGGTGATCCTCGATTCGGCGCAGTCCGAGGGCTTGCCGATCCTCGGTTTCCGCGACGTTCCGGTCGACAATTCCTCGCTTTCCAAGGCACCCGGGATCGCGGCTGCCGAGCCCTTCCACCGTCAGGTCTTCGTCGGCCGCCCGGCCGACATCGCCGACGACGAGGAATATGAGGCGCGGCTCTATCTGCTGCGCAAGGTCATTTCGGGCCGCATCTACGCCGAGAACGGCAACCGGGACATCGGCGCCTATTGCGTGTCGCTGTCGGCGCGAACCATCGTCTACAAGGGCATGTTCCTCGCCTATCAGGTCGGCGCCTACTACAAGGACCTCACGGACCCGCGTTTCGAGTCCGCGCTGATCCTCGTCCACCAGCGGTTCTCGACCAACACCTTCCCGTCATGGAAGCTCGCGCACCCCTACCGCATGGTCGCGCACAATGGCGAGATCAACACGGTGCGCGGCAACAACAACTGGATGGCGGCGCGCCAGGCGTCAGTCGATTCCGAGCTGTTCGGAAACGACATCTCCAAGCTCTGGCCGATCTCCTATGAGGGCCAGTCCGACACCGCCTGCTTCGACAATGCGCTCGAATTCCTGTTCCAGGGCGGCTACAGCCTTGCGCACGCCATGATGATGCTGGTTCCCGAGGCGTGGGCCGGCAACAAGTCCATGGATGCCGACCGCAAGGCATTCTACGAATATCACGCGGCCCTCATGGAGCCGTGGGACGGTCCGGCAGCGCTCGTCTTCACCGACGGCCGCCAGATCGGCGCGACGCTCGACCGCAATGGGCTGCGCCCCGCGCGCTACATCGTCACCGACGACGACCGCGTCATCATGGCGTCGGAGGCCGGCGTGCTGCCGGTCGCCGAGGAGAGTATCGTCGCCAAGTGGCGCCTCCAGCCGGGCCGCATGCTGCTGATCGACCTCGCGAAGGGCCGCATCATTTCCGACGAGGAGATCAAGTCGGAGATCGCCACGCGCCATCCCTACAGGGAGTGGCTGGCAAACACGCAGCTCATCCTCGAGGATTTGAAGCCCGTGGAGCCGCGCGCGCTGCGCAACGACGTCACCGTGCTCGATAGGCAGCAGGCGTTCGGCTACACCCAGGAAGACCTCAAGCTGCTCATGGCGCCAATGGCCACGACCGGCCAGGAGGCCGTCGGGTCGATGGGCACTGACACGCCGATTGCCGCAATGTCGGACAAGCCCAAGCTGCTCTACAACTACTTCAAGCAGAACTTCGCGCAGGTCACCAATCCGCCTATCGACCCGATCCGCGAAGAGCTTGTGATGAGCCTGGTGTCCTTCATCGGGCCGCGTCCCAACATCTTCGATCTGGTCGGTTCGTCGCGCAAGAAGCGGCTGGAGGTGCGCCAGCCCATCCTCACCAATGCCGACCTGGAGAAAATACGCTCCATCGGCCACACCGAGGACCGGTTCGACACCAAGACCATCGACATCACCTATTCGGCGACCGAGGGGGCGGCGGGCATGCCGGCCGCCATCGAGCGCCTGTGCGAGCGCGCCGAGGCGGCTGTCGCGGGCGGCTACAACATCATCATCCTGTCGGATCGCCAGATCGGGCCGGACCGCATCGACATCCCGACGCTGCTGGCGACGGCTGCCGTGCATCATCACCTGATCCGCAAGGGGTTGCGCACGTCGGTCGGGCTCGTGGTTGAGTCCGGCGAGCCGCGCGAAATTCACCACTTCTGCTGCCTTGCCGGCTACGGCGCGGAAGCGATCAACCCCTATCTCGCCTTCGACACGCTGCTCGACATGCACAAGCGCGGCGAACTGCCAGAGGAAGTCGATGCCAACGAGGTTGTCTATCGCTACATAAAGTCCATCGGCAAGGGCATCCTCAAGGTGATGTCCAAGATGGGTATCTCGACCTACCAGTCCTATTGCGGCGCGCAGATATTCGACGCTGTCGGCCTGAAGTCCGAATTCGTCGAGAAGTACTTCACCGGCACCGCAACCCTGATCGAGGGCGTCGGGCTGGAGGAGATTTCCGCCGAGACCGTCAACCGCCACGCAAGCGCGTTCGGTGATGATCCCGTCCTGCGCAACGCGTTGGAGGTCGGCGGCGATTACCTTTACCGCATGCGTGGCGAAGCGCATGTCTGGTCGCCGGATGCGGTCGCCACGCTGCAACATGCCGTGCGGCAGGGCTCGCCGGAGACGTTCAGGCAGTTCTCCACGCAGATCGACAGCGAGAGCGCGCGCGCCAACACCATTCGCGGGCTTTTCAGGATAAAGCTTGCGCAAGACACGGGCCGCGCTCCGGTTCCGCTCGAAGAGGTCATGCCCGCCGCCGATATCGTCAAGCGGTTCTCGACCGGGGCCATGTCCTTCGGCTCGATCAGCCGCGAGGCGCACACCACGCTCGCCCGCGCGATGAACCAGATCGGCGGCAAGTCGAACACGGGCGAGGGCGGCGAAGAGCCGGACCGCTACCTTCCGCTGCCCGGTGGCGGCGCGAACCCCGAGCGGTCCGCCATCAAGCAGGTCGCGTCAGGCCGCTTCGGTGTGACGACCGAATATCTCGTCAATTCCGACATGATGCAGATCAAGGTCGCACAGGGTGCAAAGCCCGGCGAGGGCGGTCAGTTGCCCGGCCACAAGGTCGACGCGACCATCGCCAAGACCCGTCATTCAACGCCGGGTGTCGGCCTCATCTCGCCGCCGCCGCACCATGACATCTATTCCATCGAGGATCTGGCACAGCTCATCTATGATTTGAAGAACGTCAATCCGGCGGCCGACGTGTCGGTCAAGCTCGTCTCGGAAGTCGGTGTCGGCACGGTTGCTGCGGGCGTCGCAAAGGCGCGCGCCGACCACATCACCATATCGGGCTACGATGGCGGCACCGGCGCATCGCCGCTCACCTCGCTCAAGCATGCCGGCAGCCCGTGGGAAATGGGCCTTGCCGAGACGCACCAGACGCTGGTGCTGAACGGGTTGCGCAGCCGCGTGGCCTTGCAGGTCGATGGCGGGTTGCGCACCGGCCGCGATGTCATCGTAGGCGCACTGCTCGGGGCCGACGAGTTCGGCTTCTCCACCGCGCCACTGATTGCCGCCGGCTGCATCATGATGCGCAAGTGCCATCTCAACACATGCCCCGTGGGCGTCGCCACGCAGGACCCGGTCCTGCGCAAGCGCTTCAAGGGCACGCCCGAGCATGTCATCAACTACTTCTTCTATGTCGCCGAAGAGGTGCGCGAACTGCTCGCCGCGATGGGCTTCCGCCACATAGACGAGATCGTCGGCGATGCCGACCTTCTCGAAAAGCGCGCGGTGATCGATCACTGGAAGGCGCGCGGGCTGGATTTCAGCCGCATCTTCCACAAGCCGGATGCGCCGCGCGAGGCGATGCACTGGACCGAGCGGCAGAAGCATCCGATCGAAGACGTGCTCGACCGCGAGATGATCCGGCAGGCCATGCCTGCGCTGGAGACTCGCCAGCCCGTCCGCATCGAGCTGCCGATCCGCAACGTCGACCGCTCCGCCGGTACGATGCTGTCTGGCGAAGTCGCCAAGCGCTTCCGCCACAAGGGCCTGCGCGAGGATACGATCTCGGTTAAGCTGACAGGCACCGCCGGCCAGTCCTTCGGGGCGTTCCTGGCGCGCGGCATCTCCTTCGAGCTGGTCGGCGACGGCAACGACTATGTCGGCAAGGGCTTGTCCGGCGGTCGCATCGTCGTTCGCCCGCCTGATGAATCGAAGATCGTCGCGGAAGACTCCATCATCGTCGGCAACACCGTGCTCTACGGCGCGACCGAAGGCGAATGCTATTTCCGCGGCGTCGCGGGCGAGCGCTTCGCAGTCCGCAATTCCGGTGCGGCGGTGGTCGTCGAGGGCGTCGGCGATCATGGCTGCGAATACATGACCGGCGGCGTCGTCGTCGTCATCGGCCGCACGGGGCGCAACTTCGCAGCCGGTATGTCGGGCGGCGTTGCCTATGTGCTGGACGAGCTGGGCGACTTCGCCAATCGGTGCAACATGGCGATGGTCGAGCTGGAGCCGGTGCCAGAGGAAGACTACCTGCTCGAGAAGTTCCACCACCATGGGGGCGACATCGCCCATATGGGCCGCGTCGACGTGTCGGGCGACATGACCAGCCACGACGAGGAACGGCTCTACCAGCTCGTCTCGAACCACGCGCATTTCACCGGCTCGGCCAAGGCAAAGACCATCCTGGAGAACTGGGCCGATTATCGCCCGAAATTCAGGAAGGTCATGCCCGTCGAATACAAGCGCGCGCTCGAGGAAATGGCCCGCATGCGCATGGGCGTGGCTGCGGAATGATCCGGCTGGCGATCTTTCCGATGGGCGTGCCGCCCTCACTCAAACCCGGAGCGCGTCCGCGCTGATTGACGGGCCGCCTCGCGTGGCCTTAATGCCGGGATAATCTGAGCTGTCTCGGCTTCCAGTCAAAGTACGCACGACCGCGCGTGGCATCGATGCCGCCGGTCGAACGCAGATCCGAGGTTAAGCCATCATGGGCAAGGTTACAGGTTTCCTTGAAATCGACCGGCAGGTGCACAAGTACCAGCCGGCTTCCGACCGCATCCGTCATTTTCGTGAATTCACCCTGCCGATGTCCGACAAGGAGGTCGAGAAGCAGGCCGCACGCTGCATGGATTGCGGCGTTCCCTTCTGCCACGGGCCGACCGGCTGTCCGATCCACAACCAGATCCCGGACTGGAACGACCTCGTCTATAATGGCGACTGGGACAACGCGATCCGCAACCTGCACTCCACCAACAACTTCCCGGAGTTCACCGGCCGCGTCTGCCCCGCGCCTTGCGAGGAGGCCTGCACGCTGAACCTCGAGGACATTCCCGTCGCCATCAAGACGATCGAGCAGGCGCTGGCCGACAAGGCCTATGAGATGGGCCATATCCGCCCCTATCCGCCGCAGGCATTGACCGGCAAGCGCGTAGCCGTCATCGGCTCGGGTCCGGCCGGCATGGCGGCGGCCCAGCAGCTCGGCCGCGCCGGTCACGAGGTCCATGTCTATGAGCGCGAATCGAAGCCCGGCGGGCTGATGCGTTTCGGTATTCCCGACTTCAAGATGGAGAAGCGCTACATCGACGCGCGCGTGAAGCAGATGGAAGGCGAGGGCGTCACCTTCCATTGCGGGGTCAATGTCGGCGTCGACAAGCCGGTCGCCGATCTGCTCGCCGGCCACGACGCCGTGCTCTATTGCGGCGGCTCCGAAACGCCGCGCCCGGCCGGAATCCCCGGCAGCGATCTGGACGGCGTCCACGACGCGATGCCCTATCTCGTCCAACAGAACAAGCGCGTCGGCGGCGAGGATATCCAATCGGTCGCCTGGCCGCAGGAGCCCATCCTCGCGGGCGGCAAGCATGTGGTGGTGGTGGGCGGCGGCGACACCGCCTCCGACTGCGTCGGCACGGCCTTCCGCCAGGGCGCGGTGCGCGTCACCCAGCTCGACATCCGCCCGCAGCCGCCGGAGAAGGAAAACAAGCTCGCCGTCTGGCCCTATTGGGCGACCAAGATGCGCACCTCGTCTTCCCAGGCCGAAGGCGCCGAGCGCGAGTTCCAGGTGGCGACGCTGGAATTCATCGGTGAGGAGGGCCTGCTCACCGGCGTGAAGTGCTGCGAGGTGGACGAGAGGCGCAAGCCCGTCCCCGGCACTGAATTCGTCATCCGCGCCGACCTCGCCTTCATCGCAATCGGCTTTGCCGGCCCCCTGCCGGGCGGCGTCACCGCCGAGCTGGAGGGCAGGATGAAGCTCGTCACCGACAGCCGCCGCTCGGTCAACGTCGCGGCCAACGACCGCGACTACCGCACCAGCGTCGAGGGCCTGTGGGCGGCGGGCGATGTGCGGCGCGGCCAGTCGCTGGTGGTCTGGGCGATCCGCGAGGGCCGTCAGGCCGCGCGCGCCATGGACGAGGCGTTGATGGGCTCGACCGTCCTGCCGGCCTGACAAAAGAAGGGGCGAGCCGCAAGCGCGGCACCCCTTTTTCTCAAGACATCACCGTCACTGGTGGGCGGTCGCCGGCCGGCTCTCGATGGCCGACGTGGCTTCGTCGTCGCCTGACAGTGCCGCTTCCTTGGCAGGCGTCGGTGGATCGGCGGCGGGTGGTACGGGCGCGGGCACAGCCGGTTCGGGAACCGCCGAAGGTGCGGGCACGACAGTCGATGGCAGGACCGACGGCGCAGGCGGTTTTTCCGGCGTTGCCGTCTGTGCGGGAAGGGCGGGTGCCGCTGCAGCATCGTCTCCCGGTTCGGGCAGGACGGTCGGCGGCGCGGGCGATGCCGGCGTTGCCTCCTCGATCGACTCTACCGCGAGCGACGGGTCGTTCGTCGCGCGGAAATTCGCGCTTCCCGTAATATCGTCGGGTGCTACCGCAGGCACGCTCTTCGCGGCGGCAAAGTCGGCTTCCGGCTCGACCGGCGCGTTCGGCGCAACGATTGCCGGAGCCTGCGGGGCATCGGTAATCACGGACGGCGCCTGCCTGGTCTCGGGCAAGGCGGCGACGGGTATGGGCGTCACGTCCTGCGGCGCGGCGCGCGCGGGTGCCGCATCGCCGGAGCCCTCCGGCAGGACCGATGGGGCGGGGGCCTTTAGGGGTGCGGTGTCCGGTATCGCGGGCCTGGCTTCGGCAACGGGCACGAGCCCGGGCGGCGCATGCTCGTCCGCCGAGACGGGAACCTCCGTTCCCCCTTCCTCAGGCACCAGTTCCTGGATCTCAGGCTGCGGCACGCGTGTCGGTGCGCGGTTCGGCTCGTCGCCGATCGTCTTCGGCCGCTTGTAGGCCTGCTGCGGCGCTTCGCGCGCCGGCGCGAGGTCGCGCGGATTGCCCTGGGCGAAGTACGGCACCGATGCCTTTTCCCGTGTCGCCGGAGTCGTCATGGGCGGTTCGGCCGCCGCAATGTCGGGCGCTGCCTGCGCCGGCGATATTTCCTCGATCCGGTCTTCCACGATTTCGGGCGCGGCACGCGGCGGGATCGGCGGCTCGGGCTCGGCCAGCACGTTCGAGCGGACGTGCCGTATTTCGGCGCGGTCGGTCGCCGGGTCGAGCGGCTTCGAAGGGGCCCTGGCCTTGTTCAGCGTCCTGTCAACGAACATCAGCCGCATGGCCGCGGCGGCGGATGCGAATTGCGGTCCAGAGAACTCGTCCGCGCGGCCTGCCAGTGGCGGCGGCGCGATGCCCTCGATGACCAGCTTCTCTGCCGGCGTGCGTGCATCGAGACGCGGCGCTACCACCGCGCCCAGCAGTTCCTCGCCGCCGTCGAGCGCCGGCGTGCGCAGCGCGACCGGCCGTGCCGGGTCGACGAGGCCGACCTCGTTGGGGTCGACGACGATATCCAGATTGGCGGGCTCCTGGCCCTCGGATGCCCCGAACGGGCCGAAAAGTCGGTAGGCCGGCCGCGTCGCCGCCGCTGCCGCCTGTGCCGCTGCGACCGAGGGGTCCTGGCCGAGGATCTTGTAGAGCGGCTTTTCGACGTAGAAGGCCACCTTGCGCTTGCCCGGCCGGGCAAGGTTGATGCCGTCATTGGCGCGCAGGCGCGCGGGCTGTCCGTTGAGGTCGGGGCCGCTCGGTATATAGGCGCCGTTCTCGTCGACGAAGCCGTCCCAGATGTCGACGAACTCGCCGCCTACAGACGTCGCCGCCGCCCGGTAGATATCGTTGAACGCCAGCATGTCCAGCGTCATCTTGGATGCCTTGAAGGAGGGCATGCCGACCCACAGCAGCGGGATCTTGCGCGCCGCGATGGCCTTCGCCAGTTCCTCGGCGCGGCGTTCATATTCGCGGTTCCAGTTCTCCGAGCGCAAATTCTCGCGAACATCGTCGACCTCCATCTGCTGGCGGTCGTTCGTGCCGATCATGACGACGATCGCCGCCGGCCTTTCGGCGTTGATGAGCTCGTTGATCTTTCCGGTCCAGTCGTGGAAGTCCTGCCGCACGAAGCCCGACGAGCCGCTCGTGCGGTCGACGACCCTCACGTCCGGATTCTGGACGAGGGCGGTCGTCAGCCCTTCCGCCAGCCCGCCGGCGAGGAAATCGCCGATCACCAGCACGACGCGCGCGTCGGGCTTTTTAGCGACGGCGGCGGCGGCCGGCTGCTCCGCGCTGTCGGGATTCGTGACGCGCGCAGGCTTCTTCTTGCGGACCTGGTTGGTCGCTTTGGGAATTTCGGCCTTCGGCTCTACCGGCTCGGCCTTGCGGTTGCCGAACAGCTTGTAGAACAGGCCGATGCGTTCGCGCTCCTGCGCATGGGCAGGCAGGGGCGCGACAAAGGCAAAGGCCGCCGCGACAGAGGCCAGCGCAAGGACGAAACTCTTGCTTCGGGATGAGAAGACCCCATGCCCCGTCCCTGCCGTCAAGCCATGCTCCTATCGCTTCCTCAACTTGGAGAGCACTTCCATGCTAGGATGGCCGTCCGGCGTCAAGCCTGCCTGGGCCTGGAACGCCTTGATCGCATTTTTCGAGCCGGTGCCGATCTTCCCGTCGAATTTACCGTCATAATAGCCGTGCACAGACAGGCGCTCCTGCAATTCCTGCTTTTCCACGAAAGAAAGCTTGGTGAAGGGGCGATTCCAGTCCCTGACCAGGCCGCCATAGCCGGCGATCTCGTCCGCGAGAAGGCCGACGGCGAGTGCGTATTTGTCGGCGTTGTTGTATGCTTTCAACACAAAGAAGTTCTTCGTCGCGAGGAAGGCGGGGCCGTTGCGTCCGTCCAGCGCCTTTAGTTCGGCCTTGTCGCCGCCGTTGCGGAACGCCTTGCCGTTGGCGCGCGTCACACCCATGCCCTGCCATTTCGACAGGGTCAGCGATCCGTCGGGGAACTTGCGGCCCGCCGGCAGGTCAACCTCGTAGCCCCAGGTCTTTCCGGTCTGCCAGCCGTTCTTGCGCAGCAGGTTGGCGGCGGTCGCCAGCGCATCGGGAACCGAGTTCCATATGTCGCGCCTGCCGTTGCCGTCGAAATCCACGGCATAGAGCTGGTAGCTGGTGGGGATGAACTGCGTGTGCCCCATAGCGCCGGCCCAGGAGCCGGTGAGGTGGCTTTCGTCGATGTCGCCGCTCTGCAGGATCTTCAACGCCGCGATCAGCTGGCTGCGGCCGAATTTGGCGCGCTTCGGGTCGGCATAGGCAAGGGTCGCGAGCGAGCGCACGACATTGCGCATCACCGCCTCGTTCTTGAGGATCTCGCCATAGTTCGATTCCATCGACCAGATGGCCAGCAATATGTGACGGTCGACGCCGAAGCGTGCCTCGATCCTGTCGAGCGTGGACTTGTACTTGCGCGCCATGGCGCGGCCGGTCGCCACCGATTCCTCATGCACGCGGTTGTCGAAATAATCCCATACGGGCGCCGTGAATTCGGGCTGGTAGCGGGCCTTCTCCAGTACTTCGGGGTCGACGCTCGTCACGCCGCGGAAGGCGCGGTCGTATGTCGCGCCCGAGATGCCGTTGTCGGCCGCAGTCTGGCGGAAGCTCGCCACCCACCGCTCGAAGCCGGCGTCGGCGCGCACGGGTGAGACCAGCATAGGCGAAACCACAAGCCCGAGGCCGACCGCGGCTGCGGAAGCGACGGCTGCGAGACGTCTTGTGCCTGGGATTAGACGCATCTTTTCCTCCTTGGAGAATTCAGGAAGACGATTCATCGCCTGTGCGGGTTATGAATTGGTTTACCATGTCTCATACAGGGAACGAAAATGGCATTTCATGCTTGTAGGGCGGACACGAATTCGTGACCGTTCTACCCTATTGGGCGAATCCGGCACGATGATGTCATATTACGCCGGGGCAGGTTCTTTGGCAGGTTCTTTCGAAATGGTGATGTGCTCATGAAACGTATCCGCAAGGCGGTTTTCCCGGTAGCCGGTTTGGGAACGCGGTTTTTGCCCGCGACCAAGGCAGTTCCGAAGGAGATGCTGACGGTCGTCGACCGTCCGGTCATCCAGTATGTGGTGGACGAGGCGCGCGAGGCCGGCATCGAGCATTTCATCTTCGTGACCGGCCGCAACAAGGCCGTCATCGAGGACCATTTCGACATCCAGTTCGAGCTCAACCACACACTTGCCCAGCGCGGCAAGGACGACCAGCTCGCAAAGCTCCAGAGCTTCCAGCCGCTGGCCGGCCAGACGAGCTTCACCCGCCAGCAGGAGCCGCTCGGCCTCGGGCACGCCGTCTGGTGCGCGCGCGAACTGGTCGGCGACGAGCCCTTCGCGCTGCTTCTGCCCGACATGATCATGCAGTCGCAGAAGAGCTGCATGAAGGAAATGGTGGAGCTTTACGGCCATACTGGCGGCAACATCGTCGCTGTGCAGGAGTGCGACCCGGCGGAAGCCCACAAATACGGCATCGTCGGCAAGGGCGAGGAGACCGGCAACGGCTTCCGCATCAACGCCATGGTGGAGAAGCCGAAGCCCGGCACCGCGCCGTCCAACCTCTACATCAACGGCCGCTACATCCTGCAGCCCGAGATATTCGCCATACTCGAGAATCAGGAGCGGGGGGCCGGCAACGAAATCCAGCTCACCGACGGCATGCTGAAGCTCCAGAAGCAGCAGGGCTTCTACGGCTATCACTATCAGGGGCGGACATTCGACTGCGGCTCGCCTGACGGCTTCGTGGAGGCCAATGTCGCCTTCGCGCTCGCCCGTCCCGATCTCGCCGCGAAGATGGTGCCCGTCATCGGCAACCTGCTGGAAGAGCAGGCGCGGGACGATCTTCGCAAGACTGGATAGCGCTGGCCAGGATAGCGCCGGCCTAGCGCTGGAGCTTGAGGCCGAGGAAAATGCTGTTGGTCTCGGTATCGCTGCCGGGACCGTCGCTGGAGACGTTTTCGTGGCGCACGCGTCCGACTATGCCTGCATAGCGGTTCAGCCACCAGGTCAGGCTGGCCTCGGCGTCGACGATCGTTTCATTGGGATCGCTGCCGGAATAGTCGCGCCATGCCATTCCGAGCGAGGCGACGCCGGTCAGGTTGGCGCGCATGCGCCGCTCGATGCCGATCCGTGTCGAATAAAGCACTGAGCCGCTTTCGCCGGGCGTCGTCGTGCCTTCCAGCGTGGTTGCGCCGGTGAACCGGATGTTGGTCTCGCGCACGGGGGACCAGAGTATGTCCGCCTGCACGCTGGCTGCCGAAAGGGGCTCGAGTCTTAGATCGTCGAAGTTCTCGCGCGTCCACCCGACAGCCACTTCTCCCGAGAACTTCTCGCCCCGGTCGAAAGCTAGCCCGCCACGGAAGGCATACTGGTCGGACGAGCGCCTGTACCCTGCGCTGTCCACTTCCTGATCATAGATTTCGCGGCCGATCTCGGCTTCGACAAAGGGCGTGAGAGCCGGCGAGACCTGGTAGCCGGTGCGAAGTCTCAGCGAATAGAGCGTGGAGTCGCGGTCCTTCTGGGAAAGCGTGCCGCCGCCGATGAGGTCCGCATCGCCGTATGCGTCGTGGCTGACGACGCCGGTCACGGCGAAGCGCGCTTTCCCCGCGTCCTTTTCCAGACCGAGCGTACCGCCGAGCGTCTGGCGGATGGGTTCTTCGGCCGCGTTGACGATGACGACCGGCGAGGATGCCGATTCCGGCGCGATCGAATAGTCCAGCGTGCCGCGTGCGCGATAGTCGTTGCCGAGCTCCAGTTCCAGCGCGGCGTTCACGCCGCCGGTCACGTCCTCGACCTCCTGGCCGGACAATGTCTTCCGGAAGGTGCCGAAGGCGTCGATGGTCGCCGAATGGTTGGCCCAGTCAGATGCTGCGTTGAGACGCAGCGTGTTCTCCGAAAGGATCGCATCCGACCCGTCCGCGGACGAATCGGCATTGCTGGTCGCCGTGATGCCGGTTTCCAGCGAGGGTTTCAGGATGAAGCTGCCCCAGCGTATGCCGGTCGGGGCATAGGGGTTCTCGTCGCGCGACCGGTCGAGGCTCTCGATCGCCGTCACGCGCTGCGCACCGGGGTCGAGCGGTTCGTTCTCCGGGGAATCGACGGTCGGCTCGCGCACCGTGCCTGTCGTCACTTCGTCCGTCGCTGCGCGCGGTTTTGCAGGTTCCTCGGCAGCCGGAGCAGGGGCAGCCGGGGCAGGCGCGGCATCGGCGGCGCTGCCCGCCGCCGTATCGTCTGGCTGGGGGGCCAAGTCGGCGGCATCGCCGGCATTCGATTGCGTGTCGATCCCGCCGCGCAGCCCGCCCATATCCTGCGCAAGGGCCGGTACGGTCATCGCCCAGCCGGCAACCGTCGCCAGCGCGAGCATCCGCAAGGCCGCGTCGTGCGATCTTTTCGTGGTTTCTTGGCGTAGCGGCGGCATGTCGACCCGAATGGAACAGGGCACGGCGCGAACCATGCTTACCGAACCGTAAACAGCGATGGTTAATGGAGGGTTGAAGGGGGTTCCCTTCGCCGGCATGGACACGCGGCCTGTGAAGGGGTAATCGGCAGCGCATGCAAAGCCTGCCTCAGAAGAAGCCTGTCGACCGCACTGCCGCCATCGCGTCCGCCCTGCGGACGGTCACGACCGAGCAGGCGGGGCTCGCCGCAATGGCGGCGGCGCTGGAAAACGGCCTGTCGGAGGCATTCGCGCGCGCCGTCGAGATGCTCTCGTCGATCAGCGGCCGCGTCATCGTCACCGGCGTCGGCAAGAGCGGCCATATCAGCGCCAAGATCGCCGCGACGCTCGCTTCGACCGGCACGCCCGCCTTCTTCGTGCACCCGGCCGAGGCCAATCACGGCGATCTCGGCATGATCGCCCGCGACGACGCCATCATCGCGATGTCATGGTCGGGCGAGAGCGCCGAGCTCAAGACCATCGTCGCCTATTCGCAGCGCTTTTCCATTCCGCTGGTCGCGGTCACAGCCGGCGAGACGTCCGCGCTGGCGCGCGCGGCCGATGTCGTTCTGCTGCTGCCGCGCGTGCCGGAAGCCTGTCCGCACGGCCTTGCGCCCACCACCTCGACTCTGATGCAGCTCGTCATCGGCGATGCTCTGGCGATCGCGCTGCTGGAGGCGCGCGCGTTCACGCCCGACCAGTTCCGCACCTTCCATCCCGGCGGTCAGCTCGGGGCGAGCCTCATGAAGGTGCGCGAGGTCATGCACCGGGGCGACCACGTGCCGCTGGCGGTGCGCGGCAGCGCTCTCAAGGACGCGGTCGTCACCCTGTCGCGCAAGCGCTTCGGCTGCGTGTGCATCGTCGGCGACGACGGGAGGCTGGCGGGCATCGTCACCGATGGCGACCTAGCCCGCAATCTCGACCGCAATCTCGGAACGCTCGTGGTGGACGACATCATGACGACCAGCCCGAAGACGATCGGCCCGGATACGCTGACGGGCGAGGCCATCGGCATCCTCGAGGAAAACCGCATCAGCGCACTCGTGGTCGTCGAGGACGAGCGCCCCATCGGCATCGTCCACTTCCACGACCTGCTCAGGATCGGCGTCACCTGAGCGCCTTCAGGCCGCTTCTTCGACCACCAGTTCCAGATCGAGATCGGCCGCCGCCACGACGCGCACGCGCGTGCCGGTCGGCAGGTCGGGGCCTGACACGCGCCACATCGTATCGCCGATCCTGACGCGGCCGCGCCCGTCGACGATCGGCTCGCTAAGCGTCGCGAGGCGTCCGACCAGCTGCTCTCCGCGCCGGTTCAGCAGCGGCTGGTCGGTGCGGTCGCCGCGCTTGCCCATGATCTTCTTGCCGGCGAAGGCGCAGATGAGCGCCAGCGCCAGGAAGACGATCACCTGCGCCTGCCAGACCCAGAAGGCCGCGCTCCACAGGATCAGCGACAGCGTGCCGACGATCAGCGCCGCAAGCCCTATCCACAGCAGGAAGACGCCCGGCGCGAAGATTTCCAGCGCGAGCAGGACGAGGCCGAGCGCCAGCCAGTTCCAGGGCCCGAGTTCGATGACGATCCGTTCCAGCATGGCTTTAAACCGCTACTGGCCATCGGTCGGGCGCGCCAGCGGCGGGCGCGTGGCCTGCCGCTGCGCGCCTGCCGTGCCTTCCGCGCGGAACACTTCCTTGGCGATCTCGCCGATGCCGCCAAGCGTCCCGATCAGCGAGGAAGCCTCCATCGGCATCAGCACCACCTTGCTGTTGGTGGCCGAGCCGATCTGGGCCAGCGCGTCGGTGTATTTCTGCGCAACGAAGTAGTTGATTGCCTGCACGTCGCCCTTGGCGATGGCCTCCGAGACGACCTGCGTCGCCCTGGCTTCCGCTTCCGCGGCGCGCTCGCGCGCCTCCGCGTCGCGGAAGGCCGCCTCGCGACGGCCCTCGGCCTCCAGAACCTGGGCCTGCTTGCGGCCCTCGGCTGCGAGGATCTGCGCGCGCTTGTCTCGTTCGGCCATCATCTGGCGGGCCATGGATTCCACCAGATTGGCCGGCGGGTTGATGTCCTTGATCTCGACGCGCGTCATCTTGATGCCCCACGGATGCGCCGCCTCGTCGACGATCCGCAGCAGCCGCTCGTTGATCGCGTCGCGGTTCGACAGCAATTCGTCGAGGTCCATCGAGCCCATCACGGAGCGGATGTTGGTCATGGTGAGGTTGAGGATCGCGTTCTGCAGGCCAGACACCTGATAGGCCGCCTGCGGCGCGTTCAGCACCTGGAAGAAGGCCACGCCGTCGACCGCGACGATGGCGTTGTCGCGAGTGATGACCTCCTGCGTGGGCACGTCGAGCACCTGTTCCATCATGTTCATCTTCGCGCCGATGCGGTCGATGAAGGGGATGATGATGTTGAGGCCGGGTGACAGCGTCCTCGTGTAGCGGCCGAAGCGCTCGACCGTATAGTTGTAGCCCTGCGGAATGGTCTTGATGCCGGCGAATATGACCAGCAGGACGAGAACGACCAGCACCGGTATGACGATATCGAAGCCTGAATACATTCCGCTTCCCCCCGTTGTGGCGGCAAATCCGCCTCGCGAATCACTTAAGAACCGACGCAAACCTATACAACCGCTCGATGGTCGAATGGTTAGCGATTGGCCTTCGACGCGTGCGGAAAGCCTTTTTAAAGGTTCGACCGGAAAAGGTCGGCGTCGCTGTCTTCGTGCCCTCGTAGAGCGGCGGCGACTATTTCAGAGGCGATCTGCGAATAGGTGATGCCGTTTCCGCCATAGCCCATGGCGGCATGGATGCGCGGGTGGCGCGGCACCTGCCGGATGATGGGCAGGCCTGTGGTCGTCGTTCCGAAGGAGCCGGCCCAGGCGAACTCGGCCTTTGTGTCGAGCTGCGGGAACAGCCTTGCCAGCTTGGCCGAGATCGCCGCGGATTTCCGCGCGATCAGCGCATCGCGTTCTCCCTCGTCGGTGAATTCCTCGTCCTCGCCGCCGCAGATCACGCGGCCGTCGCGCGTCGCGCGCATGTAGAGATAGGGGTCGGAGGCTTCCCAGATGAACGCCTCTTGCGGCCACACCTTGCGGGGTTGCGGCGCGGTGGCGATCGCCCAGGTCGATATGATCCGGTGGTCGGCCGCCGGCGCTATGTCGGTCAGCTCATAGCCTGTCGTCAGGACCGCGTGGCCGGCCGTGACGGTCGGGCCGTCCTTCGTCTCGATCGTCACCGTGTCCCTGCCGCTGGTAATCCGTGTTGCTTCGGTCGGCGCATGGAAGCGCGCGCCGCGGTTCAGCGCGGCGAGCAGCAGCCTCGCCGTCAGCCGCCTGGGGTCGAGCGCGAGATTGCCATGGCTGAGGATCGCCCCGTCGCGCGCGATGC
>WPCJ01146073.1_pt1 | contig 51506 bp, 52 predicted proteins | sample 5399831 | NCBI WGS metagenome assembly WPCJ01 (sample SAMN12869470, study PRJNA574797) | sludge metagenome | isolation source: wastewater treatment of pH10 | place: China:Beijing | collected 2019-05-20
CCGCCGCCGCCCAGCCCCACGGGAGGGCGTTCGTCCGGCGCCACGGCCGTCCTGGTCGTGACAGCGGTGGTGGGCGGGATCGCCCTTCTCGGAACCGGCGGCACAGCGGTCGCCGCTGCAGCAGGTTCCGTCATCTCCGCGAGCCGGCCGGATTCCGTGCAGACCGCGAACGCACAAGGCATCGAGGGCATCGACCTGGATGCGGATGCCAGCAGCATGCGCGTCGAATTCGGCGACGTGGATCAGGCAGAGTTGGCGATCACCAACGGGCGAGGACCCGCGTGGACCTTCGAGCGTGACGGCGACGAACTGATCGTGCGGAGCCCGGACAGCGTGTTCGGGTGGTGGTTCGGCAGCTGGTTCGGGGACGAGCAGATCGCCGTGCTCACGTTGCCGGAGAGCCTGCGGGACGCGGAGCTCGATGCCGACCTCACACTGGATGCCGGCAGCCTCGACGTGGACGGCGACTTCGGGGTGCTCGACGCCACCGTGAGCGCCGGCGCACTCGACGTCACCGGCTCCGCCACGGAACTCGACGTGGAGATGAGCGCCGGTCGCGCCGACATTCTCCTCGATGGCGTGACCGTGGCCGATCTGGGTGTGTCCGCGGGTGACCTCACGGTCGAGCTGACCGGTACACCGCCGTCGCAGACCACGATCGATGTCAGTGCCGGGTCGCTCGATCTGACCCTGCCCGATGTCGAGTACGCCGTGAGCCAGGACATCAGCGCCGGCACCCTCAACTCGAAGGTGCAGGAGGCATCGAGCGCGCGGCGGACCATCGAGGTATCGCTCTCCGCGGGCACGGCGACGATCCGCCCGGGTCGCTGAACACGGTCGAGGGCGAGGACACTCCCGGGTCGTCGCCCTCGATTCGGAAATTCCGTCTTTCTCCGGTAAAGTCTTGGAGGTTGACGGGGCTATAGCTCAGGCGGTTAGAGCGCTTCACTGATAATGAAGAGGTCCCAGGTTCAAGTCCTGGTAGCCCCACTCCTCAACTCAAGAAATCCCTCACGGGGCCTTAGCTCAGTTGGTAGAGCGCCTGCTTTGCAAGCAGGATGTCAGGAGTTCGAATCTCCTAGGCTCCACACTTCGTGCTCGGTCTCCTGCATCGGAATGATCAGGACTGCTGGTCTTCGCGCTTTCGGGCACGGTAGGCGTGTGTCTTCTGGCGGTTGCCGCATTCCCTGATCCGAGGTCGAGGAATTCCGTCGCCGGCGAGCGCGTTCGTCCCGGAGAGGGTTCCCCGCATCGGTGCGGGAACCGACGAGGAGGCCGCATTAATGACCGTCTACTGGGTGAACACCTTCACCGCGATCCGCGATCCGCAGCGTGTGAGAGAATACGCGAGCCTCGCAGGGCCGGCCATGGAGGCGGCGGGCGGTGTCTTCCTCGTCAAGGGCGATCCCGTCGCGGTGCTCGAAGGTGCCGATCTCCGGTCCACCATCATTGCCTTCCCCGACCGGGATGCGGCGATCGCGGCCTATGCATCGCCGGCTTATCAGCGGGCGCTCGAGGTTCTGGGGGACGCTGCCGAACGCCAGATCCGGGTGCTCGCGGCGGTCGGCGATTCCGCGCGATGAGTGAGCCTCGCGAGACGATCCGGCGGCTGCGTGCGGATGAGCCGGGGCTGGTGCTGCGTCTGCTCGATGAAGCGGTGGAGTGGTTCGTATCGATCGGCAACACCGGCCAGTGGGGCGCGGAGCCTTTCTCCTCCCGGCCGGCCGCAGTGGAGCGCGCGCAGAAGTGGTGCGAGGAAGATGAAGGCTGGGTGCTCGAACGGGATGCCCGTGCCGTCGCGGTCCTCGTGCTCGGCGACCGGACCGACTATGTTCCTGCCGTCGACGAGCCCGAGCTCTATGTGCGGCTCCTGGTCGGGTCGCGACGTGCGCGCGGCGCCGGGGCGAGGCTTCTCCAGCACGCTGTCCTTCGCGCGGAGCATCGCGGCGTGCCGCTCCTGCGGGTCGACTGCTATGCCGGCGGAACGGGCGATCTCGTGCGGTACTACGAGGCGCACGGTTTCGTCAGGCAGGAGGAGTTGGATGTGCGGGGATGGCCGTGTCAGGTTCTGGGGCGGAGGCTGATGCCGGAGAGTGCATCCCGACGTTGATGACGCGACCGTCGGAGTCGCGGTAGAAGAAGCGCGTGACGCCCCAGGGCTCCTCGGTGAGTGGATGCACGATGTCCAGGCCCGCAGCCCCGGCGCGGGCGAGAGCGACGTGGACGTCGTCGACGAACACCGACACGTCGGGATTGACCTCTGCCGTCGCGTCTCGGGTCAGCAGGCTGAGCTGGTGCCCCTCGTCGTCGCCGAGCGTCACGATCCACCCGTGGTCCATCAGCACCCGAAGACCGAGCACCGCGCGGTGCTCGGCGACCGCGGAAGGAAGATCGGTCACAGTGAGATTGGGAACCACTCTCTCGACGCGCATGCTTCTCATCATCGCCGCGTCAGGTCAGATCTATCTGGTAATGGATCATCCCCGACCGGGAGGCGACGCGATCGTAGAGCCCGCGTGCGGTGGCGTTCGATTCGGCGGTGAGCCAGTAGACCTTCGCCGAGCCGTGCTGTTCGGCCCACGCTCGCACATGCGCGATGAGTTCCCGCCCGACACCGCCTCCGCGGACGTCTGGCGCGACGAACAGGTCTTCGAGGTAGCAGTAGTCGGTGGTCGTCCACGTGGCTGCGTGCGTCAACCAGTGGACGATACCGACGGCCGCACCCGTCTCGTCGCGGGCGATGGCCCCATGGATACCGCCGTCGGCGTCGACCAGTCGCTCGAAGGTGGATGCGGTGGTCGTCTCGTCGAGGTCGGTCTCATAGAAAGCGAGGTACCCCCGCCAGAGCGTGAGCCACTCGGGCTGGTCTGCGGCGGTGAGGGGCGCGATCGTCGTCATGAGTCGAGCGTACTGATCAGGGAAGGGCAGTGCCGTCCGGAGAGGGTCGCAGCGCGCGCAGGATGGTGGCATGACGGACGAGGAACGTCCGCTCGTCGAGCTTCTTCCGCCGCAGCCAGCCGGTGACCTCGTCATTGTGCTTGCTGGCATTGCAGGACGCGCACGCCGGGACCACGTTCTCGAGGGTGTAGCGACCGCCGCGCGACACGGGCTGGATGCAGTCGCGCTGCAGAGCCGCACCCTCACCGCCGCAGTACGCGCACCCGCCCCAGGCCTCCATCAGCTCGTACCACTGCTCGTCGGTGAGGTCGTTGTCGACGCGGGCGAGTCGATTCTGGCGGCGTTTCGCGTACCGTGCTCGGGTCGCCGGTGATGCGGTGGCGGAAGAGACCTTGCGGCGGCGACGCATGCGCTGATCGTATCGCGGGAAGTGCGCGCGCTCGGTCAGCGCGCGAGGTCAGCGGAGGCCGACCGTGGTGAGACCGTGCGGCGCGACGTTGAGCCGCTCTCCATCCTCCGCCGTGACGACGACGATGTCCTCGATGCGGGCGCCCCACTCGCCGGCGAAGTAGATGCCGGGCTCGATGCTGAACGCCATGCCTTCGCGCAGGACCAGGTCGTTGCCCGGAGCGATGTACGGCTCCTCGTGCACCGAGACGCCGATGCCGTGGCCGGTGCGATGCACGAACGCCTCCCCCAGACCCGCGTCGGTGAGCACGCTCCGGGCGGCGGCATCCACCTCGGCCGCGGTGGCACCGGGACGCACGGCGTCGACCGCTGCCTGCTGCGCCCGCACGAGCACCGCGATCCGTTCGGCGGCTGCGGGGGCGGGAGTCCCCACCACGTAGGTCCGCGTGCTGTCCGAGTTGTATCCGCTCGGGACCGCACCGCCGATGTCGACCACGACGATGTCGCCCTCTTCGATCACCCGATCCGACACCTCGTGGTGCGGGTCGGCGCCGTTCGGACCCGACCCGACGATCACGAACTCGACCGTGCGATGGCCCTCCGCAACGATGGCCTCGGCGATGTCGGCTGCCACTTCGCGTTCGGTGCGTCCTGCCCGAAGCCACTCGTGCACCCGTCGATGCACCGCGTCGATGGCTTCTCCGGCCCGGCGCAGTTCGGCGATCTCCTCGGCGTCCTTGATCATCCGCCCTTCGCGCAGCACCGGAGTCGCGAGCTCGAGGCGCACCCCGAGACGATCCCCGATCGGGAGGACATGCAGCGCGGGGAGGGCATCGGAGACACCCACACGGGCGGCGTCGCCCACCGCCGAAGTCACCAGCGCATAGGGGTCTTCTCCATCGACCCAGTCGGCGACCGCGAGACCCAGCTCGCCGACAGCCGTGCTGCGCACCTTCGCGAGTTCCATGCGCGGCACCACGACTGTCGGCGTCGCGCCGGGAGCGAGCACGAGGGCCGTCAGCCGCTCGATCGTGTCGCCCTCCACCCCCACCAGATATTGCAGATCCGGCCCGGGACCGACCACGATGGCGTCGAGCCCCGCGTCGGCGGCGAGGGAAGCGGCGCGGCTGAGCCGGGCGGAGTAGACGGAGGCGGGGAACGGGAGTGTGCTCACGACATCCACGCTACTGCGCGGTCGCCGCCGGGTCGACGGTCAGCTGATCGCGACGCGGATGCGTTCCGCGAGGAACTCCAGATCGGCGTCGGTGAGTGCGGTCACGGCGTACGCGGTCGGCCAGACCGTGCCGTCGTCGAGGTTCGAGATCGGTTCGAAGCCGAAGGTGCCGTAGCGCACCTTGAACTTGCTCGCGGGCTGGAAGAAGCAGAGCACCTTCCCGTCACGACCCCACGCCGGCATCCCGTAGTACGTGCGCGGCACCAGCTCCGGCGCGACCTCCGACACGAGGGCATGCAGCTTCTTCGCCAGAGCCTGGTCCTCGGCGGTGAGCTTCTCGATGGCCTCCGTGATGTCGGCCTCCCCTGCTGCCCGCAGCTCTTCCGGTGACTTCTTCGCCCGGGAACGCCGGGTGCGGGCCTCCTTCGCGGCGGCCTGCATCGCCTCGCGTTCTTCGGCGCTGAAGTTCTTCTCTTTCTCGGCCATCTTCGGTCCTCTCGGTGTGCTGCCGGTATGGACTTCACACTACGGAGGAGAGTCGCGGGCGTGCTTCTCGATTCCTGATCGATCCCCGCGGTGGCGCAGACGCCTGCCAGACTGACGCCATGACGACAGTCTTCACCGGCCGCATACGTCCCTTCGCGCCGAGCACCGACGTCCAGGTCGAAGCCATGGCCGTCGACGACGCCACCATCGTGGCCATCGGCTCGGCGGAAGAGGTTCGCCGCGCCCACCCCGACGCCGACGTGGTCGCGCTGGACGGATGGGTCATGCCCGGGCTGATCGAGCCGCACGGGCATCCCGGATTCGCGGCGATCCTGCTGTCCGACCTGGTCGTCGACCTCCGGCCCGTGGTCGTTCCCCAGGCCGAGGGCGTGCTGGCAGCTCTGCGCACGGCGGTCGCGGAGGCCGATGGGGAAGCCGTCTTCGCGAACGGCTGGGACTCGCTGCTGCAGCGCGGACTCCCCGATCCCGACATCCACTTCCTCGATGAGCTGGCCGGCGGCGTTCCTCTCGTCGTGATCCACAACTCCGGCCACTCCGTCTACTTCAACACCGCTGCCGCGCTCGCCGCAGGCATCGACCGGACCACCCCCGACCCCGCCGGTGCCTCGTTCGGACGGGACGCCGACGGGGAGCTCACCGGTGTCGCCCTCGAAGCTGCGGCGGTCGAGATGGTCGTCGCTCCGATGCTCGCGAAGGCACAGGAGCAGCTCCCCCGCATCCTTCCTGCACACCTGCGCGATTTGGCTTCGCGGGGCATCACCACCGTGGCCGACCTGTCGTGGAATCCCGGACTCGGTCCGCTCATCGACGCCCTGCGTGGGAAGGGTGAGATGCCGGTGCGCCTCCGGTGGTACGAGATGTCCCGTCCGGGCGGGATCCCCTCCGCACGAGGCGGCGACGACCCGTTCTTCCGGCAGACGGGAGTGAAGACATGGTCGGACGGCTCTCCCTGGGTCGGCAACATTGCCACCTCCTTCCCGTACCTCGACACCCCGGCGACCCGTGCGCTCGGACTCGAGCCGCACCACGTCGGCCGGGCGAACTACACCTCGGACGAGCTGTCGGCCATCGCCGAGCCCTATGCCGCTGCGGGGTGGCAGCTGGCGTGTCATGCGCACGGCGACCGGGCGATCGACGCGACCCTCGATGTCTTCGCGCAGATCATCGCGCGGCACGGGCTCACCGATCACCGATTCCGGCTGGAGCACTGCGGCGCGATGACGTCGGTGCAGTTCGAGCGCGCCGCATCGCTGGGGGTCACGGTGAGCCTGTTCGTCGACCACATCATGTACTGGGGCGAGGTGCTCGTCGATGATCTCTTCGGTCCGGAGCACGGGGGTCCCTGGGCGGATGCCGGCGCCGCGTTCGCAGCCGGACATCGCGTGACGTTCCACAACGACGGGTGGGTCACCCCGAACGAGCCTTTCCGCAACATGGCGGTCGCCGAGACCCGCACCACTCGCAACGGGTATCGGATGCCCGGCGGTACACCGGTCACCAGGGATCAGGCGCTCCTCGCGCACACGGCGAACGCCGCCTGGCAGCTCTTCAGCGAGCGGGAGGTGGGCGTCCTCGCCCCCGGCCTCTTCGCGGACTTCATCGTCGTGGATCGCGACCCGGTCACGGTTTCCGCTGAAGACCTCGCCGCGACGCAGGTGACGTCCACCTACTTGGCGGGTGTGCGGGTCGTCTGACACGCGGTCATCGACCGCCCTCATCGGCGGATAGTGTGTGACGCATGGACCTGCGTGTCGCGGCGTATGCGGTCGTCACCGATGACGACGGCCGCCTGCTCCTGGCGCGCTGGACCGAAGGACGGCGGGTGGCGTGGACGATGCCCGGTGGCGGGCTCGAGCCCGGGGAGTCGCCGGAAGACGCGGTGCGGCGCGAACTCCGTGAGGAGACGGGCTACAGCATCAAAGTCGGCGAACTCCTGGGGATCCACTCCCGTGTGATCCCGGCCGGCCGGCGTGTGCACAAGGCCGCCGAGCCGCTGCACACCCTGCGCATCGTCTATCGCGGCGCGGTCACCGGCGGCAAGCTCCGCTTCGAGACCGACGGTTCGACCGACATGGCGGAGTGGTTCCCGCTGACCTCCGTCGCCGAGCTGCAGCGCGTCAAGCTGGTCGACATCGCGATGCGCATGGCCGGCCTCCTCTGAGCCGAGGCCGAGCGTCAGCGCTCTTCGGGGACGGAGATGTCGGCGACGGTCGCCCCGTATGCGGCGATGAGGTCGTCGGCTTCGACGAACAGGCTGAATCCGTGCGTCCCCGCGCCCATCGCGATGCGCTGTCCGACGATGGACTCGTCGGCGTAGATGGGCCAGTCGGTGGTGCTGCCGATCGGCACGATGGTGCCTCGTTCGTAGCCGGTCGCCGCGAGGGCGAGTTCTGGTTCCGGGAGCCGTAGTCTGTTGACTCCGACCAGCGCACGCAGCTTCGGCCACGAGATCGAACGTCCGCCCGGCACGAGGGCGAACAAGAAGGTATCGTCCGAGCGCTTCACCACGAGGGTCTTCACGATGCTGGACGCGGGGATGCCGAGCAGCTCCGCCGCCTCGAACAGGCTGCCGGCGGCCGGACGCTCGCGGATCTCGATGTCGAGACCGCGGGCTTGCGCGGCCTCACGCACCCGCGCATGCGGACCGCCTCCGCCACCGGAGGCGACGGAGGCGGGAGCCGAAGTGTTCACGCGTCGGGGGCTGCGAGCGGGTCGTCCGCGACCCAGAGCTCGTCATCGGCACGCAGCGTCTGCCATGCGGCGTAGAGGACACCGATGGCGGCAGCGGCACCGAGGACGATCGCGATGACCGATCCGAGGCCGGGGCCCGACTTCTGCTTCTTGCCGAAGGCGCCGCGCGGAGCGGGAGGCGTGACGCCGTAGCGCTTGGCGTTCGCGACGTCCCAGGCGGTCAGCGCGGAGCCGACGACTCCACCCACGATCGGGACGACCTTGTCGTCGACGACGTGCCGACCCATCTTGACGCCACGGTCGACGACCGGTGCGACACGACGGTTGTACGTGTCCTGGATGACAGGCACGACCTGCTCGCGATTGATGCTGCCGAGCTGACGGCCGGCTTCGCGTGCGACCTCGGCGGCGTGGCCGACGAGCACCTGCTGGTTCTCCCAGAGCTGGTTCGCGTCTTTCTGAAGACGACGCAGTTCCTTCTTCCGCTTGCGGCTGAGGCTCACGATGCTCTCCTGTCCATTGGAGTACGGGTTCCCCATCTTGCCACGAGAGCCTGGATGCCGGGCGGGAATCACCGGACCCTTGCGCCATCATCGGATCCGCGGTACACCGGGCGAACTCACCGGAAGCTCTGCGAGAATGGGGACATGGCTCACGCTTCCCACGTCGCAACCCTGCACACCAACCACGGTGACATCGTCATCAACCTCTTCGGCGACCACGCCCCCAAGACGGTCAAGAACTTCGTCGGCCTCGCCGACGGTACTCAGGAGTGGACCGATCCCGCCACCGGCAAGCCTGGCGAGGGTCCTCTCTACAAGGACGTCATCTTCCACCGCATCATCCCGAACTTCATGATCCAGGGCGGCGACCCGCTCGGACAGGGCGTCGGAGGCCCCGGCTACAACTTCGACGACGAGATCAACATGGAGCTCAACTTCAACGAGCCCTACATCCTCGCGATGGCCAACGCCGGCCTCCGCCGCAACGCCATCACCGGCAAGCCTGAGGGCACCAACGGCTCGCAGTTCTTCATCACCACCGACCCGACGCCGTGGCTGCAGGGCAAGCACACCATCTTCGGCGAGGTCGCCGATGACGCCTCCAAGGCTGTCGTCGACGCGATCGGCGCCGTGCAGACGGGCCCCGGCGACCGCCCGGTCGAGCCGGTCGTACTGCAGTCGATCGACATCGTCGCGGCCTGACGACAGCTGCGGCCGATCCGGATGACCACGCCTGAGTTCACGAGCAATCGCGACAACTTCTGCTATCGCCATCCGGATCGGCAGAGCTTCGTTCTCTGCCAGCGGTGCATGCGCACCATCTGTCCCGAGTGCCAGACCCAGGCACCCGTCGGCGTCATCTGCCCGGAGTGCATGAACGCCGAGCGGAAGAACAGGACGCCCGCGCAGAAGAAGGCCGAACGTCGTTGGCGTGGTGGTCGGGGCGGTGCCTTGGCCGTGACCCGCGGCGGGCGACCCGTCGTCACCTACGCGCTGCTCGCCATCACGTCTTTCATCGGGCTGGTGCAGCTGATCCCCGGGTTCAAAGACCCGCTCATCCAGGCTCTGGGGTTCTTCGCCCCCTTCCTGTACCCGAATCTCTTCGCCGTGCCCTTCGAGCCCTGGCGTCTTCTCACCGTGCTGCTCGTGCACGGGAGCTTCATCCACCTGGCACTCAACATGCTCGCGCTGTGGATGCTGGGGCAGAGCCTCGAGCCCATGCTCGGCCGCACCCGCTACCTCGCCCTGTATCTGATCAGCGGCCTCGGGGGATCGGTTATGGTCGCCATCCTCGCGCCCGGTTCGTGGACGGTCGGAGCATCCGGGGCGATCTTCGGGCTCCTGGCGTCGCTGCTGATCATCGGTCGCCACATCGGCGCCAACGTGACGGGAATCCTCGTCATCCTCGGAATCAACTTCGCGTTCGGTCTCTTCGTCGGGGGAATCTCCTGGCAGGCGCACCTCGGCGGTGCCGTCGTCGGAGCGCTGGTCGCTCTGATCTACGTCAAGACGAAGCGTCGAGAGCAGCGGACCCTGCAGATCATCCTGCTGTCCGCGCTGGTCGTGCTGTTGATCGTGGTCGTGGCTTTCGTACCACCGCTGATCCTTTTGTCCTGATCCGAAGTTGTTAACAGGGTTGCTAACCCCTGTGAATAACACCGGTGTAATTCTCCCCAGGCTGTGGAGGGGGCTGTGGATAACTTTCGCTCTCGGTGACCTTGTGGGGTCGGGTCGGGGCGGGGTTGTTCCCTTCGCTCGCAGAACGGGTGCCCTCCCGCTTCGCGGGTCCCTCCCGATGCTCGCTCCGGGGACAACCCCGCCCCTCGCGGCACAGCTCGCCTTTCGCTCCGGACATGACGAAGGCCCCCTCGCGATGCGAGGGGGCCTTCGTCGAAAGTCGGGGGCGTCAGCGCCAGCGCGTGGTCATCAGGAAGCCGATGAGCGCGATGCCCAGACCGATCGCCAGGTTCCAGTTGTCGAGTCCCGGGATCGGGAACTGCATACCCGAGATGTAGAAGACCAGGATCCAGGCGAGACCGAGCAGCATGAAGCCGATCATCACCGGCTTGAACCAGACGGCGTTGGGAGCTGCTTCGCCTTCGGCGCGCTCGACGGCGGGTTCTTCGGTCTTGCGGTCACGTGCCATGCCGTCATTGTACCCGGGACACCCATGCCCTGCCGAGCCCACATCGCTCGATCACCGGCATGCGTTCAGCGATCCCGGATATGATCGCGCCATGACTGCTTCCGTCGTGCCTGGGGGGCGACGCCCGCGTCGCGCGAGACCACGTTCTCGCGCGACGTTCGCGAGTGTGCTCGGCGAGCTGCTGCTGACCGCAGGAGTCATCGTCCTGCTGTTCGTCGCCTGGCAGATGTGGATCGGCGACATCATCATCAGTGCGCAGAAGAACGAAGAGGGCGCGGAGATCTCGAGAGAGCTCGCGCAGGCCGAAGCCCCCGCGCTGCCCCCGGTCGTCGAGGCGGAGGACGGCACCACGACCTACGTTCCGCCGGTGCCGGCCGCGCCCGCCGACGCGGAGTGGTTCGGTCAGATGCACATCCCGCGATTCGGCGCCGACTACAACTTCGGAATCTACGGGGGCACGTCCCGTGCACGCACCCTCGACCAGAAGGGGATCGGCGTCTACACCGACTCAAAGATGCCGGGCGAGGTCGGCAACTTCTCGATGGCCGGGCACCGCACGACGTGGGGCAAGCCTTTCAATCAGCTCGACAAGCTGCAGCTGAACGATGCGATCGTGGTCGAGACGCCCGACGGCTGGTACACCTACCGCTTCCGGACGCTGGAGTACGTCAAGCCGACGCAGACCGACGTGCTCGCCGACGTGCCGCAGATGCCCGAGCAGCAGACCGGAGAGCAGTACATCACGCTCACCGCCTGTTCCCCGCTGTACTCGCTCGCCGAGCGCATCGTCGCCTACGGGGTGTTCGAGAGCTTCCAGCCTCGTGCCGAGGGGCCTCCCCAGGCTCTGACCGACCCGCCGCCTCCGCCGGCCGCACCGTCGGTGTGATCATGGACATCCTCGAGGGAGAAGACTGATGTACGCCGCACTCTGGCGCCTGCTGCCCGGCCCGTGGTGGCTGCGCGTGCTCATCCTGCTCGTCGTCATCGCCGCCGTCCTGTACGGCCTGTTCTGGTACGTCTTCCCGTGGGTGAGCCCGATCGTCGCCCCCGGCGAGGTCGACGTCGAATGACCCGAGTGCTCGTGGTCGACAACCACGACAGCTTCGTGCACACCCTCGTCGGCTATCTGCACGAGCTGGGGGCGGAGACCCTGATGGTCGAGTCCGATTCCCTGGACTCCGAGGCCCTCGAGTCGATGCTCCTCTCGCACGACGCCCTGCTGCTCTCGCCCGGACCCGGAGCGCCGGCCGATGCCGGGGCATCGATCGCCGCGGTCCGCATCGCCGCTCGGCTCGGAGTACCGACGCTCGGCGTGTGCCTCGGGCACCAGGCGATCGGCGAAGCCCTCGGCACGACGGTCAGCGAGGCGCCGGAGCTCATGCACGGGATGGTCTCGGCCGTCAGGCACGACGGATCCGCCTTGTTCGCCGGCATCCCCTCACCGTTCTCCGCCGGCCGCTATCACTCGTTGACGCTCGCGGAGGCCGACCTTCCTCCGGAGGTCACGGTCACCGCATGGACCGAGGACGGCACCGTGATGGGGCTCGCACACCGCGAGCTGCCGCTGTACGGCGTGCAGTTCCACCCCGAGAGCGTGCTGACAGAAGGCGGCTACCGGCTTCTGGCGAACTGGCTGGAGCTGTGCGGTGCGACGAGCGCCGTCGCCCGATCGGAGCGCCTGCACCCGCTCTCACGCTGAGGTCGGCGCGCCGACGCCTCGGAATCCGATCAGCTGCCGCTGCAGTAACGCAGTTCGACGGTGGAGCCAACCGGGACATCGCCCGGAGCCGCCGACATCGAATTCACGGTCGTCGGGTCGGTGGCGGGACACTCCGCGTCTTCCACCGCCACCGGGTTGAGACCAAGGTCGGTGAGGTTCGTCGTGGCGGCGTCGACGGTCCAGCCGACGACATCGGTCAGCGTGACCTTCCCGCTCGCCACGACCAGGTTCACCACTGTGCCCGGAGAAACTTCAGTCTCGGCCTTCTCGCTGGCGGAGATGACGGTGCCCTCGGCCAAGGCCTTGTCGTTGCGCTGGACCACGGTACCGAGTTCGAGGCCCGCCGCCGTCAACGCCTTCGTGGCGTCGTCCAATCCCATGCCCTCGATCTTCGGGACGGTGACCGTCTCGACGCCGGAGGACACGTGGAGGGTCACGGTGGTGCCCTCCTCCACCGAGACGCCGGCTTCGGGATCGGTGCGGATGACGTTGCCTTCGCTGATCTCGGGACTCGACTCGATCACGATCTTCGAGGTCAGGTCGAGTTTCGCCAGCTCATCCTGTGCGCGCTCCGCGGAGACGTTCTCGAGGTTGGGGATGATGCGCGAAGTGCTGGGCACCTCGGGCGGTCGCATGCTGATCGTGACGACCCAGAACAGCACGGACGCCAGCAGCACCGCGAGGAGGGCGACCCCCGCCCAGATCCACGCCACCGGAGGGCCGGACTGGGTACGGGTCATCGTGGTGTCGGAGCTGAGCTGGCGCAGGGATCGAGCCGTCTCCTGTGCCTGTCGCGGGCTCGGGCCGTACAGCTCGCTGGTGAGCGCTCCGAGCTGCTTGCGCGTCGGTGCGTCTCCGGCGACGGCGGCGTCGAGGGCGGCGCGGAAGTGCGCGGCATCCGGGTAGCGCTGGTAGGGATCCTTCGCGAGGGCACGGAGGACGATCGGGTCGAGGGCGCCGGGGGCGTCTTCGTTCACCTCGGTCGGCGGGACCGGTGTCTCGCTGACGTGCTGGTAGGCGACCGCCACCGGCGACTCTCCGCGGAACGGCTGGCGTCCCGTGAGCAACTCGTACAGGACGACGCCGGTCGAGTAGAGGTCGGCACGCGCGTCGACGGGCTCGCCCTTGGCCTGCTCCGGCGAGAAGTAGGCGGCGGTCCCGATGATCTGGGTGGTCTCGGCCACGGTGGACGACGAGTCGGAGACGGCTCGGGCGATACCGAAGTCCATCACCTTGACCTGACCCTTGTCGGTCACCATCACATTGCCCGGCTTGATGTCGCGGTGGACGACTCCTGCTCGGTGCGAATAGTCCAGAGCTTCGAGGATGCCGTCGACGTAGCGGACCGCGTCCTCCACCGGCACGGGGCCGGCGGAGATGATGTCCTTGAGGAGGGTGCCCTTGACGAGTTCCATCACGATGTACGGCGGCTCGTCGGACGAGGAGTCGGTCGCGGACGGATCCCCGGCGTCGTACACGCGCACGATGGAGGGGTGGGACATCCTCGATGCCGCCTGCGCCTCCAGGCGGAAGCGTGTGCGGAACGTGGTGTCGCGGGCCAGCTCGGCGTCGAGGATCTTGATCGCGACCTCGCGCCCGAGGGTGAGGTCGTAGCCGCGGTAGACCTTGGCCATACCGCCATGCCCGATGAGCTCGTCGACGCGGTAACGTCCCGCGATGACTCGTGGCTCTGTGGACACGTACTACCCCCCTGGAAACGACTGCTACTGCGCTGAACTACAGATTACTCGGCGGAATCGCCGCCCTCATCACCGTCGCCCGGATCGGGTGCCGCGACGATCGGGACCGAGAGCGGGGGCGATGCGGCCGACGTGCGCTGGTCGCCGCCGGAGCACAACCCCTGGTACGTGACGATGAGCTGCTGGCCCACGGCGTCCGCGACCTTCACCTGGGTGTTGCGCTGCGTGGGCTGGAAGTTCGGCCCGCCCGACACGAACGTGCCGTTCTGGAGGGAGACCACGTAGCCCGAGAGCGTCGTGCCGCTGGGGCAGGTGAAGCCGGTGCCCCAGGCGATCGTCACGGTGCTGCCGGCGATCGGATCACCGGTGATGGTGGGAGCGTCGGTCGGGGTCGGCAGGGCGGCGCGACCGGCGTAGATCGTGAGCGTGATCGGCTGCGTGGTCTCGACGTTCCCCCGGGGGGAGACGTCGTAGACCTTGCCGACCTCGGCGTCGGTGGGAGCCGCGTCGCCTTCCGGGCAGGTGACCTTGTCGAAACCGGCCTCGGTGAGCGTGGACGTCGCCGCCGCGCAGTCCATGCCGACGAGGTTCAGTGCGGTCACGTTGACGCGCGTCACCTCGGGCGTCGGAGACTCCGACGGCGTGTTCGGCGGGGTGGAGCTCTGCGTCGGTGAGCCCGTGGGATCCGCCTCGCCCTGCTGATTCGCCAGCATCGCCCACACCGTGCCGCCGAGGACGATCACCAGCAGCGCGATCAGCGCGATCAGCGGCCAGGTCCAGGGGCTGCGCTTCTTCTTCTCCTCCTCCGCGGCTTCCTCGGTGGGGAGCTGAGCGGTGGTGGGAAGGATGCGGGTGGTGCCGTCGTCGCCGGAAGCCGTCAGCATCCGGGTGGCGTCGTCGTCTCCGGCGATGCCACCGGTCGCGATGGCCGGGACGGCGATCGCGGCGGAGTTCAGGTCACCGCGACGCAGCGCCTGGGCAGCACGAGCCACCGTCGCGGAGGAGGACGGGCGGTCGCTGGGCTTCTTGGCGATCATCGCCATGACCAGGTTCTGCACCGGGATCGGAACGGTCGGCGGCAACGGCGGAGGCTGCTCGTTGATCTGCGCCATGGCGATCGCCACCTGCGACTCACCCGTGAACGGACGCTTGCCCGCCAGGCACTCGTAGGCGACGATACCCAGTGAATAGGTGTCGGTCGCCGGAGAGGCCGGGTGACCCGACGCCTGCTCGGGCGACAGGTACTGCACGGTGCCCATGACCTGGCCCGTCGCGGTGAGCGGGACCTGGTCGGCGATGCGCGCGATGCCGAAGTCGGTGATCTTGACGCGGCCGTCGGGCGTGATGAGCAGGTTTCCCGGCTTGATGTCACGGTGCACGAGGCCGGCCGCGTGGGCCGCCTGCAGAGCGGATGCCGTCTGGGCGACGATGTCGAGCGTCTTGTCGGCACTCAGCGCGCCGTCGCGTTCGAGCACGGTCGAGAGCGCCTCGCCGGGCACGAGCTCCATGACGAGGTAGGCGCTGCCGTTCTCCTCGCCGTAGTCGAAGACGCTGGCGATTCCCTCGTGGTTGACAAGGGCGGCATGCCGAGCCTCAGCGCGGAAGCGCTCGAGGAACCCGGGGTCCCCCATGTACTCGTCCTTGAGGATCTTGATGGCGACGGTACGTCCGATGACGTGATCCGTCGCTTCCCACACCTCGCCCATGCCACCGATCGCGATACGCGACTGCAGCTCGTAACGACCACCGAACGACACACCCTGCGTCGGCCTCATCTGCCCAGCACCGCCTCTATGACCTTCTTCGCAATCGGAGCGGCGATGGTGTCGCCACTTCCTGATTGTCCCTGTCCGCCGCCGTCTTCGACGACGACCGCTACTGCGACCGCGGGGTCGTTCGCCGGTGCGAAACCGGTGAACCACAACGTGTGCGGCCTGTTTCCGTTCTCTGCGGTGCCCGTCTTACCGGCCACGTCGATCCCGTCTATTCTTGCACCCTGGGCCGCGCCCGTAGCGACGCTCGCGACCATCGCTGCGGTGACGTCGTTCGCCACGTCGGCATCCATCGCCCGGCCGAACTCGCTGTTCTCGAAAGCCTTGATGACCGACAGGTCGTTGCCGATGACGGCATCCACCATCCGTGGGTTCATCACGACACCATCGTTGGCGAGGCCGGCCGAGACCATCGCCATCTGGAGCGGCGTCGCGGTGACCTGGCCCTGGCCGAATCCGGTCAGTGCGGTCTGCGCGTCGTCGAGCGCCCGCGGGTAGCTCGACGGTGTCGACTCCAGCGGTGTCTCGAAGGACTTGTTGAACCCGAGCTTCTCCGCCATCTCGCGGATCGTGTCGTCGCCGAGCTCGACCGCGAGTTCCGCCATCGGGATGTTGCAGCTGAGTCGGATCGCCTCTGCGATCGTGACCGTCGTCCCCGGACCGCACTTTCCGCCCCACGCGTTGGACACCCGGTTCGAGGATCCGGGGAGCGTGTAGGACACGGGGTTGGGGAGGGTCGAGGTCGGGGTCCAGTCCCCGCTCGCGTAGGCCGCCGCGGCGACGACGACCTTGAACGTCGAGCCGGGAGGGTTGAGGTCGCCCGCGATGGCCCGGTTCGACAACGGCTTCGACGGGTCCGCCTTGAGCTGCTCGTACGTGGCGTTCGCCGAGTCCGCGTCATGGGTCGCCATCAGGTTGGTGTCGAACCCCGGGCTCGAGACCATCGCGAGGATCCGGCCGGTCTTCGGCTCGATCGCGACGACGGCACCCTGGAGATCGCCCAGTGCGTCGAAAGCGGCCTTCTGCGCCGCCGTGTTCAGCGACAGTTCCACGCTGTAGCCGCGCTGCGGCTGGCCCGAGAGGATGCGCTCGACCTCACCGAGGAATGCGTTCGCCCCGGTGCCGGAGAGGTCGGCGTTCATCGCCTGCTCGATGCCCGTTCGTGAATCGAGTGCCGCATTGAAGTAGCCGGTCACCGGCTCCCACATCGGCGCATCCGTGTAGACCCGCTGGAATTGGTACTGGTCGTCGCTGGGCACCGAGTTGGCGATGGTGGCACCGTCGACGATGATCGCGCCCCGCTGGATCTCGTAGCTGTCGAGCCGGGTGCGTTTGTTGTGGCTGTTCTGAGCGAGGCTGTCGGCCTCGACGACCTGGATCCAACTCGTCGCGGCGAACAGAGCGACGAACATGAACAGCATCAGGATGCTGAGTCGGCGGAGCTCCTTGGTCATCCGATCACCACCCTCGGCTGGCGGCGGACACCGTCGGAGATGCGCAGCAACAGCGCGACGATGAGCCAGTTGGCCACGAGCGAGGATCCGCCGGCAGCAAGGAACGGCGTGGTGAGGCCGGTCAGGGGGATGAGCCGCGTGACGCCGCCGACCATGATGAACACCTGCAGCGCGATCGTGAACGACAACCCGGTGGCGAGCAGCTTGCCGAAGTCGTCCTGGCCGGCGAGGCCGATGCGCATGCCCCGACTGACGAACACCATGTACAGGCAGAGGATCGCGAACAGCCCGATCAGGCCGAGCTCTTCACCCAGACTGGTGATGATGTAGTCGCTGTGGGCGAGCGGAGTGACCTCGGGGCGTCCCTGCCCCCATCCGGTGCCGATGAGTCCACCGCGCGCGAGCCCGAACAGGCCCTGCATCGGCTGGTAGCCGGCGCCGTCCGGGTCGACGCGGCCGGCATCGAAGAGGAACAGCCAGTTGGTGAAGCGGCCCTGGACGTAGCTGAGGATCTGCGTCGCGAGCGCGACGCCCGCGACCACCAGGCCGAGGCCGATGAGCACCCAGCTCGTCTTGCCGGTCGCGACGTAGAGCATCGCGACGAACATCCCGAAGATCAGGGTTCCGGTGCCGAGGTCACGCTGGAAGACGATGATGCCGAGCGAGATCAGCCAGACCACCAGGACCGGCCCGAGCTCGCGCATGCGGGGCCAGGTGATGCCGAGGACCCGCTTGCCGACCGAGGTCAGACTCTCGCGAGTGCGCACCAGGTACCCGGCGAAGAAGATCGCCAGGCAGATCTTGGCGAGCTCTCCGGGCTGGAAGGCGAAGATGCCGCCGAGCGAGACCCACACGGCCGCGTTGGCATCGGCGATCCGCAACCCCGGGACGAACGGCAGCAGCAGGAGGAGGATTCCGGCCAGACCGAAGATGTACGTGTACCGGAACAGGATCCGGTAGTTGCGCAGCAGGATCACGACCGCGATCGCGCCGGCGAGTGAGATCGCCGTCCACGCGAGCTGCTTGGTGGAGTAGGCGTCCCAGCCGGTGTTCTTGAACGCGATGTCGATCCGGTAGATCATCGCGATGCCGAGGCCGGTGAGGAGCGTGGCGATCGGGACCACGAACGGGTCGGCGTCCGAGGCCACGAAGCGCAGCACGATGTGGAGCGCGAAGGCGAGGGCGGCGAGGCCACCGCCGATCGCGAGGATCATCGGGTCGATCACACCCAGGGCGCCCAGTTGCACGAGCGTCAGGGCACCGCCGCTGATCGCGCAGGCGAAGAGCAGCAGCCAGAACTCGCGATTGCGTTGCGTCTGGGGCATGCGGAGGCGCTTGAGGGCCTTGATGACGGTGGTGTCCGCCTGGACGTCGGTGCTCATCCCTCACCTCCGGCGGGCGTCTCACTCGGTGTGGGCATCGGTGTGGGCAGAGGGGTCTGCGGGATGACGTTCGCTTCGGCGCCCGTGCGGAGGCGGTCGACGATCGCCATGGCGTCGGACAGGGAGCGGGCGGTGATGGTGCGCTCGACCGAGGCGCGCTGGTAGGGCGGGAGGTCGGCGAGGAGGATGTCCGTGTCTTCGATCGGTGTCGACAGGGTGATCGGGCCGATGTTCTGCTGCACGCCCTGGAAGATCACGACGCTGTCTTCGTCGGCGCCGATGAAGTAGCGCGTCTGCGTCCAGCTGTAGGCCGCGAACGCAGCGAAGGCGAGCATCGCGACGACCAGCAGCGCGGCCGCGATCCATCCGACACGTCGACGTTTCGCGCGCCGACGGTCTTCTTCGATGAGTTCCTCGAGGTACTCCGGGGCCGGTTCGAAGTGGCTGGGCTCGTTCGCGGCCTGACGCACCGGGTGCAGCCAGTTGCTGCGCGGAGGGCGTACCGGGGGCACGTAGACGCCGTCGGGGTTCGACGCCGAGCCGACGATGGTGGGCGTGCCCGAGTGGATCGGATGCTGTCCGCCCACGTCGACCAGCACGATCGTGACGTTGTCGGGCGCGCCTCCGTCGAGGGCCTGCTTGAGGAGGTTGTCTGCGGTGCGACCGGGCGCGAGGCCGAGCTGCATCGCCTTGAGGATGTGGGGTTCGTCGACCACGCCGGAGAGCCCGTCGGAGCAGAGCAGCCAGCGGTCACCGGGCTGCGTGTGCATGACGAACATGTCGAGCTCGGGATCGGAGTCCATGTCGCTGAGCACCCGCATGAGGACCGAGCGACGCGGGTGGTAGCGCGCCTCCTCCGGGGTGATGCGGCCCGAGTCGACGAGGCGCTGCACGAACGTGTGGTCTGCGGTGATCTGCGTGAGTGCGTCGTCGCGGTACAGATAGATGCGGGAGTCGCCGATGTGGCCGATGACCGCGTACTCGTCGACCATGATGATTGCGCTGAGGGTCGTGCCGAGGCCGGCCAGTTCCGGACGATCCTTCGCGGCGCGGATCAGGTCGCCTGCCGCGGTGGTCGCAGCGGCCTGCAGCGAGGCCTGGGCGTCCTCGGTCGACTCGTACGGCTGGTCGAGGGGCTCCAGGCGTTGGATCGCGATGCTCGAGGCGACGTCTCCGCCCGCGTGGCCGCCCATGCCGTCGGCGACGACGAACAGGTTCGCCCCGGAGTATCCGGAGTCCTGGTTGTTGGAGCGGACCTTCCCGGTGTGGGAGATCGCGACGCTCGAGCCTTCGAAGACCATGCCGGCGTCAGGCTCGCAGCTCGAAGGTCGTGGCGCCCACCTTGATGGGTGTGCCGAGCGAGAGGGCGACGGGCGATCCGCTCACGCGCTGGCCCGCGACGTAGGTGCCGTTGGTGGAGTCGAGGTCCTGGATCGCCCAGGCGTCGCCGCGGAGCATGAGCCGGGCGTGGTGGCTGGACGTGTAGTCGTCGCGGATCACCAGGGCGGATTCGCTGGAACGACCGATCGTGAGGGAGTCGGCGCTCAGCGGAAGCTCGAGGCCCGCCTTCGGTCCTGAGGTGATCACGAGGCGCTTGGCCGTCGCGACCGTGGCGGGACCGGTCGAGGCCCGCGAGGATGCCGGCTTCGACGCGGGCGCGGGTGTCGGTGCGGGGGCGGATGCTCCCGCGGTCGCCTCGGCCGGGAGCTTGCGCACGCGCACCCCGAACAGGTCGGCCCGGAGCGAGTACACGACCCCGAACACGAAGAACCACATCAGGACCAGGAACCCGATGCGGAGGAGAAGGAGGATCAGTTCACTCAACCGAGGGCTCCGAACGCTCGGGTGGCGTCGTCACCGCGAGGCGCAGGGCGCGACGGGGCGGCCACGGGGACGATGCGGAACACCAGGTCGGTGCGTCCGATCGTGATGGTGGTGTCGGTGGGGAGGGCGGCCTCGCGCAGCTTCTGGCCGTTGACCTTCGTGCCGTTGGTGGACCCGAGGTCGCGCATCATGGCGCGCTCGCCGTCCCACAGGATCTCGACGTGCTTACGGCTCGACCCGGCATCCGCGATGGTGATGTCGGCATCCGAGCCGCGACCGATGACCGTCCGGGCGCGGGTGATCGCGTGGCGCCGACCATCGACGTCGATCACGGCCTGCCAGCTGACGCGTCCCTCGACCGAACCCGAGTTCACGCGCACGGTACCGGTGGCGACCTTCTCGTCGGCTTCGAGGTTGATCGCGAGCGGCCCGGCGAAGCTGTAACCCTGCGAGGTGGCGTGCTTGGTCAGCAGCGCGAGCAGCTCATCGGTCAGGGCGCCGCCGAGCCCGCGCATCCGCTCCGCATCGTCCGCGCTCAGGCGCACGACGTAGCTGTTGGGCGCGATGATGCGATCGCGGCTCACGACAGCCGCCTTCGTATCGGCTTCGCGCCGCAGCGCTGAAGCGATCTCCACGGGCTGAATGCCGCTGCGGAAGGTCTTCGCGAACGCGCTGTTCACTGCGCGCTCGAGACCCTTCTCAAAGCTGTCAAGTAGTCCCACTGGGCTCCTCTGGCATGCCGACCGGTAGGGACATCGTAGCCAGGTGTCCTGGGGGAACGCCGCCGATCCGCCTTCCGGGGTGTGCAACGGGGGGTGAAATCGCGTGATATCCTCGGGAAGTTGAGTTCTTCGGAACGAGACACTCGCGCGAGTGGCGGAATGGTAGACGCGCTGGCTTCAGGTGCCAGTGTCCGTAAGGACGTGGGGGTTCAAGTCCCCCCTCGCGCACAGTGTGGCTCTGTTCGTTTATTCAGGGCAATCTGTTCGTAAATTGAAAGAGCCGGTCAGGCGGAAAATATGACCGGCTCTTTCTGTCGGAAGCCGCGAGCCCAACCGGTGCTGGAGACCGTGTTTCCGCGGACCCTTCTCTCGACACCGGTCTGAAGCCTTCGGGTTCACGGTCCGCGTTAAATCTGCAGCAGCATCACTTGTCAACGCTCTTCCACCAACGGCGGAGGTCGATGAACTGCGGGGACTTCAGGTCGCCGAGGAGGCTCGTTCAGTTGTCCGTGCCCGCGGTTCGCTTTCTTGCGCGCTGCTCCGCTGTTGAGGCGAGGTAGTCGAGAACCGTCGCCATCGCGTCCAGCGCCTTCTTAGCATCCGACTGCTCGACGCGAGTACCGCCTTCGTGGACGGCGACGTTACGGATACCGACGAGTCTGGTTCCGGCATCCTGGACTTCTTGTGGAGCGTTCGACAGGCGTTCCTTCACGTTCTTGCCGCTTCCGCCGCTTCCCATCTCTACAGCCAGGCGAGCGGCCAAGATCGCCTCGCGGTAGTGTCCCTTGTTGAAGTGCGAGTGCGCGGTGCGCGCATGAGACGCACTAGCCGTCTCGGACTTCAATGCTCGGAAGGCATCCCTATATGCGGTGTCAGGGGTCGGACCGTATAGGTACGTGAGCTCGTCGTCGTCCTGGAAGAGCAGCACGTCGAAGGAGTCGACGGCAGTGCCTCCGGAAACCAGGATGTAGTCGCGCAGACCGTCCTTCTCATAGAGGTTCGACATCTCCGTGTCAGTGCCTGTGAAGCGGGGGCTGGCCAGGAACTTGGTCAGATGCTCTTTGTTCTTCCCATGCATCTCAACTTTCCGTCCCGTTTCCTTCTCTCGCAGCCGTAGGCCGAGAGTGTCCGTTGTGCTGCCCACATACTCCTCGATGTAGCACCAGACAGATACGGGAGCGTTGGCGATATCCGTAGTGGCGATATGCACGGTTACGGAGAAGTCGTCGTCAAATCGCACGGCGACGTGTCCCGCATCCTGGGATGCGACGGAGGCAGTGACGACGATGACCTCCGTACGGTTCCACCGGTCGGTCAGCGCGCCGCCATGCGCGTAACAGTCCTCAAGCAGGTTCGCTAGCGGGGCTACGTGCCGAAAGTGCGGATTCTGGGATAGGACCTTGACGTGGCGGCCGGTCTTCTTCTCCCAGAGACGAAGATCGGGAGCGCCGTCGGGTCGCTCGAATGTCTCTACGTAGCATCGGATGGCGCCGGATGCGTTCGCGCTTCTCGCGGCCACTTTCGTGGCCAGAGCGGAGCGGCGAGCTTGTGACTTCGACGACATCGGCGGGATCCCTTCAGAGGAGTTGATTGTGGGTTCCGTTCTGGTCCGACTAGTGGCGCGAGCGTCGAATTTTGTCAGTGCGGCACCTTCCTATAAATAACACTGCGGCGACCACTCTCGGCATCAATGACACCGTTGCGGGATCCTTCGTGCAGTGATGAGATCGTGAAGCGTGATGTCGCCGGAGCGGACAGGAGAACGATTGATGGCTCGGAAGAAGCCGCTTGTGAAGCATCAGTCAGAGAATCAGGTCAAGGGTCGCTGGGGAGAACTGATTGCGGCCTTCGCCTTCCCCGAGCATTGGGTTGTGCGTCCGCTGTCACACGATTTCGGTATCGATCTCCAAGTCGAAGTATTCGTGCCGGCTGACGTCGACGATGACGATGACCGTGCTCCGCGGTATCGCGCGACGGGTGGTCATGTCGCCTGCCAGGTGAAGACGACGGAGGAGGTGACGGTGACAAAAGACTCTGTCGTCTTCGATGCTGACACGTCCGACCTACGCCTCGCGGAGTCGATGGGAGCGAGCGCACCCCTTCTCTTGCTGCTTGTGGACCGGTCCACTCGCCTCGTCCACTATGTGTGCCTGACCGACTATGTGCGCGTCCTGAACCGAAAGAACGCAGCCTGGCGTACCCAAGGGTCGCATCGCCTCACTCTGCCGATCCAGAATCAGCTGGATTTGGACGACTCGGAGAGTCTTGAGGGCCACTGGGCATACTTCATGAACCTCGCGTTCCGGGCGAAGCTTTACAGCATTTCCGCGTCGTTCGTCTATGTCGAGCGCGAGCTCGAGTACGCCCTAGACCGCCTGCAGAACTCGGACGCGTTCGACCGGGAGCGGTACGCGAGTGAGTTCGAGCGCACCGCCCTGGCGTACCAGGAGGCTCTCGACGCCTGTGACGCGGCGATTGCCCAGGAGTTGGGTGCAGCCGACTCTCCGTATGCTGGCCTGTTCGGGTCGGTATCTCGCTGGAGCGAGCAGGCTCGTCCTCAGCTCGAGAAGGCCATGACACTCTTCCACGCCGTCGACCCGGAGGCTGTGGACATCGGCGAACTCGAAGCGCAACACCTCGCTGTAACCCACGAGATCTGGCTCGGTGCGTCATCGTTCGGCTCGGTCGCGGCGATCCCCCGAACCTACGAGCAGGTCATCCGTTCGACGAGGATCCCGTCGGGTACATAACGGCTCGCGATGCGCTGATGTGCCTTCCCGGCCAGATCGTCCGAGTGAGAGAACACTGCCTCTACACCTCGTTCCTCAGTCGCTACGGGGCTGAACAGCGCATCCTCGATGCGGTCACGCGAGCGGAGGTCATGAACAACGCCGACGTGTTGCGTCTGTCGGGATGGCACATCTCCGCGGACTGAGGCCTCATGGGTCTGGAACAGACCCTGGATGTCCGTGGTCGGGGGTAACGTCCGTACGTTCAGAATGAAACGCATAACGGTTGTCGCAGGGTACGAGGAAGACAATCGGCTGAGCGCTCGATGGATGGGTGCTCGGGAAGAGATTCTGCGTCAGAATGGGGGAATGGTGCAGCAGGTTCTGATGCGCATCGACGGCGGGGCGCCATCCTTCGAGACGGCGGATAACCCCAACAGCCGGGCGCCCATGTCCTTCGAGGACAAGTCACATGGCGTGCGCATTCCGCGTCTGGGCTCGCAAGACATCCTCCGTATCGCCGAGTTCGCGCTGCATAACCGCTACCACCTGAATGGCTTCCAGCTGGGCGACTGGAGGCTCACACCAGTAGCCGAGCCTCTCGGGGACAAAGTGTCCCGACAACTCGTCAAGCGTTTGAAGCGAGGCGATAGTGCTGCGGATGTGGACGACTATCTCGCCGAGGAATGGCCTTCACTTGCCGTTATCGGGGTCGAGTTCACGACGCCCAACCTCGGTGCCGCACGGCTCCAGCGTCAAGGAGTGCTCTCCGGGCCAGAAGACTGGTCCCCGACAGCTTTTCTCGCGAACGCCTGGCAGGCTGTGCGCTTCTCGTGAGACCGAAGATCCTGAGCGCCATCGAGGCGGCTGTCGCGGTCGGCGTCGGTACCGTCATCGTGCCCATGCTGAAGGATGTTCTGCCACTCCTGCCATTGTGGCTATGGCAGCTCATCAGCATGGTCATCGTCTATGTCGCTATCACCATCGTCGCGCTCGCCACCTGGCAGCGGCCGGTCATCACCGTCGTGTGGAAGTCAGCTGAAGCAGGTACGCCCCCGCTCCAGGATCTCCGCGTGCAACTGGACTCCGCCACCGGTGTCAGCGAGCGGTACCAGGTGGCGTTCTCGGGGCAACCGAAAGGTTTCGTCACCGAGTGGCTGATGACGTGGCTGAGGCGGCACGGGCTTCGCCTGCGATTCGATCCGCAAGGGGCCACCGCCCACGTGGTTCTCGGCCGCACCAGTCTCGACGCAGACAGGTTCCCCTTGGGATCCTCCGACTACTTCGATGGTTTCCAGATGCGTGTCGTCACACCGCCGCAGCCTGACACCTGGATGATCGCCAACCTCAACTTCCAGGGGCGGGAGACGATGAACCAACATCCGTTCACGGCCGTCTATGACGCGACGGCCGACGAAAAGCTACCCCGGCGGCTCGCTGGAAGGCTCGTTCGAGTCGAATCTCATACGAAGAGGCTGTGGTTCTATTGAGTTCGGCGCGGCCATACACGGAATGTGCGCTGCGCTCGATTCAATAGGCGTACACAGATTCAAGGACAACGCGTGACCATATTCTCGGCGAGCCGCTCCAGCGCCATTGCGGCAACGATCTTTGGTGACGTGTCACTGGAGCAGCTTCGCGGAGCACTGATAGCTCGTAAGCCTTCGCACGCAGAGTTGGAAGGCGGCTGGGCGAGCGCCGACGACGCCCAGACCAACATCAATATCCGAAACGTCGCACCGCCCGCGTCGGACCCCGAGATCCTGCCAGCGGCAGGTACCTATCCGCGGCGTCTAAGCGCTCGCTACTACTACTTCCGCAGCAACCGTCAGCTCAGGAACGCGTTCCCGGACGGCACGCCTCAGGAGCAGCACGTCATCGGCGCGTTTGACATGTTGGCGTGGGAGAACGGGGCCGGCGGGCTCGCTCTTCTGCTCTCGAGCCGTTCAGCGGCGGCCGCCGGGAAACTCATCAAAGCGCTCCGTGATGCGGTGGACAGCGTCGACGAGACGGCCCACGTGGAGATCGACGGAGGCCCGCTGGCGTTCTCGCCCGACCTCTTCTTCTGGTTAGTGGTGAGAGCGAGAGACGACAGGAATCTCGGTGGAGGGACCTGGCTTGACGCGGTCCTCGCCGTCAACGGGCATGACAACAGCAATCGCGCGACACTTCTCAGCGACGGTGTCGATTTCAATCGACCGGCGCTCCTCGTCTCGGTCGCGGAGATCGAGCAGCTCGGCCCGATTCGCATTTCTCTGCGCGACCAGACGCTGAACGCGCGGGTCTCCGCGGATGTATGGGCAACGGGAGTCTTCAGCGTGCGGAAGGGCCAGACGGTCTACAGCGACCAGGTGGACAGCCCAGAACTTCGACTCCAGTCGATTCAGGACTTCGCGTTCACACTGCTCCCTAAGCTCGTCGTGGAGTATGCCGCGGACGCCGACTGGGGCGACAGCAAGCGTCAGGCCGAGATCCTGTCTGCGGCTGCCGCGATCATCGAGCGATACCGGGACATGTACCCGCAGCTTGGAATCTCCGAGGGGCGATGACACCAGACGCATGACAAAGCAGCGTGCGCACCCCCGGTCACACGTGCTTACGTCGCCATGAACGCGAACCGTGCGCGAAGATGGAGATGGGCCTGCCGGTCAGATGCGAGACCACCGGGCGTATGCTCACTGAGCCAAAGGAGGGTGATGCACGCAACATTGGCGTTTCCCAACCCTAAGGTGACGGCGGGCGCGCGAAATCAGGACTCCTGGTACCGCTACTATGCTGGCTACTCGTCGTCTTTCGTGCAGTACGCGCTCGAGACCTTGGCGCCGAACGCGCGCTCTGTCCTCGATCCCTGGAACGGGAGTGGCACGACGACCGTTGTCGCGGCCGGACGTCGGCAGGACGCATACGGTTTCGACGTGAACCCGGTGACCGTGGTCATCGCTCGAGCGCGGCTTCTCGGGTCCGGCATCCATGGTTCCATCAACGCGCTGGCTGCCGACGTCGTGGGTCACGCTCAGCCGGTTCGCATCGCGAACGACCCCCTACGTTTCTGGTTCTCAGCCGACTCGGCTGCACAGCTCCGCGCGCTCGAGCTGAGTATTCGGCGTCTCCTCATCGACAGCGCGGCGACCGATGGCGCCCTTCAAGACGTGAAATCGTTGAGCCCGCTGGCATCCTTCTTCTACACCGCTCTGTTCCGCACGGTGCGCGCACTCGCGGCGCCCGCATCCGGCACCAACCCCACGTGGTGGAAACGGCCGCTCGCCGAGGATGCGCTGCGCATCCCGAAGAAACACATCCTCGAGACTTTCAAGGCAACCGCTGCCGAGCTCGGAAACGGTCTCCATCGAGAGGCGTTCGACAACCGCACCGCCGTGCGACTCGCCGTCGGTGACAGCCGAAATCTTCCCCTTCCCGACGCGAGCATTGGCGCGGTCGTAACGTCACCGCCGTACTGTACCCGCATGGATTACGGGATCGCGACTCGACCGGAACTCGCCGTGCTGCGATTCGGCGAGTCTGATCTCGCCCACCTGCGTGGGGTGATGGTCGGCACGCCGACCATCACCGGCGAAGATCAGGATGACGAAGCGCTGGGTGAGCTCGCCGGCTCGTTCCTCCGCGCCGTGCGTGCGCACCCCTCGGCCGCATCCCAGGGCTACTACACCAAGTATTTCCGCCAGTACTACGCGGCAATGGACGCGTCCCTCCGCGAGCTGAGGCGCGTGACGATTCCCGGGGCGCCGGTGGCCATGGTCATCCAGGACGGCTATTACAAGGATGTCCACAATGACGTTCCCGGCATCGTCGCAGACATTGCTCGGGCCCACGACTTCACGCTCGAAACCCGTCAGGACTTCCACATCAGCCGCACCATCGGAGGGATGAACCCCAGTTCTCGCCGGTACAGGAAGGCGTCCAGCGCCATCGAAAGCGTGGTAGTTCTCCGCTAAACGTGGCAAACGTGGAAAAGCGTGGTACTGTTATCGCATGAACGGTTCCATGCACGAAGTTTTCGGCGCTCTCAGCTCGGCGAATGTCCGCCTCCAGGAGGCACTCGCCGACGGCCGCATGGACGCGCTGCCCGATCTGATGGCCGAGGTCGAGAAGCTGGAGAAGCAGCGGTCGGCGCTGATGCGCGAGATGACGCGCTCTCATGTTGCTGACACGCCGTTCGTCTCCGGACCGTCGCTGCGCGTGAAAGTCATCTCCACTCTGCGCCTCGTGAAGCGTCCACTGGCGGCACGGTTCGTGACGCAGATCGCCAGAGCACGCTTTGAATACCAGATCGACCCGAAGGCGCTCGCGTCGATGCGTCGCGATGAGTTGAGGAGCTACCGCGCTTACGTGAACAATCCCGACGGCGCTCAGAGCAAGACGCAACTGGTCGTGCCAGCTCTCAGCTATGACCGCTACACCCCCGTACGCGGTGTCCTCGCGCTCAGCGACTGGGACCTCAGCCGGCGCCTCATCGGTCCCGCGTCCCCACGCGTGGACGTACTCCTCGCCACGCAGACTCTCGCAGGACTCGTCATCGCCAACCCTCAGGCCCGATGGGCGTCGGACGTGGAGCGACTCGTGATCACCATCGGTCGCTCCCTCATGCCTTTCATCGGGAGAAGCGCGGCGCCCACGGCGCAGATGGTCAAGTCCGCCATCCTTCCCGAACTCGCGGCCATCGAGGCCGGGGACCGCGAGGAACGCGCAGAGGCCACCGAGCGCGCTCGCGCGCAGCTGACCGAAGAGCAGCAGATGTTCGGAGTAGCGACGCTGGCCGCAGGAAGGAGGGCATCATGACCGACAGCCTCAGCCGCCTGCGCGGCGACTTCCCAGAAGTACGGCTCACCGCGCGCCGTGTGGCGGCGGTGGTGGAAGCGCCGGGGTGTGATCGGCGCTCGATCCTCGACGGTGCCGGCGTCGACACGACGAAGCTCGCCGGTCTCATCACTGGCACACTCGACCGGCAGTCGCCGCAGGCAATGAGCCGCGCAGCCCAGTTCAAGCGAGTCCTCGACAATCATGAACACGCGCAGATCCTCTCTCTCGCTCGCCAGCATCTCGGTCTCGTTCTGGCCGAGGTCCGCAAGCGCGACATGACCGAGATCGCGGACGGCGCCCAGCTGGGGTCAAGGGAGACTCTGCGTGGACGGATGACCCGCCAGCAGGTGCGCCGGATCCTCGCGGGAGAACCGGACGCGCTCAACATGGTGATCAACCCGGCGACGCCTCTTGAGGTGGGGCCGCGTACCGCATGGCTCGAACAGGAAGCTCTTGCCTTCGCGGAACAGGGCAAGATCAACCTCGTCATGGTGAAGACGTTCGACTACCTCGACGGCGAAGCCGACCCCGCGAAGGTCGGCCAGACGGCTCGAGAGGCGGCGGCTCACATCCTGAGCCTTCAGGAGCTCGCAGAAGAGCTCGGATATCCGCGGGATCGAATCAGCACCGAGGTCCTCCTCATCCTTCCCTCCGCGCTGTCGTTCCGTCCTGTCGGGCTTCTCGTCAACGTCTCTCAGCACGTGGCTCGGCTGCAGCGTCGTCTGGCCAACGTGCCCGACGTGGAGGCCCTCGTCGCGGAGCTGGGAATCGAGCAGCACCTGCCGAGCTTCGGGCCGCGCACCCCTCGCACGGAAGAGCTCGTTCAGGACGCGAGGGACGTGGTTGACCAGCTCCCCTTCCGCTTCGGCGACGGATGCCAGCAGTGCCCGATGTTTCGGATCTGCCGTGACGAAGCACAGGATGCACGCTCGACCGCGCGCCTGGGGTCGGCAGTCGCGGGAGCCTGCGGCGACGTGGACTCGGTAGACGAAGCCCTCGCGCTCGCGCACGAAGAGCAGGCGCCCGCATCACTGTCGGAGCGTGCCCTGGCATCGATGTTGAAGCGTGCAGCGGCTGCACACGACCGAGCGACGGAGGCAGCCTGATGAACACCCTCGACGCCTACCAGGCTCTTCTGGCGGCGCAGACGGAGAAGGCAGTGCCGCGCACACGTCATCGGCACACGCATCTCGTGGAGCGGCCGTTCGCCGTCGTGGGTTATCACCTCGCCGGTGATGCCGGAGCGCCGCTGGCGTTCATGTTCGGTGACAGCCCTGACCCGGCGTCAGCGACGGTCATCGCCATTCCCGAGCCCCGTAACCGCGCCGACCGCTTCGACGCGCTTGCCCAGTTCGGAGCATCGCTGAACGACTACCTCGACACGTCCGGGAACAACGAGGAGGACGGTCCCCAGCTGATGTTGGCGAACCCGGCCACAGCACACTGGCTGCTGGGGTTGGTTGCCCGATGGACGCGCAACCTTCAGACCGAGGGCGAGTTCGCGGTCGCGGAGGCGGTTCCCACCGCCGGCCAGAACATGTCCGCGCTTCGCGACATCATGATTACACCCGGGTCGAGCATGGTGTACATCGCGACCGATGTGCTGACCCTCCACTACAAGACCGGACAGCTTCCCGCTGAAGACCTCAACCTGGGAGCGCTTCTGGGGTGGGTGGATCCGCTCGACGGGCTGTCGGGCCCTCAGGCCGCACGCCGGGGCGAACAGCAGCCTCCTGCCGGGCCTCTCACCGACCCCAACTGGGATGCCGACTACCTGGAAGGCTTCAGCAAGCAGTGGCGCACGACATCACGCGACAGCCGCGACTCCTACAAGATGCTTCACGAACAGCGGTTGCGGGAGCAGCTGCTCCCAGCGTGGAACGACCTCTGGCGCAGCCGAGAGATCATGCAGCGCATGGATCCGACGGCGGATGCTGCAAGCCGCTATCAGCATGACCTGGATGCGTGGGCTTCGCACGTGCAGCGTATGGACGGTGAGGGCGGAGCACGGTTCAGAACGATCCCTCGCCCGACGTCTGCTGCGTTCACACTGTCTCGCCATGAGGATCGTCAGCAGACGCTGGAGGCTCAGATGGCGCAGAGTGACCCGTTGGTGCTGGCAAGATACGCCAGCAAGGGACAGGTTCTCGACGGCACAGTCACGGCCACAAACTTGACGGCGCGCGACGGACGCAAGCTCCGTCCTCGGCTCATTGTCTCTCCCGCTCTCGCATGCGATCTCGGGCCCGGTGATGAACTTCGCTTGCTGGCCCTGCCCGACATCCGCCTTGAGGTGGTCGGCTTCATCCGCTCCGACCCGTTCGAGCCCATCGAGGTCATGGTCGTCGGCGGAGCGAACCAGCCTGCCCGACTGACGCGACTGCCCAACATCGGAGACCGGCTCATCGCCAGCGGGCTGACCGAAGCCGGTTTTTACCGCGTCGAACGGCTCGCTGAGGTGCCGTGGACCCATGAACTGGAGGCATCATGAATCCGGCTGAGGCGTCACAGGAAGCCATCGAACGCATCTGGGCATCGGTGGTCTCGGGCCCGCGCGCCACGGTCGTGGACAGTCCACCCGGGGCCGGCAAGTCGACGCTCGTCCGCGAGCTCGCCCGCCGCCAGGCCGCCACCGGCACGCAGGTTCCGGTTGCAGCACAGACGAACCACCAGGCAGACGATCTCATCCGCGGTTTCATCGCGGACGGGTTGGGCACCGGACTTCGCATCGGGCGCCTGCATTCCAGCGGCTACGCCGTGCCGGGCGACATCAGCGGGGCGGCCGGGGTCAGCACCGGCGGTCGCCTTCAGGACCTCGCCGGTTGTGACATCATCATCGCCACCGGAGCGAAGTGGGCAACGGTCGAGGTGACGAATCCATGGCCGCTCGTGATCGTTGATGAGGCGTATCAGATGCGTTCGGACGCGTTCTTGCACATGGGGCGTATCTCGACGCGCCTGCTGCTGGTGGGGGATCCCGGTCAGCTCGACCCGTTCACCAGCGCCGATGAGCGCTACTTCCGGGGACACCCGGTGCCCACGACGGGCAACGCGGCAGCCACGATCTTGCGTACGCACCCCGAGTCGTCGCAGATCACTCTGCCCGTGTCATGGCGACTGGATGGGAGAGCGGCGCCGGTCATCTCGGAGGCCTTCTACGTTCGCCCCTTCGAGGCGGGGCAGGCCGCTGGATCTCGCGCCCTGACCTTCCCGCTCGCAGCGGTGAACCGCGACGTGCAGCGGGCTGTGCTCCAGGCGTCAAGCACGGGGTGGTCGTACGTGGAACTGGACGCCGCCTTGATGCCCGAGGTGGACTTCGAGGTCGCTGAGACCATCGGCGACCTGGTCCGCGAACTTCTGGCGAGGACAGGAACCCTCTACGACGGGGGTGCGGTGGAGTCGTTGACCGCATCTCAGATCGCTGTCGGTGTCGCCCACAACTCGCAGAAGTCAGCCGTTGTCGCTCAGGTGCGCCGAGTCTGTTCTGAACTGAACCTGCCGCTGGACAGTGTCGTGGTGGATACCGCAAACCGGTTGCAGGGTCGTGAATTCGCGGTGGTCATCGTCTGGCATCCGCTGTCCGGTCGGCGAGACGCAACCGAGTTCCATGCCGATGCGGGCCGCTTGTGCGTGCTCACCAGTAGGCACCGGCATGCGTGCATCGTCGTGGGACGGGCCGGAATCGATGAGCAGCTCGACTCCTTCCCGGACAACGGCGACGTCTGGATCAACGACACCAACACCACCGTGGACGGCATCCGGGCGCAGGCGATGCTTCTCAGCCACCTCCAGGCACACAAGGTGGCGTGAGTCAGCGCCACACAACGGCGTCGACACCATCGTCCGCACGCACCCAGAGTGCGAAGTCGAGGTCCGTGGAGTCTTCGACGATCCGACCGCGTTCTACGGAGGGGAGTCGGTGGGTGAAGTCGTACATCTGCCAGGGCACGGGACTCACCATCTCCCACTCTTCACGGATCCGCTGAACCATGTGTGCGCGAGCTTGCTCGATGTCTGACGTACCGACAACGATGCCGCCGCGGTGCTCGAACAGATGAACCTGAATCTCTGGGGTAGTCACATGGTGTTCATGCGCGGCCCGCGGGCCATCTGTGCGTCACATGTTCAGAGCCGGTCGATCCAGGTGTCCTCGTCTCGGTCATCCCACGAGTTGCCTGTGCGTGTTTCACTCTGGGTCCTGATGCGACGCCGCAGGCCGTCAATCGAGCGATGCGCGAGCGTTGCCGAGAGCTCCGAGACTGAGCCGATGCGGGTTCCCGTGAGCTCCTCGATAACCGCGAACTGTTCGCGGGCAGTAGCGATGCCGAGGGTGCCGAAGAGGGCGCGGATCTCCTGCCGCTGATCCTCAGACATCATCAACGGTGCCTGACTGGCCGTCGCCGACTCTTGCCCGGTTTCGTCGAACAGGGAGAACAGGTCACTCATCATTCCAGTGTGCCGGATCCGCATCGTGTCGACGCACCTGCCGTCGGCGGAGCCATGAGACGAGACGTAGTAGACGGGCGCCCTATCCAGCGACATTCGTCAGATAGGGCGCCCGGGTGTAGCTCGCCACTTGGCGCCTTCCTCTTCCCGGGTGCTCGTTATCGGAGGCGGCATCGGCGGTCTGGCTCTCGCGGCGGGGCTTCGCCGCGGCGGGTTCGATGTGACCGTCTTCGAGCGGGATGAGGACCTCCGCCGGACGGGCGGATATCACATCACACTTGATCCGCGCGCACAGGAGGCGCTCGCCTCTCTCGTCGATCCCTCCGTGATGCAGCGGCTCCTCGCATCGTCCGCGGCTGTCGACCGCCGCGATCCCGACGCGATGTGGGACCACGAGGGTCGTATCCTTCCCGTTCCTCCTGCAGCGGTGGCGGCCCACAGTATCGATGTCGACCGGATCACCCTCCGCCTTCTTCTGGCGGATGCTGTCGGCGATGACCTCGAACGGGGACGCACCTTCCTACGTTTCGAACGTCGAGAAGGCGGCGTCTCCGCTCATTTCGCCGACGGGACGAAGGTCGACGGTGAAATCCTCGTCGGCGCGGACGGCGCCCACTCGGCCGTCGCTCAGGCGCTGGCCGAGGGACCGACGAATCAGCCCGCCGGCATCGTCGGAATCTCAGGACGCACCCCGGTGGGCACTCTCAGTGTCCAAGAGCAGCAGCGCCTCGGTATCCGATCCAGCTTCGGGGTCGGACCACACGGAACCGCCGTGTACGTCGGCTATCACGATCCGGTGGGCCAGGCAGCCCTCGACGCTCCCGCCCTGGGTGCGGCGTTCACGACCGAGGCAACATACATCTGGGGCGCGATGTTCCCCGACGATGACCGCACGGCAGAGCTTCGGGGGCTCAGCGGCGACGAGCTGCGTGATGCGACGGTCGCCCTCCTCCGGGAACACGGGTGGGCGTCTCACGCGCTCGAGGTGATCACGGCGACGGCTCCAGACACCCTCGCCACCTACCGATTCCGCGCCGCGTCCACCGATCCGGCGGACCTGGCCCCATGGAAGCCGGGCAACGTCACGGCCCTGGGTGATGCCGTGCACGCCACGCCACCCACGGCCGGCATGGGGGCGGGGATCGCGATCCGGGATGCCGAGCATCTCAGGAACGCGCTCGTCGCGATCCGGGACGGGCGTTCGCTGCCGGACGAGGTGGGAGCATTCGAAGACGCCATGGCCGCGCGCGGTGCGGAGGCCATCAGCCTGGCGATGGAAACGGTCGGCCAGGTGCTCGGCGCCTGACGTGATTCCCCGCGGAGAACTGCGACGGCACGGCGACGTTCTCCGCGGGTCCAGGGTCACGGCTCGTAGCGAGCGACCAATGCGGTGGCCTGCTCGTGGAGCGCCTGGCGCACCGCTTCCGGCTTCAGCACCTCCGCATCCGTGCCCAACTGCCAGAGCGCCCACGTCGCGTGTCTCAGATCGTCGTACGTGGCCTCGAGCCGCGCCCAGCCGTCGATATCGGACTCCTCGCTGCGGACCGCCCGCGCGGTGTTCAGCAGTTCGTCCCGGCGCGACCGTCTGACTCGGACGCTCACGTCGAGGTGGCCTTCCGCGAGGAACTGCGCGGTGCGCTCAGCCCAGATGCGGCCGAGGTCGACGTGCGCGGAACGCAGCGCCAGATCCGGCAGCACCTCGGCCGTCCTCATGCGAGAGAGGCGGTAGGTGCGGTCCTTCCCCGACCTGGTGGCGATCAGATAGGTGTGGCCCCGTACCGTCACCAATCCGATCGGATCGACCGTGCGGGCGGATGCTGCGCCGCCGGGCGCTGGATACGAGAAGCTCAGCCGGTGCCCGGTGAGCACCGCGCGTCGGACCTCGCTCATCACGCCGTCGGCGAGGGCCTCGACCTCCCGTCGCCGCGACAGGAGGTCGGTCTCGGGCTCGACCAGGAACCGTCGAGCGGCGTCGCCCAGACTCGCCTGCTGCGCCGCCGGCAACGCATCGATGACCTTTCGCATCGCAGATGCGAGCGGAGTGCTGAGGCCGAAGACCCTCTCGGCGCGAACTGATCCCGCGGTGAACAATGCAAGAGCTTCGTCGTGATTGAGCCCTGGGAGCTCCGTGCGCAATCCCGGCAGCAACGAATATCCGCCGTGGCGACCGCGATCGGCGTAGACGGGGACGCCCGCGGTCGACAGTGCGTCGATATCGCGAAGCACCGTCCGCACGGAGACCTCGAGCTCGCTGGCCAACTGATCCGCTGTCATGCGGCCACGTTGCCGGAGCAGCAGCACCAGCGACACCAGACGATCTGCGCGCATGGGATCAAACTACCCAGAAATCACGACACAAGGTGTCGTGATTCGTTGAAAGGCTGAAGATGCGAAGTCGAAGACGGCGTCGCGGATAGCAGCAACTGATCGGAGCAACGATGGAACGTACACCCGTGAACCCGGTGGCATGGTCGCAGCAGATGGGCTTCCACCAGGGTGAAGTCGTCTCAGGGCAGGAGCGGACTCTCTACATCTCGGGGCAGACCGCGATGAGCAGAGACGGCCGCCCCGAACATGAGGGCGACCTCGCCGCCCAGTTGGCCCTGGCCACAGACAACCTCGAAGCCGTGCTCTCGGAAGCCGGCATGACATTGGCGAACCTCATTCGCCTCAACGTGTACACCACTGATGTGGACGCACTTTTTCCGCACTACGGAGTTCTGGCCGGGAGGCTCGGCGCTGCCGGCGTCGCCCCTACGACCACGATGCTCGGCGTCGCACGCCTCGCAATCCCCGGGCAGATGGTCGAACTCGAGGGAACCGCGGTCGCATGACCGAGGTCGGGTGACCTGGTCCGCACGCGCCCCGCTTCGCGAGCCCCCGCAGGCGAGACGGCTCCGGACCCGCCAGGATACGGTGTTGTACGACTCAGCCCGCCGACCCGGTGTGGCGAGAATGACCCGACACGTCCTGGAGAGCTGCGATGAGCCATGACGAAGATCTGGCGGAGAGGATCCGCTCCCGCGGCCTGCCCGACGCCGTCGTCACGATCGCCACACGGGGTGGTACCGCCCTGCACCCCGCGCTCGACTACCGCGCGGAGTCCGTGGAGGTATCGCCCCGCGGCCCGGCGTGGGCGGTGATCTCCGCATCCGGTCGCGCGGACCTGGTACCGCTGTGGACCTGCGGGACCGTGACGGTGTTCTCGGCCGACGACGGCACGTTCCTCGAGTGGGATGCGGAGGAGGATGAGCCGTGGACCGTCTGGTCGGACTTCGCCGCCGCAGTGCGCAGTCTGCTGACAGACCTGTGCGAGGACGAGGTCTCCGACGCGGTGCGGACCGAGGTCGCGCGTCTGTTCCTGCCGGGCGGTGAGGTCGAGGCGGCGCTGACGCCGGAAGCGCGGTAAGAGCGGGGGAGGAGCGTCACGCGGAGTGGATTCGCCGTCTCCCTGAGCGCTGACCACGCCTCCCCTCTCCCCCGTCACCCGCGCGGGGTGTCGTTCCAGGACCAGATGTCGTCTCCACGCAGGACGGCATCAGCCCCGCCGTCGCAGTAGATCGTCTGGCCGGCCATGTGCGTGTTCGCCGGGCTCGTCAGCCACACCAGGAGCTCGGCGATCGACGAAGCCGGCTGGTGGTAGTTGAGCGGCATCGGCACCGCGGCGTCGACCTGGGCGAGGCCCTCGGGGCTCGCGAGCAGGCCTGAGGTCATGGGCGTCGTGACGGTGCCGGGTGCGACGGCGTTGAGGGGGATGCCGGCTCCGGCCCAGGCCGCCGAGACGGATTCGCGACGAACCCAACGGGAAAGGGCGCGCTTGCTCGAGGAGTAGTTGAGGAAGCCGGCCTCAGGAGTAGTCGCGAGCTGGCCGCCGATCTCCAGCGCCAGTGCCTCATCACCGCTGAGGGCGGCGTCGACGAGCTCGGCCGACACGGGCTGCAACGATGCCATCGAAGAGACCACCGCGGCGCGCGGCTGGTCGGCGAGGCTGAGTTTCGGCAGCAGCGCGGTGAGGAACTCGGTGACGCCGAAGTAGTTGATCGCCATGGTCTTCGCGATGGGAGCGGCGATTCCGGCACACGCGATGACCGCATCGATGCTGCCCCCGCTCTGATCGATGGCGGCTTCGGCCGCCGCGACACGGCCCTCGGGAGTCGACAGGTCGCCGGAGACCTCCACGCCGGCCAGGTCGACACCGACCACAGTGTGTCCGTGTGTGCGGAGCAGTTCGGCGGTCGCGGCGCCGATGCCGGATGCGGCGCCGGTGACGACATAGGTGCGGGTCATGATTCCTCCTGTAGGGGTGAGACGGGCTCGGGCGGGGTAGGTGACGCGGCTGCGCGGGTCGCCCGGGGGAGAGCGGCGACGAAACGGCTCAGGTGCGTCTGGAACTGTGTGATCTCCTCCGGGGCCCAGCCGGAGAGGGCTCCGTCGACCATCTTCTGGCCCGCGGCGACGAGTCGCGCATAGGCGTCGGCTCCCGCGTCCGTCAGGCGCACCTGGACCGTGCGACCGGATCGGACTCGGTCCATCAGTCCCCGCGCCGACAGGCGCGAGATCAGCTTCGACGTGGTCGGGCTCGACAGGGCCGCACGCTCGGCGAGCAGGCTGAAGCTCAGTGCCCCTCGGTTCATGCCGACCAGGTACAGAGCGCGGGTCTCGACGGCGTCGAGCGACTCGTCCACCGTCGCGGCGACCTTGACCTGCAGCTCGCCACTGGTCCATTCGGCGACCACACGTACGAGGGCGTCGCGGATGTCGTCGATCTCACTGTTCTCGTCGTGGACGGCCACAATTGCACGATATCAGTTCAGTTGCTTGAGGCAACTGTTTCTCGCGCTTCAAGGCGCCCTCACCCCTGCCGGGTGAGAGAGCGTCCACAACCCCTGGTAGAGAACCATCTCTGCTCCTAAACTCCAGACGACACGCACTCCTTCGTCGCCCCTGCGGGGCTTCCCCACGAATCGAGCACCATGTCCACGACGTCTCGGCCCGGTGAACGCCGACTGCGCCGCCTCCTGCTCGCTCTCGTCGCGATCTTCGGCCTCGTCGGGGCCGGGCTCACCGTCCCTCTCGCCGCGCAGGCAGCGGAGTCGTCCCTGCGCATCGACAAGCGCGTCGACGATCTGGAAACGCAGGACAGCCTCGAACCAGGCGATGAGTTCACGTACACGGTCGACCTGGTCTGCGACGACGTGGACTGCCTCAATGTCGTCCTCACAGATACGCTCCCCGCCGAGTTCGCGGGGTTCGAATACGTCGGCTCTTCGTACACTCCCTCCACGCTCCCGTTGACCACTACGACGACCGGGTGCGTCGAAGAGGGTGGCGTGCCGGTCGAGGTCAGCGACGACTGCACAGTCCAGGTCGTCTTCGAGCAGCCGGTGGACGGCGGGATCGGACTCGAAGCGGGCGGGACTTTGAAGCTGAGCGTCGTGCTGCGTGCGCCACTGGATCTTCCCGCCGACTGGGCGTACAACGGCGACACCGTCACCAACACCGCGACGGCGGACTGGGACAACGGACCAGGAGACCTCCCGGCGACGATCCAGGACAGCGCGGACGCCGTCGTCACGGTCGAGACCGTCATCGGCGTCGAAGCCAGCAAGAACTGGTTGCCCGCGTCGCAGCAGTTCGACCCGGGCGCGACGTCGACCATCACGATGGGTGCGCAGAACCAGTCGAACGTCGGGGCCGATTCGCTCGTGATCCAGGAGCCCACCAGCGCGGTGGACGGGGCGACGACGCTCGGCGCGGACAACCCCTTCCGCATCGTCGACTTCCAGGGGTTCGGGGCCACGACACTGCCCCCGGATGCCACCACCGTCCAGGTCGACGCCTATGTCTATGACGAAGGAACCGGAACGTGGGGCTGGCAGACGGGCGCTCCGGGAGCGACCCCCGAGTTGCCCGCCGGGGTCGCGCCCGAGGACGTCGGCGGGATCCGGATGACCTATGCCGGCGGCACGATCGCATCCGATGCCGCCGCCTCGACCGGCTTCACCGTGGAACAGCGCGCGACCGACCGCAACGACGCGAGCTCGCTCGCCACCGGCGACACGGTCACGAACGACATCACCTCGACCGTGAACACCCCCGGCGGCGCGACGGCCAGCGACAACGCGACGGCTCCGTACGAGATCGGTCCCCTGACCGTGGACGTCGTCGCCGGGAAGGCGATCACCCCGGCCGAGCTCCCGGCAGGCGGAGAGGCTACGGCCCAACTCACCGCGACGAACACCTCGAACGGCCCGGTGCAGAGCATGACGATCTCGGACCTCGACTTCTTCGACGCCGACATGGTCTTCGGCGGCTTCCCCTCCGGTATCGACTATCCGACGGGCGCCACCGGGGCAACGATCGTCTGGTACATCGACGGCACGGCGCAGGCGCCCGTACCCTTCGCGGACGGCGAGACGCCCGCCCCACCGGCGGGAACCGTCACCGGCTTCGAGATCGAGTTCACGGGTCAGATCCCCGCCGACGCCGTGGCGACGGTCGACGTGGCGATCGAGCCGTCCCTGTCGCTCGTGAGCGAGGCGACGCCGACGAATCAGCGGACGAACACGATCGACGTCACCGCCTCGAACGACGTCGGAACAGCGGATGACGACGCCTCCGACGACATCACCGTCTACTATCCCCAGATCGACGTCATCCTCGACAAGCAGATCACTCCCGGCGGTGCGGTCGAACCGGGGAACAGCGTCGTCGCGGGCCTGACCGCGACCACGCAGACGGGGGTCGCCCAGGTCGACCCGACGCAGATCGTGGTCGAGGACACGTGGCGCGAGGGTCAGTCCGACGACTTCTGGAATGCTTTCGACATCGTCGCGATCGCGCCGACCCAGGTTCCGCCCAACACCACCGCCACGGTCGAGTATCAGCGTCCGGACGGCTCGTGGGTCACGCTCGCGACCGTGAGCACGGGCGCGACGGCGGAGACGTTCCAGATGAGTCGTGCCGAGTTCGCCGCCGCGCTCACCCCGCCCGATGTGCCGTCCGACGTCACGGGTATCCGCTTCACCTTCGACAATCCGGACGGTTTCCCCCAGGGGTTCAGCGTCGTGCCGAACATCGTGTTCGAGGCGCGAGCCGATCTCCGCGACGGCACCGGTCCCACGGACCTGCGCGACGATCCCGAGAACGAGCAGTCGGCGCAGGAGCCGACCGTCTACGAGAACGAGGCGAGCGCGCAGAGCCGGGGAGAGGTCGACGGCCTTCCGGACGGCATCGAAAGTGACGTCGTCACCGATCAGGACACGATCGGCGTGCAGATCCCCGCCACGGGTGAGGGAGAGGGCATCGACGTCCAGAAGCGGTGGGTCGAGAGCGGCGACAGGACCACCGACGTCGACTTCCTCGACGCCCAATCGGGGGCGATCGTCTCGACACGCAATGAATGGCGCACCGGCACTCCCGGCATCGAGAGCCTCACCCTGTCCGATCCGGCGACGGCCCCCGGCGATGACCCGCCCGGCGTGGCCACGACGGTGTTCCAGGCTTTCGACCTGTTGAGCATCGACCCCGTCACCCTCGCCGACGACCCCCTGCTGGCCTGGGATGACATCACCGAGGTCTCCCTGTTCGTCGACGGCGTGTGGACCCCTATCGCCGCTCCTGGCGGATCGTGGATGGGGCCGGACGGCTTCCTCGGCTACACGCTCTCCCCCGAGCAGTCCGCCGGCACGACGGGAGTGCGCCTGGTCTATGCACCCGACGACGCCGCGCGCGCCGCGAGCACGGACCCGACGAGACCGGAGCCCGGATCCGGTCTCGCGACCTCCGCCGTCGGGCAGTACCGGACGACCTTCCTCACCTGGGAGCTGCGCAACGTCGTGCGCGACGACAGCGTGACGACCGACCGCTGGGTCAGCGCCGACGAGAACTTCAACGACCCCGACCCCGGGATCATCTGGAACAGCCTGCGCGGCGACTGGACGTCGGCGGCGGGGAACGGGAGCGACATCGAGCAGGACAACATCACCCTCATCGACCAGCCTCCCCTCGTCTCGGTGGACAAGACGGTCACCCCCGCGACCGTGACGATTCCCGAGTCCGCCGACGTGGATCCCGCGAACTATCCGAACGTGACCTTCGACATCGAGGCGAGGAACGACAGCACGGCGCGCGCCTCCTACCTGCGGGTGACCGATCCGATCCCCTGTGTCGCCGGTGCAGCGGACCAGTGTGTGAGCGCACCGGATGCCTGGGCGGACGATCCGTTCGACGGTGCGGACTACGACCCGGACACCAACCCGTACGAGCGGGTCGACGTGCAGTCGCTCTCCTTCACCTACCCGGCGGACCAGGTCGACCCGGACGCCTCGACCGTCACCCTGTGGGACCGCGCGGCGGACGGGACGCTCAGCACCCGCACGCTCTCCCTCACCGACGCGGGAGCGCTCGCCACGGATGCGCTCGCGACGGTGGTCGGCGTCAGCGTCGTCTTCCACGGCATCGATCCGGCGACCGAGGGCGGCAGCATCCGTGCCGGCGAGGATCTGGGTATCGAGATCGTCACCAAAGTGCGCCAGTACGAGCGCTCGGACGCGGATCAGCTCGTCGAGCCCGGCACCGTCGCCAACGACGTCATCGCCCAGTCCTACGACCCCGTGCTGACGCCTTCCGGCAACGCCTCGACTCCGAGCGACACGGCGAACGACACGGTGGTCCTCATCAGCGGTCTGCTCGACGCGACCCTCGCGAAGACCATCGATCCGGATGCGATCCTCGAGACCGAGCTCGACAACCCCGTCACCGTGACGCTGGAGGCGACGGATGGCGCGTCGACCGCGGCCACCCAGCAGGTGACCATCACGGACGCCGACGCGGACTTCTGGAACGGCGTGCAGCTCGCGCCCGACCCGGCGCTGAGCACCGTGCTGCCCGCCGGCGCCGATCAGGTGCGGGTCGATGCGCTCGTGGGCGCCACCTGGGTGGAAGGGGCGTTCGCGGCGACCGCGGCACTCCCCGCGGGCACGGACCCGGCGCAGATCATCGGTCTCCGGGCGGTGTTCCGCAACGCCGCCGGCGAGGTCTTCTCGCGAACGGCCCCTCCGGAGGACTGGACCGCGCAGCTCGCCTTCGACGTCGTCGTGCTGGCGACCCAGCGCGACGGATCCGCGCTCGTTCTTCCGTCCGCATTGCCGAACGCGGCGACGGTCGTGAGCGAGAGGCTCGATGGGCTGTTCGCCCACGCAGATGCCGACGCCGACGTCGAACTGGCGATCGACCCCGGTACGCACGAGATCGACGTCGTCAAGTCGCAGCCCGGATCGAGTCACGTCGTCTCCATCGGCGCGAGCCTCCCGTGGACGCTGCAGTTCACGAACACCGGGACGGGGTTCCTCACGATCGACCAGCTCGAGGACACGCTCCCCGAGTACCTCGATTGGGACTTCTCCCCTCCGATCTATCAGACCTCGGCGGGCGGAACGCTGTCGACGGACGTGTCCGCGTTGATCGACGACACCGGGAAGAATGTGACGTTCACCTGGCCGGACGGCGGGAACCGGATGTCGCCCGGCGAGGTCTTCACGATCACCGTGAACCTCGTGCTCGCTCCGGGGCTCGCTCTCGACGGTTTCACGACGAACACGTTCGTCGTCACCACCGAGGAAGAGCTCACCGCGTGCACCAACACGTCCGGGAACGGCGAGGGCACGGTGCCCGACCTGGACCCCGATCAGTGCGGCACGACCAACTACGTGCAGCCGTCGCCGGGCGGATCCCTCGCCGCGTACAAGTACGTCAAGGGTGAGATCTACGGTGATCTGGTCGACGGTCAAGTCAACCTGAACAACCCCGACGCGGCCTGCCCGCTGGATCCCGACGGATACACCCGCACGCCGTGCGCTGCCTACACGGCGGTCGGCGCGACCGACGACTGGCGGCTGTCCGTCGTGAACAGCGGGACCGTCGGCTTCGAGACCGTGTCGATCGTGGATCCCCTGCCGCGTATCGGCGACCGGATGCTCGCGACGGGTGGCGCACGCAACAGCACGTTCGACCCGGTGCTCCTTCCGGAGTCGCTCGCCGCGAACGTCCTCCCCAGCGGAGCGACCCTGACTCTCGATGTCACGACGTCTCCGTCGCCGTGCGTCGGGACCGGATCGAGTTCGGCGTGGTTCGGAGACCTGCTCTGCGACACCACCGCCACCTGGGTGCCGGTGCTGTCGTACACGGGGGCGTGGGAGGAGGTCACCGGTATCCGGGTCACGATCGACTTCACCGACACCGCGCAGGGATCGTTCGCACCGGGCCAGGTGCTCGCGCTGCACTACGAGACCCAGAACGTGCCGGAGTCGACCGCATACCCGGACCTCGCTCCGATCACCGTTCCCGACGCCGGAGGCTTCGCGTGGAACCAGATGGGCGCCGTGGGGACGGATGCGGGCGGGCGCGAGTACTCCGTGGCCCCTGTGCAGGCCGGGGTGACGCTGTTGGACGGCGACCTCGCGGTGCAGAAGGTCGTGGCCGGTGATGCCGACCGCGCGCCGGATGTCTTCGAGTTCCTGGTCGAGTGCACGGTCGCCGGGGTCCCGCTGGTGCTGCCGGACGACGGCATCCTCAGCGTCTCGAGCGCGAGCGACCTGCGCACGCGTCTGGACGGACTTCCTCTCGGGTCGGTGTGTCAGGTCTCCGAGACCGGAGCGGTCGGCGCGTTCGGAGAGGGTTCCCGGATCAACGACGGACAGACCGTGACGATCACCACGCCCGCCACGGAGGGAGCGGAACCGCCGTTCTCGCAGATCGCCGCGATCACGAACGTGTACCCCGTCCTGCCTCCGGATCCTGACCATGGCGGCGGCCTGCCGTCGACCGGTCTCGATGGGCCTTCCGCATCCCTGTTCGCCGGGATCGGACTGCTGCTCCTCCTCGCGGGCGGTCTTCTGATCGGTCGGCGGCGCTTCGGTAAGGCTTAGCCCGCGGACGCGGGGAGCGTCCGACGCGGAATCCAACACGAGACCCGTGCGCGGTAGGCGCGGAACGCCGACCCGAATCGCGCCTCGAGGTCGGCCTCCTCGAGTGGTCGGACCAACGCGTTCCACACGAGGGAGCCGCTGAGCGCATAGACGATCACGAGCCAGGAGCCGACCATCAGACCGATGGCCACGCCCTGCGCGATCCCGCCGATCGCCATCGGATTGCGGACGAAGCGGTACGGGCCCGTGATCACGAGCCGGCGGGGCGTCGACGACGGCAACGGCGTGCCCGCTCCCTGCACAGCCATCGCGGTGGAGGACCAGGTCGAGAGCGCGAACGCCGCGACGAACAGGACGGCTCCGCCGACGCGGACGGCAGGGGGGAGGGCGAGATGCAGTCCCCAGCGCCACTCCAGGCCCACGATGATCGCGGGTAGAGCCACGAGGAACGTCGCCGAGAAGACGAAGGTCTGGAGCGTGGTCTTCGACACAAGCGTCCTGGCACTGGCCTCCGCCGCCGGGCGGAACCGGAACGGCCCGATGAGCAGCCATTCCGAGGGCACGCGCCCCAGCAAGAGGACGACCGCGGCAGCGGTCGATCCCGCCGCGGCCGCCACCATCAGGAGGGCACCCCAGCCCGCGGTCGCCGTCACCGTGGCATACACGACCATTCCGATCGCGACCAGCACGGTCCACGGTGCAGCGATCCAGACGGCCTTCCGGACACCGCACGCGACCAGGGCCGACGCGATCACGAAGAACGGGATGTCCAGTGCGGCGACGATCCGGAAGTCGAGCGTGCCCAGTGTCGCGGTGCGGACGGCCGGAAGGGCGAACACCGCGACCCACCAGGCGGCGCCGGCGGCGGCTTGGACGGCGAAGTAGAGGCGTCCCCACGTCACGGCGCCGATCGTGGCAGACGCCGATGGTGGTTGGGTCGCCCTCACAGCGGCCAGTCTAGGTGGACGGTCCGTTCGATCGGTGGTCGACGCCTCAGCTGAACAGCACGACGAGGTAGACGGCGAACGTCACCAGGTGTGCGGCACCGTGCATCGCGGTCACGCGCCGGGCAGCGAAGGTCGTCACCGAGAGCAGCAGGGTGACGGCGAGCATCAGCAGGTTCGCCGGCGACTCAGCGAGGACCACGGTCTGGCCGGTGAACATGCCGATGATCAGCACCGCGGGGATGGTGAGTCCCACCGTGGACACCAGGGCGCCGTGGCAGAGGTTGTTCACCCGCTGGGCTTCACCGCCGAGGGCCGCTCGCACGGCGGTGATGGACTCGGGGAGGAAGACGATGCCCGCGATGAGCACTCCGGCGAGGGCGACCGGGGCGCCCAGGCGACCCAGACCGTCATCGAGGAGTGCCGCCATGTCGTGCGACAGCAGCACGATCGGGATGACGGTGACCACCAGCAGCGCGAGGCGGACGAGGACCTCGGTGCGGTGCTCGGCCACGACCTGTCGGATGCCCCCGCCGGCTTCGGACTCTTCCGGGTGCTGCGGGCTCTGCGGCAGGCGCGGGTCGACCTCGGTGAAGTCGCTCGCCTGCGCACCCATCTGCCGGTACAGGAAGAACGCGTACAGCAGGACGGTGAGGATGATGATCGGGATCTCCTGCGCGGTCGTGAACGACCCGTCCGTGCCGATGAGGGCCGGGAGGCCGAAGGCCAGCGCGATGAGGACGATGAGCATCGACAGGTACGCCGACGTGCCGGTGCGGTTGTGCGCCATGCCGCGGTGGCGGAGACCGCCGAGCAGGAGGGCGAGCCCGATCACGAGGTTCAGGATGATCATCGCGACGGCCATGACGGAGTCCCGCGCGATGGTGGCGTGCTCTCCCGGGCCGAGCATGACCGCCGAGATCAGGATGACTTCGATGAGGACGATCGACAGAGTCAGGACGAGCGAGCCGTATGGGTCGCCGAGTCGATGGGCGAGGGCCTCGGCCTGCTTCACCACACCGAACGCGCACACGAGGATCACCGCGATGATCGCGCCCAGGGCGATCACGAGGACCGGGGCGGCCACGGGGGCGGCCAACACCGGGTGCAGCAGGAGGAGAGCCGCGAAGGCACCCCATCCGAGGACGATGCGGACGACGTCCGTGCCGCTGATCAACTGTCTGAGCTCTGTGCGTGACATCGCTGGACTCCTTCGAGGTGGGGTCGTCCCCGACTGGTGACCGCGGCCCGGGGTCGTCCCCGTCGCAGCGCTGTGTCCACGTCGTTCTCAGCGGTGTCCAGTGTAGCAAAAACAACCCGGTCAGAAAGTAATTTGACTTCCACAGGCAACGGGCTATGGTCAGAGGTTACGCCAGCCACAGAAGGGGAAGCGAGCAACCATGTCAGGCAAGTCCATCCAGGGTCGAGGAAGCAAGAAGGCGCCGCAGCTCACGCTCAAGGAGAAGCGTGCGGCCAAGCGCGAGAAGAATGCACCAGACGAGTTCCTGAAGCCCCGCAAAGGCGCGAAGGGCTGAGTGAACTCCCGTTCGGCGGGGGTGACGGGGCCGAGTCGCGTCGCCTCCGCCGGGCACTCACGGCGTGGACGAGTTCCCGAGGGCGAGATCGACCGCGGCGTCGACGTGCAGCGCCGTCGTCGGGAACACCGGAACAGGGGCGTCCGCGGCCGAGATGAGCAGTTCGATCTCGGTGCAGCCCAGGATGATGCCCTCGGCTCCCCGCGACACCAGACGCTCGATCACCTCGACGTAGCGTCGGCGCGATTCCTCGCGGATCACGCCGTGGACGAGCTCGTCGTAGATGACGGAGTGCACGGCCGCCCGGTCGTCCTCCTCCGGCACGATGGTGCGGATGCCGTGGGTCGCGAGGCGCTCGGCGTAGAACGGACGCTCCATCGTGAACGCCGTACCGAGCAGCCCGACCGTCTGCATCCCGGAGGCGGCGATCGCCTCGGCGGTGACATCGGCGATGTGGAGGAAGGGAATGGTCACCGCCTTCTGGATCCGATCCGCGACGAGGTGCATCGTGTTCGTGCACAGCACCAGTACCTCGGCGCCGGCGCCCTCGAGCGCGCGTGCGCGATCGGCGAGCAGGGCACCCGACGCATCCCAGTCATCCCGCGCCTGCATCTCCTCGATCACGGCGAAGTCGAGCGAGTCCAGCAGGATGCGCGCCGAGTGATGACCGCCGAGCAGTCCGTGCACGCGCTCGTTCGCGAGCCGATACCACTCGAGCGACGACTCCCAGCTCATTCCTCCGAGCACTCCGATGGTCTTCATCTCGCCCTCACTCCCCCGAGCTCTGCCGGAACTGCCGTTCCCAGTCGCGCAACTCCGAGCGCCCGATGAGGGAATCCAACGACACTTGGAAGCGCAGACCCGTGCGGGCGTTGACCTGCTTGATGTTGTCGACGATCTGCGTGGTCACCCCCGTCAGTGCCTCGCGCACTTCGCCGATGCGCTCGTCCGGGGCATCCCAGAGGTCGGGTCGCGTCAGCAGATCGAGCAGGTAGTCGGGTTCCAGCGCCGCGACGAGGCGTGCGAGCTTGTCGGAGTACTCGGCTTCCGCGAGCACGATCTGGTCGGCCTCCGCCTTGGCGTCGAGGCGGACGAAGAGTTGCTCGACGTGCGAGGCGAGGGTATCGATGCCGCGTGCCGTCTCCGCAGCGGTCGGGGAGTTCGGCAGATCCGCGTAGTCGCTGCGGAGTTCGCGCAGACGATTCACCCGAAGTCGGATGCCGGGAGGCACGGGATCCGCCGTCGCCACGGGTTCGGGCTTGCGACGTCGCCGGGCGAGCACCCCGATCGCCGTCCCCGCGGCGGCCACGAGCACGGCGCCGCCCATGATCACGGGGAGCAGCCAGTCCGCTCCTCCCCCGCCGGTAGCCGCTCCTGGCGAGGACGGCGTCTCATCGACGATCTGCTGCACGGTCTCGATCAGCGCGGTCTGCGTGTCGCCGTCTGCGGCCGTCTCGTTCGTGTTCGCGATGAACAGGGCCTGCTCGCTCTCGATCGCCGTCGAGGCGGCCTGGAGGTCGTCTCCGATGGCGAGCACCACGGTCGGCTGATCGGTCGCACCGACGAGCTTCTCGAGGATGTAGGTGCTGTACGGGCTGTCGATGCCGGCGTCCTTCGGCAGCACCACGACCGCGACCGATCCGTCGGAGGGCACGACTCCCGTCAGCGCTTCGGTCAGCCCGGAGCTGTCGGAGACATCCGGCGATACGTACACGTCACCCGCGCCGAGACCAGCGATCGCGTCATCGATCCAGCCGGAACCGGATGTTGTGGTGCTGATCATGCCCACCTCAGAAGTTGTTGATCACGGAAGCGAAGACGAGGTCGATGCGTTCGGCGTCGGAGGCGTCGAACATCTGCCCTCCGGTGGCGTCGGCGATGCGCTGCAGGGCCGAGGTGTCGGCACCGGAGCCGTAGGCGATCGGGAAGATGCGCACCGGTGCGTCGGTGCCCCCCTCCTTCGTGCTCTTGCCGATCTTCGCGATCAGCGAGTCGAGGGACGTGGAGGAGTCGGTGTCCTCGCCGTCGGACAGGACGACGATCGCGTTGATGCGTCCGGGTTCTGCCCGCTCGCTCATGGCCTCGTACGCCGTGAGGACGGCGTCGTACAGGGGCGTCCCGTTGCGCTGCGCGTACCGGAGGTCATCGAGCGAGGAGTCGAGCTTCTCGCCGTCGGCGCCCAGCGGCGTGACACGGCGCAGCACCTGGATGCCCTCGCCCTCTGGGGAGTCGACATCCGTCGTGAAGGCCCAGACCCCGACCTCATCGGTCGAGCGGAAGTGGTCGAGGGTCGTCTGCGCGCCCTGGATCGCACCGTCGAGGCGCGAGCGTCCGTCGCCGATCGGCTCGTCCATCGAGCCCGAGATGTCGATGAGCTCCAACACCGACGAGGGCTTTCGCACCTGTGTCCACTGGTCGATCGCGGTCGAGATCACGTCGACCTCGGGCTTGGGCAGCGTCACGCGGGGCTGTGCCGGGTCGACCCCGAAGTTGGCGGTGAACAGGTCGCCCAGCGGGACCGACTCGTCGAGCGGGCGGAAGCCGTACTCGGGGAGGATCTCCTGAGCCGCCGTGGTCTGCAGGAAGGCGGCGAAGGCCTCACCCGCGGTGCGCTGCTCCGCTGTCACCCAGTCGGCACCGAGCACGGTGACGGGATTGTCGGACCACATCGAGCCCCCGGACGGGTAGACGGCGACGAGCTTCGTCTTCGGCGGGGTCAGCGTCTCGCCCGGCTGGACGGTGTGGGAGTCGGGGTTGCCCTTGTTGTAGTTGAGCAGGGACGTCTCCTCCAGCGCCACGGCCGACACGTATGCGGAGCCGTTGGCGCCGTTCTGTGTCTCGTCGTACAGGGTCGAGAGCACGTTTCCCGTGGTGTCGCCGTAGTGGATCACGCACTCCTCGAAGACGCGCGAGAAGTCGGCGGCGGCGTCGACGTCTGACGACGTGAGCCCCTCCGCCTTGCCCGATGCCTCATAGGACTGCATCAGGATGGTCGAGAGTCCGGTGGTCGAGGTGTTCGGGTTCGTCTTCGAGATCTTGAACGCGCCCCAGATGTCTTTTCCGACGCTCCCCCACCCGTCGGGGTCCTGGCACAGGCCTTCGAGGTCGGTGATGCTGATCGGCTCGTCCGGCCAGCCGAGGGCCTTGGCCATCGGCTCGGGCATCCCGAACACGACCGGCGTGCGCGTGAACGATGCCGGCGAGCCGACGAGGTTCGCCGAGGCGGCAGCGCTCACGCGATCGGTCCAGACGGTCGACGCCGGCGACCACAGCGTCGGCCACAGGGCGCGGTCGTCGCTCGGCCAGTCCTCGCCCGAGGTGAGGTAGCGCGCGGCGTTTCCGGACGACACGTTCGTCGGGCGCACCGTGGCGCATGTGTCGAGCGCCTCGTGCTCCGGTGAGTCCTTGAAGGCGGTCGCGAGCTCGTCGAGCATGTTGACCTTCTCCGACGACGTCGCGATGGCGATGTGCGTGCACCCGTCATCGGGGAATCCTTGACTCCCGTCGGGCGTCGGCGTCGCTTCCCCGCCCGTGCAGGCTGCCAGCGTCAGGGTGATGACCGCTGCCGTGGCCAGGGCGGCGGTCGTCCGTCGGGGGAAGTCTCTTCGTACGGTGCGAGGCGCGCTCATGCGCCTAGGCTACCCAGGTATCGTCGCGGCGATCACGCCGTCCCCGCGCGCATGAACTCCTCCGCGGCCTGCACCTGCGCCGCGGTCGGGCGGATGCCGGTGTACAGGACGAACTGCTCGAGCGCCTGCAGGGTAGCCACTTCCGCACCCGTGATCACCGTCGCTCCCGCCGCTCGTCCCGCCGTGATCAGGGGCGTCTCCGCCGGGAGCGCGACGACGTCGAACACGACGGAAGCCGTCGCGACGGTCGTGTCGGAGAACGCCAGCGCGTGCTCGTCCGGTCCGCCGGTCATCCCGATCGGCGTGACGTTGACCAGGATGTCGGCGGTCGCGTCCGCGACGTCCGCACGCCAGTCGAAGCCGTACGACGCCGCGAGTCCGCGTCCGTTCGTCTCGTTCCTGGCGACGATCGTGACCTCGCCGAACCCGGCATCGCGGAAAGCCGCCGCGGTCGCCTTGGCCATGCCTCCCGAACCGCGGAGCAGGACCGACGCGGCGGGATCGAGCTCGTTGCGGGCGATCAACTGCGCGATCGCCGTGTAGTCGGTGTTGTGCGCCGTGAGCACGCCCTCGTCGTTGACGATGGTGTTGACGGAGTCGATCGCCGTGGCGGAGGGGTCCATCCGGTCGACCAGCGCGATGACGTCTTCTTTATAGGGCATCGAGATCGCACAGCCGCGGATACCGAGTCCCCGCACCCCGGCGATGGCCTGCGCGAGGTCGGTCGGCGCGAAGGCCTTGTAGATCCAGTTCAGCCCGAGCGCTTCGTAGAGGTGGTTGTGGAACCGTGTCCCGTTGTTGCTCGGCCGCGCCGACAGCGAGATGCACAGTGTCATGTCCTTGTTGAGCAGCGTCACCGCTTCAGGTTACTCGCGTGCTGTTCGCGCCAACTCCGCCCTGAACCCATGATCCGCGCGGGATCCGCACTCCGGCCGTGTTCGAGCTCACCGGGGTGGCGTCCATGGCGGGATCGCGCCTCCTCCCCTATGGTGAAGGTGCATGCACACGGGGATTGATCGTCCCCGTCTCTCCCCAGGAGACGGAAGAGCCACCCCAGGGCCAAGACGATCCGTGCATGCGATTGGGCCCTCTCGAGTAGTTCAGTCCCCAATGGGCTACTCGAGGGGGCCGCTATCGTCGTCCTCACCGATTTTCGGATTTGTCCCCCAAAAGGGGGACAAGGCCTCCGAAAAGGAGCTAGGCTGTTTCTGACGCACCCTCCGGTCGTCTTCGGCCCTCATCGCTCCCCCCGCGGTGAGGGCCACACCATTTCCCGGGCGGCGTCCATGCCCCCCGCTCACGCGCCCGCCTGCCGGATCACGGCCGTGTGCCGCTCATGCAACATTTGGATTACCTTCTTGCCGCGGCTATTCCTCTCCGGGCCTCCTCCACTAGCGTTAGCGGTGTCGGGGCATCCCTGCGTCGGCTTTTTACCCAGCAGAACAGGCAGTACATGAGCACCCAGGGCACGGTCAAGTGGTTCAACTCGGAGAAGGGCTTCGGCTTCATCTCCCCCGACGACGGAGGCGCTGACGTCTTCGCGCACTACTCCGCCATCCAGTCATCCGGCTACCGG